>Ga0193719_10000971_pt1 | contig 11182 bp, 6 predicted proteins | sample U2a2metaG_FD_160103 | JGI IMG/M metagenome (GOLD analysis project Ga0193719, IMG submission 160103) | Soil microbial communities from a riparian zone of the East river system, Colorado, United States - U2a2 | ecosystem: Environmental > Terrestrial > Soil > Riparian zone | place: USA: East River... | reverse complement strand
CTCACAAGCCAGGCTCGTTATCGATCGCGTTACAGCTTCACGGCTGGGTATTACGCCACAAGCAATCGATAACGCGCTCTACGACGCGTTCGGTCAGCGGCAAATCGCGACGCTTTTCACTCAGCTGAATCAGTATCACCTCGTTCTGGAAACGCTGCCAGACTTTCAGAAGGATCCGGCGAAACTGAACGACATCTATGTGAAATCGAGCAGCGGTGGAGCAGTGCCGCTAAGCGCGTTCACGCATTTTGAATCCGGCACAGCGCCGTTGGCGATCAATCGTCAGGGACAATTTCCGTCAGTGACCATCTCGTTCAATCTCGCTCCGGGTACGGCGCTCGGCGAGGCGACTAGAGCGGTTGAAGAGGCGCAAAAGGAACTTGGTATGCCGCTCAGCGTGCAGGCGTCATTCCAAGGAACGGCAGCATCATTTCAGGCATCATTGAAAAACGAGCCGTGGCTTATTCTCGCCGCGATCGTCACCGTTTACATCGTCCTCGGCGTTCTGTACGAGAGCTACATCCATCCGATCACAATTCTCTCGACGCTGCCGTCCGCGGGTGTCGGCGCGATTCTCGCGTTGATGGTCTGCCGCAGCGAGCTCGGCGTCGTCGCATTGATCGGGATCATTCTACTCATTGGCATCGTGAAAAAGAACGCGATCATGATGATCGACTTCGCGCTCGATGCCGAGCGCAACGAGCACAAGAAGCCGTTGGACGCGATTTACCAGGCGTGCCTGCTGCGCTTCCGGCCGATCATGATGACGACGTTCGCCGCGCTCTTCGGCGGTTTGCCTCTCGCGCTTGGCGACGGGGTCGGCGCTGAGCTCCGTCGCCCACTCGGCATCACCATCGTCGGCGGACTGCTGGTTAGTCAGGTGCTGACGCTTTACACAACACCAGTCATCTATCTCTTCTTTGATCGATTAGCCGCGAAATTCCCCCGCTCGCGCGCTGCGGAACAAAGCGCGGATGGTCTCGCCGTGCCTGAACCGGCATGAACATCTCCGCTCCGTTCATTCGGCGGCCGATCGCGACGGTGCTGCTGACCGCCGCAGTCGCTCTCGCGGGACTCGTCGCTTTTCTGCAGTTACCGACCGCGCCTTTGCCGCAGGTGGATTTTCCGACGATCAACGTCTCGGCAACGTTGCCGGGCGCGAGTCCGGACATCATGGCCAGCGCAGTCGCTGCGCCGTTGGAACGTCAGTTCGCGCATATCGCTGGCGTTACTGAGATGACATCGGCTAGCTATCTTGGTACGACGACCATTACGCTGCAGTTCGATCTGAGTCGTAACATCGATGGCGCCGCGCGCGATGTGCAGGCGGCGATCAATGCTGCACGCGCAAATCTTCCGTCGAACCTGCCACAAAATCCGACGTATCGAAAAGTTAATCCGGCTGACGCGCCGATCCTGATCGTCGCGCTCACGTCGGACGTTTACAGCCGCGGTCAGCTTTACGATGCTGCGTCGACAATTATCCAGCAGCGCCTGCTGCAAATCGGAGGCGTAGGCCAAGTGAATATCGGCGGCGGCGCGTTGCCGGGGGTTCGCGTTGAGATCAATCCAACAGAACTGAACAACACAGGCCTCAGCCTCGAAGACGTGCGGACGATGTTGAGTCAGCAAAACGCGAACATGCCGAAAGGACAGCTCTCTGACGAACGAACGACTGCTGACATTCTGGCGAACGACCAGTTGTTAAAGGCAAAGGAGTATGCGCCACTGATTGTCGCGTACCGCAACGGCGCGCCGGTGAGGTTGTCCGACATCGCGACCGTGCGCGATTCAGTCGAGAACATCCGTGCCGCCGGCTACCTAAACGGCAAGCCTGCCATCCCAGTGGTCATATTTCGTCAACCGGGCGCAAACATCATCCAAACTGTCGATCGAGTGAGGGCGGCGCTGCCGTCGCTCAAGGCGTCGATCCCTGCCGCGATAAACATGCAGATTGTGCTCGATCGGACCACGACGATTCGAGCCTCGGTTTTTGAAGTCGAGCGCACGCTCGTGATAGCGATCATGCTCGTTGTCCTTGTCGTTTTTGTTTTTCTACGAAACGGGCGTGCGACGCTGATACCGGCAGTTGTGGTTCCCACGTCGCTCATCGCCACGTTCGGTGTGATGTACCTGTTCGGCTACAGCTTGGATAATCTTTCCCTGATGGCGTTGACCATTTCGACCGGGTTCGTAGTGGATGACGCGATCGTCGTCATCGAAAACGTTTCGCGCTATCTCGAACAAGGAATGCAGCCGATGCAAGCGGCGCTCAAAGGCGCGCGCGAAGTCGGCTTCACCGTTCTATCCATCAGTGTTTCGTTAGTCGCAGTGTTTACGCCGATCTTACTTATGGGCGGAATCGTTGGGCGGTTGTTTCGCGAATTCGCGGTGACGCTCTCAACCGCGATTCTCGTTTCGCTCGCGATCTCGTTAACCACAACCCCGATGATGTGCGCGCGGTTATTGCGGCCAACACGCGCATCTAAGAAACCGGACGACGTTGCAGCCGCAAACACGGCGATACAGCGCCTTGGCTACAGCGGAAGGATTGCGCAGCTAGGCGAAAATGCTTTCGCGTGGATGTCGGAGAGTTACAGGCGCAGCTTGCAAATTGTGCTGCGCCATCCGGTCATCACGCTCGCCGTGCTAATCGCAACCATCGCGGCGACCGGCTATCTGTTCGTCACTGTGCCGAAAGGCTTCTTTCCCCTGCAGGATAACGGCACTGTGTTTGGCGGAATGCAAGGCTCGCAGGACGCGTCGTTTCAGGCGATGCAACAGGCTGCGTTGCGCGTTAATGACACGATCAAAATTGATCCGGCAGTTTCCAGCGTGGTCACTTTCGTTGGCGGCAACGGCGCCACCAACAGCGGGTTTGTTTACGTCGCACTAAAGCCGCTGGAGGAACGAAAAATCAGCTCAAGCCAGGTCATCAATCGTTTGCGACCGAAACTCGCCGGTGTTCCTGGCGCGATGACATTCCTGCAAGCCGGGCAGGACTTGCGTATCGGAGGCCGACAGAGTAACGCGCAATACCAATATACGATTCAAAGCGAAAACCTGAGCGACCTCGTGAAATGGGGACCGATCGTGCTGGCAGAAATGCGCAAGCTGCCTGGCTTCACTGACGTGAACAGCGACCAACAGAATGCAGGCTTGCAAGCTTCGCTGAGTTATGACCGACAGACTGCGGCACGATTAGGCATTTCAGCACAAATCCTCGACGACACGCTTTACGACGCATTTGGGCAGCGACAGGTCTCGACCATGTTTACTTCCCTCAATCAATACCATGTGGTCATGGAAGTTGATCCGCAGTTCTGGCAAGACCCGGAAGGTTTGAATGCCATCTACATTCGGCCGGCAAGTAGCCCAACGCCGATACCATTCTCAATGCCTGGCAGTTCTCAGCTGGCATCCGCATTGACCGTCGGTACCACGTTATCTAGCCTAACGAGTTCTCAGCCCGCGCCAGTAGCGATTCCGACTCCTACACCGAGTCCCGGTACGCTGCCAGATCCGAATGCACTTCTTGTGGCGAGTCCAGCTCCCACCGCCTCACCTGGCGTGTTGAACGCCGTTGTAAGTTCTACTACATCAACACCGATCGCGACTGCTATACCATCGACCATCACTGCTAGCTCAACGACCGCAGTTACCACTCTCCAGGTGAATCCTTTGCCGATTGCGATTGCTACGCCTGCGAGCACACCTGCTGGTCTTCAGTTGATTCCTATACCGACTCCGTTTGCTACGCCGGCGATCGCGATCACCAGTTCGACTCCTGTCGCGAATGCTGTTGCTTCATCGTCCGGCGCAGGTGCCAGTTCTTCACCTAGCCCTACGCCAACGTCCGTTGTGCCGCTGAGTGCCGTTGCCAGTTACGAGCCGACCACTGCACCAATTGCTATGAATCACCAGGGCCAATTTCCATCAGTTACCATTTCTTTCAATCTGGCGGGAGGGATGGCACTAGGTAATGCAGTTACAGCTATTCACCAGATGCAACAACGGATCGGAATGCCGAGTGCGGTTCACGGGAGTTTTTCCGGAACAGCGGAAGCCTTTCAAGCTTCGTTAGCTGGTGAGCCATTTCTGATTCTCGCCGCGCTAATCGCGGTCTATATCGTCCTAGGCATTCTTTATGAGAGTTACATTCACCCGGTTACGATCTTATCAACGCTACCATCGGCGAGTGTTGGCGCATTATTAGCACTAATGCTGTTCCATACCGAGTTAAGCGTCATCGCGATAATCGGCCTCCTTCTGCTCATAGGAATCGTGAAGAAGAACGCGATCCTGATGGTAGATTTCGCGCTCGAAGCGGAGCGCGCCGAAAACATGCGACCACGCGAAGCGATATTTCAGGCGTGCCTGCTCCGGTTCCGACCAATCCTTATGACCACAACAGCAGCTTTGTTTGGCGCATTGCCCTTGATCATGTCGTCGGGTATGGGCGCGGAACTGCGCCGGCCACTGGGCATCGCCATTGTTGGTGGCTTGATTTTCAGTCAGGTGCTCACGCTATACACGACGCCGGTCGTTTACCTGTATTTTGATCGCCTGCGCGGCTGGTGGGCAAGCCGCCGAGCAGTTGTGGTTCCACCGCAAGCAGCGTTCGGCTTATCCGAAGCTACTTAGGCGAAACTGCAAGTCCTAATCCGCATCCCAGTGTTCTGCTATTTTCCCGTCCTCGACACGGAACATGTCGAACCCGAGCGCCTGGTGATGCTAACCGTCGTGGCTCGTCCACGTTTGCCGCACATAAATGACAACCATGTCGTCTTCGCCGATGACATTCAATAACTCGCGCTTGTAATCATCCGGAAGTTTTTGGGCGAAACGCGCCCGAAACGTGTCCATGAAACCTTTGAGGCCGGTGGGTACTTGAGGATTGTGCTGAATGTAGTCGGCCCGCAGGAAGCGCGGTGCCGCATCGACGTCGCGACCGATCAGCACGGTTGTATAAAAATCGCGGACTAGGGCCTTATTGCGCTCAGTCAACTCGCGATCAGCCCGAGCGGGCGGCGAAAGAATGACCAGTGCGGCAGCACAAGCTAGAACGCAGATAAACCGTCCCGCAGTATTTATAAGCATGATCGTGGCGTTACCTATTATTTCCGCTCTTTCAACCGTTTTGCGTCGCAATACCCGAGACGCCAAGTATTCCGGCACCGAACTGCTATCTCGAAAGAGAGATCGCGAATCACCTCGCGAGCGGTATTTCAAAATCCCACGCTTGGGCAATAGCGATCGGTTTGCTCGGGCGAATAAGTTCCCATCATGAATGAAACCGATAATGGACTCAACAGATACTTGCGAGAGATCGGGCGGTTTCCCCTTTTGACGCCGGAACAAGAGATCGCGCTCGCAAAGAAAATTAAAAAGGGAAATACGGCAGCCCGCGAGCGGATGATTAATGCGAATTTACGGCTGGTTGTCACCATCGCGCGGGATTACGCCAATCTCGGTCTGCCGCTGCTCGACCTGATCTCCGAGGGTAACATTGGATTAACCAAAGCAGTTGAGCGCTTCGAACCGACCAGAGGCGCGAAGCTGAGTACCTATGCGATGTGGTGGATCAAACAATCGATCAAGCGCGCCCTGGCCAACCAAAGCAAGACGATCCGAGTTCCGGTGCATCTCTCCGACAAGATCGCAAAGGTACGTCGCGTCTCACTCCAGATGAGCGACGAGCTCGGCCGCGAGCCGACGGACGACGAACTTGGTCAGGAGATTGGCATCGACAGCGATAAAATTACACGACTAAAGAGTGTCGGTATCCGCCCGGCTTCGCTCGACGCCCCGATTGCGGACAATGACTCGACGGAGTTTTCCGAGGTGATCGGCGATGACGAAGCGCAAACCCCGTTTGAATTGTTGCGCGACAAAAATCTGCTCGGCGAAGTGGACGGGCTGCTTGAAGTGCTCGATCCCCGAGAGAGAAAAATCATTTCGCAGCGCTTCGGCTTGGACGGTGGAAAGCCGAAGACGCTGGAAGATGTCAGTAAGGACTTTGGCATTACGCGAGAGCGTATTCGCCAACTACAGAACATTGCTTTGGCGAAGTTGCGCCGCGCGCTTATTAAGAGAGAGGGGATTCTGGAACCAGAGTTCCTCGCCGCAGCTTAAGGAACGCGGGATAAGCCGCGATCCGAGAAGGTAAGTTGCCAACCCATAACTATGAATCTTCAATTAGAAAACAAACTCGCTCTTGTCACCGGTTCTACTGCAGGAATCGGTTTAGCCATTGCCAAAGCGCTCGCCGCCGAAGGCACTCGCGTGATCGTCAACGGACGCAGCGAGGCGCGCGTTAAAGAAGCCATTGCCTCCATTCGCGCGAACGTCCCAGCAGCGAAACTCGAAGGGCTCGCGCTCGACTTGTCTAAGGCGGACGCGGCAGCGCAAACCACAAAACGCTATCCCGATGTGGATATTCTCGTAAACAATCTGGGCGTTTATGAAGTCAAGGACTTTGAACAAATCACCGACGCGGAATGGTTGGCGATCATTGAAACGAATTTTCTAAGTGGCGTTCGTCTGTCGCGTCATTATCTGCCACGGATGAAGGCGGGCGGTTGGGGACGCATCATTTTTATCTCCAGCGAATCCGCTGCGAATATTCCGGTGGAAATGATCCATTACGGCGTAACGAAAACCATGCAGGTAGCGCTCGCCCGCGGACTGGCTGAAACCACCGCGGGAACAGGCGTGACCGTCAATTCGGTACTGGCTGGCCCAACTCGTTCGGAAGGCGTGGAAAAATTCATCGACGATTTGGCCAAATCAAAACACGCGACGCCCGCCGCCGTGGAAAAAGAATTCTTCACGACAGCACGGCCCACGTCACTCCTGAAACGTTTCGCTACTCCGGATGAAGTTGCGGCACTGGTTGCGTTTGTCGCCAGCCCGCTCTCATCGGCTACGAATGGCGCGGCTTTGCGCGCCGACGGTGGCGTGGTGCGCTCGATTCTTTGAGATCGGAGCTTGTTTTGGCTTTACGCGCTGCGACGAAAACGATAACAGTGAACTTGGCTGCTTAAGCGAGGAATAAACGCGATGCCATCGCTAACTGCGTTGCTTTCGAAATGGCCCGTCATTCGCCAAATTCGTGAGCGGTGCGACGGCACGGGAATCGAAGCGATGTCGGACAAAACGCGCGCGATGCATGCGCGAATCGACGATGCACAAGTCGCACGATCGATTTGCCCTTACTGCGGTGTCGGATGCGGGCAGCTGATTTATCACAAGCAAGGCAAATTGATTTCGATCGAGGGCGACCCGGAGAGTCCAATAAGCCAGGGCAATCTTTGCCCCAAAGGCGCGGCCTCCTACCAGTTGCTCACGCATGATCGGCGCGAAACGAAAATGAAATATCGCGCGCCACGCGCGAAAGAGTGGACGGAAATTTCGCTCGATCACGCGATGGACATGGTGGCAGACCGCGTTTGGGAATCACGCAAACGCACGTTTGTGCACAAACAAAACGGCGCGACCATCAATCACACGACCGCGATCTGCCATCTCGGCGGCGCCACGCTCGACAACGAAGAAAATTATCTCATCCGAAAATTATTTACTCTGGGCCTGGGAATGGTGTGCATATCCAACCAGGCGCGGATATGACATAGCAGCACGGTGCCCGGTCTGGGCACCTCCTTCGGCCGGGGCGGAGCTACGACCGCGCAACAAGATCTGGCTAACGCGGATTGCATCTTAATCGAAGGCTCTTCGATGGCCGAAGCGCACCCGGTCGGTTTTCGTTGGGTGATGAAAGCAAAGGAGCGCGGCGCGACGATCATTCATGTCGATCCAAGATTTTCGCGCACCAGCGCGCTGGCGGACATCTGGGTGCCGATCCGCGCCGGCGGCGACATTGCGTTTCTGGGCGGACTCGTCAGGCATATTATCGAGAACGAACTATTCTTTCGCGAGTATGTTCTCCACTTCACCAATGCCTCATGCATTCTGCGCGAAGATTTTCGCGACGCGGAAGAAGGCGCGACCGGCGTTTTCTCCGGCTGGAGCGGGGAGCAATGCGGCTACGATAGGAGGACCTGGCTCTACAAAGGCGATGGCGGCCTTAGTTTCCCCGAGCGCGATCTGAGCCTGCAACATCCGCGGTGCGTTTTCCAAACGTTGCGCAGCCACTTCGCTCGTTACACCCCGGAGATGGTAGAGAAAATTTGCGGCATTCCGCCGGCGCTTTTTCACAAAGTCGCGGACGCGCTAGTCGCTGCATCGGGTCCAGATAAGAGCGCGGCGATTTGTTATGCGCTCGGCTGGACCCAACATTCAAAAGGCGTTCAGATCATTCGCACCGCGGCGATCCTGCAACTGTTGCTCGGCAATATCGGCCGTCCGGGCGGCGGAATCTTGGCCCTGCGTGGTCACGCGTCGATCCAAGGCTCGACTGACATTCCAACGCTCTACGATACTTTGCCTGGTTATCTGCCAATGCCCCGCGGCGATGGCACCGAAACGACGCTGCGCGATTACCTGGCGCGTCAAACAAAGCCAACTGGTCTCTGGCATAGTCTTCCAGCGTACTTCATCAGCTTGCTGAAAGCGTACTACGGCAAGAACGCAACGGTCGAAAACGATTTTGGCTACAACTGGATCCCGAAGATCACCAGCAACCATTCCTTCTTCGAATACCTCTACGACATGGCCGACGGAAAAATGGAAGGCATGTTCATGATGGGCCAGAATCCGGCGGTCGCGGCGGCAAACTCCAGGTTCGAGCGAGCGTCGCTGTCGAAATTGAAATGGCTGGTCGTTCGAGAGATGGTCGAAATCGAAGCGGCGACGTTCTGGCGTGATTCGCCCGAGATTGAGCGCGACGAGCTTCGCGCAGAGGACATCGAAACGGAGGTTTTTCTTTTTCCAGCGGCGGGTCATGCCGAAAAGGAAGGCGCCTTCACACAAACGCAGCGCATGCTGCAGTGGCGCCAGAAAGCTGTCGATCCGCCGGGCGACGCGCGCTCCGAGGCGTGGTTCATGCATCAGCTCGCTTTGCGCCTGATCGCCAAAGCGAAACAATCCAACGATCCGCTCGATGAACCGTTGCGCGCACTCGATTGGTGGTATCCGGAAGACGAGTCGGGCGATCCAAAAATGGAAGCCGTATTGGCAGAGATCAACGGCTGGTACACAAATCCGGACGCCGCTGTAGCCGGAGGCGATGACTCCGGCGGGAGTGATGGGATCGTGTTCGGTGTGGATCGCAATAACAATCCCCATCACGGTCCGCAGGTTGACGGTTATCCACGGCTGAAGTCCGACGGTTCGACCGCAAGCGGCTGCTGGATTTATTCAGGCGTCCTCGGTCCAGATAAGATTAACAAGGCGAACTCGCGTAATTCGAAAGACTATCTTGGCCACGGTTGGGGATTCGTTTGGCCGGGCGATCGCCGCATCATATATAATAGAGCGAGCGCCAGTCCGACCGGCGAGCCGTGGAGCGACCGCAAGAAGTTAATCTGGTGGGACGGCGCGCAAAAGAAATGGACCGGAATTGATAACCCCGATTTTCCGCTGGAGAAATCGCCAGAGTTTCGACCAACCGGAAACGAGAGCGGCCTTGATGGGATTCCCGGCGATTCGGCGTTCATCTCGCATGAAGACGGGCTCGGGTGGCTTTACGTCCCGAGCGGTTTGCAAGATGGACCGCTGCCTACACATTACGAACCGCTCGAGTCACCGGTGCACAACGCGCTTTACTCGCGCGACACGAATCCGGCTGTGCATTGGTTTACCCGCCAGGAAAATCGATTCGCGCCCCCTGGAGACCCGCGATTTCCTTTTGTTCTTACAACTTACCGGCTGACCGAGCATCATACCGCCGGAGGTATGTCGCGCTTTCTCAGTCATCTCGCGGAGTTGCAACCTGAGCTCTTCGCTGAAATGTCCCCCGAGCTTGCAGTCGAGCTGAAGATCGGCAACGGCGACCACATTTCGATCGTGAGTTTACGCGGAGCAATCGAAGCCCGCGCACTCGTCAGCCGCCGTATCCGGCCACTGCATCTCAACGGGAAAACCGTACACCAAATCGCGATGCCGTTTCATTTCGGTTCGGCCGGACCGGTGAAGGGCGGGACCACGAATGATTTAATTCCGATTTCGGGCGAGCCGAACGTCACGATCATGGAAGCGAAGGCGCTCACTTGCAACATTGTGCCTGGCCGATTGCCGCGAGGTCCCGCCTTTGAAGATTGGCTCGACAAATATGTGCCGAAGGGTGGCCCGCCCAATCTGCACCCCGAACAACCAGCGGCAGGTGCGCCTTGCGCCAGAGCCGGTGGCGGTCATGGCTTGGAAGGAAAGATCGATAATCGATGATTGGCGAAAATAGTAGCGCGAGCGTCCCGCTTGCGGTCCGACAAACCGGCAAGCCAGAGGCTTGCGCTACCCTATGATTGGCGAAGGCATTCGGAGTACGAATCAGCGGAAGCACTCCTACGTGCGCGATCACGTCGAAGTGGGATTCTTCACGGATCCCTCTGTTTGCATCGGCTGTAAGGCTTGCGAAGTCGCGTGCAAAGAATGGAACGAGGTGCCTGATGACGGCTTTACTTGGTCGGGTAATTCCTACGACAACACCGGCCACCTTGGCGCATCGACCTGGCGCCATGTAATGTTTCTGGAACAGGACCGCGCAAAAGGAAATCAAATCGCGGGTCCGATGTCGCTGGACGAAGATCCATTCCGCTGGGTTTTCTTGTCGGACGTTTGCAAGCACTGCGAAGAAGCGGGCTGTTTGGAAGCGTGTCCCACGGGCTCAATCGTGCGCACCGAAGTTGGCTCCGTGCTGGTGCAGAACGACGTTTGCAATGGCTGCGGCTACTGCGTGGTTTCATGTCCTTTTGGCGTGATCGATCGCCGGCCGTCGCCGCTGCCAGACGCAGGCGGTGCTTTCAAGTGCACATTTTGTTACGATCGGCAAAAGAGCGGACTCGTTCCGGCCTGCGCAAAGGTTTGTCCAACCGAATCGATCGTGTTCGGTCGACTCGATGATTTGCGCGCGCGTGCAACGGAGCGCGTGCAACAATTGCAACAAAGCGGTTACAACGACGCACAACTTTACGATCCTACGGAAACATCCGTGCGCGGCATTCACGCGTTCTTTTTGATTCTCGGGGAACCGGAAGCCTATGGCCTTCCACCGAAACCGCAGATT
>Ga0193719_10000969_pt1 | contig 11189 bp, 11 predicted proteins | sample U2a2metaG_FD_160103 | JGI IMG/M metagenome (GOLD analysis project Ga0193719, IMG submission 160103) | Soil microbial communities from a riparian zone of the East river system, Colorado, United States - U2a2 | ecosystem: Environmental > Terrestrial > Soil > Riparian zone | place: USA: East... | reverse complement strand
GGGAGAAGTGCCATGTGCGCAGCGGTTGTTACGTACGCGAAAACGTCATCGTGGGCGACGGCGTGGTGATGGGGAACTCTTGCGAGTTCAAGAATTGCATCCTGTGCGATGAAGCGCAGGTGCCTCACTTTAATTATGTGGGCGATTCCATTTTAGGATTTCGCGCGCATTTGGGGGCGGGCGTGATTTTATCGAATGTAAAACTCGATCATCGCGAAATTTCTGTTGTTGCCGCCGACTACACCATCCCGACCGGACTGACCAAATTCGGCGCCATTATTGGCGACCGGACCGAGATCGGTTGCAATGCCGTGCTTAATCCCGGTACCGTCATCGGCCGAGATTGCATCATTTATCCCGGAGCAAACATTCGCGGCGTGGTCCCGCGCGCACACATCGTAAAGTTGCGGCAGGATTTGCAGACAATGAGCAGGCGCGATCTGCGCTGATTGCGTAAGATTGCAGCCAAACTAAACATTCCCCCCGGATCCGTGTTTGCGTTGATGCGTGATCTAAAACGAGCTGCCTGAGTCGTGCAGCGCGCCAGAGTCACACTCGCCGAACTACTAGGGGATTAAATTTGTCGGGCGGGCTAACTTTGTCGGAGTCTGGGCCAGCTCAGGTAGGTGTTAGTTATTTAAATGTATTGCTATTAAAGTGCACTTTGGCCAAGATCGCCCTATGAAAACCACTTGCGGCCGACAGTGGTTGTTTGTCGCTACTGCCCTGGCACTTAGCGGCGTGCGGGCAACGGCGGGCGATGCTAATTCCGGCGAGCCGCTGGTTCAGGCACGGTTTGATCAATTAATTCCCACATCGTATCCAACACTAAGACCAAGCTTCGATCGACTCATCCAAACTACTGGTCCGTTGACTGATCCAGGGATCGCACGAGTTCCGATCACAGAAAATTTGGTTCATCCGCTGGATCAACAACTATTGATTGTAAATGAAGGATGGGGGCAGTTACCTGCAATCAGACCGAAGCGGGAGTCTATGCCAGAGCTTCGCCAAAGGTCAGCTAGTCGCCATACCCCGGCGCGAAGTAGCGGCAAGACGCGATGATTGTGACCTATCGAACGGGTTACTATTTAGGCCGTAAATGACTTCGATCCCTCAATTCGCAGCCACGCGCGTACGCTCGCGGCAGCTCATCTTGGTCTCGCTAGATGTTATGGCTACTGCAGCAGCACGGACTGAAGATTCTGCTGCCGTTTTTGACGAAATCTCGTCAACCACGTCATCGACATTAGCTGAATGAATCCGGTGGCGTCGGCTCCGCCGGCAAAGTGATCGCAGAATGCGCGATCTTGTGTTCCAGCGCGGCGAACCGCGCATCGTCAAACAGCGGAGATAACCACGGATAGAAACGGGGGGCACTGATTCTGGCAGAGCGATCCCTGTAAGCCTGCTCGAGAGCTGCGAACGCCCTTTCTTTGTCGTTGAGCGCCGCGTAAATCGCACCGATGTGGGTATGATCGACATAGCGATGTTGGGCCAGGAGTTCGAGATCTTTCAAAATTTCTTTCGCGCGTGATGCGTCCCCCGTGTGGGCACAACAGACAGCCAGTTCGAAATTGGGCCTGCTGAAGGTGGAATCGGGCAAAGATTCATAGCGCTTCAGCGCATCCTCCCAGCGTCTCATCGCTAAATAAACGTGCGCGATGGGATCTTCTTCGTAAAAAAAGTCGGGATCGATCTCGATAACGCGTTCGGCAAATTGCAGCGCCGCCGTGTGATCGCCTTGGGCAATAGCGATATCGGATTCCCACCAGACCGGCCAGGTGTAGAGCGGATCCAAATTTCGCGCCCATCTCATTTGTGCACGGGCGCGGACAAAGTCTCTCTCGACTCGTGCAAGATACCAGCCGTACCAGCGGCGCGCATCGGAAGAATTCGGATCAAGCGCGATCGCGCGCTCCAACTCGACTTTCGCTATCGGAAAATTCCAATCGTAGTTCAGCGCCACCGCGGCAAGCCAAATATGGCCCGCGCCGGCTTTCTCGTCAGTTTTTACCGCCATCAACGCGGCGTGCCGCATAGTGCGCAAGACTTCCAACGGAGCGCGATAAGCGTCGGCGATCGACGCGCAGGCGCAGGCAAGTTCCGCCCAGGCGGTCGTGTAATCTGGATCCGCGGCCAGCGCTTCATGCAAGAGCGCGATCTGCCGTTCCAGACTTCGCTCATCGGAATGCGCTCCCAAGGCACGCGCCCGCAGGTAGAGATCGTAGGCTTCGGTATTGCGCGTCGCCGGTCCAGCGGTTGGGATATCGAGCTTCAGCTTAAGCGCGTCGATGATCGCGTGCGTGATCTCGTCTTGGAGAGCGAAGATTCGTTCAAACTCGCGATCGAATGTTTCCGACCAAATCGTGAATCCTTCGCTCGCGTCGATCAGTTCGGCCGTGATCCGCACGCGGTTCCCGTCCCGCCGTACGGTTCCTTCCAGCACATGAGCCACGTTTAATTTACGCGCGATTTCCCTCAGCTCGGCCTCTTTTTCCTTAAACCAAAATGACGAACGCCGCGCGGCCACCCGCAGTCCATCGATCCTGGCTAACGCACAGAGGATCTCTTCAGCTATTCCGTCGCCAAAGTAATCGCGTTCACCGCTAGGGCTCAAATCAGTGAACGGCAGAACGGCGATCGACTTTTCCTTCGAAGCGATCGGCGGGGCGATGTCGACCTTCCCATAGCGTTCCGCATCCGGCGTTCTTACAATGCCATACCGGGTGAGATCGAAAAACCAGGAAAGAACTAATGCAACCGGAAAGCCGACTATGATGAGGAGGACGCTGAGACGAACCACCCAATTTGGAATATCAAATACAGGAAAAACCTGCGAGATGCCCTGAGCCAGCGCCCAGCCCGCGACGATATATCCAATCGCCACTGTGTACACCTTCCGCCTCTTCAGCTCGCCGAAAAATTTTGACAAATTCATGGCGTTTGGCCAGATCATGATAGGCGTAAGCCGCTGTTTTGGGTAGGGCACCCGCCAGCCCCGCGACCCACGCCACGGCACCGCAACTGAGGTATCGGGCTAATGCACTAAGCTGAAGGAACTCTGTTCGTGTTCGGTCAACACACGTGTACGTGCATGCGCGTAAGGGAATCAAGTTCGTCACCGCATCGTCATTGTTCTAGTAGCCGTGACGCGTGCTAGCGTTTTGTCGCACTCTGCGGACACTTTTTCCATCTGGCTTGTTATAAGATCCAAGGTGCTAACGGTAACAAGGTGCGTTGTCTTCTGGGTTGCCCTGTGGGCACCATTCTCCATATGCGCCGCAGGCGAGACACTACGGGTCACCACATGGAATTTGGAATGGTTCCCCGATAAATCCCTCGACCTGCACCCTTCGAACAGGAAGAGCGAAATACTGTGCTGGGGGATGCGCTATCGCACCAACAAATACTGCTAAGTGTTGTGTCACCCTCGCGGCACTAGCTGCCATTCGCCGTCGAACACGTCATCGACGTTGTTGTTCTTAGATTTGTTCTTACTTACAGCCACTGGCGCTGTAGTTTCATAGACAAACGGATGGGAGGGGATTCGAACCCCTGGTGCCTTGCGGCACACACGCTTTCCAGGCGTGCACAATCGACCGCTCTGTCACCCATCCTCTTAAATCCTGCTCATGCCCATACTCCTGCTCCTAATCAACACCCGAGCATGAGCATGAGTAGGAGCAGGAGCAGGAATCTAAAGCTGCAGCCGGCGGAACAACTCATCGAGCGGCAACTGAATTCCGACAAAAAATTCACCAAAATCCGCGTACTCCGCGCTCACTGGATCAAAACGCATTTCGTAAACGATTTTCTTAATTTGGAAAGTATCGCGCGCGAAAAGCGTCACGCCCCATTCGGCATCGTCGAGGCCAGTCGAGCCGGTAATGAGCTGTTTTACTTTGCCGGAAAATTCGCGACCAACTTTGGCGTGACCGCCCATCAATTTGCGGCGTTCATCAAACGGCAAGGCATACCAGTTCCGTTGTTCGCCGCGCCGTTTGCTCATGTTATAAAAGCAGACCACCGGCCAATCGGGTAGTGTCGGATAAACGCGTTCTTCGCGATAATGCGCCATCCGTTCCGCGAAAGTTTTCATCGCGGTATCGAACTCCAGTGTCCCGGGTTTTAGATTTTGCTCACGTCCTACTGTCTCGGCGTATTGCTCGGCCGTCGTTGTGTATTCGCTTTCTTCGGTCAATGAGAGATAACTGTAAACCGGCTCAAGCACACCGGCGCCTAGAGAAAGATTGAGGCGTTTTTCAAAAGAATTTGCCGCGTGCAGGTCGGGCGTGATTAGCATGAAGGCGATGTCCGCTTTCGGCGTGACGACGCTCAGCGTAAGCAACTGCGTCTTTTCGGTAGCCCGGATTTCCTGCACGATCTCGGACAGCGCGATCTTGGCCGTGCGCTGTTCATCGCCAGTGAGCAACTGCCATTGTGCGAAATCGATGCGGTAGAAAAGGTGGAGACAATGCCATCCTTGTTCGGGAATAAGCGGAGCGTTCTTGTCGGCCATCGCGCTAGCTTCCGCCGTCAATAGAGCTGGTCAAGATACCGTGTGAATAGCCTTTTATTGCCTGGGCGAATGAGTCAGCAGCCGCGACTTTCCTAACGGCGAGGCGCGGTTTACAATTCGGACATGAGTCTCTTGCAGGCCGAGGTCGAGCGACGCGGCACCCAAATCTTTGATCTGGTTGATCGCCATCCGGAATCGATTTTCAGCAAGGCCGGATTTTATCAACGGATGATGGAGTTTTCGATGCGCGACGAACATTTCAAAGTGCAAATGTTCCGTTTCGTTGACGTGCTCGCTTCCCTCCGCCGCGGCTCCGACATCGTCCAGCATCTCGACGAATATTTTGCCGACATGCGCAATGGTTACGCCCCGCTCATCCGCACCGGGGTGTCGCTCGCGCGCATCGTCCCGATCATCAGCGGAAAATTCCTGCGCTGGAACGTCTCGGGAATGGCGCGCCAATTCATCGCCGGGCGAAACCCGGTTGACGTAATGAAAACGGTGCGCAAAAAGCGCCGGCAAAGAATCGGATTCACCGTCGATCTGCTCGGCGAAGCAGTGGTCAGCGAAGAGGAAGCTAACGAGTATGCGGCGCGCTGTCAGGAATTACTTGAGCATCTCACCCGGGAAACGCGCGGCTGGACCGATCCGTTGGGCAAAAACGCCGAGCTCTTCCCAGTCGTAAATGTGTCGGTAAAAATTTCTGCGCTCTATTCGCAGATGAACCCGGCTGATCCGGCGGATGCGATTGCGCATCTTGCGCCGAGGCTCCGCCCGATTTTACGCCGCGCCAAAGAGCTCGGCGCGTTCATCAATTTCGATATGGAAAGCTACGCGCACAAAAACGCGACCCTTGAACTTTTCCGAATGCTTTTCACCGAGCCGGAGTTTCGCGATTGGCCGCATGCCGGCATCGTCATTCAGGCTTACTTGCGCGACGCGGAAGAGGATTTGTCTGACCTGATTGCGTGGGGACGAGAGCGCGAGACACGTTTCACCGTTCGTCTGGTTAAAGGCGCGTATTGGGATTACGAAAAAATTAAGTCCACCCAAAACGGCTGGGTCGTTCCGGTATGGCTGCAAAAACCGGAGAGCGACGCCAATTTCGAAAGGCTCACTCGCATTTTACTCGAGAACGAATCGATCGTGACTTCCGCGTTTGGTTCACACAATGTCCGCAGCATCGCTCATGCGCAGGCGTTGGCGGAAGAACTCGGAATCGATCGCAGCCGTTTCGAATTCCAGTTGCTCTACGGAATGGCCGGCCCGATCAAGCGCGCGCTGGTCGAGATGGGTTATCGCGTCCGCGAATATTCACCAGTGGGTGAACTGTTACCGGGGATGTCGTACTTGGTACGCCGTCTCCTTGAAAATACTTCTAATGAGGGATTCTTGCGCGCGAAGTTCTCGGAGCATGTTTCAGCAGCCCAATTGTTGCGCGATCCGCGTGATTTGGTGAACGGTGCTGTAGAGGTGGCCGTGTCGGCCGCACCTGTGCAAGGCTTCGCAGGCGACACACGTGCCCCTGATTTCTCCCGCAACGGCGCAACCCCCGAGATGCCGCCCGGCGACACCTACAAAAATGCGTCGCTCACAAATTTCGTTGATCCCGAGTCCCAGGAAGAAATGCGTGCCGCTTTGCGCGACGTGCGCACGCGTTTTGGGCAGAAGTATCCTCTCGTAATCGATGGCAAAGAAGTTTGGACCGATAAATTGCTGCCGTCGCTGAATCCGAGCGCACCAGATCAAGTCGTTGGCCTGGTTGCCGAGGCTGGGATCCCCGAAGCCGAGAGCGCAGTGAAAGCGGCGCGGCGCGCTTTTCAAACATGGGGCCGCACACCTTTTGAAGAGCGCTGCCAGTTGCTCGAACGCGTGGCTGCGATTCTGGATCGTCGCCGGTTCGAACTTTCCGCAGTCGAAGTTTTCGAAGTCGGCAAAGCCTGGGCCGAAGCCGACGGCGACATCCGCGAAGCGATGGATTTTTGTCTCTTCTACGCGCACCAAATGCGGCTGCGCGGAAATCCCCGTCTGACTCAACATGTTCTCGGCGAGGAAAGCTACCAGCATTACTGGCCGCGCGGCGTCGCTCTCGTCATCGCGCCGTGGAATTTTCCGGTCGCGATTCTCTGCGGAATGGTCACCGCCGCGCTCGTCACCGGCAATACCGTGATCATGAAACCGGCCGAGCCTTCAGCGATCCTTGGCGCGCTGCTGATGGAGATTTTCGAAGAAGCGGGAGTCCCGCCGGGTGTTCTGAATTGCCTGCACGGCCGCGGGTCGGTCATTGGCGCCTACCTGGTCGATCATCCCGATGTGGAAATGATCGCATTCACCGGTTCGCGTGAAGTCGGTCTGCGAATATGGGAGTCAGCAGGCAAAACACGACCCGGGCAGCGTGAACTCAAGCGCGTCGTCTGCGAGATGGGCGGAAAGAACGCAGTCATTGTCGATTCCGATGCTGATCTCGACGAAACGATCGTGGACACGATTTATTCTGCCTTTGGTTATCAGGGACAAAAATGCTCCGCCTGTTCGCGTCTGATTGTGCTTGAAGAAAATTACGATCGCGTGATGCAGCGGTTGCTCGCAGCCGCTGCGAGTTTGCGCGTTGGCAATCCAGAGGAGCCGGGAATCACTGTTGGCCCCGTAATCGACCAAACCGCCTACCGTCGAATCCAGGAAATTATCGAGAGCGGCAAAACCGAAGCGACTCTCGCTTTCCAGGCAACCAAAATACCGGAGAACGGTTATTTCATTCCGCCAACCATTTTCACCGGTGTAAAACCGGAAATGACGCTAAGTCAGTGTGAAATTTTCGGGCCGGTGTTGAGTGTGTTGAAAGCGCGCGACCTGGACGACGCAATCAGAATTGCCAACGACACCGATTACGCGCTCACCGCCGGATTCTTCTCGCGCAGTCCGGCCAACATTGAACGGGTGAAGGCCGAACTCGTAGCTGGCAATGTTTATGTCAATCGCTCCTGTACCGGCGCGGTCGTCGGTCGGCATCCTTTCGGTGGATTCAAAATGAGCGGCGGCGGCACCAAAGCAGGCGGCAGCGATTATTTGCTGAACTTCCTCGTTCCGCGCGCGGTCACCGAAAATATCATGCGCCACGGTTTCGCCCCAGAAGCCACGCCCGAATACCGCGCCGAATTCCTGCCTCGGCGGTGAGGAGCGCCATCGTCGTCAATCCAAGGGGTGACCTTTGAGCAACAGTTTCACGACAGTCACCACCATGTAACCGACCGGCCAAGCGGCGGCGAGAACGACGAGGGCGAAAACAAACATCTCCTTGGCTCGTTCACGCTCAGACTCGAGCAAAAACTCGCGCGTGAAATCGTAAAATCTCCGCTGGGCGGATTCTCCCTCATCGTCCGGAGCCGACCAGTAGCCGCGCCAATCGCCCATGTCCGAGCGAAAGAAACAATCCGTTTGCGGAAACCGGCGCTTTCTGCTTTCGCACAGACTTTTCGGTTTCATCGCCTGCGATCCTCAGCTTAAATTATTCCAAAATATCACATCATGCGAAGCTTTAAAGTTGCGCGAAGGGGAAGCGAGGTTGCGAAAGATCAAGGCGCGACCTCGCGCCAAGGTTCAGTTATGCACGCGAAGGCAAGAACGCCTTTACGGCAACGTCGAGCAAATCGATTCCTTTTGCGATAAAATCGATTTTATCGATCGCTTGGAATTCTCTTACTGCCAGTGGCCCGCCACCCAGATCCAGCCGCCTGGTCGTCGCACCCAGTGACCTTCAACCCAAACGGCGGCCGGGCGTGGGCGCACAATCCAATGCCCGGGCACCCATGCATAGCTCGCGCCAGTCCATTGCCAGTAGCCATTCGTCCAAACGTAGCTCGGCCCTGGTGCAACGGTTCTCGTCTCTACCCGAACTGGTGGGGGCGCTTGAGTAACCAAAACCTCTCGTGTAACGGGTTGCGTCGCAACGGGGCCAGTTGTCACCGTCCGTGTGACTTCAGTTGTCGTAGTCGTGACAGGGGTTTCCGCGACGCAGCCAGCTAATCCCAACAGCGCCAGCAAACAAAAAGGCATTCTCATATCATTCCTCCTCCCTAGGTTCGTTTTGCCCGAGCAATCCGGCTCTGTTCTTAGAAGCAAAGACTCGGAGCAGATATGAGCGATTCGCCGATTTTTGCCGGATGGGAGCCGCACAAATGGAAAGTTTGTGTTCCTCGACTCGGCGGCTTCGGCACCGCGGAACGGAACACAGGCCGATGGCCTGTGCGCCCAGCGGGAATTCTTCCCACTGCTGCTTCGGAGCGGTCTCAGCGGAGTAAAACTCCGCTGGGCGCACAGACTGGAAAGTCTGTGTTCCTCGGCTCACGGGGCGGCGGAAAGAAAAAGCAATGAAAAAAGCGCAGCTGCGGAGCACATCCAATGGCACAAAACCAAATCTCATCCGATGATCGGCCAATGCTCTACATCGTTGCCACGCCGATCGGAAACCTCGGCGACATTACTTTGCGCGCGATTGAAGTTTTGAAATCTGCCGACGCGGTCGCGGCGGAGGACACCCGATATTCCGGATTGTTGCTGAAACATTTTGGACTTAAAAAACCGCTCGTCAGTTTTCATGAGCACAATGAGGCGATGCGCACGGCGCAATTGATCGAGCGTCTCGCCGCCGGGGAAAATATCGCGCTGGTCACAGACGCCGGGATGCCAGGATTGTCCGATCCGGGGGGGCGGTTAATTCGTGAATGCATCCGACGTGATCTCCCCTTTACCATCGTTCCCGGCCCGTCTTCGATTCTGATGGCGATCGTCGGGTCGGGATTCTCGACTGAGAAATTTTTCTTCGCCGGCTTTTTGCCGGTAAAAAGCGGCGGGCGCGAGCGCGAGTTGCGCGGCGCCGCTTCGCGCGATGAGACCACGGTTTTCTTCGAATCGCCTTATCGATTGATTAAGACGCTGGTGGCGAGCGCCGAAATCATGCCCGAGCGACAACTATGCATCGCCCGCGAACTGACGAAGAAGTTCGAAGAATTTCGCCGCGGGACGGCGACCGAACTTCTGGCGAATTACCAGGCGCGTCCGCCAAAAGGTGAGATTGTGCTGTTGGTCCAAGGAGCGGCGGTTTCCAAGCCGCCGAATTAATTAAAACGGCGGTTGGAAACCGCCGCTTCTTGAAGAAAACTCTGCCGACAAAGACAGCGGCAGCTACATCGGCTTGGACTTGCGACCTTCGCGCTTCTGTGCCACGTTGCGCCGCTTTTTCCCCAGAAAGAACTCACCCGTATGGCTTTTGCAATCATCAAGACCGGTGGCCGGCAGTATCGCGTCGCAGAAGGCGACACGATCGATGTCGATTTGCTGGACGCCGAGGCAGGTAAGCAAGTCGTGTTCGCCGACGTCTTGATGCACGCCGATGGCGAGAAGGTCACTCACGGCGCACCGATCGACGGCGCAAAAGTCACCGCGGAAGTGGTGGAGCAACGCAAAGATAAAAAGGTCGTCGCCTACAAATTTCGACGACGAAAAGGTTATCACCGCACGGTGGGGCATCGGCGCAAGCTGACCAGGCTGAAAATTAAATCCATCAGCGTTGGCGGAAAGAAAAGCGCGAAAAAAGAAGCGGAATAGGATCAAGAATGGCTCACAAAAAAGGACAAGGCAGCGTAAAGAACGGGCGCGACAGCGTCAGCAAACGACTGGGCGTGAAGAAATTTGGGAGCGAGCTGGTTGTCGCCGGTAACATTATCGTCCGGCAACGAGGAACAAAATTTTTGCCGGGGAAGAATGTCGGACTTGGTCGCGACTACACCATTTTTGCGTTGGTCGATGGGAATGTGCGCTTCGATCGGGCGGGACGGCGAGTGAACGTCGATCCGGCGGCGGCGAAGTAAGCTTTAAGGTAGCGCAACGGGATCCCTCGACGTAGCTCGGGATGACCAAGGAGTACGGGACAATTGTTGCCCAAATTGTGCTGTTTGTTTTATAAAAGAAAGTTCCGCTCATGAAATACAAGACGTTCATTCTCTTTGGCGCGCCAGGCAGCGGCAAAGGCACACAGGGTAAAACGCTCGGCAGTATCCCCCGTTTTTTCCATTGTCCCTGTGGCGATGTTTTCCGCTCAATCGACACTCGGACCGAGGTCGGCAAAGCTTTTCTCGAATATTCCAGCAAAGGCCAGCTCGTGCCCGACGAAATCACGGTCGAGCTTTGGAAAGAAGCGATCGACGCCGCCGTCGACGCCCACAAATTCAAACCGGACATCGATACTCTCGTGCTCGATGGGATTCCACGAAATGTGAACCAGGCAAAAATCATGGACCAAATGATTGACGTGGAAAAAGTCTTCCATCTCGCCTGTCCAAACCGCGAAACCTTGTTCGTGCGATTGAAGAAACGCGCGCTGAAAGATAACCGGCTCGATGACGCCAACGAGTCGGTGATCCAAAAACGGCTCGACATTTACGAAAAAGAATCGCGTCCGGTATTAACCTACTATCCGAAGAATTGCATTACCGTGGTTGACGCAATGCAGCCGCCCGCGAAGGTTTTGTTCGACATCCTCGCCAGCGTGAATGGCGTCGATGGGCATCGAAATGAGTCAGTTTGAAAACTTCACCGCTTCCAGTCTTTATTGCGACAAATGCAAGGCGACCATGCCGGTGCGCGAACGGCTCCTGCTAGTTTTGCCTGA
>Ga0193719_10000967_pt1 | contig 11202 bp, 8 predicted proteins | sample U2a2metaG_FD_160103 | JGI IMG/M metagenome (GOLD analysis project Ga0193719, IMG submission 160103) | Soil microbial communities from a riparian zone of the East river system, Colorado, United States - U2a2 | ecosystem: Environmental > Terrestrial > Soil > Riparian zone | place: USA: East River... | reverse complement strand
AAATACGTTTGGTCCCAAGTGACCGACCCCCGTGATGACTGCCACCAGCGACAGCGTCGCAAAAAACGGAAGCCGAAATCGCAGCGGCAGCAGGTGATGAATGATGAAGCCGACAAACGCCAACCACAGGAGTCGTGCCAGCAGCTGGCTCTCAAGTTTCCAATAGTCGACGATAATGACGAGTAATGCGAACTGTATCAGGACCGCCAAAAATTGAGTCGGCCTGCCCAAGCAATGGTCCAAAAGTCGGGATGTCACTGGCTTTGCCAGCATCACGACCGGCGTTGCGTCAGATCTGCTATACCTTTTTGTCTCAGTCAACATACGAGTTTATGCAACGGCTCTCCGTAGCCTGGACGAAGGCGACTGTCTTCTGTTCTTATTTAAGACGAAACCGCATTCGGCCGCTTTTTGCTGACGGATACTTTCTCAAAAAAATGCTTGATTTTGACTTTCAGCGCCTCCGGCAACCGAGCCCTGAGTTGTCTCTTGATATAACCTTTAGAATTAGTCGTTAAGCGCACCATAAGCGCGCAAGCATCCGCCATCAGACAATATAAAGCTCCAGCGATTGCCGAGGTATCCTTTGCTTTGCGGAGCCGTCCTTCCTTAACGCCGAACCCCTTGCTTAACGAATAGCCGTAATTCGCGAAGCCGGGCTCATAGTGGACGGCAATATACTGGTAGTAACGCTTAAACGGAGACTTATTTAAGAGGTCGGACCAGCGGTTGAAATACTTTTGATTGTAAGAGCCGGTTACTTGTTCCATGGCGCCTTCCGGAACCCTGGTGCCGATAAATGCGGCAACTTCCTCATGGTACTTATCAGGATTTCGGACGTAATCTTCGTAACTCAGCTCGTAGACATGCTTCAAATGTTTCCTGTCTTCCTCGAAAAGCGCATGGCAATGCAGCCAATGTTCAAACAGATTGTGAAGGGGGCCAAAGCTTACCTTCCACCTCTGGTTGGCCATACTCACCGCCACGGGATGGCGTCTTATCACAACGAAGTAGCTGTTAGGGAACACCGCTTGCAAAAAACGTGCTTTCAGGAGATTGCCCGGGGTTTTTTCCACGCGGATTGCTTTGCTTTGATCCCAGTAGCGTTCCCAGCTCTGCCGTAGTTTTAGCGCGTTCTCCGGTGTTAGCAGGGGTGAGGTCTCTGTCAGGTGCGCACGAGGATCGAATCCGAATTTGCCCGCACCGCCGTAGACCTTGGCAATGGGGTAAACATCCTGCAGAAATTGACCCTCGTCCTCGATTACGCCAGTGCCCTTAAAGCCGGTGCAGTTTTCCAGTCTCGCAACGTTGCGACCAAGCAGGCTAGTTCCGCTTCTATGCAGACCACAAATGAACACATATCTGAATCTGCTATCATTCCCCTCTTGAACGCTCGTCATTTTTTCTGTTGCTGTTCTTATCTTATTTACCGCCTAGCATCAACGAGATGCATCGCCGCGCAATGAACTGCGAGCCGCTGTGCGATGCCCAGCTGGCTGTTCGCTCGAACAGAAAACCTGGGCACGCGCATTGTTGAGCAACGCCCTCTGGCGAGCCTGTCTGATTCTGTCTAGAACAAATTCTGGCAACAGTGCCTTAACTGTCCGCTTGACACGGTACTTGGTCCGTGCCGCAGAACGCCGCAAGAGGGCACCAAGGTCCGCTCCAAGGCAATACAGCGAACCTAAAGCAGTCGAAAGCTTGCTGTCTCCCCCGAGCGCTTCCTTGTCGTCGACGAATCCTTCGATCAATGAGTAACCATACTTGGCGAATTCTAGCTCGTACTTTCTGGCAATATAGCGGTAATAGCCTTTGAAAGGTGACCTCGTTAAGAAATACGACCACCGGTCAAAATACTTCTTGCTGTAAACTGCGCTCGTTGTTTCCATCGCGCGTTCCGGAACGCGCAAACCAGAGGGATTACGCCATTGGAGCACGATACGGAAATCATCTTCTTTCGGTGCTTCCGGAACGCGTGTGCCTATAAATGCTGCGATCTCCTGATGATATTTGTCCGGATTTTCGACGTAATCTTCGTAAGTCAACTCGTATACGTGGTTCAGATATTTCCTGTCCTTTTCAAAGAGCTTATAGCAATGTAACCAATGCTCAAACATCCTGTTAAGGGAGGTTATGTTCATCGTCCATCTTTGGCCTGCTATGCTCACGGGTACCGGATGGCGTCTGAGCACGACAAAATACGAGTCGGGGAAAGCTGCTTGTAAAAATCGTGTCATCAAGAAATTTTCCGGAGTTTTTTCTACAAAAATGCTTTTAGTGTTGTCCCAATAGGAATGCCAAGTGGCGCTCAACCTTGCCACCTTCTCCGGCGATAACAAATGCGAGCTCTCTGTGCGGTGCATGCGCGGATCGAAGCCGCACCTGCTTGAGCCACCATAGGCAGTCGCAGTCGGGTAAACATCTTGTAAGAACTGTCCCTCGTCTTCAAACACGCCTGTATTTTTGAGACCCGTGCAGTCCTCCAGTCTTGCAATATTACGGCCTAGCAAGCTGGTACCGCTTCGGGGCGACCCACCTACAAAGACATACTTGCGGCGAGTTCGATTGTCCTTAGATAGATCAGTAGTTTCGCTCACCGGTTCTTGTTTAACTCCCGTACAGTCTCGAGTAAATGTATCGCCACCTTTCGCTGCGGCTTGAGCATCGAGATGAAGGCAATCCCAGTAAGCACTCCAACGGGCGCGCAGATGAGTAATTGGGTCAGAGGGCGTAAGTCTGCGACTGTGGTGCGCATTAACCAAGTCGCGACGAACATAAGCACCCAAAGGGGCAGATGCCGCAAGAATCGTGTCCACAAATCGGAAGTGCTCACAGGACCACGCCGTCCGGCGACATAATACAAGATTGGCAGCCGAACCAGGAGACCTGTAGCAGAAAAAGCAATCGCCACACCTATTGGTCCAAATGGCAATCCAACTATAAAGGAGGCAAGAGTCAGTAAAGCATTGATCGAAGTGACACGGAAAATATCTTTGCCTCGTCCCTGGCTGGTGAGCAGCCAATTGGCAGCAGTCGAAAGCGGAAGTTGAATCGCCGTAAATGTGAAACCTGCAAAAATGGCACTCACCTGGTGCCACCTTGGTCCCAACAATACCAAAGTTACCGGCATGGCCAGAGCAAGCAGTAAACTCGAGAAAAAGAACACGCTCATAGCGATCGTTTCGTAAAGCCGCAGAAATGTGGAGCGGTAACGCTCAGGCTGGGACTGTAGCCGGGACAAAGTGGGGAGGAAAACTGCGTCAATCGGCAAGAGGAATTGTTCCATCGGTCGACTGACTAGCGCCGCCCCCCGCGAATAAAGACCTACTGCGACGGGTCCGTAAAACCTCCCGATCAAAAGATTGTCGCATCCTCTAGCCAAGCCGAATATAAAACTGCCAGCAGTTTGATGGAATCCGAATGCCAGTAACGGGCCTATTCCACTGCTTCTACTAGGCAACTGCGGTCGCCAGCGAGATACTAAACCTGTTAGTAGAAATGCCGCGATCTCCGTCGCAAGGCTCAAACCGACTAAAGCCCAATAGCCATAGCGCAACAGCGCCATCACAATGCCCACAAGAACGCCAGTTGCCATCGAACCCACTTCGATTAATGCAATCGCTTTGAAGCGCATCTGCCGCTTCAGCAGCGCCAGATGTTGGACCCTAAAACCACCTATCAGGAAGGTAGTTGAAAGAACCAACGTGATCGGTGTTATTCGAGAGTCGTGGTAGAACCGCGCTATGATCGGCGACAAAGCGGCTAGAGTAAGCGCGCACAAGCCACTTACGCCGAGGTTTATCCAAAACAGATTGGAGACTTGGGCGTGCGTGATGTGTGCTCGTTGCACAGTCGGCGTTGAAAGACCTGCATGCCGAAAGATAACCAGGAAGCCAGTCACCGTCGTTACCATGGCCACAAGCCCGAAATCTCGTGCCGTTAGCAGGCGCGCCAGGATGACCGTAGAGGCAAGGTTCAACGCGAACTTCGCGGCCTGGGCCGACATCGTAACCGCACCACCCGAGAGAGTGAGCCGCTTGAGATTCGGCAAAAGATGATCGGTTTTGATGTGCTCCTGGTTGCGCTCCTCGTCCCGCTTTTGGTGGAGCAGACGGGATGTTGCACTGGATGTCGGGAGCGCACTAGCAAAACGATGAGGATTTTCAGTGTTCATCGGAACGGATGAGAGCCTCAAACGGCGGAGTTCGTGCGAAAACTTCTATTCCTCTTGTCCATGGTTCCGCCTTCCAAGCGAAACAGGGCCTTGTCCCAAGACCTTTTCACGGACGATTTGTATTGGTTCCAGCGCTGGCGAACCTGTTTTGCAGCAGTCCAGCCAAAGAGCTTTTGGATCCACAAGTATTTCCAAGGTAATTTTGGAATTTCCAATCGACCGCCTAGCATTGCGGCAAGTTGTTGTGCCTCCTGCACCAGGTCAGGGCGCTCCGGATAGAAATTGCGGTACCAAGTTTGAATGTACGCCAGGCAACCCTTTCGGACACGTTCGCTCTCTTCAAGCGAGCGAAGATACTGGATGTGTAACTTCATCGAAAGAAGGAGCGAATCCTTCTTCCTATCTGAATTGCCAATATAACTTACCCGCTTCCCGCCGGCGGCTCGGTAGTAAATCCCGGTTCCCGGTACGAAGCGGGTGCGTTCGGACGCCAGCAGCACGCGGCAAAAATATTCGCCGTCTTGATCAAAATGAAGGCGAGTGTCCCAGGGCCCTGCCGCCTCCGCCAGCTCCCGGCTGACCAGCCAGGTTGCGTTTTGCATGTGAATGTTTTCGCCCATTTTCCTCAAGAGCCACTCGACGGGGGAAAGATCTTGCCACAGTGAGTTGCGGACGAATCGGGCATGGCGGGTTCGGTAGTAGAACGGTGCCCATGGAGAGGAAAGCAACACTCGCTTGCTGTCGAACTCGCGTAGGGCAGCAAGCTGTCGCTCGATTTTGTCCGGAGCTAGAAGATCGTCCGCGTCGAGGTACTGGATGTAATCGCCCTGGCTGAGCGGAAAGGCATGGTTCTGGGAGCCTGATTGGCCGTGGTTCTCTATGGATACTATCGTGACCTCTTTGAATCGCCGCGCGAGCTCAGCGGTCCGATCTGTAGACCCATCGTCCACCACGATGATCTCTTTGCGTGGCCATGTTTGGGCAACCGCGGACTCAAGCGTATATGCTATTGTATCTTCGGCATTATATGCAGTGATAAGAATCGAGACCAGTGGTTTCATTTGTTAGAAGTTGAAAGTCGTGAATACACACTCGTTGTTATTGCGGCCACCTTATGCCAGGAATACCGCTCGTTGGCATGCGCCTTAATCTCGGACCGCCGGCTTTCGAGGTCACGGAATAACTCGCTGTTGAAGTACCTGCGGATCGTCTTGGCCAGATCAGATGAATCCCGTGGCTTGAAAACAAATCCGGTTTCACCCTCAACGATTTCTTCCTTTAAACTGCCCACATCCGCAGCGATCGCAGGTAGCCCAAAGCTATATCCCAGGAAGAGTACACCACTCTGAAACACGCGGCTATATGGCAGAACTAGAACGTCGGCCGCCTTGAAGTATAACTCCGTTGCCTCATCGGGGACATACTCAATTTTCTCGATGACCCGATCACCAATTCCGCTACGTGCAATAGCCCGCCGAATTCGGTTCCAGTAATCCTTAGAGCCTTTGGGGTTACCGGCAATAAGCAGATTATAACTTCGTTCTTTCTTCAAGAGTTCTGCAAAGGCAACGACCAGATATTCGAGCCCTTTGTAAGCCGCTATGTTCCCAAAAAACAATAAGGTTTTATTGTCTTTCCTGATACCCAACTGGCGTTTCGCCTCTGCAGTCGAGAGGCTTGTGTTCGGAACCATGTTGTTAATCCCGAACGGGATTACGCTCACCTTCTCTTCGGGAATGCGAAAGTCGGCTACGAGTTCGCGTTTCATCGCATTGGTGTGGACGAAAAGGTGATGGCACAAATAGTACTGAATTCTAAGCGAAAGGCGGTTCAAGAATGAATCGTTCAAATCCCGTTTACCAGCATTCACGTTGTGGACGGTGAACGTGATTTTCTTTCCGAGCATTCTATAATAAAGCATCAAGACCGTGCGATCAAAGAACTGGAACTTGTTATTCCACAAGATGTGGAACAGCTTCGGCGTTGCAGTCGCCGCGTAGCGAATCAGCCTTGCGTAGTAGTTCAAGACTCTTAGCGCCTTCGCCATTCGACTTGCTTCCGGGTGTTGATCTCCTCGCAAATTTAGAAAATTCGCGAGGGGATCATTGAGCAGTTCCGGCACCTTCAGTTCGTCGCTGCCGATAAAATCAACGTGTATTCCTACGGAGGTCAGTGCGGCTGCCATGCCGAGCGCGTAAGGTTTGTCCCCACCGCCGGTCAGGAGCGCCACATGCGCGATCGCAGGACCCGCCGCGGCGGGCAAGCTTTGGACGGAGTCCGATCTCTGATCTTGGACGTCCGACCGCTGACTTTCGACCTTCCTGGCTCGCCGTAGGCTTAGCGCAGGCAGCTGACCTCTGAGCTGTATCATTTGGCAGTAAGGGGATTGACAGCCAGCGCTGCAGCTTCGAGCTGTTCCATCACGGCGACTTCCACTTCATCCACGGTGATTGCCGTTGTCGCGCGTTCATCGTATCCGCGTTTGTAAAAAAATTCCTCGAGAAGTGGAGAAACAATCTGTCTCTGCACCCCATAATCATAAATCTCCCAGGGGCTGGTACAAGTGAAGAGGGAGACGCAGGCTGTTGCTGTCCCAAGGGCGAAATGCATGGGCAGGCTATCGCCGCCAACCAAACACCGGTGATTCCTGACGTCAGCCAAATGCTCAAGCAGTGACGACCTTTTCGGCAGAACGTTTACAGTCAACCCCTGATCTTCGAGCCGTTGTTTTAGCTCATCGTAATAAGCCCATTTCTTCATCGGCCAGATCGGCCCGGCATCGGCTGCTATGGCAACATCGCCTGACAATCCTGTCTCGATCGGCGCCGGCAACAGATATGGCTCGCCGGCAAAGCGAAAACCGAGCCCGTCAAATATCAGCTCTTGATAGGTACGCCGATTTTTTAGCTTAAGCTTATCTGCCTGCTCTCGGCCGTATGAGCTGATAAGACTGAGATCAAACCAGCGCTTTGAATCCTCGGTGTAGCGTAGCTGTTTCGCGGAATCGACGTACGCTCCAAAGAGTTGCGTGGTCTGACGCGTCTTCAGATAAAGGCCTACGTCGAGCGTATCCTCCAGATTGATAATCAGGTCGTAGCGTATATCCGGGACCAGCTGACGCTCTTCCCAAGAAAAGCATCGCAGATTGTCCGCTAGGCTTTCGAGCAGCACCGTATTCTTCGCGGCGGTCACCCATGCGATTTGACCGTCCAACCGCCCCAGCAATGGTGTGGTTCGCACGACATCGCCTGTAGCACCTAATTTTACAATCAACACGTTCATAATGACTTTCAGCTCCCGCCTCAGGTGCTGGGAGCGCGAGACACCGGCGCCTTCCAAAACACTTCGATGCATGGCTCCTGGCAATTATTGAACGCCTCGACGAATTCCTTTTTCGGCATCCAGCGTTCCAAGGCTAATCCATGCCGGCAATCCGGCGCATAGTTGAAATCTCCTTGCGCGGCCACGTTTTCCAGCAATTCAATGCACTCCAGCGCCTCCGGTCTGAACTCGGGCAGGTTCACCTCAAACGAAAGGTACCGCATGGCGCTCCTCAAACCCCGCAAAACGACCGCTTCGTAACCTTCCACATCAATCTTTATATAGAACGGCAGACCATGGGAGCGAATCAACTCTTCCAGCGTTATCGTTTCCACTTCCTTTTTCTGTGCGAATTCCAAGCTCTTGCCGAACCGACTTGAATCGGTTCTCAAGGTCTCGACCCACTTCGGATTGAGTGTGTTTTTCGCGGACCCAGGTTCATCGATCCACATGGTTTCCGCTCCGTTCTGATCACTCAAAGCTTTTCCGACGATGACGACAGGTTTTTTGATAAATCGGTAGCTTAAAAAATTCTGCTTCAAGATGCTTTGGTTCCGCTCATCAGGTTCCACCGCTACGACTTTGGCTCCCAGTCTCAGGAAAATATCGGTCTTCTGACCTTCGTTTGCTCCCACATCGAAAATAACGTGTCCAGGTCGAAAGCCTTTCAAAGTGTTGCGGTAAAACTCGACTTCGATGGATCTGTCATCGATGAGCCGGCGGTCAGCTATACTCCAATAAAAATCATATAAGCACGACGACTTTATCCGTTCGTAAAGGCCGACTCGCCGGAGCAAAGTCTGTATACATTGCTTGAGTGATCCTTGCATTGCCTCTTTCTTTACGCTCAAACCCGCAAGGGTAATCGCCTCGGATTCATCAGCCGATATCGATAGCACAAGCTCAAGTCAGTCAGCTCTGAATGAGGAGCCGTTCGACCGCTTGCAATGTGAGGGCTGGGTTAATCTCGTGAATATAGTTCTTGCGGCTGGGAGCTGAGGATCCCAGTAGGAACGTCGTGCGAAGCCCTATTCGCCCAGGTTAAAGGCGATGCATCCTTTTCCATTTGACCTGAGCTCCACCTTCATAAAAAGCCATGATTTTCTCACCAGCTTGTGTCGCGAGGTCACAAACTTCTGTGGTAAGCCGCGCTAGTCTATCCATCGATTAATAGTGTGTTACTCATTCCCCACCTACCCCCCGAGGGCAGCGTCCTCTTAATTCAGTTCAACAAATTTTCTTTGGATAAGTTCCAGTGTCAAAATTTTGTGTATCTCAAACGCATAGTTTCGATAACCATTCGTGTGAGCTTTGACAATCTTTTCCAGAGAATGCGCACGAAGATAAGGCCTACTGCGCGCTTCGGAGTCAAGAAGCATCTCTTTCAAGTGTCGTGATAACTCATCGCGATACCAGACACGGAAATGGTGGAACTTGTGCCGGCCAATGAACAGCCTTTCCAGGTGAAGCGGCGCAAAGATATGGTCGAGTCTCGCCAACCATTGTGGCATGCGATAGTCATAAGCGTATTCCGCTTTGAAGGTGAATTCCTGGTAGGCGTGACGTATGTAAGTGATGCCCGGAATCGATCGAGAGGCAATGCCACGATCTGTTCCGATCTTTCCCAAGGCTTGGTTGCCATCGGCAATGAGCCGAATTGCAGGATCATTGCTCAATAAATGCGCCGGCGTTTGGTAGGCGAGTGCAATCAGATCATTATCAAAGTAAGGCGTTCGATACGTGATTTGCGATCGTTCCAGCGTGAACTTGCTAGCCATATACCACGGCGCTTGCTTGAAGGCAGTGAAGGAAAGCCTATGACCTTGCAGCTCACTGGCGTAGGTTATCGCGGCATCTCGGAATGAGCGCGCCAGTTCGGGGTCAAAAAGGTCTTCTTGAGGAGGATCCGGTTTAAACATTACTAGACGTCTCAAGATTTCCCCACCGCAAACACCACTTAGTCGAACCGGAGCGATCTGTCGGGCCTGTCGTTGAACGTACAGGTCAATCGACCCAGTAACATCCATGGTCCCGTCGCTGATATACGTTGTTCTCGCGGCGAGTTCTGGAAATTGCGACAAGAAATCGTCGCCCACCAGGATCGTTTTGTGAGGCTGATGAGATATTCTTGCCGCTCGCCGCGCAATCTTGACGTCCGCACAATCACGATACTTACCTCCCCACGTATAACAGGGCAGCATTCCAGGGGGGCGCTGCGCCCAAGCCAGGATCAGCCGGCTATCCACCCCACCAGTCAAAGACAAGCCAGCAGGCTGTTTTCCACGAAAGTACTTGGGAAGGATCCGCGTCCAAGTCTCCTTCAGCCTCTCATAAAATGCCGAGCCACTTAGTTCCGGCTGACTTTCCCATGCTTCCGGTTTGAAATAAGCCTTTTTCTTTACTGCTTCCCCCCGGGAAAAGACCCAAGATGAACCACCCGGAAGTAAAGAGATTCCGGAAAACAGGCTTCTATTTTGCAGAACCGCATCGGAGGAAAGGAGCTCGCCCAAACTACGAAGGTTCAGTTGGCGAGTCCCGGGTAGGATTTTAAGAAGCGACTTGGCTTCAGAAGAAAAATAGAAGCTGCGCGCATCTTCGTGATAGTAAATTCGGTTAACTCCATACCGGTCATTAAATAGCACGCATTTCTGCTCACGAAAGTCCACCAATACACCGCTGAACCAGCCATTGAGTTTCCCCAAGAACTCGCAACCCATTTCTTCATACAGATGCACGAGATAACTTGCGTCTTCAGACCCAAATTCGTGCCCGTGGCGTCTAAGCACATCGATGTCCGTCTGGTCGGTGAAATCCTCTCCCGAGAAAAGAATGCAGATATCTCTCTTTTCATTCCAAATCGGAAGACAGTCGGCGAAAGATCCTTCCTGATTAACAAACCCCAGCCAGAGGCCGAACTCCTCATTGATATATGTGCCGCTGACGTAAAACGGCTCATGCATCATGCAGTTAACCATTAAAGTTAGTGCATGTTCGTTCTCGCAACGACTGCCTGTTCCAACTATCCCAGCAATTCCCGGCATCTAAGCTCTTTCAATTCGATGTTCCAAAGATCGTGACTTTTACGAACCCAACCCCGGACTAAGGCTCGCGAAGTGTTCTTTCCAGTACCCCCCAGAGAGATAGCAGAGGACACAGCGACTAAACTCATCGGTCCCAAATCTGCCACCCGGCGACAGCATGAGGACATGCCTTCGCTTGAAATCCGTCCTTTTAGCAGCGGCAACTCACCCCAAGTGCTAACTCCTTGTCACTTGGTTCCTGTCGACCTTTTGTTTCATCCACTCGTCGATTCCGGTGCCGAAGACAACTGCCAGAACTGGAACTGTGTCAAGCGAGAAGCGGCCCCACCCGAGCACCAGGCTGTATTGAGCCCACAACGTGAGAATGAGGAGTAGTCCAAACCTGATCTTGCGAAATTGGTGATACCTGATTACTAGCCCAAAACCAAGCAGGGCCACGCCCAGGAAGACCACTTGCATGCTCAGCATAAGCAGTGTCTTTCTCAGGTTTTCCGCTCGCACCCAGAATCCCCAGACGTTGCTTGTCACGTTCTTGAGAAACTGTGTTGGCTTGCTTCTGAACCACTCGAGGACTTGGTTGCTGAAAACCCGTTCGTCGTGCAACTCTCGCTTAGCACCGGTCAGTTTTACTCCGGATGTGTCATCGCCTCTGTCAATTAGCTCTGC
>Ga0193719_10000964_pt1 | contig 11210 bp, 9 predicted proteins | sample U2a2metaG_FD_160103 | JGI IMG/M metagenome (GOLD analysis project Ga0193719, IMG submission 160103) | Soil microbial communities from a riparian zone of the East river system, Colorado, United States - U2a2 | ecosystem: Environmental > Terrestrial > Soil > Riparian zone | place: USA: East River... | reverse complement strand
TCAGGAAATGCTGGATAGCGTCGCACAGTCCCGCGAGGCCACCTCTCGTACGGTTGCCACGGTCGAGCAGGTTCTCGAGGCCACGCGCGCCGGACGCCAGTCGCTGGCGAGGGTCGAAGAGGGTACTGTCGAAGGAGAAGACCTGAGCGGTCGCATCGAGAAAGCCGTCCGTGATTCGAACGAGCTGATCTCGATCATGACTCAGCGACTGGCCAGCATATCTTTCGGCACGAGCGCGTTCTCGCGCGCGATGCACGATGTAGCGGTTTCGGACGAGGAACAAAGCAGGAGCATCGCCGACCTCGCGGCCGTCGCGCACGCGCTGACCGATGCATCGTCGCGGATCTCCGAGCTGGTCGGCACCTTCAAGCTCGGCGGCAGCTGACCTCAGGCATCTCGGGTCTCTCCGATCGCCGGAACTTGAACGGCATCGCAACGAGTCGCGCTCCGCTCGAATCAGCAACCGCGTACTGAAAACCCTCGTAAGCACTTGCCGCGCCGAAGCGCCCGTCTTTCGATACAGCCTGGAATTGCAGATCGAATAGCGGCCGTCCGTTCGGATCGAGCAGCCTTCGCTCGGTCATTGCGATCACTCTGTCGATCGTCTTCATGCACGCCTGATCTGGCGACAATCCTTGTCGCATGAACTCGACGGTGAGAAAGGCGCCGCAGACTTTGATGTTGGCCTCGCCACGTCCGATTGATCCGGCGGCGCCAACCGTGTTGTCGCAATACTGTCCCGCCCCGATGATCGGCGAATCACCGACTCGTCCCGGCAACTTCCACGAGAGTCCGCTCGTGGTCGTGACTGACGATATGTCTCCCCCGGCGTTCACCGCGTTCATGTTGATCGTTCCGGTCGTGAATTTCACGTGCAGCGGGTCAGCGAAGGGAATACCAGCTGTCCGCGGCGGGGGCGCGCTGTTCCCGGGTGTGTCGAGCCAGCTGTCGGCCGGGTTCAGGCACGCCTTCCACCGGAGCCAGTCGCGCCTGCTCTTCTCGGTGAGAAGGTTCTGCTCCTTGAATCCCATCTCGAGCGCGAACTTCTTCGCCCCCGCGCCGACAAGCATGATGTGATCCGTGTAGTCCATCACCGCTTTCGCGACGAGCGAGGGCGTCGCGATGTCCTCGAGCGCGGCGACGGCCCCAGCTCGCTTCGTGGGGCCGTGCATGCACGACGCATCGAGCTGCACGACTCCCTCCTCGTTCGGGAGGCCGCCGAGTCCGACGTACTGGTCTTCCGGATCGAGCTCCTCAATGTTGACTCCGGCAATAATCGCGTCGAGGGTGTCGGCGTTCTGGCGCGTGATCATGTCGTACGCGCGCGCCACTCCACGAATGCCGTTGGCGCTCGCAACCACCACCGGACGCGTCGCCGCCAGCACCGATCCATCATGTGTAGAGGCGCGCAGGATTTCGGCCCGAGCCGTACGATCGAGCGTTAATGACGCGGCGGCTGCCGCTCCAGCCCCAATGAATGTTCGCCTGGAAATCGACACTTTTATTGCTCCTTGTAGATCTTCACCGTGATCCTGCCGCGAGTGACTTCAATAAGGTATTCGGCCAGTATAGCTTCCCGCTACAGATGAAGTCTCCTCTTCCTTTCAGGCTGAAAAAGCTTCGTCTCGAAGCAGCCGATGTCCCGCGCATCGACGTTTCCGGGCCCACTCGCCGCGAGCGCGATCTGCTCGGCGAGCGCGACATTCCCGTCGACGCACTTTACGGAATTCAGACTCTGCGTGCGATCGAGAACTTCTGCATCAGCGGCATCGAGCTGCGTGAGTTTCCCACGCTCATCGCGGCGCTTGCAACCGTCAAGGAGGCAGCCGCGCGCGCCAACTTTGATCTGAAGCTCCTCGACCGCGACATCGTCGACGCCATCTCACAGGCGGCGAGCGAGATCAGGGAAGGGCTGCACCACGAGCATTTCCGTGTCGACATGATTCAGGGCGGCGCCGGAACTTCGTCGAACATGAACGCGAACGAGGTCATGGCCAATCGGGCCCTCGAGATTCTCGGCAAGCAGCGCGGCCAATACGACATCGTCCACCCGAACAACCACCTCAATCTCAGCCAATCGACGAACGACGTTTATCCGACCGCGGTGAAGCTCGCGCTTCATACCAGTATCGGCGATTTACAATTGGCGATGATCTCCCTCGCCGCGGCGTTCCTGCACAAGGGCGAGGAATTCGGCTCCTTCATCAAGATGGGACGCACGCAGCTCCAGGACGCCGTCCCGATGACACTCGGTCAGGAGTTCAACGCCTTCGCGCATACGATGCTCGAGGATGTAGATCGGCTCGGCGAAGCGCAGGCGTTGATTCGCGAGATCAACATGGGCGCAACAGCGATAGGTACCGGCATCAACGCTCCGCCCGAGTACGCCGAGAGCGTGCGCCGGCACCTGGAGCACATCACGGGATTACCGCTCATCACAGCACCCGACCTCGTCGAGGCCACGGCCGACACGGGCGCGTTCGTCCAGCTCTCCGGAGTTCTCAAGCGCTGCGCGGTGAAGCTCTCCAAGATCTGCAACGATTTGCGGTTGCTCAGCTCGGGACCGCGCGCGGGGCTGGGCGAGATCAATCTGCCGCCGATGCAGCCGGGCTCGTCGATCATGCCGGGAAAGGTGAATCCCGTAATTCCCGAGATGGTGAATCAGGTCTGCTTCGACATCATCGGCGGCGACGTGACCGTGACGATGGCGGCCGAGGCGGGGCAGCTCCAGCTCAACGTGTTCGAGCCGATCATCGCCTTCAGGTTGCTAAGCGGAATGACCAACCTCGAGCGCGCCTGCAAGATTCTTCAGATCCGCTGCATCGAGGGAATCACCGCGAATCCCGAACGAATGCGGAGTTTCGTCGAGCAGTCGATCGGCGTGATCACTGCTCTCGTTCCGTTGCTCGGTTATGAGACGACTACCGAGATCGCGAAGGAGGCGCTCGACACAGGGCGAGGCGTTTACGATCTCGTTTGCGAGCGCGGTCTGATGACGCGCGACCAGCTCGACCGTCTGCTCAATCCTGAGTCGATGACGGCGCCAAGGGCAACTCCCGTAACGGACCTTTGAGCGTTAGTTTGTACGTGCTTCACCCTGAAAAATCCGTAAGCATTTCACCCAGCGAAAGTGAAACGCTCCCCACTCGACGAGAACAGGATTTCTTTCGCATGAAAGGTTCTGACCGCCTCCGGCGGCTTGCATCCTATGCTTTTGTCGCAGCGCTTGCAGTCGCGGCCATCTCCTGTAACGAAGCGCATCCCAACACCACGCTCGTCCCGCATTCAGACCTCGGGCGCGAGATCGATTTTCTCTGGGACCGCCTGCTCCTTCTGGGTACGATCGTCTTCATTCTGGTCGAGGGAGTTCTCCTCTTTGTCGTGTTCAAATACCGGCGGAGAGAGAACCAGGGGACGCCTCCGCAGACCCACGGCAGCACCAAGCTCGAGATCGCGTGGACGCTGATCCCGGCGGTTATCCTGGTGTTCATCGCCGTTCCGACTGTCAGGACGATCTTCATCACGCAGGCGCAGGCCGCGCCCGGCTCGCTGAACATCGATGTGACGGGACACCAGTGGTGGTGGGAGTTCAGGTATCCCGAGTACGGAGTGACGACCGCGAACGAGATCTACCTCCCGGTCGGACGTACGGTGAATTTCAGACTGCGCTCGGCCGACGTGATTCACTCGTTCTGGACGCCGCAGCTCGGCGGAAAGCGCGACGTCGTGACGAATCGCACGAACTACATGTGGTACACACCTGATAGCTCTATCTCCAGCAACGTCTGGAACGGATTCTGTGTCGAGTACTGCGGCGCGTCGCACGCGAACATGCGCTTCAGGGTATTTACGGTGAGCCAGCAACAGTTCGACTCGTGGGTGGCGGGACAGAAACTGCCGGCGAGATTTGGCGCCGTCGGGCCTGTTGCACCTTCCGGTGGCCCGATTCCGCCGCCGCTTGAGGGGCCGGGAGTTACGACGCCCGCCGGACCGAACGCGCCATCACAGGCAGCGCAGGCCGCCGCACAGGGTATCGCGCAGCGAAGCTCCGGAACAGGGACCGTCGGCGGTACACAGCCAGCGATCCCACGTACTCAAAATCCCGAATCGAATCCGGGAGCGCGCCTGGGAGCCGCTCAGTCGTCGGTAGCAGCGGTGTCCACCGGCGCGGTGCAGCCCGGTTACATTTTTCCACGTGAGAAGATTCCTGAGTACGCAGTTCCGCATGCCCCGATTCCCCCTGATCTCAAATTCACAGCAGGCCTCACTGGAAACGCGGCGCGTGGCAAGCAGGTTTTTTCCAGCTCGGCCTGCATCGGATGTCATTCGATCGCTGGAAACCCCTCGGCGATGGGCGTGACCGGGCCGAATCTCACGCACATCGGATCGCGCAGCACGATTGCGGCCGGCCGCTTCCCGAACGCCGCCGCGTATCTGGCGCTCTGGATCAAGAACGCGCGCAAGATGAAACCGGAGGTCCTGATGCCGACGCTCGGCCTCGATGAATACGATCCTGTTCTCAAAGCGAAAGTCACGTCAGCAACTGGCGGCCTGAGCGATCAGCAGATCGCCGACATCGTTGCTTACCTAACGGCACTGAAGTAACCGGAGACAAGACTTGGCAACGACTGCAATATCAGCCCCGGCGTACGGCGGCGAATACTCGGGCGAACAGTCTGGTCTCTGGAGCTGGCTCAGCACCGTAGACCACAAGCGCATCGGCATTCTGTATCTATACACGGCGCTCTTCTTCTTCATGTTCGGCGGCGTGGAGGCGGTCATCATCCGCGCGCAACTCGGTGCTCCGAATCAGCACCTCGTGTCGGCCGAGTTCTACAACCAGCTCTTCACGATGCACGGGACGACCATGATCTTCCTCGCGATCATGCCGCTCTCCTCAGCGTTCTTCAATTTCCTGATTCCGCTGCAGATCGGCGCTCGAGACGTAGCCTTTCCGCGGCTCAACGCCTTCAGCTACTGGGTCTACCTGTTCGCCGGAATCTTCATCACGATTCCGATTTTCTTCGCCGTCGCGCCGAACGGCGGCTGGTTCGGCTACGCGCCGCTCACGACCAAGCCCTACTCGCCCGGGCTCAACATCGACTTCTGGGTGATTGGCCTCCAGATCCTCGGCGTCTCGTCGCTCGCGGCGGCGTTCAACTTCCTGACGACGATCATCAACCTCCGTGCGCCGGGCATGACGCTCATGCGCATGCCGATGTTCACCTGGATGGCGTTCATCGTTCAGGTGCTGCTCGTGCTCGCCTTCCCCGTCATCACGATCGCGCTGGTATTCCTGCTGTTCGACCGGTCCTTCGGAACGAATTTCTACAACACCGTCAGCGCTGGCGCCGATCCACTCCTCTGGCAGCATCTGTTCTGGATCTTCGGACACCCGGAGGTCTACATCCTGGTCCTTCCGGCATTCGGTCTCGTTTCCGAAGTGCTGCCCACCTACTCGAAGAAGCCGTTGTTCGGTTACCCGGTCATGGTGTACTCGGGAATCCTCATCGCAGTACTTGGCTTCGGTGTCTGGGCGCACCACATGTTCGCGGTGGGAATGGGCCCGATCGCCGACACGTTCTTCGGCCTGACCACGATGCTCATTGCGATCCCGACCGGAGTGAAGATCTTCAACTGGATCGCGACGATGGCGCAGGGTGCGATTCGCTACACGACCGCGATGCTGTTCGGGATCTCACTCGTAGCCCTTTTCACTATCGGTGGGATCTCGGGGATCATGCACTCGTCTCCCCCGGCGGACTTGCAGCAGACGGATACCTATTTCATCGTCGCGCATTTCCACTACGTGCTGTTCGGCGGCTCGATCATGGGCATCTTCGCCGGCATCTACCACTATTTCCCGAAGATCATGGGCCGCTTGATGGACGAGAAGCTGGGCAAGATCCATTTCTGGCTCACCTTCATCGCCATGAACCTGACCTTCTTCCCGATGCACTTCTCCGGAATGCTCGGGATGCCGCGCCGCATTTATACCTACGACGCCGGTCAGGGCTGGGATCTCTACAACGCGATGTCGACCGCGGGGGCGATGATCTTCCCGATCGCGATGGCCATCTTCCTCTACAATTTCTTCGTCAGCAGAAAGCGCGGCGAGATCGCCGGCTCGAATCCATGGGGCGCCGGAACGCTGGAGTGGACGATTCCCAGCCCTCCGCCGGAGTACAACTTCGCGAAGATCCCCACCGTGACCAGCCGATATCCGATCTGGGAAGGAAAGGAAGTCGATCACGCGGACGCGCGCATCAACGCGCAGGAAGGTAAGACACCGGCTGATCTCGGGATCGTGATGCCGTACAACACCATCAAGCCGCTTTTGGTCGCGCTGGGTCTGGTGATCATGTTCTGCGGTCTGATCACGACCCGCGCGCTCATCGGCGTCGGCGCGGCATTAATGATTTTTTCGCTCTACAGCTGGCTCCTGAGCCCGCTCGAGCCGGAGCACCACTAGACAATGTCCGCATCCGTAACGCACACCAGCGCGCCCGCCTCGCACCACTACACGACGCTGGGTATCGACAGCCGGAAGATTGCGATCTGGGCCTTCATCGGCTCGGAGTGCATGCTCTTCACCTCGTTGATATCGACGTACCTGATCTACAAGGGACGGAGCGTAGTCGGCCCCTTCCCGCACGAGACGTGGACGGATCCGACCACTGGCCACGTCCTCAAGCCGATTCTCAACATTCCCGTCACTTCGGCGTCGACGTTCGTTCTTCTCATGTCGTCGCTCTTCATGGTGCTCGCGCTGGCGGCGGTGCAGAACAAAGAGAAGCCAAAGCGCAACCGAGGTGAGCGGATACTCGGCAATTCCAAGCTGTGGCTCTGGATGACGGCGGTCGCCGGTACGACGTTCCTCGGATTCCAGGCGTTCGAGTTCACGTCGTTCGTGCACGAAGGGCTCTCCATTCGAACGAATTTGTTCGGCTCGTCCTTCTTCACGCTCACCGGCTTTCACGGCGCGCACGTGACGGCGGGTGTGCTGTGGCTGGTAACACTGCTCGCGATCGACTACCGGCGGGGTCTGGGCTCCCGCGATTCACTGCTCGTTGACATCGCCGCGCTGTACTGGCACTTCGTCGATGTCATATGGATCGTGATCTTCACTCTCGTTTATCTCATCAAGTAACCGGCAGGAACGATGGACAATCACGCCAGCATGACCAATCTTCCGGATTCCGCCGAGGCAGGCGCGCACGCCCCGCATGCGGAAGAGGAACACGCGCACCCGACCTGGTCCACCTACTGGAAGGTCGCGCTCATTCTCACGCTGATCACGGTCGGTGAGGTCTGGGCCTACTACATCCCTTCCTTCGTCGCGGGACGCGGCTTCATCCCCACGCTACTGATCCTGTCCGCGCTCAAGTTCACGATTGTCGTGATGTTCTACATGCATCTCAAGTACGACGCCAGGATTTTCCGGGTGCTCTTCACCGGCCCGCTCCTCGTGGCGGCTATCACGCTGATCGGGTTGATGTTCCTCTTCGGACATCTCTACATCAAAGTCATGTAGCATGTTGTTCCTGGCGCTGCTGCATCCCATCGCCAATCTCAGCTGGTGGCGATGGTCGATTCACCCGAGTACCGTCATCGGCATCGCAGCTCTCGGCGCGCTCTACATCTGGGCTTCCATAAAACTCAGGGCGCAGCCGACCCGCGCCCAGAAGCTTTTCTTCTTCTCCGGTCTGCTCCTGATGTTCGCGTCGCTGAACGGCCCGATACACGATCTAAGCGATGACTATCTTTTCAGCGCGCATATGGTGCAGCACCTCCTGCTCACCCTGGCGGTGCCGCCGCTTCTGCTCGCCGGAGTGCCGGGATGGATGTTACGGCCTGTGCTGTCGCGCCCACGCATCGCGCCCATCGCGCGATTCTTCACGCGGGCCCCCATCTGTTTCGTCGTCTTCACCATCGTGATAGCAGTGTGGCATCTGCCGCCGTTCTACAACGCGGCGATGGCAAATCACAATCTGCACATTCTCGAGCATTTGATGTTCATGGCGGCCGCGGTTCTGATGTGGTGGCCCCTCATGAGCCAGCTGCCTGAGTTTCCACGGCTGGCCTATCCGGGGCAGATGCTCTACAGCTTCCTGCTGAGCATTCCGATGTCGATCGTCGCCGTCTACATCGCAATGGCTGACCACGTGCTCTATCCCGCGTATAGCGGGACGCCACGGGTGCTGCCGCTTTCTCCGCTCGAGGATCAGCTCCTTGGCGCGCTCATCATGTGGATCCCGGGCGGGATCATCTTCATCATCATTATGACGGTGGTGTTCTTCAAATGGAACGCCCGCGGCGAAGACTCGACCGCGGGCGCTCAGGTGGACTGGAAGGCGTCGACGGCCTAGTCGGCGTCGGTTCCTTCGAGCGCCTGCTTCAGCTGCCGCTCGAGCTTCGGGTGCTTTCGCCAGAGATAGCCGAGCATCAGCGTCGTCGCCACGAGATTGGCCACGAAAACCTGAACCCAGGCGATCTGGCCGAGCGAGGATTGCGCAAACGCCGCCGCGATCATGTAGAACCCCAGCGTCATGATCACGACCGCCACCAGCAGACCAGCCAGTATTCCCGGTGTGCGCTCGGCCTGGTGCACGATCACGGTCAGCAGGATTCCCACGATGAAAAACGCCGCGTAGTGGAAGATCGTGTAACCGAGCACCTGGGTGAACGCGGTGTCGCCCATCATGTTCTTGCCCAGGACGCTGACGACGCCCTTGCCGAGGAATATCGGAGTGTAGAAGGGGCGACCACCAATGGTGTCGACGACGAGGAACCATATCGCAATCGCAGTCGCGCCGATGAAACCGGTGATCACGCCTTCACGCAGAAAATTATGCGGCCGCTCAGCCATCGGTGTCCTCTGCCTCGGTGGGTGCAGGTGTCGTTCGGAGAAAATACGCAAACCCGGGGTATATTCCAAGCGAACAGCAGGCGCTCCTCGTAAGAGCGCGTGTGTCGGAGTCTGGCACCGTTCTCGCCAAGTGAGGGCGTTTCACTCCGCTTCCCCGAAATCGGTTTTCAAACGCTCAACCGCTGAAGATGTTCTCTCGCAGAATTCGAATCGCGATCCTGGTAGCGCTCACTGCCTGCGCCGCCACTCCAACCATTCTCGAATCGCAGACCCAAAGGAGGAGCACGACCAGACGCCGGGTGCGGAGACCCCGTAACCGGCCGCCCGCCGTGCCCGTCGTCCGCTACAGCACCCCGCGCAGTTCCGCCGATCTGGCCGCGACGCTTGGCGGGCTCACCGGACGCACTCGCAGCGGAATGTGGGGCGCCATGGTGGTGTCGCTCACTCAGGGGGACACGCTGTACGCGTACAACGCGGGAGAGCAGATGCTCCCCGCATCGACGATGAAGTTGTTGACGAGCGCGATTGCGTTCGAGCGTTTCGGTCCGAACTACCAGTTCAGCACCGACGCGCTGCGTGACGCGCCCGTCGGTCCCGATGGAACATTGATCGGGAATCTTTACCTCCGGGGCGATGGCGATCCCGCCCTTTCCGGAAAATTTCTACCGGGGGGCCCATCAGCGCCGATGAATCGTCTCGCCGATCTCGTCGCGTCACAAGGAATCAGGCACGTGACCGGCAGCGTCATCGGAGACGCGTCGGGGTTCGACGATCAGAAGGTTCCGGAGGGATGGCTCACGCGCTACCTGCAGGCGTCATACGCCGCTCGGGTGTCGGCGCTGTCCCTGAACGAGAATGTCGTTGTCGTCGCGGTGACACCGAACACCGCGGGCAAGCCGGCAACGGTTGTGCTCGAGCCTTCTACCAGCGCGATTCCGCTCGTCGCCAATGTTCGCACCGTCGCGGGAGGCGGCGCGCGACTCGCCTTCCGAAAACAGGGTGATGGCACGATCACCGCCAACGGCTCGATCGGTGCCCGCACCAGCACGCGAAGATACGTCTACATCGTCGAAGATCCGGCGAGCTTCGCCACCGGCGCGTTCTTGAACGCGCTCATCGCGCGGGGGGTCAAAGTCGACGGCGGGATCCGACTCGGCAGGACTCCACCCACCGCGTTCAGAGTCGCGAGCCTGCTTTCTCCTCCCCTCGCCAGCATGATCGCGGCGATGAACCGCGAGAGCATCAACCATTACGCCGAGCTGTTGTTCAGGAACGCGGCGCGCGGCCCACAAAGGGACGTGGTGGGAACGGTGGCAAACGCCAGCGCCGTGCTCGACACGTTTTTCGCCAGCAAAATAGGGGTGGATACCAGCAGGCTCATCTTTGCCGACGGCAGCGGGCTCTCGACCTTCGATCGCGTGACCCCGCGAGCGCAGGTCCAACTGCTGGGCTACGCCCACCGCGCCCCCTGGGGTCCGTGGCTCCACTCATCACTTCCCGTGGCTGGGGACTCAGAGCTCCTCAGGCGGCGGATGCGGAATACCCCCGCCGAGGGAAATCTCCACGCCAAGACGGGCACCACCAACGACGTAATTGCGCTGGCCGGGTACGTCACGGCGGTAAATGGTGAGGTCCTCGCCTTTTCTTTCCTTTACAATGGCAGGGACCGCTGGACCGCGAAGGCCATGATCGACGTCATGAGTGAAACTTTGGCGGACTTCGGCAGGTAGAATAATAAGGGCATAAGCCCTTGGCAAACATATATTTAGATTGACTTCCGGGTGCCGGAAAGTGGTATCTTTCCTGCAACTATTTTAGAGCGGACGCGTGAGGCAGCCGCGTGAGGTAATAGATAATGTCATATCGGACTTTCGTAGATAGGGACGGCTCCTACTGGCAGGTCTGGGACTCGCAGCCGACCAAGGTCGAGCGGCGGATGAATACGGGGGAGCGGCGACGTCCGCAGTATTTCGCCTGGGGCGGGACTGAGCGTCGAAGCGGGACGGACCGACGCACCAGCAGCCAACGCCGTATCGTTCTTTCGGACGGTTACGGCAGAGGTTGGCTGACCTTCGAGTCACTCCACGAAAAGCGACGCCTCATTCCGATTCCAGCGCGCTGGGAAGACCTATCTCAGGGCGAGCTCCGCGACTTATGCGAGAAAGCCAAGCGGATCGCAAAATCTGATGAGACCCGCTCCGCGTAGGGTCCCAGCCCGAATTCTGGCAAATACTGCAGCTGGAGAAATTCAACGGAACGGGTGCCAGAGGTCAGTGGCAGAGATGCCAGCTCGATAGTTCACGACGCCCTGACTTTTCTACGGCTGATCGAAGCACAGGCA
>Ga0193719_10000963_pt1 | contig 11212 bp, 8 predicted proteins | sample U2a2metaG_FD_160103 | JGI IMG/M metagenome (GOLD analysis project Ga0193719, IMG submission 160103) | Soil microbial communities from a riparian zone of the East river system, Colorado, United States - U2a2 | ecosystem: Environmental > Terrestrial > Soil > Riparian zone | place: USA: East River... | reverse complement strand
AACGCACGGTGCAGGGCTTTCCATCTTTGTCACGAACTACCAAATCAGGATTAACCTTTTCCACTTCTTCGGCCACCAGCCCAAACTGCGATGTTCCTGCCGGGTCAATCTCCTTCTTGTAACGGAAGGTGACTGGTTTGAGCGCAAAGAGCGCTTCACTGGTTTTGTCCATGACTTTGATCTCCTCCTTAAAGCGCCGGGAAGAGGTATTTGTGCCAAGCTTGCCGTCTGAATTAATGAAAACAGCAATTCCTCCGGAAGAGGTTGCGTTGAAAATCTGGCCGATATAGCAGCTGTTACCCACGTTCTGACCGTTATGACCGATACAAATAACGTTATCGACCGTGGTGACACCAAAGCCAGCATTAATGCCCAAGGCGATGTTGCCGCTGCCGGTGGTGTTGTTAGCGAGCGCAAGAAAACCGATGGCCGTGTTGTCGTTGCCGGTGGCGTTGCTAGGCATCGCGAACGCTCCGTTGGCCGTGTTAAAGCCGCCGGTGGTGTTGTTAAAAAGCGTTTGAGCACCGGTGGCCGTGTTGTCGGGGCCGACGGCGTTGCTAAAAAGGGCGAACGCTCCATTGGCTGTATTGAACGGGCCAGTGGTGTTGCTCAACAACGCCCCCGCGCCAGTGGCCGTATTTTGGGAGCCCTGTTGGAAAGCGCCGCCGCTGTTGCTTAAAAGCGTCCCGGCGCCGACACCGGTGTTGAAGTTGCCCGTGGTGAGGCTCAGGTTTGAAAACGCACCAATTGCTGTGTTGTACGTGCCGCTGCTGAGACTTAGAAGGGCGTTCTGACCTTCCGCAGTGTTGCCGCCAGGATAGCCGCCATCCGGCGGCGGACTGACCGCTTGCGCCGGTGAAATGGCAAAGCAGCCAATTAGGAGTGAAACGAAGGCAGACCGTTCAAGCGAACGGTGAACGCAAGGTATGAATAGAGTTGGGGTTTTCATGAACGAGTCGTACACAATCCCGCCCGATTTTACGAGACAAATAACTGAAGCTCTTAGATGCTCATTCCCGATTCCAGATCCATCGCTCCACCCGATCCTAACCCTGGGGCTATAGGCGCAGCCTGGGGGCAGGATTCAATGGTTACCTGACCGGCTGTTACCGGGCCGTTGCCGGTCACGCGGATCGTAACGAAGTTAGCATCTCGGAAGAAAATGGAGAAGCCATTGCCGTTGGTAGCGGCGTTTTGAAATGCATAAGTTGTGTTTTCAAAGCTCATTGTTCTTCCCTTGCTTGTAACTGCTCCGGTTCGGGAACCCCCCGTAGTTGCCTGATCTGTTCTAGCTGCTCCTGGCTAATCACAAACTGCTGGTTCAGTTGCACGCCAGGCTTGCCGCTGTCCCAGCCAAAGATACGAGCTGCGCTCTGTGCCAGATCGCGTAGCTGAGACGTGTTGGACACTTCCAGCGGCGGCTTCTGAGCAGCATGTTCAGCCGCCTTAGCCGTTGTTTGCATCAGCGCGGTCTTGGTCGTGGTTTCAAACTCCTTGTGTGTCGTAACCAGTGCATCCGCAATCGGATTCAAACTGGATGCGCTTAGCGTTCGGCATGGTCTGCCTCCTGGACGTTTCGGGAGCTTCCAGCCGCCACGTCTTGCCCAGGACTTACCCGTTGGGATAGGCACGTCTAGCTTGCGACAGGCTTCGTTGAGTCCGATCTCGACAGCGAGCATCCTGAACGCTTCCTTATTGACGGTCTTACTTTGGTTCTTTTTCTTCATGTTGTTACTCCTTCTGTTTGTGTCGCATTTTGGTACATGGCCTTAAAAGCCCCCGCGACTAGGGGCAGTTGGGCCTTTGATTCACTTCGTGGAAGCAACCAGCAATAGCGCGCCGATTCCTTGTGGATTACACAAGGCTGAGTCGAAGCGATAACGGCCTCCTTGCGCAGCTTCAGAATGACTTTCCCGGCCCCGGGCGGCGTCATGCTCAGCCTGTCAGCGAGACTCGCCCGAGAGATTTGAAAATCCTTTTCCTTTCTTCGCTCCGCTAGTCCCGCAAAAGCGCGGACGATCGAGAAGCCCTCTCGCTGATTCTCAGTTTCGAAATCATCGAACTTCTGCCGTTCCTCGGGATGAAATTCGGCCTGGAGTTTCTTGCGCATCCCGTCCCAGGCTGCATCGAATTCGCGCAGATGTTCTTCCAGGGAGGATCGGACGCTTTCCTGATTGAGCCGAAAATGTTCTTCTATAATCCGCTGCGCTGCTTCGCGCCCAAACTTGTTAGCCAGATGGCCAACTAACTGAATGAGGACACTGTGGCGCGTGCCTTTTTGCACGACCGGGTAACGCGCCAGGATTTTCTCTACTTCTGGTTTTGTACTGAGACTCCACTGTGTAAGAAAGTAATTATCTGTTCTTTTATGTAGGGAAACTTCTGAGTTGTTACGAGGGAGAGCCGTCCGGAGTTTCCCTACACCAGAACTCCACCCGCGCGGCAGTAACTCCAACAAGGGCTTTACCGTCTCTGCTTCAATCAATGAAAATGTGTTCGTCTTTGGGTTCCATGTTCCAGGTGCCCGGATAGCTTTACCAACAGGCTGCGACTCAGCGCGTTCATTCGGAAATATCTCACAGGAGCCATCTGCAATTGGTGCTCCGATCAGTTCGCAAAGTTGCTTCAACAGTACGATCCATGCGCTGAGAGGCTGCAGTTCGCGAGTGATAATGAATAAGTGAAAGCCGTTCCCAGACGTGCAAAGGATAAGATGAAGCTGCGGGTTTTGGAGTAATAACGAGAAGGCTTCTAGAGACCATTTTCGTGCTTGCTCGTGCTCCCCGTTGTGGGCGTCAAAATCAAGGGCAGCCCAGCGGGACTGGCCTTCAGGATTTGATGGATAGAAACCAATCCCGGTCTGGCCTTTGGCCTTTCCGGTGATGGTACCCCATGCCCAGCTCGCCCGTCTGTCAGCCCTATGTGATAGCGGGGCCTTCGTGAACCGCGCTTGTCCCTTTGCATCTATCCACACGTTTAAGAAGTGTGACAATGGGTTCTCGTTGAGCATATGCTCGCACAGAGCTTTGAAGTCGCCTTCACTCCAAATGACATCAGCTCGCTTGGCTTCGCCGACGATGTAGCAGTTATTCGCAAGCGTTGGCAGTCGCGCCGTATTGGAAAGGCTTAACATTGTCCCGTCACCTCCCGCAGCTTCGCGAAGGCCGCGTCTTTGTCTGTAAGAGTGAACCCGTCCACGCCCCAAGCTCCTGAGCTGGGATAAACCTCCGCGGGTTCGACAAGCCTGCCGTTGATTTGAAAACCCTCGCGTCGGCGGATGCGAATTACCTCGTAACAAACACTCGGCTCAGCACAACCGCTCCAAGTTTGTTCGTATATTGCAGCATCCCGTTCGCGGGCGATCTGCCGGTAATCGAACCCATCGCGCCGGAATCGTGTTGGCAACGGGTTATAGGAATGGCGTTTCTTACCCCAAGCCTTGACCGTAGCGCGCGTTTTGATCGCGCGGGGCAGTAAAGATACCGGGCACTTAGCTCCGCGCAGTTTTAGCTTTGAGGCTGTCATTTGCCGCCTCCAACCCTCGCGCTGGATTCCAGAGATTGAGTCTCAAGTGGGCGCGGTTTGGGATTGTAACGCGCGGCACTCGACAGGACGCGCTCCAATTCCGACGCAGGAATGAGGATGCGGCCGAAATCGCTAATTGGCTTTATTCGCCCCGCGTATATTTGTCGGTACCCCCAGGTTGGTGACCGACCGCACATGGCGGCAAATTCAGCGGGGCTAAAAGCGGCCCTCTCGGTTAATGGGATTGGTTCCCGCGCAACACGCGATCGCGTCTGCGCCCGTTGTCCGTGCTGTGTATTGCTTTGCACGGATAACTATTAATACCACAAAAAAATCTTTGGCAAATTTGCCTCGGCAAAAAGGTAACCGAATTATTTTGCGCCGAACGAGGCGTCAGCGAAACGGTGACAAGCTGCAGCCTTGTGTCATCCGGTCGCCCGGAAGCTAATCACGTCAGCTTGGCTATTTCGAGTTGGCATAAAGGTTACACGCTGTGCTTGTGCAATGCTGTGTTCCCGTCGCAAGTGGCCGTAAGTTTTCATTGCCAGCGCGCCGCCGTCCTTGTGTCCGAGCCAGCGCGAAACGGTCGGAATATCCACGCCGCTTTCGATACAGCGTGTGGCAAACAAGTGCCGCAGATCGTGGTGTGTTATCCGTTCAGCGTCGACTTTCTTGCACGCGCGGTCTAGAGCCTTCTGGCATTCGCCGACACGGAAAACTTTCGCGTCTAACGACTCACTAGCACGTTCGCTACGCATTCGCTCAAATAATGCGCGGGCATCGGGAATCAGCGGGACGCGGCGCACCGTCCAATTTTTTGTGGCCGTTTCGGGATCACCGCGCACAACAATCTCGCCAGCTTCAAAGTCCACATCGCGCCATGTGATCTGACCCGCTTCACCTTTCCTGCAGCCCGTGAATGCCAATCCGCGCACGAAGTCTGCGCAATCTCGCGAGCACCACGCGCCCGCGTGTTCTACCTCATCGACAATCTGGAGAAACTGATCACTGCTAGGCAGCGTGAGTTGCTTCGCGCGAAGTGGCACGCGCTCCAGGCGTTCCGCAGGGTTGCTGTAGACAACCCCTGTATCCTTCGCCACGTCGAACACATGTCGTAGCCCCGAAATTGTGTTGTTGTATCGTGTCGGAGACGCAACCTTCCGAAACGTCCGCGCCCAGTTCTTGCAATCAGTTTTGGATACGCGCCGAATTTCCATCTCAGCCAAGCCCGGCCAGCTTTTCAGCAGGGCAACGAAAATCTGATTCCAGTAGTGCCGCGTTGTCGGTTTAATGGTCACATCGTCGGCTTGGGTCTGCTGATGGATGTCAAGCGCCTCGCCAAAGGTCATTTTGGCCGACATTTCGCCGTTGCTGTTGCTCACGCGCTCGCGATGCTCTTTCATGAATTCAGCGAGCTTGGCTTCCGCGACGCTGTAGTGTGAGGTCTTGAGCGACCGCCAAACTTCTTTGCCGCCAGCGTATGCTCTGGCATAATACCGCCCGGACTTATGACGAAGGAGATTTGGCTTTCGAGTTTTCGTCCATGTTTTGGTCGATTTCTGCGGTTTCATAAGGTTGACCGTAGAATACGACCGTGAAAAATAGAGTCAAATTCATTTTTCCCGATCAGATTTACCTATGTAAATGGGCCTGTAGCTCAGCGGTTAGAGCAGGGGACTCATAATCCCTTGGTCCCAGGTTCGAATCCTGGCGGGCCCAGCCCCGAAAGCTTTCGGGGCCGCCACGCCCGGGGCTTATTTTTTCAACCTCGAATTCACGGCGCGAGTCGGGTAGGCGCATTCGAGCCGTCAGAAACGAATAATTTAGTACTATGAAAGCGTTGTTTTCGATCATTCTCGCCTTCGCCATTTCCATTGGCACGGTTGAGGCCGGACCTGTGAGAACAGCGAAAAACGTGGCGAAGAGTAGTGCAAATACAGCCAAGAATGTCGCGCACAGTGTGGTCAAGGGCACAAGAAGAGCGGTGCACACTGTAGTCTATACGCTCACGCCGTAGACCAAGGCAGTTCTTACGAGTATTTGAAACTCGCCGGTGTGCTGGTGCGCCAACGATTGCCATGGATCAGCTTTCTCGAACAGACGGATTACAAGCGGATGTCAACGGCTGTAAAACAGCGGCTATGCCTTGAGCGCTTCAGTCTGGCGCAATCGGTAGTCAGGCAATAACTGTGGCGAACAACTTCTAATCAGGCGGTGGCGGAATGTTCGCGCTCTCTTGAATCAGCAAATCGAGCCTATGGAGATCAATCGGCTTGACGAGATGATATTGGAATCCCGCTTCGCGACTCTTGCGAATATCATCCTCCATACCAAAACCTGTGAGAGCGATGCCGATAACCGGGCGTGTAGATTGCAGTTTTTGCACCAGATCGATACCGCTGCCATCGGGCAACGCCAAATCACTGATGAGCACATCAAATTGTTCCTTCGAGCTTAGATCGAGGGCAGACTGAAAATTCAGGGCTGATTGCACTTGATAGCCGCGCCGCCGAAGCAGGTTCGTAAGCGACCGGTTTGTATCTTCGTGATCTTCGACAAGCAAAATCCGCATACCCTGGCGTTCCGGTTTCCTGGGGGAAACAGCGGGAGCAATCTGAGCCGCCGCTGTTTCGCACGTTGGAAAAACGAGTGTGAACGTGGAGCCTTTGTTTCGACCCGCGCTTTGTGCGGTGATTGCACCCTGGTGCGCTTCCACAAGCGCTTTGCTGATGGCCAAACCAAGACCCAGTCCGCCCAGCTGTGTACGGCCGCCCTGTTCAAAGGCATCGAAAATTTTCGGCAGTGATTCCGGCTCAATTCCCAAGCCGCTGTCTGCGATCTCAACATGCAGCTGCCCCTGGGAATCGTTTCTCGTCGAAATGAAAATCTGCCCTTTGCTCGGTGTAAATTTCACCGCATTATTTATGAGGTTCCAAAAGATTTGCTGCAATCGCGCCGGGTCCCCTCGCAAATGGACTTTGCGTGCGCTGAGATTGACCGAACGCACCAGATGCTTGCGGTCGATTTCAGGCTGACAAATCTCGAGAACATTCTGCAGGAGACTATGAGCGTCGACGACTTCAAAATTGAGCTGCACCTTGCCCCGGTCAATGCGCGTTAAATCGAGCAAATCATCAATCAGCCGTGCCTCCAATTCCACGTTGCGCCGGATCATTTGCAACGATTCGTGAATGCCCGGAGGCAATGCCGGCTCGCTCTCCAACGCGAGAGCGGACGCGAGCACCGGTGTAAGAGGCGTGCGCAGCTCGTGGCTGAGCATGGCAAGAAATTGATCCTTCGCCATATTGGAACGCGCTTTTTCTGCCAACTCCAAGTTCGTTTTCTGCAACTCTTCCTGGCGATTTTGAAGTTCCGTAGCGAGCGACTGTGATTGCTTGAGCAGATTCTCTGTCCGTGTATTTGCTTCGATCGTGTTAAGCACGATGCCGATGCTTTCCGTTAATTGGTCGAGAAATGCCTGGTGCGTCGAGTTAAAGCGCTCCAACGATGAAAGCTCCATGACTCCTTTTATTTCTCCCTCGAACAAAATCGGCAGGACCGCGATGTTCATCGGGCGGGCCGCCCCCAAAGCGGAACTTACCTTTATGTAATCGCTGGGCGCATCGGTGATGAGAATACGTTGTTTTTCCAGCGCGGCTTGTCCTACCAGGCTATCGCCCAGCTTGAAAGAGGTCTTCATCCCGCTCTGTTCGTGGCAAGCATAGCTCGCTAACAGCTTGAGCTCCGGTTCTCGCCCCGACTTGTCCATGATGTAGAAAACCCCTTGTTGAGCCGGAACCACCGGAGCGAGCTCCGACAAGGTCAGCTTGGCGACTGTCAACAAGTCTCGCTGGCCTTGCAGCATTCGGGTGAACTTGGCGAGGTTGGTTTTAAGCCAGTCTTGTTCCTTGTTCCGCAATGTTGTGTCTTTCAAATTGCGAATCATTTCGTTGATGTTGTCTTTGACGGCCGCGACCTCGCCTTGTGCCCCCACCTGAATCGAACGTGTCAGGTCGCCTTTCGTGACGGCGGTGGCAACGTCAGCGATGGCACGAAGTTGCGTTGTTAGATTTGCTGCCAACCGGTTCACATTATCAGTCAAATCGCGCCACGTTCCCGCCGCGCCTGGTACATTGGCCTGTCCGCCCAGTTTTCCCTCGACACCGACCTCACGCGCGACAGTGGTGACCTGATCGGCAAATGTCGCAAGTGTATCGATCATGTTGTTGATTGTGTCGGCGAGCTCGCTGATTTCCCCCTTTGCCTCAACGAGGAGTTTTTGGTTTAGGTCTCCCTTTGCTACTGCGGTCACAATTTTCGCGATACCGCGCACTTGATTCGTCAAATTGCGGGCCATGAAATTCACACTGTCGGTCAGGTCTTTCCACGTGCCGGCAACACCCTTAACGGTCGCTTGGCCTCCCAGTTCGCCTTCCGTGCCTACCTCCCGCGCGACGCGCGTGACCTCTGACGCGAATGAGTTGAGCTGATCCACCATCGTGTTCACAGTGTTTTTCAGCTCGAGAATTTCACCCTTTACATCGACTGTGACTTTCTTCGAAAGGTCGCCGCGCGCGACGGCCGTCGTCACCTCGGCAATGTTGCGAACCTGCGCGGTCAGATTACCTGCCATCGTATTCACGTTATTGGTCAGGTCTTTCCAAGTCCCGGCCACGCCCCGCACATCCGCTTGTCCACCCAGCTTCCCTTCGCTGCCGACCTCACGGGCAACGCGAGTGACTTCGGATGCAAATGAACGAAGCTGATCCACCATCGTGTTGATGGTGTATTTGAGTTCCAGAATTTCACCGCGGACGTCGACTGTGATTTTTTTGGACAAGTCCCCGCTGGCGACGGCCGTTGTCACTTCGGCAATGTTGCGCACCTGCGCCGTCAGGTTACCGGCCATCGAATTCACGCTTTCAGTTAGATCCTTCCAGGTTCCTGCGACCCCTCTCACGTCTGCCTGGCCGCCGAGTTTACCGTCTGTGCCGACCTCTCGTGCAACCCGCGTCACTTCCGAAGCAAACGAGCTTAGCTGATCGACCATCGTATTAATGGTGTTTTTCAATTCGAGGATTTCACCTTTCACGTCGACGGTGATTTTCTTCGATAGGTCTCCCTTAGCGACTGCCGTCGTAACTGCGGCAATGTTGCGCACCTGGCCAGTCAGATTACGCGCCATGAAATTGACCGAATCTGTCAGATCCTTCCATGTTCCTGACACGCCTTCGACGCGAGCCTGGCCACCGAGAATCCCCTCAGAACCCACCTCTCGAGCCACGCGCGTTACTTCCGAGGCAAACGAACGCAGCTGATCCACCATCACGTTAATGGTGTCCTTGAGCTCCAGGAACTCGCCCTTCACATCAACCGTGATTTTTTTGGTCAAATCGCCGGTCGCCACCGCAGTTGTTACGGTGGCGATATTTCGGACCTGATCGGTGAGATTACCGGCCATGAGATTGACGTTCTCCGTCAAATCCTTCCAGGTGCCCGCAACGCCTCTAACGTTCGCCTGGCCGCCCAGCTTGCCCTCTATACCCACCTCGCGTGCAACGCGTGTAACTTCGGATGCGAAAGCGCTGAGCTGACGCACCATCGTGTTCACGATTTTTGCTGTACGCAGAAACTCGCCTTCGAGCGCCCGGCCTTGGATTTCTGTTGCCATTGTTTCGGATAAATCGCCCTTGGCGACAGCGCCGATTACGCGCGCCATTTCGCTCGTAGGATGGACCAAATCCTCGATTAGATCATTGACCGACCTCATCGCTTCGGACCAGGAACCGGATACCTCTGTGAGGGAGGCTCGTTGTCTGATCCTGCCTTCTTTGCCGACCACACGCCGTACGCGCTCCAGTTCCTGTGTCAGATGCTGATTAATCAAGATTGTGTCATTGAAGATATCCGCAATCTTGCCGGCGGTCCCTGTCCAGTCGTCCGGCAGTCGCGCGGAAAAATCTCCGCGCTTGAACGCCGTCAGGGCAGCAAGCAACTTTCTGCCATCGAGTTGGTCCTTGTTGTTGAGTCGCGAACCGTTTGCCGGTCGCATTCTAGGGGTAGAGATGTTTTTCTTCATAGGGAGTGAACAGGCTCGGGACTTCCGTCTTGGAAATTCCATGTGTATGAGGACTCATATTTGAGCGCCGTAGAGAAATCGGATGGCTGGTCGGGCAAAGCCGTATGGCTTGCGAAATATCGGTAAAGTGATGCTTGTGAGGCTGCAGGCTTCGCTAGCGAAACATTCGTCGCGGGCTAATGGGGAAAACCGCGCAGTTGGCCAATACCTGACAGGCAGAGACCAAAAAGCGAAGTTCCGGATCGCAAAGATGCGACCGCCAGCACGCCGGACGCTTGCGCTCCTCAATCCGACTATGATACCGGCAACGTGGAGAGGCTGCGCAGGCGAAAGCCAAAAAAGATGGCAAGAATGCCCAGCACAACAGCGTACCAAGCGATGAGCCAAATCACCGCGGCGGCGCCAGCGATAGGATTCCACAGAAGCAGTATGGCAAAGACGATGGATGCCAGACCCATAAGGATCAAAAACCATTCGCCTTTGATCTCCCGGCGCAGCTTGATTGCGAACGCGATCTCTGTTGCGCCAATCATGAGCGCCCACGCCGCGATATAAATGATCAGCGCCAGCGCGGTTATCTGGGGCGCATGAAACGTGAGAAGTCCGACGATTATCCCCACAATTCCAATGACAATATGCCATCCCCAGTCCGGATCAGAAGCACGATGCCCGATCGCACCGACAACGCGGAATAGGCCGTCGATTAGCACCCAGGCTCCAAAAAACAGGACCAACGTCGCGATAGTTAAACCAGGATATACGAACGCGATAACTCCAAAAATAATCGCAGCGATACCCCTTATCACTGGAACCCACCAATGGCGTTTTAAGGATTCGATCATCATCGCATCCTTTTTAAGGAACGGTCTGCGTGAAGGCAAGCACGATTTGAGAAATGTCCATTCCCTCAAGAAAGGACGGCTTCCCAGCCGACATTTGCCCTTTCGGCATTCGTCTTCGGAGAAGCCGATCCACCTTATGGTGGGATTGGTTGCATCGAATCAAAGCCCGCACTTCGCGCCGGCTTCCGCAATGCTGGAGCGCGTTCGAAGGAGAGACGCTAGATACGTATCGATGAATGGGGCGCTGTTGATCCGCGCGAGATTGTCAGGCGTCTGAAGACGCGAAAAAATGGCGTAAGCGATCTTGTTTCGCGGAACGCTTTTTTCGCCGTAGCCGGACGGAACGTTGCTCGACCAATAACGGACATACTGGCCGTCCGGACGGTTTTCCATGCCGAGGAAGATCGTCGAATGTCCGTGTTCGTTTCTCCCGACTTGCCGCGACCAGAAAATTTTCATGAAATCGCCCGGTTTCGCCTGATTGAAGTTATCGAAGTTTTGGCCAAGCTGCAGCTCGTGAAACAGACGAGCCGTTCCAGGTCCATTTGCATTCCACCGGCCCCAGATGCCTTCGCCATCGCGTTGATCTCGAATGATCAACCGCTCCAACGTGGAATAATCGAGGCCCAGCTGACCGCGCGCGCGCAAAGCCTCGATCGTTCTGATGAAAACTAGGTAGGTTGCGCCGGAGCAGAAACTCGGCGACGCCTGTGAAGGTAGAATGAAAAATTTCCCGGACTCAAAATGTGCCGAGGATTGAAGACGA
>Ga0193719_10000959_pt1 | contig 11275 bp, 6 predicted proteins | sample U2a2metaG_FD_160103 | JGI IMG/M metagenome (GOLD analysis project Ga0193719, IMG submission 160103) | Soil microbial communities from a riparian zone of the East river system, Colorado, United States - U2a2 | ecosystem: Environmental > Terrestrial > Soil > Riparian zone | place: USA: East River... | reverse complement strand
TCCGAGTGTCGAAATTCAAAACAATGCCCAAATCTCGAATCTATCAAATGACGAATCGATCAAGGCGCGCAATTTTCCGCTTTGGAGATTCGAATTTGTTTCGGATTTCGCATTTCGATATTCGATTCTAAAGCATATGCGCGTTGTCGATCTGAAGATTGAAGACATCGCTTTTGGCGGGAAAGGGGTCGGACGCGAGCAAGGGAAGGCTATCTTCGTCCCATACACAATCGGGGGCGAACTGGTTTCCGCTGAGATCGTGCGTGAGAAAAAACAGTTCGCCGAGGCGGACCTGGTGGAAGTTAAGGAAGGCTCGTCACATCGCGTTACACCAAAATGCCCCTATTTCGGCCGTTGCGGCGGATGCGCGTACCAGCACATCGGCTACGAACATCAGCTGGCGATTAAATGGCGCCAGGTGCGCAATGTTCTCGAGCGGATCGGCAAGCTCAAAGAGATCCCCATGCGACCGATCATCCCGTCGCCGAGACCGTACGGATATCGCAACCGCATCACGGTTCATGCGCAGGATGGCGTGATTGGATTTTTTCGACGCGATTCACATCGCTTGATCGACGTCGAGCGGTGCCCGATTTCGTGCGACGAAGTGAATCGCGAGTTGACGGACCTGCGGAGAGGAAATCCGCGGGATGGGCATTATACTCTGCGCACCTCTTCGAGCCGGCGCGTCTTCTCTCAAACCAATGACGAGGTTGCAGATGCACTGCGCGATTTAATTGTCGATCTTGTTCCGCCGAATCAGGATCTCCTCATCGATGCTTACTGCGGTACAGGATTCTTCGCTAAGGCATTGCTCAACAAGTTTGAGCGTGTCGTGGGAATCGATTGGGACAAGTTCGCAATCACGGCCGCAAAAGAAAAAGCGACCGGGAAGGAAAACTATATCGCTGGCAATGTGGAAGAAGAATTGCAACAGGTAGGGGCGGTTCACCTGAACCGCCCGCCCGTGAACGACATCGATCGCAGGCGATTGAGGTCAATCGCCACTACCACCATCATTGTCGATCCTCCTGCGACTGGCCTTTCGACAAACGTGCGCCGCTCAATCCTCAATCTTGCGCCAACGACGCTGATTTACGTGTCCTGCAATCCGGCCACGCTGGCCCGCGACTTGAAAGAATTGCACGGGAAATTCACCATCAATTCAGTTACGCCGCTCGACATGTTTCCGCAGACCGCGGAAATCGAAGCCGTGGCACATCTTCAGCCATAGGCGAAGAGATCATTCTTCCAGGCGTTAATGATTTTTTAACGCATTTGGCCTGCAGTTTAATTAACGCTGCCGCTCAAATGTGCCCCATCGTCAGGTGATTTATGAGCGACCTCATCTTTGCCGCAATCATCGTTCTATTTTTTGTCGTGAGCGGTCTTTACGTCCGCTTCTGCGAAAAACTTTAGGAGGATCGAATGGAAACCATCGTTGTCGGCATCATCGCACTGTTGCTGTTCGCCTATCTGTTTGTGGCCATGATTCGGCCCGAAAAATTCTAAGGATGATTATGCAAGCCTCAGGCTGGATTCAGTTCGCCCTTTACATCGTCGCGCTCGCGCTGATCACGAAGCCGATGGGGCTTTATCTGCTGCAAGTGCTCGATGCGAATGGCAGGACTTGGCTCGATCCAGTGGTGCGTCCGGTGGAACGGGTGACGTATCGGCTGATGGGAGTCGATTCCAGTAAAGAGCACAATTGGAAACAGTATACGCTCGCGATGCTGTTGTTCAGTTTAGTGGGCTGCCTGTTCACTTACGCAATCCTGCGCTTGCAAAATATTCTGCCGTTGAACCCGCAGGGCCTCGGACCCGTGAGCTCGCACTTGGCGTTCAATACGGCGGTAAGCTTCACCACGAACACCAATTGGCAGAATTACAGCGGCGAATCCACGATGTCGTATTTCTCGCAGATGGTCGCGCTGGCGTTTCACAATTTCGGTTCCGCCGCGACCGGCATTGCCATCGCCGCTGCGCTCGTCCGCGCGATCGCGCGCCATTCCGCGAATACGCTCGGCAATTTCTGGGTGGATCTCGTCCGTGTGACTTACTACCTGCTGCTGCCCATTTGCCTCGTCTTCGCGGTGTTCCTCGTGTCGCAGGGCATGATTCAAAATTTCAAGCCTTACACCAAGGCCACGTTGGTGGAACCAATGAAAGTCCAGGTCGAAAAGAAAAACGACAAGGGCGATACGATTAAGGGAGCTGACGACAAGCCGGTGATGGAGGAACAAACCGTCACCGAACAGAACATCGTGCAAGGGCCGATGGCGTCGCAGGTCGCGATCAAAATGCTCGGGACCAACGGGGGCGGTTACGTGAACGCCAACGCAGCGCATCCGTTCGAGAATCCGACGCCGCTCTCGAATTTCATTCAAATGCTTTCCATTTTCTCGATCGGCAGCGGACTCACTTATTACCTGGGCCGAATGGTGAAAAACCAGAAGCACGGCTGGACGGTTTGGGCCGCGATGTCGATCTTGTTTGTCGGTGGTGTGTTGCTTTGCTGGTGGGCCGAAAGCGCAGGCAATCCGATTCATCACCAACTCGGCGTCGCGGTTGCCGATGGCAACATGGAGGGCAAGGAAGTCCGCTTCGGTATTTTCAACTCCGCGCTCTTCGCCACGATCACGACCGATGCATCCTGCGGCGCGGTAAACTCGATGCACGACTCGTTCATGGCTCTCGGCGGTTTCGTGCCGCTGTTCAACATCCAACTGGGAGAAATCATTTTCGGCGGTGTTGGCGCAGGATTATACGGGATGCTCGTTTTTGTCGTACTCGCCGTTTTCATCGCTGGCCTGATGGTTGGCCGCACACCGGAATATCTCGGCAAGAAAATCGAGGCCTACGACGTGAAGATGGCAATGTTGTCGTTGCTGATTCTCGCGATTTCCATTTTGGGATTCGCGGCGTGGGCAGTGACGAGCAAGTGGGGCCTGGCTGGCTTGAACAACAGCGGCCCGCACGGGCTCAGCGAGATTCTTTACGCCTACAGCTCAGGCGCTGGAAACAATGGCAGCGCTTTCGCTGGATTGTCGGGCAACACGGCTTGGTACAATACCACGCTCGGTCTCGACATGCTGTTCGGTCGCTTCTTGATGATCGTGCCGATCATGGCCCTGGCGGGTTCGCTAGTGCAGAAGAAGGTTGCGCCGGCGAGCGCCGGCACATTCCCCGTTTCCGGCGGCACGTTCCTCATTCTTCTGCTCGGCACGGTGCTGTTGATTGGTGCGCTGAATTTTCTCCCGGCGCTCACGCTTGGACCGGTGGTTGAGCATTTCCTGAATCTTCAGGGAAAACTTTTTTGACCGCCTTATGAAGCAGAAAACTCCTTCCCTTTTTGACTGGAACATTGCTGGCCCGGCGATCATTGACGCTTTCAAGAAGCTCAACCCGCGCCTGATGATCAAGAACCCGGTCATGTTTGTGACCATGGTGGGCGCGGCGCTCACCACTGTTGGAATCTTTACAGCCGAGCCGGCGCTGCGCGGTTTCGTTGCTCAACTGGCGATTTGGCTGTGGTTCACCGTGCTGTTTGCTAATTTTGCGGAGGCTATTGCGGAAGGTCGCGGCAAGGCGCAAGCCGCCAGTCTGCGACGAGCTCGCAAGGAAACCATGGCGCGCCGACTGCAAAACGGGCGTGAAGAAAAAGTTCCGGCACCGGTCTTGCAGAAGGGCGACCTCGTCGTTTGCGAGGCGGGCGATGTGATTCCCGCAGATGGCGATGTGGTGGAGGGAATCGCCAGCGTCGATGAAGCTGCGATCACCGGCGAATCCGCTCCGGTGATTCGCGAAAGTGGCGGCGACCGCAGCGCGGTTACAGGCGGCACACGTGTGCTTAGCGACCGCATTGTCATTCGGGTTACGATGGAGAGGGGCGGCGGTTTTCTCGACCGCATGATTGCTCTCGTAGAAGGCGCCCGCCGCCAGAAAACGCCTAACGAGATCGCGCTCACGATTCTTCTCGCCGCGTTGACGTTCATTTTTCTCCTGGTATGCGTCACGCTGAAACCGTTCGGTATCTATTCGGGCGCGGCGTTTTCCATTCCAGTTCTGGTTGCGCTGCTCGTTTGTTTGATTCCAACGACGATTGGCGGGTTGCTCAGCGCAATTGGCATCGCGGGTATGGATCGCGTGCTGCAGCGCAATGTCCTCGCGATGAGCGGGCGCGCGGTCGAAGCGGCGGGAGATGTCGATGTTCTGCTTCTCGACAAGACGGGCACGATCACTTTGGGCAACCGCATGGCAGTCGCGTTTCATTCCGCGCCCGGAATCAGTGATAAAGATCTCGCCGCATCGTCACAATTGAGTTCGCTCGCCGATGAAACGCCGGAAGGCCGCAGCATTGTCGTGTTAGCGAAGGAGAGATTCGGCCTGCGCGCGCGCGAAATGCACGAGCTGCACGCGACGTTCATTCCCTTCACTGCGCAGACCCGCATGAGCGGCATCGATCTTCACGCAACCGATACCGAACCGATCATGAGGGTGCGCAAGGGCGCGGCGGAAAGCGTTCGCGGATTTGTAGAATCGGCCGGTGGAGTTTTCCCACAGGCCGTGAATAAAGCGGTCGATGAAATCTCGCATCGCGGCGGGACTCCGCTCGTCGTCGCCTCAGACATCACAACGCTCGGCGTGATCGAATTGAAGGACGTCGTCAAAGGCGGAATCAAGGACCGCTTCGCGCAACTGCGGAAAATGGGCATCCGCACCATCATGGTCACGGGCGACAACCCGCGCACGGCTGCCGCCATTGCTGCCGAATCCGGCGTGGATGATTTCATGGCCGAGGCGACGCCAGAACAGAAACTCAAACGTATTCGCGAAGAACAAGGCAACGGCCATCTCGTTGCCATGACAGGTGACGGCACAAATGACGCCCCCGCGCTCGCTCAGGCGGATGTTGGCGTGGCGATGAACACGGGCACGCAGGCCGCGCGCGAAGCCGGCAACATGGTCGACCTCGACAGCAACCCGACCAAGCTGCTCGACATCGTTGAGATCGGAAAACAGATGCTCATCACGCGCGGTTCGTTGACGACGTTCAGCATCGCGAACGATGTGGCGAAGTACTTCGCGATTATTCCCGCCATGCTGATGGCCACATTTCCCGCTGTCGCGCCACTCAACATCATGCGCTTGCACAGTCCGGCCAGCGCGATTTTAAGCGCCGTCATTTTTAACGCGCTCGTCATCATCGCGTTGATTCCGCTGGCGTTGCGCGGCGTCGCCTACAAACCGATGGGCGCGCTCGCGATCCTCCAGCGCAACCTGCTCATCTATGGGTTCGGCGGCGTGATCGTGCCGTTCGTCGGCATCAAACTCATCGACCTCATCATCGCCGCTCTCCATCTCATTTAGTTTATGAAAGAACTTTTTTCCGAAATTCGCGGCGCAGTCTTAGCCACATTGGTCCTGGCGATTGTTTGCTGCGGTCTTTATCCGCTCATCGTCTTCGGAATCTCGCAAGCCTTGTTCCACGACAAAGCTAACGGCAGCCTGATTCTGGATACTGATGGGGCGGTGCGCGGTTCGAAGCTGCTCGCGCAGGGGTTCACCGCCGACAAATATTTTCATCCACGTCCTTCAGCCGCCGGCACCGGCTACGACGCCACGAGTTCCGGCGGCAGCAATCTCGGGCCGACTTCGCAAAAACTGAATGATGCGATCAAAGACCGCATTGACGCCTATCGGAAGGAGAACGCCGTAAACGCGGACGAATCCGTTCCCGCCGATGCCGTCACCGCGTCCGGCAGCGGCCTCGATCCGCATATCAGTCTGCGGAACGCCGAGCTACAAACTCCGCGCGTCGCCAAGGCTCGCGCCGTAAGCGAGGAGAAATTGCGCGAGTTGATTAGACAAAACACGGATGCCCGGGACTTCGGTCTTCTGGGAGATCCCGGCGTGAACGTGCTCACCCTGAATCGCGCGCTCGACTCATTCCCTGTGAATCCATGAAACCTTCCGACATAATTTCTCGGGCAGCCACGCAGTCGGCGAACGACAGCCATAGCACTGGCCCAACGAGAACAACGTACGTGTTCGTCTTCGTTCCCGTTTACATCCACGAGAAATCAGACGCGACGGTCCGACCAACTACTCCCGGTCCCCTCCCGAAGTTCCGGCGCGTCTTCTTCAGACAAAATCGACATCTTCAGCCGTTCTGGACCTGGTTCATCGACAATCCACGTCCCGGATCCCTCAAATGAACGCAGAGCTCACCGGACTGCGCTGATTCCCCGCCTCATTTGTGAAACACCTTCTTATTTTCTCGCTCGCGCTTTCCCTCGCTACGATCGTTGTGGCGGGCGAGACCGAAACGGTTTCACCTTCGCCGACTCCGGCGCCACGCTTTAAGATTTCCGGTTGGATCGACAGTGGGATCACCTTCAATCCTGCCACCCCGCAAGATAATCAGAACTTCGGACGGTTCTTTGACGATCGCGCAAACGAACCGCTGCTAAATCAGCTCGTAATCAATTTCGAGCGCGCGCTGGCGCCGCAGCCCGGTGAATTCGATTGGGGCTTCAAGCTGCAATTCATGTACGGAAGCGACGCGCGCTACATTCATTCGCTTGGTCTGTTCAGCGACACGGCAGCTACCTCGATCGTCCAGCCGGACCTGGTCGAAGGGTATCTCAACCTTCACTTTCCCATTATCAGCGAGGGCGGCCTCGACTTGAAGCTTGGCAAATTCGTGACCCTGGAGGGTGTGGAAACGATCGATCCACGCGCAAATTTCTTCTACTCACATACCTACATTTTTAATGTTGGAATTCCGTTTAATCACACCGGCGCCTTGGCGACCTTTCACGCGACCAAGTGGCTCGATCTTTACTCCGGAATTACGCGCGGCGTTAATACGAGCATCGAGGATAACAACGATAGCGTCTCTTTTCACGGCGGCGTCGGACTCAATCTTCTCGATGGCAAACTGACGATTCTTGCGACCACTTCCATCGGTCCTGAGACCCCGAACAACAACCACGATCAAAGTTACTTCAATGACATCGCAATTACGGCAAAGATAACTGACAAGTTCACTTCGCTTACGGATCTCAATTATGCCTTGAACGAGGTCAGTGACGCCCAAGCCTTTGGCATCGCGCAATATTTCACCTATGCGATCAACAGTTGGTTAACTGCCGGAATACGCGGCGAAATCTTCTGGGATGACGACGGCTTTTACGTGTTCTCGTTTGCCAACAACCATGACCCGATGCGCGCCTTGGAGGGCGAACCGACCATTGATCCGCGCACCGTCGGTGGTGGGAAGACAACCTATGGGGCGATTACAGCCGGCGTAAACATCAAACCGCCGATGCCAAAGCCTCTGGCGGGCCTGGCGATCCGGCCCGAGATTCGATACGACTGCTCGCTTAACGACACGCGGCCGTTCAATAACTCAAGCGATCGCGACCAGTTTACCGCCGGAATTGACTTTATCGTAACCTTCTAGCCTAACGATTCATACATAATCTTTTCTCTTCATTGTGACGCTGAGCGGTTCATACTGCCACTCGTTTCTATTTCGATTTTCGAGCAAGCTTCTGCTGGCAAGAAGCCAAACATCTAAATCACGATTGATCGTTCCGGAAATTCGCGCTCCCTTTTTCAAAACGGTCAGATGGACGTAAGGTGTCACCTATGAGTGAGCCGGCACGCCCTGATCCGGACGAGATTCTCGCGCGCATGAAGCGGGACGAGACGGAGTCTACCCGCGGTAAACTGAAGATTTTCTTTGGGATGTCGCCCGGTGTTGGCAAGACCTACGCCATGTTGCAAGCGGCGCGGCAAAAACAAGCGGAAGGATGCGAGGTGGTGGTCGGCATTGTGGAAACACACGGCCGCAAGGAAACCGAAGCGTTGCTGGAAGGAATGCCGATCATGCCGCGCACCCAGATCGAGTATCGCGGAACAAAGCTCGAGGAGATGGATCTCGATGCGATCCTCACCTGGCATCCGGGGCTGGCCGTGGTCGATGAACTCGCACACACGAACGCACCTGGCTCGCGGCATCCGAAGCGTTACCAGGACGTACTCGAGCTGCTCGATGCGGGCATCAGTGTTTATACCACGCTCAACGTCCAGCACGTCGCCAGCCGAAGCGATACCGTGCGTCAGATCAGCGGTGTCACCGTAAGCGAGACAGTACCCGATACTGTTCTCGATCTTGCCGATGAGATTGTTCTTGTCGATCTGACACCGGAACAACTGCGCTCGCGTCTCGCCGAAGGGAAAGTTTATCTTGGCGAACGCGCGGAATGGGCAGCGAAGAATTTCTTCCGCGAGAGCAACCTGACCGCCTTGCGCGAAATGGCACTGCGGCTGGTAGCCGAACATGTCGATCGCGATCTGCGCGATATCATGTCGGAAGAGAAAATCGCCGGGCCGTGGAAGAGTGGCGATCGCTTGCTCGTCGCGGTCAGCGCAAGTCCTTACTCGGAGAGATTGATTCGCTACACGCGCCGGTTAGCGGCATCGATGGAAGCTTCCTGGATCGTCGCGAACATCGAGCAACCGCGCCCGCTTTCGCAAGAGGAGCAAACACGCTTGACCCGCTATCTCGCGCTGGCGCGCCAGCTCGGTGCGGAAGTAATTTCCACGCCCGGTACCGATATCGGCGAAGCGCTGCTCCGTATCGCCCGTCAACACAACGTCACTCAGATTGTTATCGGCAAGCCTCTCGGCTCGCGATGGACAAGTTTTTTCAAACGCGACCCATTACGCTGGCTCATGCGCAACAGCGGCAACGTCGACATCCACATGATTCCGTCCGAGGAATCGATCCGGCCGCGCCCTGAACCCATCGAGGAACGTTTGGCACGCGCACCGTGGCGCGACTTTGGCGTCGCACTTGTCATCGCGGCGGTCGTAACCGCCCTGTCTTTATCGATTTTCAATTACACTGGTTACTGGGCCGTTTCGCTTTTCTATCTGCTTGCCGTCGTTCTCGCCGCCACACGATTACGTCGGTGGCCGACGCTTTTTCTCGCCGGACTCAGCGCGCTTCTGTGGGATTTCCTCTTCATTCCACCGCGCTTCACTTTTTACATTACCCACTTTCACGACTTCATGATGTTCGGTGCCTATTTCCTAATTGCGATTGTGATTGGGCATCTCGCCACGAAATTGCGCGAGCGCGAACAGTCGGAGCGCCGCCGCGAAGAACGCGCCACTGCGCTTTACCGTTTCACACGCACGCTCGCCGCCAGCCGCGATCTCGATGAAGCTCTGCCGAAAGTTTTGGCGCTGATCAAAGAAACTTTCGAAGCTGATGCGGCGGTATGGCTGCGCGATGAAAATGGTCTTTCGTGCCATCCGGCCAGTACATTTACTCCGTCGAGCAAAGACGAAAGTGTGGCGATGTGGTCGTTTCAAAAGAAACAGAGCGCCGGAAGATCGACCGAGACATTGCCGGATGCCGAGGCATTGCATGTCCCGCTTGTCACCGGCGACCGTGCCGAAGGTGTTCTGACCGTGCGTCTCGCAAATCTGCCAACCATCGAGCAACGCGAGTTGCTCGACGCCTTTGCCGCGCAGCTCGCCCTTTTTGTGAACAAAGAGCGCGCGCTGGAAGAAAGCCGTGCCGCACAAGTTGCTCGTCAGTCGCAAAAATTGCAAAAGACGCTTTTCGATTCTGTCTCGCATGAATTGAAAACGCCGCTTGCCGCCATGACGGTGGCTTTGCAGCAACCGCAGCCCGACCGCGCCGAATTGCAACAGGCCGTGCAGCGTCTGACGCGCACCGTGGATCATTTGCTCGATGCGACCCGTTTGGAATCCGGCCTGCTGCAGCCGGTGCTTGAGTGGTGCGAGCCAGCCGAGCTGGTGCGTGAAGCGGTTGCGATGTCGGGATTAAAGGAAAGCGCGGTCCGAGTAAATATCGCCAAAAACCTTCCAACCATTTCAGTGGACGCGCACTTGATTCAACAAGCGCTCGGCGCGTTACTCTCGAACGCGGCCGGTCACGCCAGGAACTATCAGCCGATCGAAGTGAACGCGGCACGCGACGATTCGATGCTCGTGATTTCCGTGGCCGACCACGGTCCCGGTCTTGCGCCAGGTGAAGAAAATAAAGTGTTCAAAAAATTCTATCGTGGTCCTGGCACGGCGCCAGGTGGCCTCGGCCTTGGCCTTTCCATCGCGCGCCAGCTGGTCGAAGCGCACTCCGGGGAGATCGTCGCGCAAAATCGAGAAGAAGGTGGTTCGCGCTTTTCGATTCGCCTTCCCATCGGCGAACCGATGCGCCTTCCGTCTGCAGCGACCGCATGAAGCCACTCGCATTGATTGTCGATGACGAAGCACAGATTCGGCGGCTCCTGAGAGTTGTTCTCGAAGGCGAGAACTACCAAGTGCACGAAGCAGAGAATGGGCGGCAAGGCTTAACTGAGATTGCAAGTCGTCGTCCCGCGATCATTCTGCTCGATCTTGGTCTTCCCGATATGGAGGGACTCGACGTCTTGAAACGTTTGCGTGAATGGAGTGAAGCGCCCGTGCTCGTTCTTTCCGTGCGCGATGACGAACAGAGCAAAGTGGCCGCGCTCGATTCAGGCGCGGAGGATTACGTCACCAAACCTTTCAACACGCCGGAATTGCTCGCACGCCTTCGCGCCGCCCAACGAAAAACTCGGCCGGAAGAAGAGGTTTCAGTTTTCAAGAATGGCGACTTGATTGTCGATCTTACGGCGCGTGTGGTAACGCGCGCAGGCCGCGAAATCAAACTGAGCGCCACCGAGTACGCTTTGCTCCGCTTATTTGTTCGCCATTCCGGCCGCGTTCTGACGCACCGGTACATTCTGCGCGAAATTTGGGGACCAAAATCCGAAGAACATCGGCAGTATTTGCGCGTTTACGTTACGCATCTGAGGCAAAAAATTGAGTCGGATCCAACTAATCCATCTTTAATCAGGACGGAACCGGGAATCGGCTACCGCTTCGCAGCTTAGCCACTCCCATCGTTCAGGGGCTACCCGGCTCGTTCTGTTGCTGCAGAGAAGAAAGAGCTTGCCAGCCAACAAACGCACAATGAAGAGTCAACGCCAAGCGAGATGGCCGACTTAATTGTTACCGAGACCGCGGGCATGCACCGCCCGCGCAACCTGGATTGGAAGCGTGCCGCCGCGCTGCTTTACGGTGACTGGGGCACGAGCAAAGCATATGTCATCGGTCTTGCCTTCGTCGCCGCTGGCTTCTCATCACTGCCGATCATTCTCGCGGTCTGCGTGCTTACGGGTCTTGTGGGAATTAATTACGCTGTCATCTG
>Ga0193719_10000958_pt1 | contig 11283 bp, 7 predicted proteins | sample U2a2metaG_FD_160103 | JGI IMG/M metagenome (GOLD analysis project Ga0193719, IMG submission 160103) | Soil microbial communities from a riparian zone of the East river system, Colorado, United States - U2a2 | ecosystem: Environmental > Terrestrial > Soil > Riparian zone | place: USA: East River... | reverse complement strand
CTTCCCCCTGATCAGTTGAATGCTGTCACTGAGTATAACCGTGATGCCGGGCCTGACCTTGGCCTCGGCCAGCTCGGAAGTGGGGTCGATCTGCTTGCTGATGACAACGCAGCCGCCGCAGAGTGGGAGGAGCACTGCGAGCAGCCGATAGTATCGCATCATCGATGGGAGTCCGGTAAGTTGGTCGTGTTCGGTGGTAACAAATGATACTCTTTTGCGTCCTTTATGTTGACCGACGCGTGCGAGCAACGCAAACGCAAGCGTCTTGCCTAGCCACCTCAATCCCGCATTTATGGCGCTAACTGCGATCGACTGGGCGATTGTCGCTGCCTACTTCCTGCTCTCGGTAGGCATTGGGCTCTACTTCACGAAGCGTGGAGGCGAAAGCCTCGACGAGTACTTCCTTTCCGGCCGCCAGGTGACCTGGTGGCTGGCGGGAGCATCGATGGTCGCGACGACGTTCGCGGCTGATACCCCGCTGGTCGTAACAGGTCTCGTCTCCCAGCACGGAGTCGCGGGAAACTGGCTCTGGTGGAACATGCTGATGAGCGGGATGCTCACGGTATTTTTCTTCGCCCGTCTGTGGCGGCGCGCCCACGTCATGACCGACGTCGAGTTTGCGGAGATCCGCTACAGCGGCCGCCCGGCTGCAGTGCTTCGCGGATTCCGGGCGCTCTACCTGGCCATCCCTATCAATCTCATAATCCTGGGCTGGGTCACCAAGGCGATGATCAAGATCCTCACGATCTCGCTCGGTCTTCGCGACGTCAACCTTCTCGGATTCAATGTTCCCGGAGAAGTAATCGCGGTCGGGATCTGCTTCATCATCACCGTGGCCTACTCGGCCGGTGCGGGCATGTGGGCCGTGCTATGGACCGATCTCGTCCAGTTCGTCATCAAGATGAGCGCGGTTATCGTTCTCGCCGTATATGCCGTGCGCGCTGTGGGTGGAATGGACAAGCTCAAGGATGGACTGACGACTCATTTTGGAAGCGCCGACGCTGCGCTTTCAGTGCTCCCGGTGAAAATCGGTCCGACTGGCATCGAGGCTTATGCGTGGATGCCGCTCCTGGCCCTGGCGGTTTTCCTCTCGGTGCAGTGGTGGGCCGCGTGGTATCCGGGTGCAGAGCCTGGCGGTGGCGGTTACGTGGCGCAGCGAATTTTCTCCGCCAAAACAGAGCGTGATGGCGTTCTCGCCACTCTTTTCTTCAACGTCGCGCACTACGCGATCAGGCCGTGGCCCTGGATCATTACGGGACTTTGCACGGTGCTACTCTATCCGGCGGGTATCGGACCGACGCACGATCACGAAGCTGCGTACGTTCAGGCGTTTGTGGATCTTCTACCCACTCCGTGGCGCGGCTTCATGATGGCCGGCTTCGCGGCGGCCTATATGTCCACCGTCGGCACCCAGCTCAATTGGGGCGCTTCATACCTCGTCAACGATTTCTACAAGCGATTCCTCAACCGGACTGCCACTGAGAAGCACTACGTGGCCATTTCACGCTGGGCCACGATATTCCTGTTCCTCGCCTCCGCGGTCGTTACGCACTATCTCGGAACGATCGAAGGCGCCTGGAAATTCCTGCTCGCACTCGGGTCAGGGACTGGACTCGTTCTGATTCTTCGTTGGTACTGGTGGCGGATCAATGCCTGGAGCGAGATCAGCGCCATGATCGCCTCGTTCATTGTCTCTGTCGCCGCGATCAATATCCTCAAGCCGCGCTTCGCCGCAGGCGACCTCCGGGCCGATGCCTGGGTGATGCTCGTTACCGTAGCGGTGAGTACAGTCGTCTGGTTAGGGGTGACCTTTGCCACCAAACCCGAGCCCGATCGGGTGCTGGAAGCGTTCTATCGGCGGGTGCGGCCCGGAGGCCCTGGCTGGGCGGTCGTGTCAGAAAGGGCAGGATTTGGGAGGGAGAGCATTCCCGGTGGCGCGCTGGCCTGGACCAATTGGATCGCGGGCATCGTGGCAGTGTACTCCACTCTGTTCGGGATCGGCAAGATCGTGTTGGGGAGTCTGCTGGAAGGGCTGGTAATGCTGGCTATTGCGGTGGTGGCGTTCAGCTGGATAGCGCGATCGTTCCGGGAGGAGCCGGCCACACTGGCCGGAGTAGGTGTACCCGCCTAACGGAACACTACCCCGAGTAGACCCGTCCGCCTAAATTTCATGTAGTACCGGAGGATTAATGTCTGTTTCGTCACAGCCTGAAATCGACCTCGCCGTCACGGCGAACGCTGGCGTTGAGGTCAAGAAGTTTATGGACGCCGAAGGCGTTACTGCCGAGCAGGGTGGGCTGCGCGTGAGCGTTCAGCCGGGCGGCTGCAGCGGCTTCAAATACAGCCTGGTCATTGAAGATCGCGCCGCGGATGACGACCTCGTCATCCCGCGCGAAGGTTTCAATGTCTTCGTGGATCCGTTCTCGGCGCAGTACCTGAACGGCGTCACGATTGACTACGTGACCTCGATGCAAGGCTCTGGATTCACCTTCAAGAATCCGAATTCGACCGGCGGGTGCGGCTGCGGAAGTTCATTCTCTGCGTAAAGCCTCAGCTGGCCAGCAGTACAATTCGAGGGCGGTGAAATGAAGACCAATTTCACCGCCCTCGATTTTCTTGTACTGGCCGCGTACCTCGTGGGGACGACAGTTCTCGGGGTCTGGCTCGGCCGCAATCAAAAGGATTCCAAAGACTACTTCGTAGCGGGGCACGCAATTCCCTGGTGGGCGGTTCTCTTTTCCGTCGTAGCCACGGAAACGAGCGCACTGACCTTCATCAGCATCCCCGGCCTCGCCTACACCACGAATCTCGGGTTCCTCCAGATCGCGGCGGGATATCTGTTAGGGCGCATCGTCGTCGCCTACACGCTGCTCCCTCGCTACTACCAGGGCGATCTCGTCACCGCCTATGCTCTGCTCGAGAAGCGCTTCGGCGTCGGGACGCGCCGTTTTGCGTCGATCGTTTTTCTGGTCACGCGCGCGTTCGCCGACTCGGTGCGCGTGTTCGCCACGGCAATCCCGATCGCGTTGATACTCGGACCCTCGGTGCCGCAGCAGTACGTGATGCCGGTTGCCATCCTCGTGCTCGGCGCGCTGACCCTGATTTACACTTATCACGGCGGGATGCGCGCCGTCGTGTGGACCGACGTGCTCCAGACGAGCGTCTATCTCCTTGGCGGATTCTCAGCCGTATACCTGCTCGGCAAGGGCGTGAGCGGCGGATGGAGCGCAATCCTGAATCAGGCTCACGATGCCGGAAAGCTCCGGGTAGTCGACGTCTACTTTGGTTTCGACAAGCCGTATACGCTGTTCGCCGGATTGATCGGCGGGGCCTTCCTCTCCATGGCATCCCACGGAGCGGATCAGGTGATCGTGCAACGGCTGCTCGCGGCCTCGAGCCTCAAGGAGTCGCGCAAAGCGCTCATCGGAAGCGGCATCGCCGTGTTCTTTCAGTTCGCACTCTTTCTGATGATCGGAATCGGCCTCTATGCGTTCTATCAGGCGCGGACATTCGCGGTTCCCGACTCCATCTTCCCCACCTTCGTCGTCGACTCGATGCCGGCGGGACTGAGAGGTCTGATAGTGGCGGCCGTGCTCGCGGCAACTATGAGCGCGCACTCTGGGGCGATGAACTCACTAGCGGCCTCAACGACTCACGATATCTACCTTCCTCTATCAGGCCGCAGCGCGGACGACCCTCGAACGCTCAGGATGGCGAAGCTGTTTACACTGTTCTGGGGTGCCATTCTGTTGATCGCCGCGCTCCTCTACAAGCAGCAGGGCACGCCGGTGGTCGTCATCGCGCTCTCGATCGCGTCGTTCACCTATGGAGCGTTGCTCGGCGGCTTCTTCCTCGGCATGTTGTGGCGACGCGCCATCCAGAGGGATGCAATACTCGGCATGGCCGTCGGAATCATTGCGATGAGCTTTGTCGTGTTCGCGAAGCCAATGATGCTGATGTTTCCATCGCTGACAAACGCGCTCACGCCAATCTCGCACATCGCGTTTCCCTGGTATGTGCTGATCGGAACCTCGTTCACGATGGGAGTTGCTATCCTTTCATCGTTCACACACCCTGCGCCGACTGATGGAGATCGCTGGAATTGAGTGAAATCGTAGTTGGCGTTGACGGAGGCGGATCGAAGACCCGCGTCCTCGTTGGAACGGCGGAAGGCGAGGTTCTCGCGACGGTCGAAGGTCCCAAATCCGCTGTCACTCCTGGAGAGGCCGAGCGTTCTGCCGAGGTGATCGCGGAGCTCGTGACACGCGCGCTCGCGGAGATCGCGCAGCCGGGGGCCGTGTTCCCTCGCGTCCTTTACTGTGGCGTCGCCGGCACCGGACGGGACGAGGAGCGTCGCGCGCTCCATTCCGCGCTCGACGCGAAGGAGCTCGCGGAAGAAGTCATCATCGATTCCGACGGCTTGATCGCGATGTACGATGCGTTCGACGACCGGGCGGGAATTCTCCTCGTAGTCGGAACCGGCTCGATCGCCTACGGCCGGAGCCCCGCCGGCGAGATCGTTCGCTGCGGCGGCTGGGGTCCTGTGTTCGGAGACGAGGGTAGCGGTGGCTGGATTGGAAAGCGCGCGTTGAGCATCGTCGCCGCATCGAGCGACGGCCGCGAACCGCCGACAGCTCTTCTCTTCCCCATTCTGGCCGCGACCCAATGCGAAGACGTACAGGATCTTGTTCCGTGGGCAGCGGCGGCTGATGCTCGCGCGTTTGCTTCCCTTGTACCCGTGGTCTTCGGCGCGGCCACGGCAGGAGATCCTCGCGCCAACGCCCTGCTCACGCTGGCGGCCGAAGAGCTCGTGCTCCACATCCGTGCGCTGGCGCGTCAGCTATTTACGGACGAGCGTGCGGCGGTTGCGGTGGCGTTCAGCGGTGGCTTAATGGACCGCGGCTCCCCGCTCAGGAAGCGGCTGGAGCAGCGCCTGAAGTCCGCGGTACCGGGGGCGCAGATTCGAGCGGAGGAAGTCCTTCCTGCGCGAGGAGCACTCCGGGCTGCGGCTCGGCGTATTCACCTTCCCACCTAGCCATCACGACTGTCGCGAGACAGTTGCCGACAAGATTCACGCTGGTCCGCGCCATGTCCATCAGCTCGTCGACGCCAAGGATGATGGCGACTCCTTCCAGCGGCAGTCCGAACGTGTGCAGCGTTCCGGCGAGGATCACGAGCGATGCGCGCGGCACGGCCGCCACTCCCTTGCTCGTGACCATGAGGGTGAACATCATCGCCAGCTGCTGTCCGAGCGACAGGTTCACTCCCGCGGCCTGGGCGACAAACATCGAAGCAACCGCCAGGTAGAGCGTAGAGCCATCGAGGTTGAACGAATACCCAGTCGGCATCACGAAGGCGACGATTCGCCTTGGAACGCCGAGCGCCTCCATGATCTGCATCGCGCGCGGAAGTGCTGCCTCTGATGATGTCGTCGAGAACGCAATGAGCGCTGGTTCGCGGACGGCGAGGACGAACCGCTTGAGCGGAACACGGAACAGGATCGCGACCGGTAGGAACACGAGGAGCACCAGCACCACCAGCGCGCCATAGAGCGTCAGAATCAACTTGCCGAGGTTGACCAGCACACCGAGACCGCTGTGGCCGACAGTTACCGCGATCGCCGCTCCGATACCGATTGGCGCGTACCGCATCACGATCGCCGTGAACTTGAACATCACCTCGGCCAGCCCTTCACAGCCGGCTAGAACGATTTCCTTCGGCCGCCCCCGGACCTGCGAGAGCGCGACCGCGAAGATGATCGAGAAGAATACGACCTGCAGAACTTCATTCTTGCTGGCTGCCTCGAAGAAGCTCTGCGGAACGACGTGCTCGAGAAAACCCATCCCGGTTGGCGTGGCCTGCGCGAGCTGCTGGCCCGGATCCGCCGATGCATGAATCGTCACGCCGATGCCCGGCTTGACGAGATTCGCCGCTCCGAGCCCGATGAACAGCGCGATCGTAGTGACGATCTCGAAATAGATGATCGACTTGAGAGCTAGCCGGCCGACCCGCTTCATGTCGTCGCCGTGTCCGGCGATGCCGACAACGAGCGTGCCGAAGATGATCGGCACGATGATCGACTTGATCATCCTTAGGAACACCGTCGACAACGGCTTCAGATTGACCGCGAACGACGGAAACGCCCATCCCACGATCACGCCGATCACCATCGCGATGATTATCCACGAAGTGAGCGAGATGCGTCGGAGGTTCCGGAAGATCATTCCCATGCGATTGTCGTCAGTTGCCCGCGATTAGGCCCGAATCGGCGGCGGCGGTTCTATCGGCACTGGTGGCTTGTGGCGTCTGAGCGTCGAGTGTCCGTATCCGTAGATGACGTACAGTGCGAGCCCGATCAGCAGCCACCATCCGAATCTCACCCAGGCCAGGTGGGGCAACCCTCTCATGACAAAGATGCATAGGAGTGCGCCCACGGGTGCGACGACGTAGACGAATGGCACCCTGAACGGCCGCCGACGATCGGGATCGGTGTGCCGCAGCACCACCACGCCGATGCAAACCAGTGTAAATGCGAACAGCGTTCCGATGTTCGTGAGATCGTAGGTCTCGCCCGCGTCGCCGATCAACGACCATAACGCCACGAAGACTCCGGTGAGAATGGTCGTGATGTACGGCGTTCTGTACTTCCCGTGCACTTTGCTCGCCCAGTGCGGGAGTAGCCCGTCGCGCGCCATCGCGAAGAAGATGCGTGGCTGTCCGTACTGGAACACTAGCAGGACGGCGGCCATCGAGAACACCGCTCCAAGTGCGACAATCTTGGCGATGCTGGTCATGCCTGTCGCGTTGAGCGCGTAAGCCAGGGGATCCGCCGCTGTTCCAAGGTCCTTCGACGGGACCATGCCGGTAAGCACCGCGCCAATGACGATGTAGATCACGGTGCAGATCGCCAATCCTCCCAGAATGCCAATGGGAAGGTTTCGCTGGGGGTTCTTTGTCTCCTCCGCGGCGGTGGAGATCGCGTCGAACCCGATGTAGGCGAAGAACACGATCGCCGCGCCCTGGTGTATTCCCGTGAATCCGTTCGGCGCAAAGGGATGGTAGTTTGCTGTGTTGATGTGTTGCGTCCCCATCACTATGAACAGCGCGAGTACAATCAGCTTGACCGCAACCATGATGTTGTTCGCGCGGGCGCTTTCCCGCACGCCCAACAAGAGGAGCCAGGTGATGAGGGCGACAATCGCAAACGCCGGAACATTGATGAGAATGGGAATTCCGGCCACTCGTGGTGCAGTGTCGAGCAACCCGTGGATCTGTGGATTGGAGCTCAGTAGAGCGGTTCGATAGCCGGTGGTCAGCCATACCGGAATCGAGATCCAGTCACCGACAAGTGACTTGAAGTAATCGCCCCATGAGATCGCAACAGCAACGTTCCCGACGGCATATTCGAGAATGAGGTCCCAACCGATGATCCAGGCGACCAGCTCGCCCAACGTCGCGTACGAATACGCGTACGCGCTTCCCGCCTGCGGAATCATCGACGCGAGCTCGGCGTAGCAGAGCCCTGCCAGACCGCAGCACACGCCGAGCAGGAGAAAAGAGATTACCAGCGCTGGTCCCGCGCCCACGCGGATCACGTTGCCGGCCGCGTCCACCTGACCAGCCGCCGCCGAGCCGATCGAGCCAAAAATGCCGGCGCCGATTACCGCTCCGATCGCGAGCATGATGAGATCGCCCCCGCCAAGCACGCGCTTCAGTCCGTTTGGATTCTCACCCTCTGCCAGAAGCGCTTCGATCGGCTTCCGTGCGAACAGCGATCGGATCATTTCAGGTGGTAAAAGGTTTACCCTGGCGGGCTATCCAGCCCGCCAGGGTAAAGTTTTCAATCAGTAACCTCAGGCAACACCACTCTTCACGCGCATGGCATAGAACGACCGCCACACAAATGTCACCGAGATGAGGAAGAAGACCGCCGCCAGGATTCGCGTCAGCGTCGCACCCTTGTCCGCCGTCAGCGAAACGGCGAGCTCCACCGCAAGCAATCCGAACAGCGTCGTGAACTTGATGATCGGATTGAGCGCCACCGACGACGTGTCCTTGAACGGATCGCCGACGGTGTCTCCTACAACGGTTGCGGCGTGAAGCGGAGTCCCTTTCTGCTTCAGCTCCACTTCAACGATTTTCTTGGCGTTGTCCCAGGCGCCGCCGGCGTTGGCCATGAAGATCGCCTGGAACAGGCCGAACAGCGCGATCGAGATCAGGTAGCCGATGAAGAAGTACGGTTCCACAAAGGCAAAGGCTAACGTCGCAAAAAAGACCGTCAGGAAGATGTTGAACATTCCCTGCTGCGCGTACTTGGTGCAGATCTCGACGACCTTCTTGCTGTCCGCAACTGACGCTTTCGCGGAGCTCGCGAGATTGATGTTGGCCTTGATGAACTCGACCGCCCTGTACGCGCCGGTAGTGACCGCCTGGGTCGATGCGCCAGTGAACCAGTAGATCATCGCTCCACCGGCGATGAGACCCAGCAGGAACGGCGGGTGCAAGATTGAAAGGTTGGCGATGAACTCCGGCTGCAATCCATGCGTCAGCCCCAAGATGATCGAGAAGATCATCGTCGTGGCACCAACGACAGCGGTGCCGATGAGAACCGGCTTGGCGGTCGCCTTGAATGTGTTGCCCGCTCCGTCGTTCGCCTCGAGCAGATCTTTCGCCCTCTCGAACTGTGGATCGATGCCGTACTCGGTTTTGAGTTGTTGCCTGATGCCGGGCACCTGCTCGATCTGTGACAGCTCGAAAATTGATTGAGCATTGTCAGTAACCGGACCGTACGAATCGACCGCGATGGTGACCGGGCCCATTCCCAGAAATCCGAAGGCAACGAGACCAAACGCGAACACCGCTGGAGCGATCATCAGCGTGCCAAAACCGGTGGTGCTCACGAGGTAGCCAATCGCCATCAGCGACATGATCGCCATGCCGATCCAGTACGCGCTGAAATCTCCGGCCACGAGTCCGGACAGAATGTTGAGCGAGGCTCCACCCTCTCGCGACGACGTCACGATTTCCCTGACGTGACGTGACTCCGTCGAAGTGAACACCTTCACCAGCTCCGGGATGATTGCCCCAGCCAGCGTGCCGCAGGTGATCACCGTCGAGAGCTTCCACCATAGGGAGCCATCGCCCAGATCGGGTAACAGCAGGTAGGACACGAGATAGGTAAGAGCCACGGAGATCAGCGACGTCAGCCAGACAAGTGATGTCAGCGGCGACTCGTAATTCATCTCGTCGGCGTTGCCGTATCTCGCTTTCGCGACTGCTTCGTTGATCAGATAGGAGGCGCCGCTCGCCACCACCATCATGATGCGCATCACGAAGATCCACACCAGCAGCTGCACCTGCACCGCCGGCTGGGTCACGGCAAGGACGATAAACGAGATGAGCGCGACACCTGTGACACCGTAGGTCTCGAACCCATCGGCGCTCGGGCCGACGGAGTCGCCCGCGTTGTCTCCGGTGCAATCCGCGATCACGCCAGGGTTCCGGGGGTCGTCTTCCTTAACGTTGAAGACGATCTTCATCAGGTCGGCGCCGATGTCCGCGATTTTGGTGAAGATTCCACCCGCGATGCGCAGCGCCGCGGCGCCGAGCGACTCACCAATCGCGAAGCCGATGAAGCACGGGCCCGCATAATCGCCCGGGATGAAGAGCAGGATGAACAGCATGATCACCAGCTCGACGCTGATGAGGAGCATGCCGATGCTCATGCCGGCCTTCAATGGGATTGAATAGCACGGATATGGCTTTCCGCGAAGACTCGCGAAGGCTGTGCGCGAATTCGCGAACGTGTTGATCCTGATGCCGAACCACGCCACACCATAGCTCCCCGCGATGCCGACGAGGCTGAAGAGCAGAATGATCGCAACCTTCATCGGCGCAAACTTCAGCAGGAATCCGAAGTACAGCAGGATCACGAAGCCGATGAAGACTTCGAGGATCAGAATGAACTTCCCCTGCGTGATCAGGTAGGTCTTGCACGTCTCGTAGATCAGCTCGGAGACTTCGCGCATCGATTCGTGCACGGCCATGCGCTTCAGCTGACTATAGAACACGAGCCCGAACAGCAGTCCGAGGGCGCAGATCACGAGTCCACCCATGAGGAGCGAGCGCCCGTGAATCCCACCGAGGAAGCTCACCTGCGAGAGATCTGGAATGATGAGGTTCGCTTCGCCGCCCGCCTTGTGCTCTACCGGGACGGCCTGCGCCGTTCCCGTCGCTGCTGCGGCGATCGCGCTGTCCGTGCGATTCTCTCCGACGCCCTGCGCGGCTCCGCGCGTGGCGAAGACGGCAACCATCGACAAAGCGAGAATAAGGGTACCAAAAAATCCTGCAAACTTCCGGTTCATTCTGAAATCTCCAAGGGTGAAATGCGGCCGGCTCGGGCAGAGCCGGCTTTCGTGCTCAGCGTGCTGGTGCGGATTCAACTTTGCGCCAGATGAAGTAGACAGGAACGCCGAGCAGTACGATCGCGAGCCCGAAAAGAGCCTGGGTTCGCGTCTGGTCCGCGATCAGCAGAATCACGGCGATTGCCGATGCGAGAATGATGTACAGGGCGGGCAAAACAGGGTAGCCGACAACTCTATACGGACGCTCGGCGTCCGGACGCAGCTTGCGGAGCCTGAACAGGCCAACCGTCGTCAGCGCGTAGAAAATCAAGGCGGCAAAGATGACGTAATTGAGCAACTGCCCGTACGTTCCGCTGAGACAGAGCAGACTCGTCCAGATCGACTGCGCAATCAATGCCGCAGAGGGAACATTGTGGCGGTTCAATGTGCCCGCCTTGGCAAAGAACAATTTGTCCCGCGCCATCGCGTAATAGACCCGCGCACCCGACAGAATCAGTCCGTTGTTGCAGCCGAAGGTAGAGATCAGGATCGCTGCCGCCATGATCGACGCGCCCACCGCGCCAAAAATTGTTTCGACGACCGCGCTTGCCACCCGGTCCTGCGTAGCGTACTGAAGCCCACGCTCCATCGCCGTGGCGCCATTCGGCACTCCGTGGAGCGGCAGCACGTTCAGGTAGGAAATGTTCGCGAGAAGGTAGAGCAGGCAGACGAGTCCGGTCCCGTAAATGAGAGCGCGGGGAAGATTTCTCTGCGGCGAGTGAACCTCCGCGGCGGCGAACGTCACGTTGTTCCAGGCGTCACTCGCGAACAACGACCCCACCAGCGCAGATCCGAACGCGATCACGAACGCCGGAGTGAACGCAACCGGATTGAAGTTCCCGTTCGCGAAGTTTGCCGCGATGGCCTCCGGGTGACGGCC
>Ga0193719_10000955_pt1 | contig 11297 bp, 9 predicted proteins | sample U2a2metaG_FD_160103 | JGI IMG/M metagenome (GOLD analysis project Ga0193719, IMG submission 160103) | Soil microbial communities from a riparian zone of the East river system, Colorado, United States - U2a2 | ecosystem: Environmental > Terrestrial > Soil > Riparian zone | place: USA: East River... | reverse complement strand
GCGCTGGTGCCAATCGTTCGCGCCGAGCTTGAAAGGCTGGTCGAAAGTGGTTGTGAGGAAATCACACTCGACGAACCCTCGATGAGCTGCTATGCCCACCGGGAAGATCCCCGTCGCTTTGTCAAAATATTTGTTGAGACTGTCGAACCGGTGGTCGGCCGATGCCGCCTTTCCACCCATCTTTGTTTTGGCAACTACAAGGGCCGAGCTGTGGGTCCTCGACGGTACGCGCCGCTTTTTCCTGCCTTCTTCAGTCTGCCAGTTCAGGAAATGCATCTGGAGATGGCGAGTCGCGAATTTGCGGAGATCGAAATCATCCACGATATTGCTGGGCGCGGGATTGATGTCGCGGTCGGCATCATTGACGTGAAGAGCTACTATATCGCCCGCCGATGTCGCCGACCGGGTGCGCTTGTGTCTAAGGCACGCGCCTGCTGAGCGGCTCTCCTTCGCACCCGATTGCGGACTGAGCCAGACAGCGCGTTGGGCGGCGCGGCAGAAATTGGCCAGCCTGGTGAGTGGCGTATCGATTGTCCGAAAGGAACTGGGACTGTCGTGATCCGTCCGGTCTGGTCTCACGACGCGCTGCTGGCGGATATTCGCGCTTCGGACCGGCGCGACGGCAGTTTTCGTTTGTGGTGGCTGGGACAGAGCGGGTTCCTGCTGCAATGGCAGGGTGTCCACGTGTTGCTTGATCCTTATCTTTCCGATTCGCTGACAAAGAAGTACAGCCAGTCCGGTAAGCCGCATGTCCGGATGACGGAATTGGTGGTCAATCCCGCCCAGCTTTCGTTTGCCGAGATCGCTACCTCCTCCCACAATCACACCGATCACCTTGATGCCGAAACGCTCGGCCCCATCTTGGTGCGCAATCCACGCCTGAAGCTGGTGATAGCAGAATCGAATCGTGCCTTTGTGGCGGAGCGGCTAGCGATCGACTCTGCAGTTCCTATCGGGGTGGATGACGGAACCACGGCTGAACTTTCGGGGATTCGATTTTCTGGCGTGGCATCGGCTCACGAAACCGTGGAGCGCGACGAACAGGGCCGGGCCAGGTTTCTCGGCTACGTTCTCCAGTTCGGAGGGTGGACGGTTTACCACAGCGGCGACACGATTCGATACCCTGGAATGGCGGAGAAACTGCGGACCTTCGGAATACAGATCGCGATTCTCCCGATCAATGGCCGCGCTGCCGAAAGGAAGGTAGCGGGGAATCTGTCCGGAGCCGAGGCCGCGCGGCTGGCGAAAGATATCGCTGCCGACCTCGTCATACCGTGCCACTTCGAAATGTTCGAATTCAACACTGCATCTCCAGATGAATTCATAGTGGAATGTCGCCGCCTGGGGCAGCGGTGCCAAGTGCTTCGATGCGGCGAAAGGTGGGACAGCGAAGGATTAGCGGAGAGAGGGAAGGTCACCTCGTAATCGGTACGCGATGAGGTCTTCAGAATGGGAGACTTCCGCTTGCGCGTTTCTAAATGCTGATCTCCAGCCCCGGCCTCGAAGTGTTCAGGCCGAGGCTAGAAGTACAGTATCCGCTGCGACCTTGCCCCACATCGCGGTGGCGGCATCTCGATCCTTCCCTGACATCCACAGCCCCTCTTTGTCTTCGTCTTCGGCGTCTTCGTCTTCGGCCATGCCCCCATAAAAGCGGAACTTTCTATCGTGCTCAAAGAGGAACTTCTCACGTTGCGGCTACATAGGAAAGTTTCTCCTTGACCCTCTGACGTGCTAGGCAGATAATGGCCGCCTTCCCTCAGTTGAGCAGTTGCTAATGAGCTACCTCGGTACTCTCATCAAAGGATTTCGGGCCAATCAGCGTAGCTAGCCGGACCGTGGCAAGACGGAAAGCAGGTGTGCCTACTAGCACGCCCCAGCCGCCCCATTCGAACCCAACCATGGGTTCTCGAGCCATAGTGCACGTTCTCAAGAGCTCACCGGCTGGGAGGGAAATATTAGGGTTTTAGGGCAAGGTGCCGCAGAGCTAACACCGAATCCAAAAACTCCCAGAGTCTTCAAAGGACCAAACGACACGAAGTACACGGTAAAGGAGGAAAGATGGCGAATCAAACGAAAGCTGGATCGGAAACCGGAACCGGGAGTGCGGCTTCGCCCTGTACACCGTTTTCAGTGAACCTGGCAGTGCTGTCCCCTGATGACCAAACCCAGGTCTCGTTTGGGATCTCGCGGCATTGCCCACCGTCCGGATCTTTGTACATCATTATTTTTGTGCTTCGCACAAATGAGAGCGGCACCTTCCAGGATCGGGTGAAGTTGGAGGTCACGCTCGGCGACACGGACAACGCTGATGCGCAAGCCATGGTCGATCGCGGACTCACGATGACACAAATCGAGTTTCTGCAAGGGCCAATCACTGCGCGCGCACAGAGTCTCCCCGGCGGCACAACCTCGGACAATAGAACCGCTAAGTTACTTGCTGTGATGCCGCATCTGGCTTAGCTGCGGCGCTCGCGCCAACTGGGGAATCGACTGCTGGAGGCTCCTTGTGAGTAGAACCTTACGGTGGCTAGTCTATTCCTTCGCGATGTTCCTGGGGGCTCGGGCGGCTGCTTTTGCTCAGAACATCACATGTTCGCCCGCCTACCAGTACCTTGAGACGGGCGGCTATGTGGTCGGAAACGTCCATCTTGATACTCCACTGAGCTTCGTCGGAGCCGTGCGCTCAAGTCTTTTGGCAATACAGTCGACGCTGCCAGTACAGAGAGGCATGCCCTTTCATTGCAGCGACTATGAAGCGGGCGTGGACCAGTTGAGCATTTTCTTCGGAAGCGGGAGCGTGCATCCGGGGGAATTGTTTCGCTTAGCGCTGGTTTTGCCGCAGGCGCCGAAACCTTGCAACTCGTGCGCCGTTCCTCGAACAGTCGATCTCGTCTACCACATTTACACGACTGACCTGGCATACTATGCCGCGCGTGTTTTCGAGGCGGATCACACCTCGCTGACGAGGCGGCTGGCGCCGGCAGGAATGCTGCCTGAGCAGGGGAGGCTTCAGCCGCTTCCCTACTTGGGATTCAACCGCGCCCGTAACCTGTTTGTCGGCACCCGGCTTATTCAGTTCCATGGACGCCGATCTTTCCGGATCCACGGACAGCGCGACGGGCTCTCTTTTCCTCACGGGGTCCACAAAATCTCCGCAGACGTGGATCAATTACCTCAGGTGGCGTTTGGGATACATCTACGAGAACATTCCTGGCGATCAACTCCGCTTGAAGTCGGGCACGGCTGTGCTTTCTCTCCTCGGGGCGTCGCGTGCGCTAGGGACGTTGGGAACCGTTGTGCGCTTCGGTTCTGCCATAGAGGGTGGAAACCAGCAGGCAAGGACGGTGGGCGGGACCCTGACCCAGGGAAATGCCTATGGGTCGGTGAAAGCTTACATGGGAGGTACGTTCAACTTGGGGCGTGAGGCTTTTGCGGGGTCTTACGGGATTCAGTTCGGTTCTTCGTCGCGCCAGCCGTCATGGGACTACACGAAGCAGGTGGCGAATTTCAGCTACAGCACTCGGCTCCTGTTTGCCGAGCATAAGCCAACCGCAGTCGACGTGCAGCTCGGTGGCGGCTACATCTCAGGTAACCCGGCGGCAATTCCTCTGTCCGAGCGCTTTTTCGGAGGGAATATACAGCGCAACTTCGTCCAGGGAGACTCCTGGCATCTCCCGCGAAACCCGCTGCTCCGAAGTTTCGCAGAGCAGGATTTCGGTCAGGCTCTGGAGAGCGGTGGACTGGGCGGCACTAACTATTACTCCGCGAACTTGACTGTGGCGCAGGCGATCCTAGGTCGCCCCGTGGTTCCTGCCGGGTTGTCACAAGATCCCAGCTTTCGGCGCGCACTGGGAGGCCAAGTCAAGACGGCCCGCGAATCGGCCAAGCTCTCGTATCTGGCGGAGACCCCTGCATTTCAGCAGATACTGCTGCAAGTCGATTCGGCGGTGCCCTTGCTGGACGATGCGCAGAAGAAATCCGTAGAAATACGCGCATCCCTTGCTTCCGACGCCGCCGATGCCGATGTGGATTCAAGTCTCGACGATCTGGATGCCGCTATTGGCGATGCCAAACACGCGATCGAAATTGCCAAGTCCAGTCATGCTGCCGCGCTTGCGAATATCAGGTTTCTGGCGGTGGGGTTTCCGATGAAAGGAGGCGTGGACGACTGCGATCAACTGGCGCAATCGTTCTTGACCCAGATTGTTTGCACAAGCCAGGAGTTACAAGGCGAACTCGGCGTCCGTTCCGCCGCCGGCAAGGCTGAAGAGCTCTTGAGGGCTACGCAGCGCCTTGGTGCCTTAAGAGCGCAACTTGGGGCGAGCTACACGTCGCTAAAAGCCCAGGCAGTGCTCGAACCTTCCGTCGGTCAGGCTCTCGCCGCCAAACTGAGTCGTGTGACATCGACGCTCAATGAGACGTTGCAAGCAACGCAGGCACTACAAGCGGACCTCAGTGCCCATCTCAGTCAGATTGATGCGTTGACCAAAGATCTCGTGGCGGCGAGCGCAGATGCAAAAGATACCCAGAACTTGGAAGCGATCACCAGTACCGGGGACTTGTTGGCAATCGGGCTCGGCAAGCTGACGCCACCCTTACTCCAAACCATTCGCGACGACATCGATGCGGTCGCAGGGTTCGTCACTCAACCGGAACTGGCGGATCGCGTGCGCAAGCTGCAAGAACAGAAGGATCGGCTCGGCTCGTTGGAAGACGACCTGCGTGTGGAAATGGAATCCCTCAAAAGGCCCGAGGTGGAGGTTCGAGCTATCCGTGACACGCAGTTCACGGGACGATTGTTAGATGTCATTTTTCGTGAGCTCAATCTTTATACGGTGAGCCCGTTTGCCTTGGTGGATGTCGCGCGCCTTGGCGGCACACATTCGCCCTTGTTTCAGAGGAACCGATATGCTGCAGGTGGGGGCATACGTTTCAGCCTGGTGAACTTCAATGTCGACGTCGGGTACGGTTTCAATGTCAATAGACAGCGAGGGGAAAGGGTGGGAGCACTCTTCTTCGCCATGAACGTTTCCGATCTCTTTCGATAGATAAAAAGAGGCGTCTTGGGCGAACCGAATTTGACGCCCACGACAAGTTGGCATAAAGTATGCGGCGATTCATTAAGCCCCGACCCGTTCGGTGAAGAGATATCCTTCGCCCTGCTTCCCACCGGTTTCGATGGTGTACTGCTCGATCGTGCGCCACCGCTTCAAGAACAACTGAAGGGACCGTGAAGGGAAAAACTTCGGGGAGGGAACCTCTGCAGAATGGAAGGGGAAAAACGGCGCTGCGTTTCGGTAACAGGGTGATCATGACCGGCCCAATCGAGATGGCCGTGCATCCAGGGCCACCGGGGGCAACCGCCGGAGCGGCCAAGCTGACTTTGATAAGACCTGGATGGCGAGCGAACAGATCCGTAATCCTCACCTGACGAGGTTGGGGACTGAGGAGATCGTGCTCGCGAATAGGGCTGCTCCCGTCGAGGCGCCGGGAAGGAGGCGATGTGCTCAGCTACGACGCCAATGCGGCAGTTGCAATGTATTGCAGCCAGAATCCCAAGACCAGCAAACCGGTGCGAGATGGCCTGGCGGCATTACTGGAGTTCCTGGTCGAAGACTCGGATCTCGACGACAAGCGCTGGGCGGCCTACATGCTGGCGACGATACGCCACGAGTGTGCCGGACGATGGCTGCCGATTGAGGAGTTCGGGAAAGGCAAAGGAAAGCCATACGGGGAACCGGTGACGGTCGTAGATAGCGACGGCACAAGGTTCGTGAACACCTATTACGGGCGTGGCTACGTGCAACTCACCTGGAAAGCGAATTATCAGATCATGGGCCAGGCTCTCGGTCTCGGCAACCTGCTCGTACTCCATCCAGAACACGCCCTAGAGCCCCAAACGGCATACAAGATCATGTCGCTCGGCATGCGGAAAGGGCTTTTTACCGGAAAGAAGCTGGGCGACTATGTCAACGCCGCGACCTGTGACTACTTCAATGCGCGCCGGATTATCAACCGGCTCGATCAGGCTGCGACCATTCAAAGCTACGCACAGCAATTTGAAGGCTTACTCGGCAACAGCTTGCCAGCACAAGCTGCCGGTTGACGTTGAACCGGCGACGTGCTCTTCAGCCGAGACACTGGTTTGCGTCAGGCGAGACGGATTCATGCGTCCCTCATCCACAGGTGCTGGTGGCGAGTCTTACAGTCCGATCCGGACGAGCTGGCGTCGGCAAAGAGCTTTGGTCCGCCTTCACGCCGCCTAAGCCCGCGGAATTAGGCGAGAAAGTTGCCCTCACAAAGGCGCGGTCGACGTTCTAGGACAGCGCCAGCAGTCGAATCGTGCTCGCCTTGCTTGGTGGGCATTCTTCCGAACCGCTATCCGATCGGATAGGCCTGGTATCCAAAAGGTTAGTCCTTCAAATGGCTTTCGCAATTTAAGGACGCCTAAGCGCCGTTCCGCCATGACGAAGCCTTTGCGCGGCATGTTCGCAGCCTTGGCAAGCAACTTGCTTAGGAATTCTGAGAAGGGGCTTGTCCAAGGGAGCTCCCGCGAAAATCCGCAGGATTGCAGAATTTGTCTCCGTTCGGATACAGTGCTTGCAACACCGAGAAATGAAAATCAGGTCTACGCAAACGGAGAGACCGTTTTATGCCACCAGGATTGGAAGGTCTAAAACATATCGTTGTCTTGATGATGGAGAATCGGTCGTTCGACCACATGCTTGGTGCTTTGAAGGCAACGGATCCTCGCATCGATGGTTTGAGCGGAAACGAAAGTAATCCCGACACAACCGGTGCGGTGGTCAAAGTGCAGCCGCAGGCGGAATTTCAAAGCCAGCTCGATCCCGACCCGGACCACCACTTCCCGGGAGTCGACCTCCAGCTTTTCAATGGGGATAACAGCAATCAGCGTGTCGCCAACATGCAGGGCTTTGTCAACAGCTACTTCCAGCAGCAACGCGATGTAAAGCATTCCCGCAAGATCATGTATTACTTCACGCCCGACCAGCTGCCGGTACTCACAACCCTGGCAACTGAGTTCGCCGTGTTCAATGGATGGTTCTCGTCGATCCCGGGCCCGACCATCTGCAATCGGGCGTTTGCTCACTACGGCACCTCTTTTGGCAAGGTGGGAATGGATCTTTTCTATGTGAAGGAGCCGTTCCAGAGCATCTACGACAGGTTGGTCACCGCCAGCCCCGCCCGCACGTCCAAGCTCTATTACTACGATCAAGCCAGCTCCACCATGGAAATCGTGAATCTGCTGCAGCACCAGTCCGAGCTATTCGGTACGTATCAACAGTTTATTGCCGACTGCAACAAGGGCACTCTTCCTGACTACAGCTTCGTGGAACCGAATTACAACGATCATGATGGCGACAACGGCACGGAATTAGCTTCGGATCAGCATCCCGACCATCATGTGCAGGCTGGGGAACTCTTCATTGCGTCGGTGTATAACGCCATCAAACGGAATCCGAGCCTGTGGAGAAGCACGGTGCTACTCATCGTCTACGACGAACACGGTGGTATTTACGATCACGTTCCGCCACCTGCGTGCATGAAGGATGGCTTTGTTGCGCAACCCAACGACACCGGGACTGGGAGGTCATTCGAGTTCGACCGGTTGGGCGTGCGCGTACCGGCGATTTTAGTTTCACCCTGGATTCCGAAGGGAACCGTCGTGAAAGGGCCTCAAGAGGGCGGGCGTACGTTCGAGCATGCCTCGATTCCCGCTACGGTAACCAAATTCTTCCTGGGAGATTACGATCGGCGTTCTCCTCGGGAGAAGGCCGCGGACACTTTTCTCGATCTGCTTACACTGCCCACCATGAGAACCGATGGGCCAGACTTCAAGATAGGTTAACGCGACAGGGCCGTTCCGAAAGGTTGGTGCCTCGTGACTGTAATTGTTGTACCTAAACCGCCAAAAGGTGCATTCAACGCAGACAGGCCGGTATCAGCTCTGCTGAAAAACCAAATACTCCACCTGCAGGAAGCGGAATTCAGGCTTCCCACTCGCCAGCAGACGAATATCTATGTCAACAAAATCAAGACCGAGGGCGAGGCGGCGAACTATATCAGCAAAGTTACGGCGAAATTGCATCCCGAGGCAGCCAAGCACGTCACATCTCGCATTGCGGCCATGGGCGAACGCAAGCCCGCGCGGAAGGCCAAGGCAAAAATCAAGGCAAAAAAGCCGAAAAACCAAGGCGGTGTTGGGCGGAAGAAAAAACGGTAGAGCAATCATGAGATTTCCCTGCCGAACCCCGGATTTAGGAGGCCGATCAGTCGATTGAGCCAATAAGCGTCACCGACGCGATCCACTAGCCGCAGGCGTCAGACCACACAGAGGTCATCGAAGGAGGCGAGATGCGTTGGAGGGTTTTGATTGTTCTGTTACTGGCGGGCGAATACGCGGTCGCTCAGGAAAGTGCGCTGCAAGCCGATTTTCGACGCGAGGGCGAACATGTCAAAGAGAGCTGCGGGAATTTCAGTTTTAAGGCAATCGGCAGCTGTGCCCAGGAACTGGTAACCGATCATCCGCTGCACCTTGCGCTCGGCAGTATCGCGCCGCAAAACGGTTTCGGATTCGGCCCGGCGTTCGTCACCCACTACACTCCCAACCAAAACTGGCGGATCAGCTGGAACCTTGACGCCGTGGGAGCAAGCAGCGGATCCTGGCGTGCCGGCGGATACATGAAGATCATTCACACGCCGGTGCAGAAGATCGTTGTCACCACTAACCCTACCGCCACACCTGTGGAGAGCAACATCAGGATTCATCCGTACACCGTCTTCAATATTTACGCTCAGACAACCTCGCTGCAAAAGCTGTTTTTCTTTGGTCTTGGACCAACCACGTCAGAATCGGATAAAAGCATTTTTGGGATGCGGGAAACCATCATCGGCACAAACGCCATCTTGCCAGTCACTAAAGTGCCTGTGATTCGCAACTGGAACATCTCCCTGTTGGGGGAGGTTAATGGCCGATTTGTGGATCTGCGCGGGAACCACGGGCAATCGAGTCCCTCGATTGAGCAACTGTACACTGAAGCAACCGCTCCGGGACTGGTCACTCAGCCCGGGTTTCTGCAACTCGGCGAGGGTGTTCGCATCAAGCCCGTACTGCTCAACGACCACCTCGAACTGAACTATTTGGTCAACTTTCAGCAGTTTTTCGCGCCCTCAAATTCGACCTATTCGTTTCGTCGCTGGACGGTTGATCTGGATAATCAGTTTCCCCTGTACAGGAACTCGCAATCAACAAATGCCAAGGACACGAACGGACCCGATGAGTGCGCACAGGCCGTGGGAGCCGAGAAATGTCCATCTATCTCCCGCAACCGCTCAGGAACGATTGGATTCCGTTTCTTGCTCTCGGAGTCGATTGCCTCCGCCGGGAGCGTGGTGCCTTTTTACTTTCAACACACGTTGGGGGGCTCGGACGTCAATGGTAATCCTGCGCTCAGCAGCTTCCAGGACTATCGTTTCCGCGGCCCGAACTTGCTCCTCCTGCGCGAGAGTTTCGAGCACTCGATCTGGGGACCTTTCGGATTCACCTTCATGGCTGACCAAGGTAAAGTGGCACTAAGCCGAGGAGACATTGACTCTCAAAACTTCAAGCACAGCTTCGCGACCGGCTTTACCCTGCGCGCAGGAGGTTTCCCCCAAATATTTCTGTTATTCGCGTGGGGAGGCGGCGAGGGACACCACATCATCGGCAGCATGAACACGTCGCTTCTGGGCGGATCGGGCCGTCCTTCTTTGTATTGATCGGACTGCTGTTTTGCGGCGGGGCGGGTTTCGATCCTGAGTGACCACCTGAGGGTGCTCGGAGAGGACTGGCCAGTAAAACGACCCAAGGCGAAACCCAGGAACTGGTCGCCGGAGACGATGGTCTGGCGCGGGGGTTGCAACTATGTTCGTCCAGGAATCGTCAGATGAGGACCAGGGGCTTACCTTTGCAGAAGTCTTGCCCAAGGAAATTGCAGTTCTGCGCAAAGCACGTGCGAAGCGGGAAGTGCCCGAACGCCCGGTGCCGCTTGAACAGGACATCGTAGGTCTGGCCTTTTCTGGCGGGGGCATTCGTAGCGCCACCTTCAATCTCGGAGTCATTCAGGCTCTGGCGAACAAGAACTTGCTGAAATTTGTGGATTACCTTTCGACCGTGTCAGGCGGTGGATACATAGGATCTTGGCTTAGTTCGTGGGCCTACTACATCAGCCGTCAGCCGGCGGCAGGCGATAACCATATTGCACAAATTGAAAAGCAACTTAACAGCGGACCCCAACATATCGGGGATATTGTCGAACCACACCAAGTCCATTTTCTGCGCAAGTACAGCAACTACTTGACTCCCAACCTGGGTGCTCTCAGTGGAGACACCCTGGCATTCGTAGGAACATACCTTCGCAACCTGCTCCTAAATCAGTCGATTCTCATTTCCGCATTGCTGGCACTACTTTTAGTTCCGCGCACGCTGGGGTTGATTGGCTTGCAATTCTACGGCGCAACGAGCGCCTGTGTCGCAGTGATCTTGGCCGCGATATCGCTGGCGGTGGTTGCCGTGGGCGTGGCGCTCAATTCGGGCGCGAAACCCTATACTCCGCGCAATGTCGTCCGTTTTGTTGCTGTTCCACACTTCTTGTTTTGTGTTTTTGCTACCTATGCGCTTTGGCAGTTCGCATCGCCGCAAGGTGCGGCGGAGTGGCTGCGACCCCGTAGTTGGGAGGCCGTCATTGGATGGAGTGCGGTGTCTTATGGAGGACTGTGGTTCATCGCAGTGGCCGCCGGCCTGGTCCTGAACCGCGGCACAGTGGCGGAAAAGCCTCCCGGTTGGTACCTGGTGTGGGCGCCCGCACTATGGGCGTGTCCCACCGGAGCGGTAGGTGGAGCCTTCCTCCTATTTGTAAGCCACAGCCTGACAAGATGGAGGGTCCTCGATCAGTGTAGCGTCTGGCACGTACTCACTTTCTATATTCCCTTAGTCACGCTGTTGGTATTGCTGGTCGGGGTCGTTCATCTCGGCTTGATAGGGCGCGCCTACCAAGACGGCCTGAGGGAATGGTGGGCTCGGCTCGGGGGCGCAGTCCTGGCGATTACGGTTTTCTGGTTTGTGGTTTGTCTGCTGACCCTGTTTTTTCCGCACTGGGTGGAGTGCCTGTGGGATTTTGTGAAAAACCGCGACAAGAATTGGTTTGCCCGTTTATTCAGTAGTTTAGGGATCACCGGGGTTGTCGGCGGTTGGGTCACGACAACCTTGAAGGGCTTGTTCGCCGCCAAAGGTGACT
>Ga0193719_10000954_pt1 | contig 11300 bp, 9 predicted proteins | sample U2a2metaG_FD_160103 | JGI IMG/M metagenome (GOLD analysis project Ga0193719, IMG submission 160103) | Soil microbial communities from a riparian zone of the East river system, Colorado, United States - U2a2 | ecosystem: Environmental > Terrestrial > Soil > Riparian zone | place: USA: East River... | reverse complement strand
AATCGACTCCACGCTTTTTCCCGGAGTGCAAGGCGGTCCGCTCATGCACGTGATCGCGGCGAAAGCAGTTTGTTTTCACGAAGCGCTCCAGCCGCAGTTTCGCGATTATCAACGCCAAGTCGTCATCAACGCCAAAGCGCTCGCGGCCGGACTCGCCAAACACGGTTACCGCATCGTTTCCGGCGGCACCGATAACCACCTCATGCTTGTCGATCTTCGCCCGAAGGAAATTAACGGAAAAGAAGCGCAGGAGGTCCTCGATCGCGCCGGCATCACCGTGAACAAGAATGCGATCCCATTCGATACCTATCCAATTTTCAAGCCGGGCGGCATCCGCGTCGGTACGCCGGCCGTTACTACGCGCGGCATGAAAGAAGAAGAGATGCTCGAGATCGCGGACCTGATCGCAGAAGCGTTAAGGAATCGCAGCGACGCGGACGCGCTGCAAAGGGTACATGGAAAGGTGCGCGAATTAACAAGAAGATTCCCGATTCCGTTCTAAAAGCCGCGCGACTGTAGTGGCAGCCGTATCGGCTGCTTTCCCATAGATTTGCAGGCGGCACGTCCGCCATCGGACGGACTCGTCCCGTGGCGAGCCTGCCGCTACAGAAGATTCACTCTACCTAAACGGCGAAAATCTGCATAGTTTGCCGATAGTCCATGAATCGAGCCGCCGATCAACCTGAGCCAAATCCCTTGCGCGAAGGTCTGTCCATGCGCGCCGTGCCGCAGCCATGCAGCATTGTGATCTTTGGCGCCACTGGGGATCTGACGCATCGCAAATTGATTCCTGCGCTCTACAACCTCGCCGCCGATGGCGATCTCCCACCCGCCGTCGCGATCATCGGATTTGCACGGCGGGAGAAAAATGACGAGCAGTTCAGGGCTGAACTCGAAGAAGCGATTCGCAAATTTTCGCGCCAGGCCGTGCGCGACGAAATTTGGAAAACGTTTGCGCAATCGATCTTCTATCACCAAAGCGAATTCGGTGACGAGGCCGGCTACGAGGCGTTAGTCAAACGTCTCGACAAAATCGACAAGGAACGCGGCACGCGAGGCAACCGGCTTTTTTATTTCGCTGCTGCTCCCGACCAGTTCGAATCGATTTTAAAACACCTGAAGGCAGCGGGTTTAAACGAAACCTGCGAAGGAAGCTGGGCCCGCGTCATTGTCGAAAAGCCGTTCGGCACGGATCTCGCTTCGGCGCGCGAACTCAACCGCATCGTCCGCAGTTCATTCGCCGAAGATCAGACTTACCGGATCGATCATTTTCTCGGTAAGGAAACCGCACAGAACATCTTGGTCCTGCGATTCGCGAACGCGATTTTCGCGCCCCTTTGGAACACGCATTATATCGATCACGTCCAAATCACGGCCGCCGAAACGCTGGGAGTTGAAGGTCGCGCAGGCTTTTACGAGCGCGCGGGCGCCTTGCGCGACATGGTGCAAAACCATTTGCTCCAACTTCTTTGTCTTGTCGCAATGGAGCCGCCGATGGACTTGAGCGCCGACAGTATCCGTGACGAAAAAGTCAAAGTAGTCCGATCCCTTCGCCGTTTCGCGCAGAGTGAGGTCGCTGCGAATGTTGTGCGCGGCCAATACGCCGAGGGCGCGATCAATGGCAAGCCGGTTGCCGGTTATCGTCAGGAACCAAACGTGAAGCCGAATTCAGAAACAGAAACGTTTGTGGCATTGCGCTTGTTCATTGACGACTGGCGCTGGGCCGATGTCCCGATTTACATGCGTGTCGGGAAACGCCTTCCGAAATCGGCCACTGAGATTTCCATCCACTTCAAAAAAGCGCCGGCTGTTCTCTTTAATAAAGATTTGCAGGATCAAAACGTGCTCGCCATTCGGATTCAGCCCGACGAAGGAATCGCCCTGCGTATTCATGCAAAAGTTCCGGGCGCCAGTTTTCGCGTCGAGCCGGTCAAAATGGATTTTCATTATGGAACGTCATTCGGGAAAGCCAGTCCGGAAGCGTACGAACGTTTGCTGCTCGATGCGATGAGCGGGGACGCGACGCTTTTTGCGCGCCGCGATGAGGTCGAGGAAGCGTGGGCCTTTATTGACGTTATCGAGCATGCATGGGCCGCAAAAAAAGGTGCGCCGGGTCTGTTCTTTTATCCTGCCGGGTCCTGGGGCCCGGAAGAAGCCGACGATCTGCTCGCGCGCGACGGCCACGCCTGGCGGAGACTGTAATATGGCTGCGATAACCGACAATTATTCGTTAGGCCTGCAAGTCGAGCTCGACAAGATCGACAGCGAGCTGAAAAGACTATGGGCGCAGAGCGAAGGCACGATGACGCGCGCCTCTTTGGTGAACCTTGCGGTTTATAGCGAAGTACCCGGCTCACTGGAAAAGAATACGCAGCTTATTGCAAAGATTGCTGAGAACCACGCGTGTCGCGCCATTGTCATTGGCGCTGACTGCAAAGCGAAAGCAAATCGCGTGGAAGCCTGGATCAGCGCGCACTGTCATGTCACTCGCACAGGGAGCCAACAAGTTTGTTCCGAACAAATTTCATTTCTGCTCGAAGGACCATGCACAAGCCTGCTGCCAAGCATTGTATTCTCGCACCTGGATTCGGACCTGCCGTTTTATCTTTGGTGGCAGGGCGAATTTCGTGAGCCGATGGACCCTCAGTTGTGGGCATGGGTCGATCGCGTCATTTACGACAGTCAAACATGGAAGGATTTTCCCGGACAAATGCGCCTGGTTGAGTCTGCGCAAAAGGAAGCAAAGCAGCGGATTGTGCTTTGCGATTTGAACTGGACGCGACTGGACACGGTCCGCTCCGCACTCGCTCAATTCTTCGATCATCCGACATCGCATCATCATTTCGCGAAAATGAAAAATGCGCGCATTGATTTCGCGCCGGGCTTCAGATCGACCGCTGTCCTCTTTGCCGGTTGGCTCGCCGCGCAATTACATTGGAACGCCGAGAAGACGACACGTAATGACGCGCTTCAATTCATCGATTCAAGCGGCCACAAGATCGACATCGAACTGCGCGAGCGGAATGGGGAGCCGATCGGCCAAATCGCTTTGAACTCGCGTGAAGTGGAGTTTGTTGTGGCCCGTGCCAAGTGCGGTGATCTCCTTGAGGTTTCGCGCGGGAAGCCGGGTGAGAAACGCATGCCGCAACTGATGCCGGCGGGCAGCAACGATCCGGTGAGCTTGATGAGCGAAGAACTCATGCGTGGCGGACCGCACCACGTTTATCTGCACGCCGTCAATTGCGTTCGCGAGTTGTTATAGCGCCGAGCAACTCGCGCACATTTTTCTCGATCGAGAAAAGTTTGACGGTGCGCCCGTAGCTGTTCTCGCCCAAACGCCGCGCGAGTGAAAGATCGACAATTACTTTTTCAATTGCATCAGCGAGTCCATCGGCATCGCCTGCGGACATGAGGAATCCAGTTTCGTTCTCTTCTGGGTGACGAACTACCTGCTGGCAGCCTTGGCTGCGGCAACGATCTTGTCGAAGCGCTTATCACCGCGCAAAGAATCCCAGCACGGATTGAAGCGGAGATCACCGTATGATGGACCGCCCGGGACCGTCGCCACAATTTCGAGTTGCTCGAGCGCGCGGTCGCGCTCGCCGGTCCACGCGTAAACCAGCGCCAGGTTGGCAACGTAGACCGGACCGAGGTCCGCATCCTTGGCAATCGGCAAGAGATCGACCGCCTGCCGTGCCTCGCGGATCGCTTCGTCTTTTCGGCCAAGCCCAGCATCAAGTTTCGCAACGCTCGCGAAGTACGGTGCATCCTTGGGTTTGTCGCCCTGTTGGGCTTCCATTTTCTCGCGCGCGGCGGCAAACGCGGCCTGCGCCTTTTGCTTATCGCCGCGCGCACGTGCAACCACTCCGTCGAAGGCCAAATCCGCCCACTTCGCGGGAGTAGCGACAATTACCCGATTTGCTGCGTCGTAATCGCGCAGGTAAAGGGCTGCATTGAACCGGGTGCCCCAGATTTCGGCGGTGGGACTGAAATCAAGCGGCACCTGCTTCAGAATATCTTGAGCCGCGACAGGGTCACCTTGTGCCAGCTTCGCCTCCGACAGCAAAATTTGAGTCCACTGGTCCCCTAGTGTGCCGCTCGTACCGGCCCTTCTGAGGAATTGCTCCAACTCGGAATAGCGCCGCATCCCAAAATAATTCATCGCAAGATGATAAACGATCTGGCCGTTGCGCGGGTCTAGTTGGTTTGCTTTTTGGAGATTTGCCAGCGCATCGTCCCAGCGGTTTTGTGCCCGATCAGTCTTGGCCTCGATGAAAAGCGCTTCGGCATTGTTCGGCAATTTGTGGCGAACGATCGATAACTCGTCACGTGCCCGGTCGTAATCAAAAGCGTAGAAGTAATAGCGAGCGAGCTCTAGATGGGCCTCGCCCAAATCCGGACGCAATCGCACCGCGGTCTCCGCCGCTTTCTTTGCTAACTCGTCGCGTCTGGGGTCGTCGATCACGAGGCCGGAGATGTCCTCCTGCGTTTTCGCGAGGACGCAATACGCCAGGGCAAAATTTGGATCGCGCTGAATCGCCTTTTCAAGCAGTTCAACTTTTTGGTTCCCGCTTTTTTCCGCGCCCTCCCAATTGTCGTAGATGTCGACGATTTCCTTCGCCTTAGTATAGTAGGCATAAGCCACCAGATCGGTGGTCGGCCGTTCTGTGATCGCGGCTTTTTCGGCGGGAGAGAGATTTGCTTTAAGTTGATCGGCGATTCGCTGCGCGATTTCGCTCTGAATGGCAAAGACATCTGCGACATCGCGATCGTAATGCTCAGCCCAAAGATGTGTGTCGTTGCGCGCGTCGATCAGCTGCGCACTCACCCGAACTCGCCCGCCATCGCGCTGGACGCTGCCTTCCACCACATGCGAAACTCCCAGAGTCTTTGCGATCTCGCGAAGATTTCGTTCCAAATCGCTTTTGTATTTCATCACGCTCGTTCGGCTGATGACTTTCAAATCGGCAACCTTGGCCAGGTCATTGAGGATTTCGTCCTGCACGCCTCCGGCGAAAAACGCGTTATCTTCGTCCTTGCTGAGATTTTCAAACGGCAACACGGCGACGCTTTTCTCCGGCGGTGAGTTCGTCGTCACGTTCTGATGCCGATAGAATGGAAGCGCCAGCGCAAGAGCAAACGCTAACGCTACGAGCACCAGAGCGATGGGCGATCTTGTCCAGCGCAGCCATGAAGGCACCGCAGTCGAGCGTTGCAACTCGGCTTCAACTTCCAATTTGTGACGAAGATGTTTGAGCGCCTCAAGCAGCTCGTGTGCGCTGGGATAGCGTTGTCTGCGATCTTTGCGCAGCGTTTTGCTGACGATCTGCTGAAGCTCAGCGGGCGCGTGTGCGATGTAACGCGTGAGCGGCGGCGGCTCTTTCTCAAGAATTGAAGACATTACGTCTTGTGGCGTGTCGCCGGTGAATGGCACATGCCCGGTTAGCATTTCGTAAAGCACCACGCCGAGACTCCAGATATCGGTACTTTGATCAACGTGCTCTCCGCACGCCTGTTCGGGCGACATGTAACGAACGGTTCCGAGTACTGACCCCAGAATCGTTCCAATCACCGTCATGGGTTCTTGCCTGTCCGTCGTAGCCTCGGCGAAGGCGGATTCGGCAAGCTTTGCAATCCCAAAGTCGAGCACTTTCACGTATCCGTCCGGCCGGAGCATGATGTTCTCCGGCTTGATGTCGCGATGGACGATGCCGGCTTCATGCGCAACGGCGAGCGCACTCGCCACTTGGATGGCGACGTCAACAGCTTCACTCAACTGCATCGGCCCGCGCATCAGACGTTGACGCAGTGTCTCGCCTTCGATCAGTTCACTGGCTATGTAATGAGTTGAGTGATCCTCGCCGATCTCGTAAACGGTCAGGATATTTGGATGATTGAGCGCGACTACCGTATGCGCTTCCTGTTGAAAGCGCTTCAGGCGTTCCGCATCTCCTGTAAAGCGTATCGGCAGTAGTTTGAGCGCGGCCTTGCGACCCGCTGTCACGTCGGTGGCGAGATAGACTTCGCCCATCCCGCCACTGCCGATCCGTTTGGAAATTTTGTAGTGACCCATCGTCTGACCGACGAGCAACTCAGCTTGCCCATTTTCAATAATTCTCGTCGCGAGACCAACAGCTGACCTTTCTATAAACCGGCCCGCTCGTTGATCTGAAGCCAGAAGCGCTTCAACTTCGCGCCGCAGAACCGCATCGCCTTCGCAGGCCGTGTCTAGGAATGCGCTGACTTGCTCCGGCTCTTGTTCCACCGCCGCAAGAAAGATTTCCTCTATCGTTTTTAACCGCGCCGGCGTCATAGACACGAATTGCACGAATTATCACGAATTTTCATAAGCCTTTGGCTCATTCGTGTGAATTAGTGAAATTCGTGTCAAGCCGCACCGTGCAATTCCTTGTACAGCCATGCCCTGGCAAATTTCCAGTCACGTCTCACTGTTACACGTGAAATCTTGAGCACTTCTGCGATCTCGTCGTAGGTGAGCCCGCCAAAATATTTTAGCTCGACTACCTGAACTTTTCTCGAGTCGAGTGTGGTCAGTCGTTCCAGCGCCTCGTGCAGATCGACAATTTCCTTTGATTCCTCCGGGGAAACAAGCGCTGCCTGGTCCAATTCTACCTTGACCGTGCCGCCACCGCGCTTTTGGGCTCGATCACTCCTGGCGTAGCTAACCAGGATTTGGCGCATCGCTCGGGCGGCTACGGCGAAGAAGTGAGCACGGCCCTGCCAGCTTGGATTGGTTTGGTCGGCCAGGCGCAGATAAGCCTCGTTGACCAGCGCAGTCGTTTGCAGTGTGTGGCCGGGACGTTGTCCGCCCATGTGACGGTGAGCGAGGTGCCGGAGTTCCTCATAGACCAGCGGGGTCAATTCCGCGAGGGCAGCACCGTCCCCGTGGCTCCAGTGCGCCAGGAGCTCGGTCACTCTTTGCGGAGAGACCGAAGGCGTATCCATAAGCTCTTCTTGGTAGCCTATCACCCACCGGAATTCTCTGCACGCGTAAGCTTTTCGGAAAAAACCTCAATTCAGATGATCACTTTGATCGATCTTTTTCGTTTATAGCAATGGAAGGGAAAACTACGAAACCAAAAAGAAAGAGATCACCTCAACAACAATTAGAAACAAAAAATATGAAAACTTTATATATAGCAAAATCAATTCACCGCTCGCCCTTGCGGCGCGCTCTTCTTCTTGTCGCACTGGCGCTTGTCGCCTGGGTGCTGACACCCGCGCCGGCCCGCGCAACGCCCTCATGCGGGATGCCGCCGCCCGTAATACTGGCGTTGGAACACTTTCCGTCTGGCTCGCTCGACTTGATGTGCAATGAGTTCGACTTATACGGGTGGAACCTCAAGACGATGGTGAAGGGAGCTTCGGACGTCTATATCGTCCAAAACACGTTTCCCCCCGGAGCTCACACCGGGTGGCACACGCATCCGGGTCCCAGCCTGGTCACGGTCACGGCGGGCACGATTACCGCATACGAGGCCGACGCCCTCAACTGCACGCCCAAGATCTACAGAACAGGCGACAGCTTCACGGACCTAGGCTGCGGGGAAGTACACCTGCTGCGTAACGAGGGGCCGGTTTGCGCGGTAACTATCGCGGTCCAGATTATTCCGGCAGGCCAGCCCAGAAGGATGGACGCTGCTCAGCCAGCTAATTGCCCAACATTTACTTGTCCTTCACCTACGCCTACGCCTTGTCCTCAATAATTGCCCATCTGAGAACGACTCCGCTCTGATCGCAGTTGTAAATCGTCCCAGGGGATGTTCTTCGTAAAAAGCCGCTGGGACGAAATCTCGGAAAATTTGCGATTAAAATTGGGCGCGCCCTAATGCGGGCGCGCGCTCTGAGGCGATTGAGGTCAATCGCCCCTACCTGACAAGATAAAAAACCGTCTACCCGACTACCCAACGTCTAATGCCGAATTAAAGGCAGCCATACAGCTAGGAATTCCCCGCTACGCTGGACCGCTGAGAAATCGAACAATCTCTTAGGAGCGCTTCGTCTGCAGCGGCTCTTTGGAGCCTCATGAGTTCGAGGTGCAGTTGTTGTCAGGATCAATGAACGCGAGAAGAGAGCGCACATTTTTCTCGATCGAGAACAATTCCCTGGCTCGTTGAAATCCACACTCGCCAAGACGTTGTGCCAAGCCGATTTCGTCAAACAAACGCTCAATTGCACCGGCCAGCGCGGCGACATCCCCCGGCGACACGAGAAAACCCGTTTCGTTCTCCACAACCATTTCAGGAATGCCGCCGATCGCTGTTGAAATGACGGGCAAGCCTGTTGCCATCGCTTCCATGATCACAGTGGGCAGATTGTCCATCCCGCCCTCGGGATCAATCACGCTCGGCATCACAAAAACCGTCCCCGCCGCCAAACACTTTTTGATTTCATGTTGCCGCTTTGGGCCAGGCAACTCGACGCAACTTTCCAGGTCAAGTTCGTCAATTTGCTCGTGCAATTTCTTTTCAAGTGGGCCTTCACCGAAGATTTGACAATCGAATGATTTCCCACGCTCTGCGAGCACATGGCAGGCGCGAATCAAATCGGCGAACCCCTTCTTGTCGATCAACCGGCCAACTGCGACGACCAGTGGAGGAACGGACGAAAAATCCGCGTGTCTGAACTCGGCAAGATTCAAGCCGTTGTAGATCCGATGGATTCGATTCGCGCGCTCTGGGAAACGCTCCTGCAAAAATTTTTTCGCGTAATCGGTCTCGGTGATGATTGCACGCGCCGCATCAACAAGCTTGTTCAGACCAATCTCGAAATCCCGCGGCGCAAAAATATCGTTGGCGTGCGCCGTAAAGCTAAAACTGATTCCAAAAAACTTCTGGATCCAAAAAGCGGTTCGGGCAGCCATTCCCGCAAAGTGTGCGTGAGCATGAGCAATGCCCATTCGTTGCAATCGCAGCCCGATATAAACAGCTTGATAAAGACGAAGAAAATCGGTCCGCCTTCCCCACTCATCCAAAGCGGCGACAACTTCTCGCGTTATCTTTTGCTTCTGCGAGGCCCGACGGACTTCGTCCAGCAATTCTTTTTCTTCCGGAAGGTAATGGACACGCTCGACAATCTGTTTGTCCCAGTCCTGCGACGGCTCATCCTTCGGCTTGCGGATGGAGAAAATAGGAGGCGTCACACCTTGTCGAGCAAGTTCGGCGACCTCTCTGTAGCAAAACGTCTGCCCGAATGACGGGAATCGCTCGAACAAGTATGCGAACTGCGTCATCGATGTGCGACCGATAACAAATTCCTCACGGGGTACCGCGTTTTACCGGAATCGGCTTTCCGGAGTCATCGATGGCGACGTGAGTGAACACGCCACGCGTAACGCGGATCTGTTTTCCGTGCATGAACCGCCGGACCCAAACTTCCACAGGGATCACTATCGAAGTCCGCCCAATTCGCTCGACCCACGCGTAACAGGCAACCGTGTCCCCCACTCGAACGGGTTCCAGGAATGACATTCCTTCCATGGCTACCGTGACGACTCGCGCCTGCGCTATTTTTGCCGCGAGGATGCTGCTGCCCAAGTCCATCTGCGACGTCAACCAGCCGCCAAAAATGTCGCCATTTGCGTTCGTGTCCTTGGGCATCGCGATTGTTTGGATGACCAACTCGCCTTTTGGTTGATCGACATTGTCCATTTGGCGCGAAGAATAACACAACGCACTGAAACTGGTAGGGTGCGACCGCCGGGCGCGCCGTTCCTTGCACAAATTCCTAAACCGACGGCGCGTTACAATATCAGCATGCAATCGCCGTAGCTGTAGAAGCGGTAACGTTCGCGAATTGCCTCCTGGTAGGCCCGAAGCAAAAACTCGCGGCCTCCAAATGCGCTCGCGAGCATGAGCAAAGTCGATCGCGGCAGATGAAAATTCGTAAGAAGCAGATCGAGATGTTTAAATCGATATGGCGGATAAATGAAGAGATTGGTTGAGCCCTCCTGAGCAAGAAGTCTGCCGTTTTCCCAACGCGCGGATTCGAGCACACGCACGGTGGTTGTCCCCACTGCAACGATACGCTTGGCATTGTTGATCTTATTTGCTGCTTCGGTCGAAATGAAAAAACTCTCTGCAAACATCCGATGCTCGGCGAGATTCTCCGATCGCACCGGCAGAAATGTCCCAATCCCCACATGCAGCGTGATCAAGGTGTGCGGAATCTCGCTCAAGATTTGCTGGGTGAAGTGAAGACCGGCAGTGGGTGCGGCCAGGGCACCAGGCATCTGGGCAAAAACGGTTTGGTAACGCGCGTTATCCTCCTCGTCACTCTTGCGCTCGATGTAGGGCGGCAACGGCATGGAGCCGCCGGCGTAAAGATCAATATCCTTGTCCAACGACACAATCCGCTCGCCATCCGGCAGGATTTCTTCGATGCGCAAAATTGCATTCCCGACCTGTGCGCTTGCGCCGAGGCGCATTTTGCGGCCGGGTTTGACGAGACATTTCCAGCGCCTTGGGCAAATGCGATCGATAAAGAGGAATTCAATCGCGCCGTCATTGGAAAATCTCCGGGCGGGGACGACCAAGGTATTGTTCAAAACGAGGAGATCCCCCGGGCTAAGCAACATTTTCAACTCAACAAACTGTCGATGTTCGATCGTTTGCTGCTCACGACGAAGCACCATCAACCGAGAATCTTCCCGGCGTTCGGGCGGCCACTGGGCAATTAATTCCCGCGGTAGATCATAATCATAATCGCTCAGCCGTCCGCTCATGGTTTAATCTGAAACACAACCATCCTGGCTGTGCGCCCATTTTTCGAAAAAAATTGCGACGCGGCGCAAAACTTCAGATGATCTGGAAAATGCAAGAGACTGCTCTCGATTTTGTCATCGCGGCGCTGCAGAAGATTCGCCAGACAAGTGATCGATTGCCCCGCGCGTCCAGACTTTCGATTGAGCGATTGCGATTCGTCGCGCCAAACAAAGCGGATTTACTCGCGCCGATTCGGGAGCGCGTGCGCATCTGCACAAAATGCCCGCATCTCGCCAGTTCGCGGACACAAACCGTCTTCGGCGTAGGAAATCCGGATGCGGAGTTGATGTTCATCGGCGAAGCACCCGGCGCGGACGAGGATAAGCAAGGCGAACCATTTGTCGGGCGCGCTGGCCAGTTGCTTACCAGAATTATCGAAACGATGGGATTCACTCGAGGGGAAGTTTACATTGCCAATATTTTGAAATGCCGGCCCGATACACCGCCTGGGTCGTTCGGCAATCGGACACCGACGCCACTCGAAATGCAAACGTGCCGGCCCTATCTGGTCGAACA
>Ga0193719_10000952_pt1 | contig 11308 bp, 11 predicted proteins | sample U2a2metaG_FD_160103 | JGI IMG/M metagenome (GOLD analysis project Ga0193719, IMG submission 160103) | Soil microbial communities from a riparian zone of the East river system, Colorado, United States - U2a2 | ecosystem: Environmental > Terrestrial > Soil > Riparian zone | place: USA: East... | reverse complement strand
TCGCCGCTGCCGCTTGTCGGATATGCGCCCCCGATATTCCGGGCGTCCGCTTGCACTCGTAGATGATTCTTCCCGCCTCTTTCGTGCCGTGCAGGACAACGTGAAGCACGTCGCCACCCTTGCCCTTGGGAATGATCTGGTCATCCCTGAACTCTCGCCTCAAGCGGGCAGTTAGTTCGTCCTCGAACTCAAGGCCTTCCGTTTGGGGAGTAGTGCCACGTTTCAGTTGGCGGATGCGATCTTGAAGGGCGGTGATGGTCCGGTCCTTACCTCTAAGAAGCGTAGTGGTTCGTTGACGCTCCGCTTCTTGACCCTCGCGGCGGCCTGTCTGCTTCGCTTCTTTGCGGCGCTCCTCTGCTGTCGCCAGCTTTCGCCGAAGAATCTCAGCCTCTCCGTGAAAATGCTGCTCTCTCGTCTCCAAGATTCCAAGAGCGGCGTCGAACTCCTTCTTCGTCAGGGGCTTCTTGCAGACCGGGCAGCGTAGACGGCGCATGTAGCTACTCCTCTGGATGTGCCTGCTCGAAGCTAACCCTACTGGGTGGGCGGAGCCAAGATCACCTTCGTCACCAGATTCTCGAAGCCCCTACCGGCCCGAACTTGATTGAGGTCATTGGGGCCCTCCGGCTAAGGTCGGGGATGGTGCGACAAAACGGGTGAATGCGGCTTTGGCGGCCCTCTCCCGCCCGTTGCCTACCCCTCCGTGACCTCGATCATAGCGCTGTATTTTGGGGCGCACCGAGGGCGCACCGAGCTGTTTTGCGGGCGATTGTTGAGGCCTAAAATGTTGCGTAAGTGTATGAAAAAGAATGGCTCCTCAGGTAGGACTCGAACCTACAACCCTCCGGTTAACAGCCGGGGTCGAAGACGCAGCCAAGATGTATTTTCAACGATTTAGGCGGAGCACAAAGGCAACTTTGGAGCTCTTTCGGCGATAAACGGTTCCAAGAACGGTTCCAAGTTTGGTCGCGGAGAATCGTTCAAAGAATTCCGAGTACGCCCAGATACAGGATCACAGGCGCTTGGCTGAAGACAAGGGGATACGTCAGCAGGCGCGGAGGCGCGAAACGCCGGTCATCACGCGCAATGAGGGATAACCTGGAATGATGGCCGATCGTGCTGAGTCCGAGTCTTAGTTCGACGGTGGGGGGGCGCGGGCGCAATCCAGCAGCCCCACGAAATGCTCGAGGAGCGTGTTCGTGCCGCGCAACGTGACGAGCACCAGACGGTCCTTGTCTGGTGAGAAGTGCGGGCCGTTGGAATCCTTTTAGAAATCGCCGATGGCCTGCGCACACTCGTCATTCGCAGCGCTGACCCTGAAGGGTCGCTTTACCTGGCCGGCGAGTTCCTGGGACACACCACCAATGATTAGTCAGATTTGCGACACGGCCGGTAGGGTCTTTCCACATCCGGAACATGAACCATTTTCCCTTGACTTCTCAACATCGTAAGGGCACAATCCGCCCGTCATACTGACCCCGCTGAATACATCGCTTCCGACGTCAGGCCGAACGAATCCAGGTAGGATCGCGGTTCCAGAGAATTGGGCATAACCTCTCGTGTACAGCGCTCACATTCCGCAAACACGAGAGGCGGCTTTTGATCAGGTCTGTTGCGCACTCCTCATGGAGTGAACGCATCTACTCTCGCGGAGAGACGCAGGATACTGCCGTGCTGATTGCAGGCATCCAGTATACCCAGGACGATCCCATGCGTGTCTCTCCACCGAAGGCGGCCGTCTATCGTCTGACGATGCCGGTCATGACGTGAAATGAGTATTGAAGATACAGCGGTGGTGGATGGTAAGCGGAATCAGTCATTTTGGAACAAGGCGAAGGATCAAAGGAAGTGGGATGTAAAACAGATGTGAACTACATCTGTGACTAAGACGGCGCCGGCCCATCGGATGAGGACAGCCGCGGTGTCTCAGCCTCGAACGGGTAAACGGAGGGGATCATCGCTATGTCATCCAAGGTCGGCAATGTGATGGTGATGTTTGTGGCGCTGATACACGCAGGCGTCGCTGTTGTTGAGATGTTCTTCTGGAAAGAGCCGTGGGCACATGAGCGACTTAATCAGTTATTGACCTCTTCCGATGTGGCGATTAAGGCAGCTCCCATCGTAACCAATGCTGGCCTCTACAACGGCTTCATAGCCGTTGGGCTAGTATGGGGGTTAAGAGCACGCGGTGGCGCACGGATTCAGGTATTCTTTCTTGTTTGTGTTGTTGTTGCAGGAATTGTCGGAGCTTTTACCTTGAGAGATTGGGTGCCTCTCGTATTGCAAACCGTTCCCGCGGTGGTCACGCTGCTCGTTATATCGAAGTCGGGGGCCTGAGTTTTATTGCCTTCAGAACAAACTTTGGCTTTTAGAGTCAACCAGGTGCATTTGGCCAGTGTTTGACCACCCCGATGGGTATCCCGGTGGCGCTCTTGGTCAGCGTTCTGGTCGGAGGCGATACAGCCACCGAACTCGCTCCAGGCATAGTTCGGTAAATGATGTGGATTTTCTGGTCGTCCTGATGTTTTACATCTTCTCGGGCGGGCACCGCTTCGAGCACTGTAGCGAACCGCTCAGAGGCTTGTTTCCGGGCTGACTGTGATCTGGGCACAATCCCGAGAGGCGCCCATAATTGGTTGTAAAAGGAAATCATTTCCAGTTGTAGAAGCCGGAAAAGCGGCAGGGCTCATTGGAATCGGAGCCTGGGAAAGAGACCACCCGCAAATTCTTACCAATTGGCTCGGAGAAAGCCCACGCTACTGCCGTCAGTCGGCATTCCCTTCATCTGACCAATTTAGCGCAGCGGCGTTTTATCAATCGGGCAGTGGGCCTTCTCCGAGATGAAAATGACACCGCGCCGCCTGGTGGGTATTGCCCTTGTTGCAGTAGTTCTGTTGCCTCCGGCCTACATTCTTTAGGCAGAACTGGTATCGGGCCCCGCCTCTTTTACCGTTCCTCCGTTTGTGGATTTAGCAGTGCGACGATCCTTGGTCCGTTGAGTTCGGTTCATCACCTTCTGGGCAAAAGCTAAATTCCTTTTAGGTTCGTGTGGCGTCTCCGACATAATTGCACGGGCGAGGTGCTCGGCGAACATATCGCCGTCCCAATATTGCAGCAACAAGTGGTGTTGAAGCTGCATCGTCCTTAAGATTGGAAACAGCCTGGGGGTTCCTTCCGTCTCCTGGGTCGTCGTAATAGTTGAGCTCACCACTAATTATGTCAGCCGACGACCACAGATTTACCCTTGTTGTTACCGCTGCAAAGTATGAGTCCGGAACTCGCGTCTCCAGGAAGTACCTGTTGGCTACTGCGTCGCCCGGATGCGCGAACGCTGCGCGACGAAGTACTTGCTCAGCCGTTGGCGCAATTCCAGACGGGCCTGCCACAACCGCGCCTTGACTGCCGATTGAGTTAGCTCGAGCACTTCCGCTGTCTCCTCGATCGTGAACCCCTCTACATCGCGTAAGATGAAGACGACTCTTACTGCGGGCTGCAATTTCTGCAGCGCACTCCTTAAAACGTGTTGGACCTCAGATCCCTGGTACAGTTCCTCAGGGTTTTGGGTCGAATCCACAACCTCAAAGGGAGAGACCGCCTCTTCTCCTTGAAACTCCGAATCCATGGGCACTTCTTTGATGGAGCGAAGCTTTCGCAGTTTCATCATGGACTCATTGATGGTGATGCGAATGAGCCAGATCGAGAACTTCGATTTCTCCTGGAATTGAGTCAACCTTCGAAATACCTTAAGGAACGCCTCTTGCACAGCGTCCTGCGCATCCTGCAGATTGTGGGTGACGTGCTGGGCGATGCGCAGGAGTCTGCGGTCGTAGCGTTTTACAAGCTGCTCGAAGGCGGCAGTGTCTCCTTTCTTGCAGGCCTGGATGAGAACCATGTGGTCATGGTTGTCGCCTGGCATGGGGTCTGGGTAGGGACGAACTGCTGCGTCCCTGCCCAATGGCAAGTCGATGAGTGCGTGCGTCATTGCTCCTGCTCTGCCGTGGCTATCGTGCACTGCCCAAGATCCTTACTCATTTTGTGGACCTCGAACCCCAACTCACCCGAGTCAGCTTTTGTCTTCTTTCCCAGGAGCTCGAAGCGTTCTCCGGTTTTTAGCGTCTGTTTCTGCGTGTTGGTGAGGCAGTAGGTCTGATTGTTTTTTTCGTTAGCCAGTTTGTCTCCATCGCCTGTTACGCATCCCTGTAGCTTGCTACGATTGTGAAGTTTCCAATAGAGCAAACCGGGGCCTGCCGCAGCGCCAGCTACGGCTCCGCCAATGACCGCGCCTTTTGACCCGTAGCCCGGAGTCGAACCTGGGCCACCATATTGGGCGAGCGCAGTCGCCGAGATTGAAGCCAGCAGGGCGAGCGCTACAATGACGCGCCCCAAGTTCGTGAAGCGGGATACCCGTGAAAACACTGTCGCGAAGGTCAGACTCTTCATCGCAGAATTCTCCTTAGTCTTGTTTCAAGATGTATGGCCGTGTGCCGGCCGGGGGCGTGTACGCGAAGCGCCCAACCTGCGGGTCACTTCGCGTACACCACCTAATTCAGCGCAGTACGTTACTTCTCCTGGTCCGGGATACCTGCGGCGAACCAAACTCCTCCCACATTCCGGATCAGCAACACCGGACTGGTGCAAGGGACCGGCGGGGCCGGCGTTAGGAAATCGTTGATTCGGAAATCGCCGTCAGCCGCGAGGGCCACTCCGGCAACAGTTGAGTCGTGAGCGGTAGCAGACGCGGCAGGTCCACAGAAGAGGGTGGCGTGAACGCTCTGACCGCCGTTGGTCCCGATGCCGTTGCCAGCCGCGAGAAGCAAGCCGCGGCCTACGACCTTGATATGTCCATCGGGCCGGACTGTCGCCTCAAGGGCCGCGATCCTCCAGGGCCCGGCGGGTGAAACACCGCGTACTACGTTGAGATTGACTGCGCCATTCGCAGCGACACCGGTAACAGGAGTGACCCCGATGCCGCCCTCGAATTGCAGGGTGTTGCCCCAATCGTTTTGGGCCGAGGCGATGCCAGAGATGGCTAGTGCTACGAGCGCTACGGCCAGTCCGCGGACGACGCTTCCAGCCGCTTTGCCATTCCAAAACTTTCCACTGCGATTGTGATTCATTTTGTTCTCCTTATTATTTGGCCCAGAAGGGCTTTTGATCGATTGACTACAAAATCTAGTCGCGTTAGTTGCCTCCCCAGAGTCTTGCCTAGTCACTGCCAGACGCCGGGCCCATGTGCAAGCTTGGCGGTGCCACCTGAAATCGTCCTTAGCGGCGGACAAGAAAATTCCAAAGAAATTCCAAAGACAATCACGTCCGCCCAGGTAAAGGTGTTATTCGGAATTGCGAGTATGACCCGGTGTTTCCTCGACATCGTTTAGCCTTGATCAGCGGGCGTGCACGCGAAGGGCACCAATACTGTGCTACTTCGCGCGCACAAGCCGAGTTCAGGGCAGTGAAGTTGGTTATTTGTCCTCGTGAAAGAAGTAATAGTCAGCCGTGTACGGCACGAGCTGAGTCTGACCCCAGTGCAAGCAGCAGTGGGGGCAGATCCGCCTTTGGTGTTTAAGCGTTGGACGAAGGTGGTTGTGGCCAGAAGTTTACCTCCGGTTGGTCCCTTTTGGTTCCCGATTGACTGCAGTAAGAGGCATTGAATCGCGCCGCTATTCGGGCAGCTGGCACGGTCGGAGCCGGCATCGATATGTCCCACCGCCGCCGCCCACACCTTGCTGGTATCGAAGGAACTCTGCCACGTCGCGTTGCCACTGAGCGGGACCGTAACGTTCTCTTTGGGGTTTGCATTAATGCTAGTGAAATGGGTGATGATCTGAATGGGCTGCCCGAAAAAATCTGCAAAGAGGGTAGCTTCGGGGCGAGCGGGGTTAACGGTCCAGGAAGTGCCACCTGTGCTCGTAGGCAGGCACGTATAGCCTTGAGTACCAATGGCGTGGCCGACCAAAAATGCAGAGTTCCCCTCTGGGGGCGTAATCTCGGTAGGAGTGGTTGGGGGCGTGACTTTTTGCGCCGCCGCACGGGTAACTGTGCCGAAGGCACATGCGAGCACGAGAGCAGTCGCGAACAGGCTCGGAACTCTCGCAGTCTTTTTTGGCTGCTGACTAACGTTGTAGCTCATTTATCTATTCTCCACTTCTCTGTGTCATTTCAAGTTACAAATGGTTGAGGTTGTTAAGACACACAAATAGCTCGAAAACAGTTCGCCCGCACTATTTCGTACGAATCAAAATGGCCGTATATCTGACGAGTTGTTGTGTGTACGTTGCTAACGGTTATTTGCAAGGCGTAATCGGCCTCACTAGACATCACGAGATTTCGGTGGACTTTGCTTTTCGGGGAGAATTTATTTGGTGGAGAAGAGATGCTCTGACGTATCACGCAGAACAAAAAGAATTCGTAATTCGTGGAAGGCCGTACGCTCAGTGATTGTCTATGCGTGCAAGTAGTGATTGCCAAACGGGCTCGACAGTGTTGGCCGCAGAACCCAATGGAGCGGGCGCGTGACTCAGGTCGCGGTCTCTCATGGCGGAATGGCAAACCATGCAGGACTGTTGCGTGGTGTTTCCTTCCTGGGAAACCAGAGCGTAAGTCAGTCCGTGTAGCGACCACGTAACAACTTTGTAGCCATCGACCATGCCGTAGTGGAAACTCACCTTCTTAAAATTGACCTCGACTCCTCCCGAAGCTACTGCCACTGAATCGGGCGTCACCATCAGGCTCACAGGACCGGTCTGCATCTGGTAAGCGATGTAGGCGGCTGTCTTGCCGCCTACCTGCAACAGCCGCGCGCCCTCCAGACGGTAAGGCCGTTCCTCGCCGGGAACCGCAGGTGATGCCGGCAAGGCGAGGGAAAATTTTGAGTTCGCTTTAAACCATGCATTGAGTATCTGCTGTGAGTCCGCGCGAACGTCGAGCGCAAGATTTCCCCGAGCATGCTGCTTGTGAGTGTTTATGGCGAATTTTGCATACTCCGGCCCGGAAAGCGGTGTCGGTGATGACCGCGGTATCGTACTTAACACTGCGACAATCAAGACCAACGCGGCCGCTGGTACACTGCAGCCAGCTCGGCGAAGGGTTGGGTGGAATTGGTTGTGGCTTGCCTTGTATCACAGGCCGCGATGGTACCTTCAGCTCCGCCAACAGTTTTTCTTCCTGAGGAGTTGGGTCGTCGTCCACGGAGGTAGCAGCACGAAGCAGGGGGCCGCAGTGATCGCATAGAGCGGCATGCATTATTAGCTGCGTTGCCTTCAACTCCGGCCACAATCCGGCGGCCACTTCATGCCAATCGACATTCCCATCTTTGGGACAGTCAGCTCCGAGCGATGTGATTGCCGGGCCCGCCACATTCGAGGACCGATGCATGAGTTGCCGGTATTTCGAAACCTTGCTACTGCAATCCGCGCATGACTCCACATGACTCACGGCCTCACGAACGGCGTCCGGAGAGTGTCGATGCCGATCTTGCCCACTCTCTGAAGATGAGGGCACGAGAGCGTCAAGCTCTTCGTTATCGATATGTTTATCGAAGGGACGTCCCATATTCTGAAACTCCACATAACCAAGACGAGTTCCCGAGGGAATTTGCTTTTGGCTTTACCCTCTCGCCGTCGTCGGAATCCGAACGAACCCCAAGGATCTGCTCCCGTATACCATGCTTCAGCCGTTCGAGGACGCTTCCAACTCCCTTGGCACTCAGTCCGATTGTCGGCAGGGAGGCGATTTCTTTCGTGCTCATGCCTTGCCGGAAGTAGAGCCAGAAAATCATTCGGTCGCGCTCCTGGTCGGGGCCGGTCAAGCAGCGCTTTAGGTGCTCATCGATCTCATCTAAAAACAGCCCGAGAGCGATTTTTTCCTGGCTTCCATGACCCTCCTTTCCTGCTTCGGGGTCGACATCACTCGTGGAAACATGGAGTTGGGCACCGCCGGATGTTTGACTATAGCCATGCTTGAAATAATCGTGCGTGGCATTGGCAGCAGTTTTCTTTAAATACCCCAAAATAGCTTCAGGATGCTGGATGGCGAAGTCCCGTAAGAGTCGGCAACTATCTTCCCAGAGTTTGAGGTAGGTTATTTGGACCAGGTCTTCCACCAGGGACCGAGAAGGCGCGCCCCACAGAGAGGCCGTGCGCAGGATGGTGAGGCTGATAGGTTTTCCGACCCGGGAAACGAACTCCTCCCATGCCTCGTCATCACAAGCGCCGGCACAAAGACAGACGATGTCTTTCAGGGACAAAGACGAATATCGCTTCGTTTTAGAAGTGTTCGACATTTTGTTATTTCTGTTCAGAATCGGGGCAGTCGACAAAGACACAGTAGCGATGACGAAAACGAAGCGTGACGCTTCTGTGCGAACCACAATTTCGCGAACCTGCATCCCGTGGGCCTGCAGATTGGATGATTGTGAATAGGCTGCGCTTGTAAAAACTCTGTCATCATTCTGTCAATAGTTGCAGTCGACCCGGTGTCGCCATTTGTTGCTGACAGATCATCGCTGGGGTGTGACCTGCCAGCTTGTCGCATCAGGCCAATTCCTGTAGCTCGCCAAAATTCAAAACGTACCTCGAGGGTGTGCGCGGTAAAAAAGCTTCCCAGTCCAAAATGGGCTCAGTCGTCGGCAGCGGGTGCTGAATCGGGAATCGGGAGCCAGTTGCTCCTTGCTTAATGACCGAGGGCTCGACACTTGTCCTACCAGGTGTGAGCTTCGTAGGAATCGGCGGATCTCATGCCGCGCGGTCGTAGCGATGGTGCAAACCGCCCAAGCGCGCACGAGAAATCACCCGACCAGTCGCCGCCAAGCGGGTTCTTCGGCCCGGGGTCTGCTTGCACAGCCCCAGATGCGTGCGGTCAGCATGATAGTACGAGACGTATTCAGACAGAAGCCGCCTGAGATGGCGCTCGCTCAGGGCGATGATGTGGTCCAGGAGCTCACGCCGGCAACTGCCGATCCAGCGTTCCGCAACTCCGTTTTGCCAGGGGCTCCGGATGGTGGTTTGCACGCAGCAATCCCCATAGAACGAACCACAACCGGAACCTCCCACCCGTATTTTGCGTCGTGATCGAAGATGAGAAATTTCGGCGCGGATTGGTAGGGAAACGCTTCTCGTAATTGCTGAACAATCCAGGCGCTAGTCGGACGGCGTGTGACACTGAAGTGCAGTACGCGCCTGCGATCATGGTCAATAATAAAGAAGCAGTAGAGAAGACTGAAGGTGACCGTCGGAACGGTGAAGAAATCCATAGCCGCGATGCCTTCGCGATGATTACGGAGAAAAGCCAACCACCGCCGAGATGGTTCCGGATCTCTGGGCGCTCGCTTCATCCAGCGGGAAATGCTTCGCTCCGATACGTCGAAACCCAGCATCAGAAGTTCGCCATGAATGCGGGGAGCACCCCACGCGGGGTTCTCGGCAATCATGCGGAAGATCAAGTCTCTGACCTCTTTCGGGAGCCTTTTTCTACCGACCCGCTTTCTCGCTCTGGAGATGAAGCTCCAGTAAAGACGGAAGCCCGTTCTATGCCAACGAATCAGAGTTTCCGGGGTGACCAGAATGAGAGACTGTTTCCACCCAGACCAGAATCGGAGGGCAACCACCCAGAAGAGTTTGTCGAGCACGCGGACCTTTGGTTTGAGGTGCTTGCGTTTCAACACGGTGAGTTGCTGCCGCAGCACCAAATTTTCCAGGAGCAAGCTTCGGCGTGAACGAAAGACGCGAACAAGGAGTCCGAACAAGAGACAGAACAAGCGGGACATGGACGAAAGTTATAGCAGGTGAGCGAGGCGAGGAAATCTCGCAAGTTGTTGATTTCGCGGCTGGACAGAATTTTGGCGAACTACAGCAATCGTTCCTGTGTGGGCGCAGAGAATCGAAGTCGAGAAGCGGGGAGATGTGCTCGTGATTACGGGCTGGGGACGCATCTCCAGCCCTATCGACACACGGAAAATGGAACCGGGTCGCATCCCTGAGTTGGACATTCTCAAAAGATTTCGTCGGTACGTTTTAAGCCATCTGAACAAGAAAGGCGCAACCGGGGATGCTGGCGTCTACCAATTTGCCGATGCAACCGATGATGTAAAGCTGGTCGCGTTTTGCCAAGAGTTCGGCCCTGTTTGGGGTAAGGTGCGCTCCCGCAAGCATGAAGACAACGGAACCACCACGCTCACCGTTGCTCAGGGAATGAAACAGCTCAGGAGGGAGCAAAGAAAGTTTGCGGCAACCGTGAGATTGCTCCAGCAGGTAAATCAGCCTGGAAAAGCTGATCCTGCCGCGATGATGGATGCTATGAACGATCTCCAGATCGTCGATCCCAAAATTCTCTCGTGGTTGTGGGTATTCACCGAACTCCCCTCGGTCCGCTCCAGCACGGATAAGGCAGCCGTCGTACTTCCGTCCGCACACTTCTTGTTTTGTGAGCTTCTAAACGATGTCCCGCCCAAACTTGCGCCTCTGAATGGAGAGGTAATCGAACTGCCGTACACGCGGGACGAGGGCATCCGCAATGCACTTTACTACCCGCTAAGGCGAGACTACCTGGCACAACGAGAAATAGGCAATTGCCTGCATTGCGGCAGTCACTTTTCTGTCTTCAAGCGTGGTGCGCGTGCCTGTAGTCAAACGTGCCGAACGGCACTTCGGAATCAGAAGTATTGGAATGAGAACAAAGAAATCGTTAATCGCAGCAGGCGGAAGAAACGCACAGGGAGGAAGTAGCCATGTCACTGTTTCGCTATCAGGGCAGCAAGGTTTGGACCATGGATTTTCTATTTCATGGGCAGCGCATCCGAGAGAGCACGGGGACGCGCTCCAAGACGCTGGCGCAGAAAATCGAGGACAAGCGACGAAGAGGACTCGAAGAGGGCACGGCGGGCATCAGGAAGCATCAGCAGCCCCGACTGCTCTCCGTTGCGTCGGATGAGTGGCTTGACTTGAAGAAAGCTACGCTTGCGCCGCGTTCTGTGATGATCGAAAAGGCCAATCTTGCCCATCTTCTGCCGGATTTAGGGCGCAAGTTGGTGTGTGACATTGACGCGCAGGACATCGCGCGATACCAGCAAACCCGAGTTGACGGCGGCGCTTCCCCAAAGACAGTCAATCTGGAGATCGGTACTCTCCGCGCCATACTGAAACGTTCCGGCCAGTGGGCGCGCCTGCAGCCCGACGTGAAAATGCTGGCGACGCGCGATGACATAGGGCGAGCCATTACGCCGGATGAGGAATCGGCGTTGCTACAAGCTTGCGGAAAATCCCGCTCCCGCTCTCTCGTTCCATTCGTCACCCTGGCGATGGAGACCGGGGCACGG
>Ga0193719_10000949_pt1 | contig 11321 bp, 10 predicted proteins | sample U2a2metaG_FD_160103 | JGI IMG/M metagenome (GOLD analysis project Ga0193719, IMG submission 160103) | Soil microbial communities from a riparian zone of the East river system, Colorado, United States - U2a2 | ecosystem: Environmental > Terrestrial > Soil > Riparian zone | place: USA: East... | reverse complement strand
ATTAGCGGACATCGCTAAGAGCTGGCGGGTTGCGCCAGCGCTCAGCGCCGGAATAGCTGGCGGGATTCTACTGATTCTTGCTACTCTTACTAACGCGCAGATTCAGCGCTGGCGTGACAGCTTCACCTTGTTTGAGCACACGCTCGCGGTCACTCCACCGAATCTCCGTATAGAACACAATCTCGGCGTGGCGTTTGGCGCGAGCGACAGATACGATGAGGCCGCGGCGCATTTTGCGAAGGCGTTGCAGATCGACCCCAATTTCTACGACGGCTTGGTGGCCATGGGCGTTACCCGTGCGCACCAAGGCCTCCTGCCGGAAGCCATCGAGCATTTCCAAACCGCAATCCAATCACAGCCGGACGCACCGAAAGCGCGCGTGCAGTTAGCCCACGCACTGTGGACGGAGAACCGCGATGAAGCCGCGCTTGAGGAGATGCGCCGCGCGTCACAGCTTGCTCCCAAAGACGCAGACATTCGCGCTGACTTTGGACTTGCGCTGGAGTTGGCGGGCAGAATACCGGAGGCTATCGAGCAACTTCACGAAGCGCTCCGGCTGAATCCCAACAGCGCGGAGGCTCATAACAATTTGGGATTGGCCCTGCTCGCCTCCGGTAAAGCGCAGGAAAGCATTCCCGAATTTGAATTGGCGCTGCGTCTCAAGCCCGAGTTGAAAGGCGCAGCCGACAACCTCCGGCGCGCGCAGGCCCAGTTAGGCTCGCAAAGGTAGCCGCGCGGAAAAGATCTGCATCAAGGTGGATTCATCGACCAATACAAATTGAACAGTTCGTGTATCGCACTGTCTGAGCATGCACCATGATTAAAATTACTAGTATCGCTTTAGTTGCAGCTGCAATGCTGACGGCATCGAGCGCGTTTGCAGGAGACAAGGCATGTTGCGCCAAAGGCGCAGCGAACCCGCAGTCAATGGCGTGCGTTAATTTGGCAACGCTGAATCTCACACTCGATCAAAAGACCAAAATCGAAGCTTGGCAGGCCGACTGCATGAAGGCTGGCTGCACGAAGGAAAGCAGGCAGACCTTCCTAAGCCGCGCAAAGGCTATCCTTTCCGCTGAGCAGTTCGCTCAGTTGAAAGGGCAATGTAAGAAGACAACGAGCGCAAAGAAGACCGAAGCCTGAGTTAGTCTGTCATCCCGAGCGACAGCGAGGGATCTCACGAAGTAGCGAGCGTTCGATTAACAGAGAGATTCTTCGCTTTGCTCAGAATGACATATGAAACCGCGCCGGGAGAAATTCCAGCGCGCTTTTTTTTGTTGGGCTGCGTCGCGAGTTTCTGCGGCGTGACGTAGCTGTCTAGAACGCTTTGTCAGAATCGAGGAGGATTGTGACCGGGCCTTCGTTGACTGATTCGACTGACATCATCGCTTTGAAAACTCCTGTCGCTACACTGATTCCTAACTTACGCAGCGCTGCACTGAACTCTTCGTACAGTTTCTTCGCCTGGTCCGGGGGCGCCGCAGCAATAAAGCTCGGCCTGCGTTGACCGCGTGCGTCACCGTAAAGCGTAAACTGCGACACGACCAGCGCGCTGCCCTTTACGTCTAAGAGGGAGCGGTTCATTTTTCCTTCATCGTCCTCAAAGATTCTCAGCCGCGCGACCTTCTCGGCCATACTGACAGCGACGGCGGAGGCATCGTTGCGGCCGATGCCAAGCAAAATCATGAGACCGGCCCCGATTTCTCCCGTGACGCGACCCTCCACGGTTACGCGCGCGCGGCTTACACGCTGGACAACGGCTCGCATTTTCGGCTCAAAAGGATCTGTGCTGTTGGCCCGGCTTCATCGGTTTGCGCGGCGACGCTCCCTGGCTCCTGCTTGCGCGTTATTCATGCGGGCGTGCAACCCCCCGCGCTACAAAACTTTCTCCAGTAAATCGGCAAGACGCCAGCCGGCCTTGTGCAATTCGTCGCGCACCGTATTCGTCGCCCATGTCCGATAAAGCGTATGATCCGCAGCCGGTTTTTCGATTGCCTCACCTGCTGCAACGGTACGCTCTCCATCCAACCACGGCTTTACGTTCCGGAATTCTAATCGCGCATATGCATCGCGCGCGATTGGCAAGATTTCGTCCGCCCAGATCTCAGCGTAGCTAGCGACCGGAACACTTGTCGGCATTCGCCAGTTTCGCGGTTCCTGCGTCGCCATCTCGTGAATCAGTGTTTTCTTCAACGGTTCGATCTGCGCTAGAAATTCCTCTTTCGGCAAGTAGCCCGGCGCATCTGGGAAAAGCGCATTCACAGCATCGTAGTCCCAAAAGCCGTGGAATTTTTTCTTATGCATGCCGCGTCTGAGTGGTGGCTCACCACTCAACTCGAGCGTGAACGTGTTTCCGCCTTCATCTCCCAGGGCTGATTTGTCTTTGTCCGGATCCGTAACACGGCCCTGCGCATCGAAGTATTCCGCGCCCACATGCAGCGGCTGATGGATGTCCGCTACATAATGGGTCAGCAAAAGCAGCGCTACCGGCTTGGTAATTCTGCGCTCGTTTTGCTCGGGCGCTTGCCCCTGCAAAACCTGAATGCAGTACGGAATCATGTGCACGATGTCCCATTTGCTACGCCCGGCATTTCCGTCACGATATCCTTGCGGCGGTACTACTGGAACGTCAGTGTAATGAAACCAGTGGTGTGAAGGCGCAGTTGAATTTATCTCGCGCGTAGGCGGATTTGCCCGCCAGAACTCGCGCAACTGTTTGTCAATGTTCCGATGTGCCGTGTAATGAAATGACCCTGGATCGTCCACGCCGTTTTTGTCCCAGCCTTTGATCTCATCTGCTATTACAGCGGCCTTTTCCAGGCTAAGCCGATCGAGCAGTGTTGCGATCTTCGTAGCCGTGGGCGTGCCGGCCAATCGCTCATCGGCAATCGCGCCGACGATCTCATGCCCCAGCGGGCCGTACGCTTCCGCCGGTATTGTGAATCGGACGGTGATAAGAATGGCCAGTTGCAAGCTACGGCAAAGTGCAGATTCCATTTTTGTAAATTTGAGGATAATACAATTGAAGTCCGGCTGCCCAGAGAGCCTTCGAAAGAGCTCTCTAGTCAGTCACCAAAATGCGCGCGGATTTGTTCGAGCCGTTTCTGAAGTTTCGTGAAGTGCGATCCTGACCAGTAAACTTGTCTGCAACCGGTGCAACGGCGGAACTCGTTGTAATAAATCTTGGTGAGCGGTTCGAGCTGGCCAATTACCCTTCCCTTTTCAATGGGCTCCAGCAAAGCATTGCAGCGCAAACAACGGCTGAACGGCGAGAAAATGGACCCGAGATCGAATCGCCGCACCACTTCCACGGTCTGTTCGAGTGGATTTTGCGAGCGCAGATAATAGCCGTGCTGGACGGCCGCATACATCAGCAGGCGCCGGTCGCGGGTCAGCAGAGCGCGATTATCCCTGCTGGCGATCTCTACCAATTGTCGATCTTCGGCCGCGGCATCATAAACAACGTCAATCCCGAGCAAGCGGAGATCGCGAACGAGTTTGCCGAGGTGTCCGTCAGCGACAAAGTCCCTGATCGTATGAACTTGTAATCGTTTTTCTCTGAAGTGCGAAGATTGTATGCTTGGTGGATACAGCTCGATTTCGGCATCGCCTGTGACGGCGTACCGAAAATCGACCGCCTTTCCGTTTACCAGGATCAAATCGACCTCGGGATGCGGGATCCCACACGATTCGATCACATCTTTTACGGAGGTCTTTTCGCTTAACCGGCGCTCAACTCTTCCACCACGAGTCCTTGATCCAAGAAAAAAATCAATATCGCCATGGACATGGAGACGAATCGAAAACGCCTTCACATCAATTAACGATTCGTGCATTGGCATAAGCGTATTCAAAAGTGGTTGCACGTGGTCGACCCTGTAGCTTGCCTGGGCCAAGAGGTTCGTCTTCGCCGAAATAGCAATCGATTTGCCAGCGGCGCAGCCCGCCGCCCGTATCCATGATCTTCCATCGAGTGCTGCCAAAGATTTTTTGCAACTCCGGAGAAGATGTCTCGACAATGGCTCCATGGCGCAAGCTGCCTTGGGTCGACTTAATTGCTGCTGAATACCGATCCACCAAAATGCCGCCTCCGCCTGTGGGGTGGGAAGCGAAGGCAAACGAGCCCCCTCCGTTGTAACGAATGTAATACCGTCCGTTAACGGGCATCACAATTCGGCCAAAGCCCTCCTTCTTCACTGAGCGAAGAAAATCGCGCGGATACGTTCGCCCCTGTAGTCCAGGCTTCGTGATCGGCGTTGCATCGAAGCCGCGCTGGAAAGTGAAACCGGATTCTTTCGGTGTGTAATAGAGCGTGCACACAACGAAGTACTCGCCGTTGTGACCTTGCGGACGCCGCGCCAATTTTTCGTTCTCATAGGCCAGTCGCTGCACCACTTCCGGCCACGGAATGTCCGCGCAAATCTGCGAAGACCCTGCTGCCAAAATCGCGACCGTAGTGATCAGTCGCCGAAAACCGATTCGATTGGGCCGCCGATTAGAATTTCGATAGGCAGTCGTTTCCATTCGTATTCGTAAGGAGGTTGTTTCCATTGAAATTGCTCAAGATACATCTTGCGGATGTGCCTGATGATCTGCACTCCGGTAAGAAAAGGCTGAAAAGTTTCTCGATCGGTCACATGCAATTGCGCGCCGCCGCAAAGTTCTCCGGCAAATTTGTGAAAGGTTGGTTGAAAATAATTTTCCCGAAAGAACACGCCCGGCAATTTCAGCTTGTTCAATTCGTTGCAAAGCTTCTCAGCATCGATGAACGGCGCGCCGAAAATTTCGAACGGCCGCGTTGTGCCTCGCCCTTCGGAAATATTTGTGCCTTCGAGCAGACACATACCTGGGTAAACAGTGGCCGTGTCGAGTGTCGGCATGTTAGGTGATGGCATAAGCCACGGAAGACCGGTGTCGTCGAACCACACCTCGCGTTTCCAATCCTTCATCGGCAAGATCGACAATTGACATTCGAGAAATGCTTCGTCGCAAAATTGCTGGGCCAGCTCGCCGATCGTCTTTCCATGACGAACCGGAATGGCATGCATCCCAACGAACGATTTGTAATTGGCGTTGAGCACCGGCCCTTCTGTCGTCACGCCATTGATCGGGTTCGGTCGATCGAGCACGACAACTGCAACGCCGATCTTTTCGCAGGCGCGCATGCAGAGATACAGCGTCCAGATAAAGGTGTAGTAACGTGCTCCCACATCCTGAAGATCAACGACGAACACATCGAGATCCTTCAACATTTCCGCAGTCGGTTCGCGATGTTCGCCATAAAGGCTGTAAACAGGAATGCGCAAGCCCGGATGCTCGTAACTTTTCCATTCCACCATGTCGTCCTGTGTCTGGCCGAGGAATCCATGTTGTGGACCAAAAAACGCCGCGAGACGGAAGAGATCGTTGTTGTGCCTCTGCAGAACTCGCGAAGCGTGTTCGATAGTTGACGAAACAGATGCCGGATGAAGCAGCGCGCCGACACGCGCACCACGAAATTTCTTCGGCCAAAGTTCGCCCAGATGCTCGAGTGGCAATTCAACGCGCACAGCGCCCTTTTACCACGATACAGAAATTCTTGCGATCCAGTTGTAAGGCGGCTATGCCGGCCGCTGATCCATGCCGTTCGCCGCGGCGAACGCCCTACAACTTTCGCCAGCGTAACATGCCTGCCGTGACGAGTGCGAGCAGCGTGATCACGGCGCAGGCTTTCGCAAATAATTCGCCATGTCGGGTGTAGAAGGTCAGCTCTTGTTCGGTGGGAATCTTGATTTCGCCCGTGAGCACGCCCTCGGTAAATGTGCTGCCCGTTTCATCGCGCAATACCTGAGTGACGCGGCCGAACTGATTTACAAAACAGGTCACCCCCGTGTTGGCCGCCCGGACCAACGGGCGACGCGTTTCGACACAGCGAAAAATTGCGTTCGTCAAATGCTGCTGCGACCCAGCGGAATGCAAAAACCATCCATCATTTGTGAGGTTCACCAGCAAGTTTGCGCCTCGAATTACGAATTGCCGCGTCAAATCGCCAATCGTGTCTTCGAAGCAAATCAGCGGTGCGATCTCCGCATGGCCATTGGTCAGGCGAAACAGCGTGTATCGTTTGCCTGTGGCGAAATCGCCCGGCACCCACTTCTTCGCTACCGCGGCGAAAAGCGGAAAAGAATTTCGCAACGGGACGTATTCGCCAAACGGGACCAGATGCACCTTCCAATACACCTGCATCTCTTGAGTGGCGCCTGAAATCAGAACCGCTGCGTTATAGTCCTTTCCATTTTCCACATCGAGCGTTCCCAGAAGGAGGTCTGTTTTTGAGGATGCGGAAAACTCGGTGACAAAGTCGTTGCTTTCCGTCGCCGGGTCCCGCACCGGATTGGGCATTGAGCTCTCCGGCCAAATCACCAAGGCAGGGGGCGGATTGGAATGCAGCGCGATTTCACTCAGGCGCTGAAAACGTTCAAAAATTTCGGCGCTGAACTGCGCATCGAATTTTTCCTGCTGAGGGACATCGGCCTGCACAGCGGCAACGCGAAGCGGTTCTGTGGGCTGGCGGTTTTGGACGCTATACAACCCAAATGCCAATAGCCCGACGAAGCCAGCCAACGTCAGCGTAAGGTCAAAATGCGGTCGCACCTGCTGCGCTTTTGCTTCCAAATACAAACGGAGCGGCGTTGTGAGGGCAATGACGTTTGCAAACGCAACTACAAAGGACAAGCCGGTTACACCGGTGAATTCGGCAATTTGAATAAGCGGCCATGTGTTGTGCAACGAAACGCCAAGCCCGTTCCAGCCAAAACCGCCGAACAACCACCCGCGGATCCATTCGTGCACGGTCCACGCGGATGCAGCTAAAAACGCTAACAACAAATTCCGCCACGAAGCCAGAAAATTGCGTGGCGCGATCAGGCCAACAAACCAACCCCAAAACGCAAAATAAACTCCGAGGTAAACAGCTAAAAGAAGCGACAAACCGCGAAGCCAAAAATTTTGATACAGAACTCCCAGCGAACCCAGCCAGCTAAACGTCGCAGAAAAAAACACAACGCCGGCGAGGTAACCGAGCAACAGATTGCGCAGCCATCGGCGCTTTGAATTTTCTCCAGAAAACCAGACAGCCGCGATAAGCGGCGTAAGCGCGAACCAGCAGAACCAGCTCTGATCAAATGGCGGAAAACAGAGCGTACACAGCAACCCGGTACAGATCGCTGCCAGCCACGGCCAAAGTGTCGTAACTTTTTTCATCGACGGCGCTCAGTTCCGGATCGCAAGCTCCAAGCTCCAGAGAAACTCTAAATTGCAAAGACGATGCTTGGCAGCAGGCACGCTTATAGTGTCATGTTGAGCGGAGCGAAACATCTCTGATTGTTGCTCGAGAACGGCTAGAAATGCCAGAGATCCTTCGCTTTGCTCAGGATGACAACTGCGTCTCTGGTTGGTGGAGCTTGGGATTTGGAGCTTCGGATTATCGCAGACGGAATTCGGCATCCTCTTGCAGCCAATCCCAGAGACGATCAAGTTTTTCTCCGACTTGCGCCTTGATTCGGCTGAGTTCTGCAGGATCAAATTTTCCATTCTCGGGCCGGCGCTGTGAGAAAAGGTAATACTTGATCTTTGGCTCCGTTCCCGACGGTCGTACGGCGATGCGCGTTCGATCCTCGAGTTCAAAAATCGACATCTTTTCTTTGGGGACCAGGTCGCCCTCGACATCTTCGACCATGTCCATCTCGAAATTTTTCATTCCGATCACTCTTGATCCTAGCACTTCTAAAAATGGGCTGGCGCTGTATGACTCGATCAGACGCGCAATTTTGTCTGCGCCTTCTGCGCCTTCGAAAACGAGCGCATTGGTTTTCTCCGAAAAATAACCGAATTTCGCGAACACTTCGTCGAGCAATTCATCGACTGTCAACCCGCGCGATTTCGCATGGGCGGCCACTTCGCAAAACATGATTACGGCGCCATTGCCGTCCTTATCGCGAACAAAGTCCGCGCCGCTGTAGCCGTAACTTTCTTCACCGCCGAAAACGTAAAATGAAGAGTGAGCAAGACGCAGCCGGCGGGTTTCTTGTTCGGTGAGATGGGCATAGTTGTGCCGCAGTTGTTCCGGGATTGCGCGCTCGTACTTACCCAGTTTCGCTCCGATATATTTAAAACCCGTCAGCGTTTCGACACAGCGCAATCCGTAGTAATCGGCGATCGCCTTTTGCAGATCGGTGGTAACGAAAGTCTTAATGATCACGGCGCACGAAGCGTTTTGTTTATTCAACACGCCCTTGTCGAACAGTGTCTTGATTCGATACCAGGCAAGCAGCGAACCGATTTGATTTCCACTTAGCAATTTCATTTTGCCATCCTTTGCGCGAACTGCTGCTCCCATGCGATCACAATCTGGGTCCGTCGCGACGACCAGGTCCGCATCTTCTTTTTGAGCAAGATTGATTGCCATGGTTAACGCCTCCGCGTTTTCCGGGTTCGGCGATTTCACTGTCGGGAATCGACCATCGAAGCGATCCTGCTCTGGCACGACCTGGAAATTGAAACCGAGCCGCGTGAGTAGCGGTTTGATGATTACGCTGCCGGTTCCATGCAGCGGCGTGTAAATGACTCGCAGTGATTTCGCTTCCCGAATCACTTGCGGATCGAGAATCAGTGTTTCCAGCCGCCGCATGTAAGCTTGATCGATGTCCTTCCCGATCGTGCTCACTTTGCCTTGTTGATCTTTTGGAACCGGCGTGAACGATTCGGTCGTGATGGCGTTTACTTTGGCGATGATCCCGCTGGCATAGGGTTCGATCACTTGTGCTCCCTCGCTGAAATAAACCTTGTAGCCGTTATCATGTGGGGGGTTGTGACTCGCGGTGATCACGATGCCGGCGCTTGCTTTGAGATAACGAACCGTAAAAGAAAGCTCCGGCACCGAGCGCGGGCCGTCGAACACGCACGCCTCGCAACCGTTTTCAGCCGCGACTTTCGCCGCAAGTTCGGCGAACTCTTTCGAGAAAAACCGTGGATCATGCGCGATCACGAGCCTCGGCCTGGCTGAAATTTTCTCGCGTCGGTTCCAATCGTGCAGATAAGCAACAAGTCCTCGCGTTGCACGGTTGATATTAAAAAAATTCATCGCGTTCGTGCCGACGCAGGGGAATTGGGGTCGCTCGTCTTCGCCCGCATTTCCGCGCTCCGCAGTCGTAACGATTTTCCCGATCGTGCGCCCGCGCAGTCCGCCAGTTCCAAACGCAAGCGTCTGGTAGAAGCGATCATTTAGCTCGGACCATTCACACCCATCAGCGAGCTGGTTGATGGCTTTGAAATAGAGATCCGTGGGCGCTCCGGCTAGCATTGTGCGAATGTTCTTTGCCGTCGATTCCATCAATTGCCCATCAGCAACAGCGCCCTCGATTCTCGAGTTTAAATCTTCAACATCAGCTGCCACCACTGCCAACTGTTCCGTGATGGGTTGGCTTTGCAAGAGCTCAATGAAATCCAAGGGAAACAGACTTGCGCCACGTGTTCCATGTCGTTATCAAACTGCAAAGGAGTTTAACTATGAAGCGCAGTATTTCGCACCTGGTCATTGCCATTACCCTGCTGTCATTTGCATTGGAACCATCAGCTACCCCGCAAAACTCAGAGAACAGCAAGAGCGAACAAGAAGTTAGGCAGACGATCGAAAAGTATCGCACAGCCTTGCTGCAGCGCGACATTCCCGCGCTGGAGAAGATCTGGGCTGATGACTATGTGTTTGTGAACGCGTCCGGGGAAGTTCTCACCAAGGCACAGCGCCTTGCCAATGTTAAATCCGGCGCAACCACGCTGGAATCGATTAAGGAAGAGGAAAACATGACGGTTCGGGTTTATCAAAACAGCGCTGTCGCGACGAGTCGCGTGACCATCAAGGGACATTACAGTGGTCAACCGACCAGCGGCCAGTACCGGAGTACGCACGTCTGGGTAAAAGGTCCGGCAGGATGGCAATTAGTTTCTAATCAGTTAACGGCCCTGCCGCGGAAATAAACTTTCGATATACGAGCAACGCCGCAACAATATCTTCAACCGCCATCCCGAGCGATTTGAAAATGGTTGTTTCGTTTGCGCGCGATGGAACCTTGCTGGCTAGGGCTTCACCAAGCTCGGCATAGATTTTTGCGCCGGAAAGAATCAGGTCACCGGATTCTTTCAGCGCGCCTTCGCGCGAATCGACGAACACCACGTTGTTCATCGCGTCGTCGTCCAGTTCACGCCAGTCCGGACGACACGCGCCAATTGCATTCACGTGGCAACCGGTTTTTAGCCACGAACCTTTTAACACCGGCGACTTCGAGTTTGTCGCAGTCACGACCACATCTGCGCCACGTACCGCGTCTTCGGCAGAGATCGCTTTTGCACCGACTTCGTTTGCGAAATGCTTCGCATGTTCCCAATTGGGGCTCCAGACGCGAATTTCCTCGAATCGCCTGACGAGTCGCAACGCCTCTACATGACTCCGCGCCTGTACGCCGCTCCCGAGGATCGCGAGAATTTTTGCATCGCGCGGGCCAAGAAGCTTTGTCGCAGCCGCAGAGACTGCGGCCGTTCTCATTTCCGTGATTAACGTTCCGTCCATGATTGCGAGCGGCGTACCGGTCTGTGGATCGACAAGAAAAATCGTGGCCATGTGTGTCGGGATTCCACGCTCTGCATTTGACGGATAGAACGTGACGGCTTTCAACCCGAGCCCGTCTTGTGTAAGCGCCGGCATTAGACCGAGAAATCCGGTCGCCGCGGCGACCTCGACCTTGATCACTGAGCGAACAGGCTGAGTTACTTTGCCAGCGGAAAATTCGATCAGCGCTTTCTCCATTGCCAAAATCAAGTCAGCCATCCGTAGATGCTTCCGGACTTGTTCTTCGCTAAGAATTGGAGTAACCACGGATTGCACGGATGGCACGGATGGCACGGATGAAAAGAACAATCTTGAGCCCGGGTGCCTGTGCGTTCTTGCGTATTAGCCTTGTCATGTTGAGCCCTTCGGCTTCGCTCAGGACAGGCTTCGCGAAACATCTCTGGCTGTTTCTGCGCGGGATTTGATCCAGAGGTGATCAGAGATTCTTCGCTTTGCTCAGAATGACATCATGAGATTGCGTCTCATCCGTGTTATCGGTGTAATCCGTGGTTAAAACACTGCAGACCCGTTGCGTGATCGCGGGTGGCGGACCAGCCGGAATGATGGCCGGTTATTTGTTGGCGCGAGCAGGCGTGGAGGTGGCAGTGCTCGAAAAGCACGCAGATTTCAATCGCGATTTTCGTGGTGACACTATTCATCCATCGACACTGGAGCTGATGCA
>Ga0193719_10000947_pt1 | contig 11322 bp, 11 predicted proteins | sample U2a2metaG_FD_160103 | JGI IMG/M metagenome (GOLD analysis project Ga0193719, IMG submission 160103) | Soil microbial communities from a riparian zone of the East river system, Colorado, United States - U2a2 | ecosystem: Environmental > Terrestrial > Soil > Riparian zone | place: USA: East... | reverse complement strand
ACGAGAACACGCAGCGTCGCAGCTTGCGCGGCGGACCGGACATAAAGTTTTACGAGCAAATCGGCCGGACGAATTTCCAAATGGTCGCTTCGCATGCGACCGCGCGACACTGCGAGCTGGATGATGTATTCGAAGAGCTGGCTGATCGGTTTCGCGAAGTCCGGATCGCGTTGAATCAACTTTCCGATCAATTGCTCAATCTGGATGATGACATGCGCCCGTCCCTCTGCCTGTGAACGAGACGCTCTTTACCCAAATCCAGAAGTTGTTTGAGCGGACCTATGCGCAGGTCGGGATTAATCTGGAAGATTGCCTGATCGATCGGACGCGTTGTGCGCAATTGTCGATCCTGGCGGGAAAATCCGCACGGGAGCTGAGCGAGCTCGCCCGCACATTTCTACGCCGCGCCGGGGACCAGCTTTACGTCGGAATTTATTATTCCCGCTGGCTAATTGAACAACTCGAACAACACGATCCGCGCGCGGGGTTGGGTGATCGCAATATCCGGTCGCTGATCATGTTCGTGGAAGAAATCAATCATGCACTGCATGCCGCGCTTCAGTTCAAATGCGGTTCGCGCGAGGTCGCTTCTGAAGATTTCGCCCGCAATCTCGAGCTGCAGGCGCAGGTCGATACTTATCTTGTTCTTCTTTTGTTTGTCGCATTTTTTCGAAAAACCCAACGTGTCTCACGAACTGATCGTCGCTGGTTGCGTTTTCATCTTTTTGCCCGCCAATGTCCGGAGGCGTTTCGCGACAAAAATCTGCGCGGCCGTTACCTGGAAACAAGCCAGCTTGCCGCCAGCTACACACATTATCTCGACACACTCAACGGGCAGCGTCGCCTCGATGAAATCCGGCGCTTCCATTCACTCGATTACGATGCGAAGAGGACGCGCATTTTGGCGCTGATGGACGGCCACGCGAATTAGTGTTCGCCGTTACGGCGGCTGTCAGCTTTCCAGCATATCGAGATCGGCAATGTCTTGCGGCCGACCCACGGCACGCTTGTTTCGTATCAGAGTGTCTTTGCTGAGAATGAAAACAGGAATGCCGTCGAGTTCAGCAACGACCTTGCCTGCCAACGCTTCATCAGTCGTTACACCGGTGATGCTGGTCCGCAGATCAATTCGGTTCGGCGCACTGCCCAGTTGAATCAACTGCTCGGGTTCGGTGAAGTCAGATTCCTTGAAGCCGGCATTGGCAAAACCGAAGTGATTCAAAAGATCGACAAGCTTGGCCGCGTTTCCCGGCGTCGCTCGAACCAGGATATCCAAATCTCCCGTGTAACGCGGCCGAGCGTGGAAAGCCAGGCTGTGCGCACCCACGATCACGTAATCAATACCGCGGGAGTTTAGTGATTCGAGAAACTCTCTCAAGTCGTTGCTCAGGCGCCTGGTTCAGTAGCTCGACCATAATTCGCAGCCTCTCGTTGCCGGAGAGCTTCTTGTAAAACTCGCGGTCACCTTTTTCTGCTTTGAGCAAACTGTCGAATTTGCGTACGGTCTTCTGCACAACCAATCATAACGCTGACGCAGCGTTTTTCCGAGCGATTTCCTGTAAATATCGTGTCCCAATATTGCGCCGCCAGACATCACGAGATTTATTTGGGCATGACGACCTATCCGAAAAGTCCGAAAGAGATGACGCGCGGAATGATCTATTTCCCGCGAATCCTGGACAAGATTCGACTGCACGCCCGCGGAGAGCTTCACGAAGATTACCACAAGAATCTTGGCGCGCAGCGAGCGGCTGACGGCGCGTGCTGTAATTTTTTTGCGCGTAAACTATGCCGATCTTCGCGATCGCGTCCTGCAAGGTGGTACTGACGAAGAGATCCTGGAGTGGTGTTTCGAAAACGGCCGGCGGCCTAACGAGGGCGACCTTATGATTTGGAACAGCTTCAGCTCTAAGTTGGGCTGGAACGATTTCGCCACGCCAAGGCTTGAACGAGAGAAACAGAAGCACGGTATCGCCGATCGCACCGATATCGTCACGATTCCGGACCTGATCGATTTAGATGAAGGGCGAAAAAGTTAAAAAGATTTTCGAACCTATTTGTTAAGTAGACAAGTTCGCCGTTGGGTGCGATGGAAAAATCGAAAAGGAGGATGGAACTATGAGTGGAAAGGCATTGTGGGTGGCGCTGGAGGCGAAGCCGGGAAAGGAAGCGGAAGTGGAGAAATTCCTGCAGGCTGGTCAGGCATTGGTGGAGGCCGAGCCGAAAACGGTGTCATGGTTTGCCATTAAAATTGGACCGTCCAATTATGGGATTTTCGACACCTTCGCAGATGACTCTGGCCGGGATGCGCATTTAAATGGCAAAGTGGCGCACGCCCTGAGGGAAAAAGCGGCGGAGCTTCTGGCGAAATCACCTTCGATCGAGAAGATTGACGTGATCGCGTCGAAGCTCCCCAAGTAATTGCGGAAAGAGCTAAGCTTGTTCCCGAGCCCTGGCGGTCGTATTGCTTAATCGATTTCGACGAACACCGATTCCAAGAGAAAAGGAAGGCTCCCTGAATTCATCGAATTTGATTTGTCGACGATTAGGCTTCGGCGTTGCCGTTTGTTTGTGCATCCTGGCTGTCAACGCTTGCGAATACGAAGTTCCAATCACATGGAGTCCCACTCGCAAGGTGCAGGAACGGCTTCTTGGTGACTGGGTTTCCCTGGACGGCAAGGAGAACATGAAAGTGCGACGGTTGGATGACAGTATTTACATCGTTTACTACGACGGCGATTTGTTCCGTGCTTATCACTCCGACGTTGCGGAGACACCTTTTGTCAGCGTCCAGGATATTAACTCGAGCGACCGCAAGTATGCTTATGTGGTTTGGAAGCTGTCCGATGACGGCAAGCGTCTGACCTTGCGCAACGTTCAAAGCAAACTGATCCCAAAGGAACAAAAGGACTCAGGCAGGGTTGCTGAGCTTCTAAAGGAGAACGCGAGAAACCCTGAGCTGTTCGGTGAGGAAATCGAGTTTAATAAAGTGAAGTAACCGCCGCCCGCTTGAAAAATCGATTTCGCGTGATCTGTCTGCTCCCGCTTTCATTGTTTCTTTGCGCTCTGCGAATTGATGCGCAGCAAACGCCCGCGGCAATATCGAACTCGAGCGCTTCGCCGTCGCCGACACCAGTTGTCTTCTCGCCGCAAACGCTGGCGGATTTGAAACGACTGCAGCAGGCGGCGTTGAGTAGCGATTACACATACAAGCAGGTTGCGCATCTCGCGAATAACATCGGGCCGCGCTTGAGCGGATCGGCGCAGGCGGCCAAATCAGTTCAGTATGTTGCAAGTGAACTGAAGGCCCTCGGCTGCGAAGTGCAGCTCGAGAGAGTGATGGTGCCGCATTGGGTGCGCGGCGAAGAAACGGCGGCGCTCGTTCAGTTTCCGGGTCAGGCGGAGAACACGACGCAGAAAATTGTTTTGTGCGCGCTCGGCGCAAGCGTCGCTACGCCGACGGATGGAATCACCGCCGAACTGATCACTGTCAAAAATTTTGACGAATTGAAATCGCTGCCTCGCGACAAAGTCGCGGGTAAGATTGTACTCTTCAATTATCCGTTCGATAAGCAAATGGCCGCGGAAGGTCGTGGTGGCGAAGCGTACGGTGAAGCCGTTGTTTATCGCGGCGATGGTCCGAGCGCGGCCGCGCGACAGGGCGCTGTCGCGTGCCTGGTTCGCTCAGTCGGCGGCGCCGATTATCGGCTTCCACACACTGGGCAAACAACATACGCAGATGATGCGCCGAAAATTCCAGCCGGCGCAGTCGCCGCGGAGGATGCGGATTTAATTGTCGATCTGGTGCGGCAAGGACCGGTGAAAATGAAACTGACCCTCACGCCGCAGCAATTACCCGATGTCGAGAGCTACAACGTCATTGGCGACATCAAAGGCAGCGAACACCCAGAGCAAGTGATCATCGTTTCCGGTCACTTGGACTCATGGGATCTGGGCACCGGCGCAATCGATGATGCTGCGGGCGTCGCCGTTTCGATGGAGGCAGCGAATCTGATCCAAAAACTTCATCTCAAACCGAAACGCACGATTCGTGTGATCGCGTGGATGAATGAAGAGAATGGACTGGCCGGATCCAAACAGTACGGGAAAGATCACGAAAGGGAGATGTCCAGGCATTTCGCGGCCATGGAAACGGATGGCGGCGCCGGCCATCCGCTCGGCATCAACATCAAGGGAAAGCCAGAAGTGAAAAAGATGCTCGCTCCGGTCGCGGCAATTTTGCAGGAGTCAGGCGCGGGCATGCTAAATTTCGTAGAACATTGTGGCGCTGACATCGAGCCGCTGGAGAAAGCTGATGTTCCCGCTTTCAGTCCAATCCAGGACAGCCGTTTCTATTTCAATTATCACCACACCGCCGCGGACACGCTGGACAAAATCGTCCCGAAAGAATTGACGGAAAATTCGGCGGTCGTCTCGGTCCTTGCCTATGCGCTCGCGAACATGGAACAACCTCTACCTCGTTGACAAAATGTCTGCGTCAAGATTCGGGACGATCAGTTCGGCGCGCCCGAAGCGTATCGTCAACGTTTCAAATTGCGCATCTCATTTAGCGCAAGATTAGCTGCTCGCCGGCCGCGATTGCGCAGAAATCTCCACGCCCCGGCATCGACGAAATAAGTGAGCAGGATGCTGTCCCGTGTCTTTACCTCCGGCCCAACCGGATCGGCCGAGTGCCAGGTATTATCTGCGACTGCGAAGGCGTAGCCCGTATTGGGCGAGAATGGCATCTGCGCCTTTTTCGGCTTTCTGCCATTGGGGAGCACCTCGTGAAAGATCGTGCCAATATGTGGCGTCGAGTTGTCGGGCGGCAGGTAGAACTGGACAGTGATGCCCTTCCAGAGACTGTCAGTATGTTTGAAGATGCGATATCCCGGAATGTCGCGGGTCAGGATGGGTACCGGATACATTCGCACGTTCGCAAAGTCCGCTCCAAACCGGCGTTCCAATCCCGGTGCGAGTCGTCGAACGAACGCTTTCTCCAGCTCGTTGGAACGGAGAATGAGGCCCGCGACGTCCCAGACCGCGCGTTTTTCCGGCGTCAAGTGGCGGATGTATTCGGGAAAAAGATCGATCTTGGCGCGGGTCGGTTTCCCGTCAGGCCTGCTGCTTCCTGCTTTACTTTTGCCGGACATCGCTCGGTAGTCGTCTGCCACCGGCATTGCTTGCAGCATCGCCGTGTAGAAATCGTCGGGAAACACGCGGTCGAATCTCAAATGATGGAACGGTGCATCGTCCGCGTGTGCGTTTTGGACCGAGTCCACCATGAAATCCGTCAAATTGTTGACTGACCACGATTGTCTCATTGATTGAATTGTTCCCGCGAATCATGAGTCAAACAACTGAAAAACGCTCGCGTTTCTCGCACTTCGGCGGCTGGGTTGCCGAATTAGTTCTGGTGTTCCTTAGCGTTTACGCGGCGTTCTGGCTCAATAATTATCAGCAGCACCGGCAGGATGCAGAACGGCGCGACCGAATCCTGGCGTCGATCGAGCAAACGCTTCGCGACGGAATCGAGAGTGGAAAAATTAACCGCGCGAATGAAGAACGCGAAGCCACGGAGTTTAGGCGTGCGCTCCACGCCGGTGAGATGCCGCCGCTGCATCCATTTGTTTTTACGACCGATTACAGCCCGGGCGACTTCGCCACGCTGCTTCAATCCGGCGGCGTCCAGCTGCTCGACTTGCAGACGCTCACCGCGTTACGCAACGACGAATCGATTATCCGCTGGGGACTGAGCCGCATGGCGCGTTATCAAAAATTAAGCGACGAGTTGATCGTGCCGAATCTCGACCAGGACATTTCCTTCTTTTACGATCCGGCCACCAAGAAATTGCGAAACCGGTTCGAGATGTATCTCGAAGCTCTGCAAGCAACTGTGAAATTCGCTAACGACCTCGAACGAACCCACACTGAGCTGCTCAAACGAATCCAATCCGAACGGCAACGAAATCGTTAACATGAACCCAACAATCCGAATCTTCGCCCTTCTCTTGTCTATCTTGGACGCGAGTTTCGCATCGGCCACCGATTATCCGGCGCCGACGGAAGGCGATTACACCATCCGCGATTTCAAGTTCGCTTCAGGCGAAATATTGCCGGAGTTGCGTCTCCATTATCGGACAATTGGAAAACCGGAGAAGGATGCTCAGAGCAAAACGACAAATGCAATTCTGATCATGCATGGGACCACTGGTAACGGCGCCCAATTTATTCGCCTGGAATTTGCTGGCGAACTATTTGGGAAAGATCAGCCGCTCGATGCGACGAGGTTTTTCATCGTGTTGCCAGACGGGATCGGCCACGGCAAGTCGAGTAAGCCAAGCGACGGCATGCACGCAAAATTCCCGCGCTACGGTTACATCGACATGGTAGAAGCGCAGTATCGGTTGCTCACAGAGGGGCTGGGAGTGGATCACGCGCGGCTGGTGATGGGCACCTCCATGGGTGGGATGCATACCTGGTTATGGGGCGAGTTGCATCCCGATTTCATGGATGCGCTCATGCCATTGGCGAGTTTGCCGACACAAATTTCCGGACGCAACCGGGCCTGGCGTCGCATCGTAATCGATGCGATCCGCAACGATCCTGACTGGCGCGGCGGCGACTACGCGAGTCAGCCGCCGAGTCTGCGCACCGCCGCCGAAATGCTTTGGTTCATGAGCAGCAATCCGGTCCTACGCCAAAAAGAAGCGCCCACGCTGGCGACAACGGACGAGGTTCTTGACAAGTTTGTCGATGGAATCGTGAAAGCTGATGATGCAAATAATGTGCTCTACGCGCTCGATGCTTCACGCGATTACGATCCCGGCCCAAACCTGGAAAAAATCCGTGCGCCGCTTCTCGCCATCAATTCCGCCGACGACCTGATAAATCCACCGGAGCTTGGAATTCTCGAGCGCGAAATCAAGCGCGTGCCGCGCGGCCGCGCGGTCGTGATACCATTGAGCGACCAAACACGTGGTCACGGCAGCCACACGATGGCGGCGTTATGGAAAGATCAGCTACTGCGCCTGCTTAAGGAAACCGAAAAATAATCGGTCGGCTCAATCTCCGTAGTAGTACGCTCCGCCATAATAACTGTAATACGGATAGTACGGATAATAATCCGGCCCGTAATAAGTGTTGTAGCGGGACTCCGGTGTGTAAGAAGTCTCAGCGTAATACGCTTCAGCGCATCCACCGAGTGAAAGGGCAAAGATGCCCGCGCATAGCAGCGAGAGCGTGGCTGCGGCCACATCGTGACGTTTATTCGTAATTGCTCTCACAAAGCTCCCTTCGTTCATTTAATGCAATTGCACAAAGAAACAAAGCCAAAATAAAAATCGCCCGCCTCAGCTTCGAAGTGGAGAGATTTCAGCGGATCGCGAATTCGCCTCGAGAGGCGGCTTGAGCGCATCAGTGCGCAGTTGTATCCACCAATGCGCCCATTAAGCGCGCGTCGCAAACTAATACCCCGTCGCTGCTGTAATAACGCGGGCCGTAACTGTGAAACGCGCGATCCTCGAAACTTCAAGCGCGCAAATTAAGATCGACAATGCGCGATCGCGTTCTTTGAATCGAGGCAATGAGTCGCGCATTTTTTTGTCTGCTTGGTGTTTTCACGTTGAAAGTCTCATCTTTAATCTTTGCCCAGGGACAACCCGTGGCGAAGTCGACGGAATTCGATGTTTTGATTAAAAACGGCACCGTTTACGACGGCACCGGCGCCGAACCGAAACACGCTGATGTTGCAATCCATGGCGACCGAATCGCGGGTGTCGGCGATTTTAAAACGGCGAAAGCGAAGACAATTATCGACGCAAACGGACTCGCGGTCGCCCCCGGGTTCATCAATATGCTCTCTTGGTCGGTCACATCATTGATTCAGGATGGCCGCTCGCAGAGCGAAATCCGGGAGGGTGTGACTACCGAGATCATGGGCGAAGGCGAATCGATGGGGCCGGTGAACGATCGCGTGCGTGAACACATGCGGCGCCAGCAAGGAGACATTAAATACGATATCAAATGGAACACGCTCGCGGAGTATCTACGTTATCTCGAAAGCCGCGGGGTCTCCTGCAACGTCGCCTCATTCATCGGCGCGACCACGATCCGTGAGAACGTGGTCGGCTTCGAAGATAAACCGCCGACGCCGGAACAACTCGAGCAAATGCGCCAGCTCGTGCGCAAAGAAATGGAAGGGGGTGCGCTGGGGATTGGCACTTCTCTGATTTATCCACCGGCCTTTTACGCGAAGACTGAGGAATTGGTCGAGCTCTGCAAAGTCGCGGCGAAATACCAGGGCAAATACATTTCGCACATGCGCAGCGAGGGAAACCGACTGCTCGAAGCACTGGATGAATTGATCCGGATCAGCCGGGAAGCAGGTATTCCCGCAGAGGTTTATCATATCAAAGCCGCCGGCAAACAAAACTGGGGCAAGCTCGACAACCTGCTTTCGCGAATTGAATCTGCGCAAAAAGAAGGGCTGAAGATAACGGCCAACATGTACACGTACACAGCGGCCGGCACGGGTCTGGACGCTTGCCTGCCGCCGTGGACCGAAGACGGCGGCTATCCCGCGTTGTTCAAGCGGCTGCGCGATCCCGCCACACGCGAAAAAATTGCCGCAGAAGTCGGCAAAGACAGTGATGAGTGGGAAAATCTTTATGTTGGTACAGGTTCGCCCGACAGAATTTTACTTGTCGGATTCAAATCCGAAAAACTGAAACCGCTCACGGGAAAATCGCTTGCTGAGATAGCGAAGATGCGCGGGAAAGATCCGATCACGACGATTATGGATTTAATCTTGGAGGATCAGTCGCGCATCGAAAGCATTTATTTTCTGATGTCGGAAGAGAACGTGAAGAAAGAACTGGCGAAGCCATGGATTTCGTTCGGCTCAGATGAAGCGTCGCAAGCGCCGGAGGGCGTCTTCCTGAAATCGAACCCGCATCCACGCGCCTACGGAAATTTCGCGCGCGTCCTCGGCAAATATGTGCGGGATGAGAAAGTGATCCCAATGGTTGAAGCGGTGCGACGGCTAAGTGGGTTGCCCGCCACTAATCTTGGTCTCGATCATCGCGGTTTTATTAAAGAGGGAATGTTCGCGGATGTGGTCGTATTCGATCCTGCGACGATCTCGGATCTCGCGACATTCGAGAAACCGCATCAATATGCCGTTGGCGTGAAACAGGTTCTCGTTAACGGCGTGCAAGTTATCAGGGATGGCGAGCACACAGGTGCCAAGCCAGGGCGCGCGTTGTGGGGTCCGGGAAAAACGCGATAATATCGACGCGTCGGTTGAAAATGGAGCGCGCGGGGTGGAGGTTTACTTGCGATGGATCCAAACCGCAGCATTAAACTGCGCTGGCTGCACGGCACGCTCTACGATGTGACATCTGAGCTGGCGCGTTTGCAGTTTTCGCGGATCGGCGCGCACAGATGGCGACCGGCCATCAACGCCTATCGTTGCGACAAATGTATTCGTGTTTGTGTCGATCTTGCCGGAGTTGAACGCTCACGCATCGATCTCACGATCGAGCCAGAACGTCTTGTTCTTCGAGGGGTCCGCGACGTGCCCGAGCCGACGAACGCAGAGGGACGCGCCGTGCAATTGCTCGCCATGGAGATTGATTATGGGCCGTTTGAGCGCGAGGTGCGTTTGCCGGCATTAGTGGATATTGAAAAAGTACATGCCGAGCAGCGCAACGGTCTCCTCTGGATTTCGCTGCCGTTAAAATAATGAATGAAGAACCGCTAATCGCCTTGCAGCAAGGCACCGATGCGAAATCGGCGCCACCGGATTCACCGGCAATGGGAGATGCCGCTGCCAGGTCGTCGCCCCAAATTCCCGACGTGCTCTCCATTCTGCCGCTGCGCAGCTTCGTCGTTTTTCCGGGCACGATCCTTCCGCTGACCGTTGGCCGCAGCGCATCGATCAAGCTGCTCGACGAAACGCTGCCGCAAACAAAAATCATCGGTTTAGTGACTCAGCGCGACGAGACCAAGGAAGATCCGCAGCCACAAGATCTCTATCCAGTCGGCACGGCGGCGATCGTTTTAAAACTTTTACGTCAATCGGATAATCACGTTGTCATTGTGGTGCAAGGTCTCCGCCGATTTGCGCTGCGGAAAATTATTGCCACAGCTCCATACCTGCGGGCCGAAGTCGAGCTGCTCAATTCCAGACTGCCACCCAGCACCAAGGAATGGGAAGCGACTTTCCGGAACTTGCGCGATTCGGCCGCGAAACTTCTCGAGCTCACTCCCGATGTGCCCGAACAGGCACGCGCGGCCGTGCTCAGTATCGAGGACCCCGAACAACTGGCCGATTTTCTCGCGCCGAATTTGAACGTCGAAACGGCGCAAAAACAGGCGCTTCTCGAGGAGCTGGACGTCGAAAAGCGGCTGGCCACTGTTCAGACCAGTATTTCGGCGCAACTGGAGATCGCGCAGATTCAGCAGAAGCTGCAGCAGGACGTGCAGTCGCAATTTTCCGAAGCGCAGCGACGCGCCTATCTGCGCGAACAGATGAAAGCTATCCAACGCGAGCTTGGCGAAGAGACCGGTGCGACCGATCAGATCGAGCGATTGCGTAAGCGACTGGAGGAGGCAAAACCTCCGGAAGAAGTGCTCGCGCAAGCCGATCGGGAGCTGCGGCGTCTCGATGTTATCCCGCCGGCCAGCCCGGAATATTCCGTGATCGTCAGTTATGTCGAAACGATCGCCGAGCTGCCATGGTCGAAGCTCAGTGAGGACAATCTCGATCTAGACCAAGCGCAGCAAATCCTCGATCGCGATCATTACGATCTTGAAAAAGTAAAACGGCGACTGATCGAATATCTCGCCGTCCGCAAATTGAATCCGCAGGGACACGGACCGATTCTTTGTTTTCTCGGGCCGCCTGGTGTCGGCAAGACAAGTCTCGGCCAGTCGATCGCTGATGCGCTTGGTCGGAAGTTTGTGCGAATGAGTTTGGGCGGTATTCGGGATGAAGCGGAGATTCGCGGACACCGCCGCACCTATATCGCTTCAATGCCGGGCCGCATTATTCAAGAGCTGCGCCGCGCCGGCACCCGCAATCCCGTGATGATGCTCGATGAGATCGACAAAATCGGCGCCGATTTCCGAGGCGATCCCGCGAGTGCGCTGCTGGAGGTTCTCGATCCGCGCCAGAATCATGCATTTTCCGATCGCTACCTCGATGTGCCGTTCGATTTGTCGCAGGTGCTCTTCATCGCGACGGCGAATTATATGGATGGTGTCCCGGAACCGTTGCGCGACCGGATGGAAGTGATTTCGCTGCCCGGGTCTACCGAG
>Ga0193719_10000944_pt1 | contig 11353 bp, 8 predicted proteins | sample U2a2metaG_FD_160103 | JGI IMG/M metagenome (GOLD analysis project Ga0193719, IMG submission 160103) | Soil microbial communities from a riparian zone of the East river system, Colorado, United States - U2a2 | ecosystem: Environmental > Terrestrial > Soil > Riparian zone | place: USA: East River... | reverse complement strand
TTCTTTGTCTGGCTGGGAATTGGTCTGCTGATTTATTTTCTCTACAGCGTTCGACACAGCAAATTGCGCCGCGGCATCGACACCGGCATTACCGAAGACCAGCCGCCGCCGCTGATCAAAACGTAAGCCCATGTTCTGTAGCCACGGCTCTGTGAGCCGTTCCTTTCGCAACGCTCCACAGGAGCGTGGCTACAGCTGCGCAATTTTCCAGTGGGAACCGCGGTTTACGCAGCTTTCTGCGCGTGGGAGACTCTATCGTCGACTTCCAGCCATTGGAAGGTTGTCGTTTCCTCAGGATCGAGGCCGAGTTTTCTGGCCTCATCGTTGAAAAACTCGCGCTTTTCCGGATGGTTGTAGAGACTGCTTGCCTCTACCTCTTCGGCCCAACGTCTTATCTCCACCGGCGTTTTCTTTTCGCCGCTTGCATTGAGCCACTCGACCATCTCCTGGTCGCTCGCACCGTGCTCGATTTTGGCTTTGAAATCGTCGCCCATCACACCTTTGAAACCGAACAGCATGTTATCGAGCGGGCAATCGAAGTGATATTCTCCGATGTCCCCCGCCACGAGCGCGCGGCATTTGTCGATGGTGCGTCCAAGAATGGCATAGCCGCCAACTCGAATGCGCGGACTGCGAGGCGCTTCCTTCTTTAAATCTTTTCCGCTGATTTTCTTTTTCATACTTCAGGTGTTTCGAACACGAAGCCCGCTCCGGCCGCCAAGCACGTCGTCAAAACTCAGGTAACGCCGATTCTTTCGCAATGATTGTAGGGCGTTTCTTTGAAACGCCATGGCGTCTGACACAGACGCCCTACAAATCACCCACATTGCGCTGCCGTAAGACGCGTCGCATAGTTCTTCGTGGTCAAAGTTGATGTTAGATACACCGGCGGTTTGCACTGCGATGCGACACACGGTCCGTCGCAATCGAAAATCTCCACTGATGCGCCGACCGACAACAAAGGCAAAGGCGAAGCGTTTTCACCCACCGATCTCGTTGCCACGGCGCTCGCCACCTGCATGAGCACGACCATGGGAATCAAGGCGCAGGAGCTTGGCGTCGATCTGCGCGGAATGAGTGTCTCAGTGCAGAAGGAAATGTCGAAAGACCCGCCGCGCCGGATTGTGGGCCTGCCATCAGAAGTTCACATCCCGTTACCGCCGGATTCGCCACATCGCGAAGTGCTCGAGCAAACCGCGCTCAATTGCCCCGTGCACAAAAGTCTGCCACCGGAAATTCATCGTCCGACGAAATTTTTCTGGGAAGGGTAGCGCACGCGCCTCGCGTGTCCGGCGATGGCGTCTCGCCATCGCGAACTTTTCCTGTGCGCGCTATTCGATTGAATGCGGGTTGTCTTCTTTGGTGGCCGTTTTTAGAAAGTCCGTTTTGGCGAGACGCCAAAACCAACACGGGAGACGCGTGCGCTACCCGTATAACCACTGCATGTAGTCGCGCACACCGTCTTCGAGCGGAAAGCGCGGCTGGTAGCCGAGCGCGCTGCGCGCATTCGTGAGATCGGCCTGCGTGAAGTTTTGATAATGCGCATGCGGGTTATCGATGTAATCCGGTCGAAAACTTGTGCCGAGGCATTTGTTGAGAACATCCACTAGTTCGTTAAACGAGCGCGCCTGGCCGGTGCCAAGATTATAAATTCCACTGGTTTGCGCATCGAGGGCGCGCATGCTGCCTTCGACCGCGTCCTTTACGTAAACGAAGTCCCGCTTTTGTTCGCCGTGCTGGAAAATGCGCGGCCGCTGACCTGTTTTCATCTGTTGCGCCAAATGATAGACCATGCTCGCTGGCACGCCCTTGTGCGCTTCGCGCGGTCCGTAAACGTTGAAGTAACGGAGCCCTATAATAATCCAGTCCGGATTCTCTCTGGCCTCGCGCATGGCGATATTGTCCATGATCACTTTTGAAAACGAGTAGGCGTTCGTCGGCGCGGCGCCATTCGATTCGGCGCTGGCCTCAGTGACAGCACCGTAAGTGGACGCCGAGGAGGCATAGATAACGCGGGTCTTCGTCGGGCGCGCAAAATTCAACAGTCGCCGAAAACTTTCGACGTTATCGTGGACCTGTTCGAACTGGTCATGATTGGTCGTATCTGTGATCGATGCGAGGTGAAAGATCGCGTCCAACCCCGCGGCTGCGGGGTCACCGAACTTTTCTCGCCAATCGAGGGTGGCCAGATTTTGCGCAATGAAATCGCCGCGATATCCAGCCAAATTCTTGAAATTCCCAGAGCGGAAATCGTCGATTACCGTGAGACGCGCATTCGGGAATTTTTCCTGCAGCGCAAGCGTGAGATTTGAACCGATGAAACCGGCGCCGCCGGTGACGATGAACTTCGGACTGGATGTGGCCATGGCCAGATAAACTTACAGCGTAGGACTTTTTGTCATTCCGAGCGAAGTCGAGGAATCTCTGATCTTAATAGCAAGAGATGTATCGACTAACGCTCGACATGACAGCAGGAGTTGGCAGGTGATTAATAAGTCTTGACGCTCGAAGCGCAAGCCGCTAGTCCTCGATTCAGTTCTTTGCGAGCTTGAAAGAGTGGATCGGCGCAAGAAATCCCGTGAGAATCGGGAGCAGTTGCGCTGCTGTAACTGGATACGACTTCCCATTGGGCCAATCCCCGAAAAGCTTCGGGGGTGAAGGCGGGAAGAAGGATGAAGCCAGGAGCCAGAATATTTGTCCGGTTCACCTCATTCGTCCCGCGAACGCGAGGCGAAAAAACTTCTTCGCAAAAAGAAGAATGAGAGCTGGACGATGCAATGCCGTCGATGGCGGCCTAACAAGTCCAACTCTCGGAGTTGGAGGTAACTTGTTATGCAAAATCGTCCAGTTTGGTTCGTTCAGGGTAGCGCGCGCGTTCCGGGTGCTGGTTTCGGTGTCACGCCGAAACAGTCTTTTCTTAGCGCGATAATCTCGGATATTGGCATCGCACAAAAAAAGTTCGCGACGGCGAGACACCGTCGCCAGCACGCGAGACGCGCGCGCTACCCAGTTCGATTCGCTGCGATTGTCGTCTTCGCGCCAGTCGTGTGCTCCGCGCAGGAAGCCTCGCCGACTCCTTCCCCAGGTGAAGCGGAAGCTGAGCAAGTGGTCGTCTCGGCAACGCGGTTCAACATTCCACTCGATCAATCGCCGGCCAGCGTGAGCGTGATCAGCTCAGAAGATCTCGAACAAAAGCAAATCGAACGTGTGAGCGACGCGCTTCGCGAAGTTCCCGGGCTGTCCGTCGTCCAGACCGGAACGGCGGGTCAGTTGACCTCGATTTTCACTCGTGGATTGCGCAGCGAACACACACAGGTTTTGCTTGATGGCATTCCGATCAATCAAGGGTTGCAAGGTGCATTTAACTTTGCCGACTTCACGACGGACGACATCGACAGGATCGAGGTTGTGCGCGGGCCCCAGAGCACTTTGTATGGGCCGCGCGCTCTCGCAGGCGTTATCCAAATTTTCACGAAACAAGGCACGGGAACTCCAAGTGTCATGGTGGCCGCCGAGGGTGGATCGTACGACACTTTTCGCGAATGGGGACAAAGCGATGGCAAGATCGAGAGCTTCGATTATTCAATTGGCACGAGTCGTCTCGACACCGACAACGCGCGCCCGAACAACAATTACCGGAACACGGCCGCGATCGCTGACGTCGGCTGGTCGCCTAACCAAACACTGCGCGTCGGTAGTCTGTTTACTTACTCCGTGAGCGACACCGGAAATCCGAACACGATTTTCGATCCACGTCCCATTGATCACTTTCTCACCGAACGTTGGCTGATCGGTCCGCACATCGATTGGAAAGCGACCGACTGGTGGGAACACAAGTTCATTTTGTCGTACGATCACGAGCGGCAAATAAACGACCCGAACGAAGACGGATTTGTCGGCCCAACGCGCGCATTATTCGAGCGAACACAGATTGATTATCAAAACGATTTGCGGCCAACCTCATGGCTTACACTCACATCAGGATTCTTTTACAGCCGTCTCAACGCCGGTCAGGAGCGGCCATTTGTCTTATTCGGACCGACCTTCGTGAGCGATCACACGGAAGAGATTGCCGGATTTTTACAGGCGACTCTGATTCCAATTGAAAACTTGATCTTCGTCGCGGGCGGGCGCTTTGATCATTTCAACCAGTTCGGCGGGGTCTGGACTTATCGGTTCGCGGGGAGTTACAAGATCGACAAGACGAACACGACGCTGCATTCCAGCGTCGCGACGGGATTCAGCCCGCCCAGCAGTCAGGACAAAATTTTCGGCAACAATTTCGGACTGAAACCGGAACACGATCTCGGGTGGGACATCGGTGTTAGGCAGGAGCTTTGGGAGAACCACGTCGCTTTTAGCCTGACTTATTTTCACAATGACCTGTCGAACGTGATCGGATTCAACGGCCTCTTCCAGACACTTAACCTCGGCGCGGCCGAAACGCAGGGGTTCGAAGCAGAGTTGCGTGCGCAACCCATCGCTGACCTCATGTTTACAGCGACCTATACTTATCTCGACGCGGAGAAAACGTCGTCGGCGGACATTTCGCAGCCGCAAGGCGCGCGTCTGCCCCGCCGGCCGCGCAACGAGGTTTATGTTTCTGCTTCATATCTCTGGTGCAAAAGACTGCGCACCACGATCGAAGCCAAGTTCGTGAACGCGCGGGAAGAATTGAATTTTGGCAGCCCAAACTTCGATATCGAAGACTACTCGTTCGTGAACATCGCCGCGGAATATGAAGTGAATCCACACCTATCGATCTTTGGCCGCATCGACAATTTAACGAACGAACATTACTCGGAAGTCTTCGGTTTCCCCGCGCTCGGGCGCGCCGCGTACGGCGGAGTGAAGGTGCGATTCTGACCTCAAGAAGCCACGGTTTCCAGCCATCAATGCGACAAGATACGGCGGTCACAGAGCGCCGGTACAGCCACTTGTCATTCCGAGTCTTCGGCTTCGCTCAGGACAGGCTCCGTCGAGGAACGGAGCGAGTGGGACGAGCGACATGGACGGTTGCGCTGCGAGGGTAGCAGCGAGAGAGTCGGGAGATGAACGAGTCAATCTCTCGTTAGTAGGCAAAGGGCTCACCATGTCCCCGAAACTTTCTGACAAGAAATTAGCCGTGCTCGGCGCCGGCAAACTGGGTGGCATTCTGCTGCGTGCGTATCTGAAGCAAGGACTCTTTGTCTCCGAACGCGTCACCGCTACGGTGAGACATTCGGAAAGGGCAGCCGCGCTGGCAAAAGAGCTGGGGGTTGCCGTGACCACGGACAATCGCGAAGCCGTAAAAGGTGCCGACATCGTTCTTCTGACGGTAAAGCCCCAAACCGTGGCGGAGGTCTTGCAGGAGATCGCTTCTGAAATTGGCGCTGAGACGTTGCTCCTTTCTGTTGCGGCTTCCGTGCCAACAACCTACGTGGAGCAACAACTCGCTGCGGCCAATGGCGGCAAGCATGATGAAGTGGCAGTCGTTCGAGCGATGCCGAACACGCCCGCCGCTGTCGGCTGCGGCATGACGGCAATTTGTGGCGGTGCTCATGCGGCACCGGAGCACCTTGAAATTGCTCGCAGCATGTTTGACGCCGTGGGCCGCACCATTGTGCTGGATGAAAAGCATATGGACGCGGTGACGGGCCTTTCGGCGAGCGGCCCTGCGTTCGCATACATTATTCTGGAATCGCTCGCCGAAGCCGGCGTGAAAGTTGGTTTGCCGCGCGACGTAGCCACTCTTCTCGCAGCGCAAACCATGAAAGGTTCGGCGAGTGTTGTGTTGGAGACGGGCGACCATCCCGCGCTCTTAAAGGACGCAGTCACGACCCCGGCTGGCTGCACCATCGACGGCATCCTCGAACTCGAAGAAGGGAAACTTCGCGTCACGCTCATCAAAGCAGTCGTCAAAGCGACCAGTCGCGCCGGCGAACTGCTGTTTGAAAAGTAGCGCGGGCATGGCTCGTCTTGTCATTCCGAGCGAAGTCGAGGAATCTCTTGCTGATATGGCATGACCGCGCTGCTTTACTTGATTGTTGGATTAACCGCCGGCGCTCTGGTGGCTGCTGTCGTTTTCTTTTTAGCCAGGCGCGGCAGTGGTTCGCATCTTCAAACGGAACTCGTTCGCCGATTGGAAACAATCGATCGCGGGTTGCGTGATGAGTTTTCGCGCAATCGTGAGGAAGCAGGCGCGGCTGCGAAGAACCAGCGTGAAGAACTGACCAAGTCTCTCGAAAGCGTGCGCTCGATTGTTGATGATCGACTGCGACAACTGAAGGAGGACAATGCGAAGCAAATCGACAAGATGCGCTCGACCGTCGATGAAAAATTGCAAGGCACACTCGAAAAGCGCCTCGGAGAATCTTTCAAGCTGGTGAGCGATCGACTTGAGCAGGTGCATCAAGGACTCGGTGCGATGCAGCAACTGGCGAGTGACGTTGGCGGATTGCAACGCGTGCTGACAAACGTGAAGACGCGTGGCGGCTGGAGCGAATGGCAACTCGGCGTCCTGTTGGAAGAAATGCTGACTCGGGACCAATTCGCCACAAACATCAAGATGCGCGAGGACACCGATGAGCGCGTCGAATTCGCGATCAAATTGCCGGGCGACGAGAACGGCGCGCCGGTGTGGTTGCCGATCGATGCGAAATTTCCGATGGAACACTATGAGCGGCTCGCGGCGGCGCAGGAGAAGGGCGACCTAACTGCGGTCGACGCCGCGATGAAAAGTTTGGAAACGCAGTTGAAACGATGCGCGAAAGACATTTGCGACAAGTACATCAACCCGCCTAAGACGACCGATTTTGCTCTCATGTTTTTGCCGAGCGAGGGACTTTACGCGGAAGCGATTCGGCGCGTCGGTTTAGTGCAAAACGTGCAGCGCGATTGCCGCGTTACATTCGTCGGACCAACTACGCTAGCCGCGTTGCTCAACAGTTTGCAGATGGGTTTTCGCACGCTCGCGATCCAGAAGCGATCGAGCGAAGTGTGGAATCTGCTGGCCACGGTGAAGACCGAGTTTGGGAAATTTGGTGAGGCGTTGTCAGCGGTGAAAGAGAAAATCGATCAGGCGTCGCGGAAGATAGAAGATGTCGATGTGCGTTCGCGCGCGATCACAAAAAAGTTGCGCGACGTGGAAGAACTGCCCTCGAACCCGCAGCCATTGCTCCGAGATCTGTTGCCGAACGAAGATGATGAAGATCTTCGGGAGTAAGCAGTATCAAAGCGCACATGAATCACAGGACTTCGTTCCATTTGCTCGGGTCCTTCAGCATAATCTCGCGGAGGAGACGAATCGGTGGCATGCCGTGGTTGAGCAGCTCGTTATGGAATTTTTGCAGTGAGAAGTCGTCGCCTTCTTGCACGTTGTAGTCGTCCCGCAATTTGAGGATCTGCAATTTCCCCAGGGTGTAGTTGAGATAACCGGGATCGAACGTGCCGCGCATCGCTTCCTGCCGTGCCGGTTTTTCTTCGTAGTAACAATTGTCGCGGAAAAATTTCGTTGCCTCATCGAGCGACATATTTTGGGTGTGCATTTTGATCGAGGCACATAACCGGCATAAACGAAGTAGCGCCTCGTCGGCTTGAGCCATTCGATATTTGGCCGCCTGTTTCGCGTCCCCTTCGCTCGGGCTCGAACTAGTCGGGCCGCCGTAGCCTTCGTCGAGCATCATTTTCTCGCAGTAATGCGCCCAGCCTTCGATGAACGCGTAGCTGCCGAAAATTTTTTCGACCTTGCTCGCGGGCGACGCGTTCAAGTGTAGGAATTGCACGTAGTGACCGGGGTAGGCTTCGTGGATCGACGTAATGTCCGACGTGTAATAATTGAAAGCGGTGAGCCATTCCTGCTTTTGTTTCTCCGGCCAATCATTCTCTGTGGGCGTGACGTAATAGTAAGCTTCAGTGGCGCGCTTCTCGAACGGACCGGGCGTGTCCATTGATGCAAAAGACGTAGCGCGCAGATATTGCGGGGTCTCTTTGACCTTTGCGCGAATCTCCGATGGAATGCCGACCAAGTGATGGCTCAAAACGTACTTGCGAATCTTGTCGAGGTCTTTGGCGACATCCGGAATGAGTTTGTCCGGCGTGGGATGTTCGTTCTGGATTTGTTTGAAGACCTCGATCGGCGACTTGTTTGGATCGATCTTTTTCGCGGCTTCGGCGAACGCGTCCTGTTCGGCTTTTAATTGCGCCATGCCGATCTCGAGAACTTTTTGCGGCGGAAGATCGACCAGCTCCGTCTGGGCGAGGAAACGATGGAATTTTTCTTCGCCGAGCGCGAAGTCTAGGGAAGCCTTCGGAAGTTTCTCACGCTCCAGCCACGCTGCATAATCATTGAGCGCGTTTGCTGCTTTGCGATTGGCATTCAAAAACGCCGCGCGGAGCTGTTCGTCCTTGAGGTCGCTGACAGCGGATACCAGATCCTTTTTCAGAAAATCGGCGGAACCTTTTGCGATCTGGACGGCCAGCTCCACGTACGGTTTAGGAAGCACGTCATTGAGGTTTGTCCTCGCAGCGATGAGGATGTTTGGGATTTGCGATTCAATTGCGACTAGGCTGCGAACGCGATCCTCAAGCGGCGCGAAATTTCTTTTGATGTAAACATTCACGTCAGCGGCGCCCGCATAGATCATGGGATTTCGCTCGAAGACCGCCATATCCTGCATTTCAAAGAGATCCTTCTTCACCGCAGCCTGCAGAATTCGCAGGTCGATGGATTGATGGGCACTCAATTTGGCCGGATCGAACTTGGCTAGGCGATCGTCAAACCGCCGAAGCCGGGAAAGCTCAGCATCCAGCGCCAGACGGCTGTAATCGCTGATTTTGCCGTCGTATTCGTGGAGACCGAGGGCAGTTCCCTCGAGTGGGTGGGCTGCGAGATACGTTTTAATGTATTCCTCGGCTACCGCTTCGTACTCAGTATCGTCTGTTTGCGCAGCGAAGCTGCTCGCGGCGTGAAGTAAAACCGTCAGCAGGACAAGGAGGAACGAGAAAGTTTTCCGCAAGGAGCTCTCATTAACACCGGACTTCAGCCCGGTGCAACCTACCGAAGTAGATGAAAACCGTTTCAACCGTTTTGCCGCAGATGGAGAGCCGTTAGAACAGCTCATGTCCAGCCGAGTTTCCACACCCGGCTTAAGCCGGGTGTTAATGAGTTCAGCGAAATGGTTATTCATCTTTGCGAGTCTCAATTAAGACAACGCTTTGTGTTGGGCGTTGCCAAAATTTCCTCATGAGCGATGGTTAGGGTGTTCCGAATTTTGGGTTGAAATATGAGGCGCTTGGTGATGATCCCGTTGCTGGCTTGTCTCGTGCTCGGCGCTTTTCCGGGCGTGTTCGCGCAAGAAGCACAGCCAGGAAAGAGCGAAGAAGATAACGGCTACGCGCAAATTTCCATTTTCGCAAAGACTCTGGAATTGCTCCGGCAAGATTACGTCGATGAGAACAAGACGAGCTATCACGATCTCGTCACTGCGGCAATGAAAGGCATGCTTTCTTCGCTGGACCCACATAGCCAGTTCATGGACCCGAGTGATTTTCGAGACATGCAGGATGACACGCGCAGCCGCTTCAATGGCCTCGGGATCGAGGTTTCCATGAAAAACGGTTTGCCTACGGTCATCACAGCGATGGAGGACACACCTGCCGCCAAGGCGGGCGTTCTCTCCGGCGACCAAATCTTGCGCATCAACGGCATTTCCACAGAAAGAATGGATCTCCAGGACGCGATCAATGTTTTGCGTGGGCCTGCTGGCGCAAAAGTGACCCTTACTTTACTGCGGCCTGCAACCAATGAAATCAAGGAATACACGCTGCAACGGGCGGAGATCAAAATCCAAAGTGTCAAAGGCGCAAGGCTGCTCGATGCCGAGCTGACCGGCCCGTTCAAGATCAGTTATATCCGATTGATCCAGTTTAACGAACCAACAGCCGAGGAACTTTCGAAGGCGCTCGACGACCTGCAGAAGCAAGGCATGCAAGCGCTTATTCTCGATCTTCGGAACAATCCGGGCGGACTGTTGAATAGCGCCGTGGACGTGTGCGCACAATTCTTGCCGCCCAACACGAAGGTGGTCTCAACCCAGGGACGGGTCGTTTCCCAGCAGCATGATTACTCGACTTCCGGCGCGAAAAAAGAGCGTCCGAACTTCCCGATGGTGTTGCTGATCAACGAAGGAAGCGCAAGCGGGGCGGAGATCGTTGCTGGAGCGCTCAAGGATTTGCACCGGGCCGTGCTTGTCGGCGAAACCACCTTTGGAAAAGGTTCCGTGCAGAATGTCATGCAATTGCCGGACGGCTCGGCGGTGCGTTTTACCACTGCAAAATACTATACGCCGAGCAAACAAGTTATTCAGGGCAATGGCGTGACTCCGAATATTCGCGTTGCCATGACCGCCGATCAGGAGCGCGCTCTCTTTGCATTGCGCAATGCGGGAAACATGAAACCCGAGGACGAGACCAAGATTATTAAGACGAAAGATGCCCAGATGTTGCGCGCAATCGACGCGCTCAAGGGCGTCATGACTTATGCACAACACAGCGCGCCGAAAGCGGAAGCGGTAAAGAAATAGGCGCGCTTGCTTGAGATTGTAGGGTTACCGCCTCGGTTGCTCCGGTTTGGCAGGCGATGCGTCTGCCCTACAATTAGATTGTGGCAACCATCCTGGCGCTTGAAACTTCCTGCGATGAGACCGCCGTGGCGATGTTGGGCGGACGCGACGGTCACTCCGGGCACGAATTGCTCGCGAGCGAAGTCGCCTCGCAAGTTACCGCGCATGAAAAATTCGGCGGGATCGTGCCGGAAATTGCGTCGCGCAACCATCTGATATACGCGCCGCGGCTACTCGATCGCGCGATCCGCAGTGCGGGGATTGAGATGTCGGTGGTCGATGCATTTGCGGCGACGAGCGGACCTGGCTTGGCGAGTTCGCTCATGATTGGCGCGTCCATCGCCAAGGGACTGGCAATCAGCTTTGGCAAACCTTACCTGGCAGTCAATCATCTTGAAGGCCATTTACTGTCTCCCTTTTTCGGTGACGCGGATGGCGGCGAGCAAATCAAGCCGAATGTTTCACTGATCGTGAGCGGCGGCCATACGATGTCCGTCCTCGTTCGTGGTCTGGCGGATTATCAACTAATTGGGCGCACGGTGGATGACGCTGCGGGCGAAGCGTTCGACAAAGTCGCCAAGATGCTTGGGCTTGGCTACCCCGGCGGTCCGGAAATTGAAGAGCGCGCGCGCGGTGGCGATCCGACTCGTTTTGATCTGCCGCGCAGCATGCCCGACTCGGAGAATTTCAGTTTCAGCGGGTTGAAAACGGCAGTGCGATATTTGCTGCCGAAAATTCGGGAACGGCGTCTG
>Ga0193719_10000941_pt1 | contig 11361 bp, 8 predicted proteins | sample U2a2metaG_FD_160103 | JGI IMG/M metagenome (GOLD analysis project Ga0193719, IMG submission 160103) | Soil microbial communities from a riparian zone of the East river system, Colorado, United States - U2a2 | ecosystem: Environmental > Terrestrial > Soil > Riparian zone | place: USA: East River... | reverse complement strand
GGTTTCGAACCGCGATGAAAATTTTAGAGATGCCTATCTCATTTGCGGCGTTTGCCAGGAGCGCCGGGAGTCTTCCACCGCCATCGGTGTAGATACAATAAGTCGCACGAGTCTTAGCCGCGCCGGCCGGTTCCAATAGCCACCTGCCTTCGTTTACTTTGACGCGCAACACGCCCGGCTTTTCACCGGGACCAGATGCATTCGCAAGCTCCCACTGGTCAAGAAAGGCGAGTCCCCCTTGCGCTGGCCACGACTTCTTGCAAATGCGCAGAGTATAATCGCGATCCCTGACGATGCCTGGCGAGAGGCGTTGATAAGCGAACAAGGCATCGCCTTCTCTCTTGATTATCCGGCACTCCTTGGTAAACGGCATGAAATTAGGGTAAGCAACAACGTCATCGAGCACATTGTGCACGGCGCGGGAAGAGGCGCCGATTTCGCCCACAGCTCTAAATTCCTTTAGTGACGAACCTGCTCGCGCACGGCTAGAGAAAGAGATGCCACCAGTTTCCTTAACAAACTTCCATCCATCATTCGGATCTGGCGATTGGATAATTTCGGTCGCAAAAGTCGACAACGACGTTTCGCCGAGAAAGACGCAAACTGTTGCTAACCGGCCCCACTCCATTTTGCAATTTAGCGAATTATATCAGTAACGCCACCGGATGCCTGTACTGCGCGAAAACTCCCTAATGCGTCTCAGTCAGTAACTCTTGTGCAGGATAAAGCACACCATTCTTCACCACGCTGTCGATGTCCGATGCGTGGGCGATATCGTCGATTGGATTAGATTTTAGAATGACGAGGTCGGCAAAGTTGCCGTTTTCGATCTGGCCGATGTGCGCGCCGGTTTCGCCGCCGAAAAGTTTCGCGGCATTAGCCGTCGCACATTGCAGAATCTGCAATGGCGTGAGGCCGGCTTCCTTCATGAGCTGGAATTCGCGAAAAAGAGCCGGCCCGTGAATCGTGCCGATGTTTCCCGCGTCGGTGCCCGCCGCGATGGTGACGCCAGCTTCTTCAAGTGTTTTCAAATTTTTCAGCGCCACATCGTAAATCTTTTTGATTCGATCGAGCGCGTCGTCGGGTTTTGCCAGCGCGGTTTTGATCCGATCGGGCAATTGGTCCTGCGGAATTTTCGTCACATCCAACGTCGCGATCACTTCCGGGTTGCCCCACGCTTGTTCTTCTGACGTCAGGTTCAACCGGTTGGCGAACGTGCGGCCGTAGCGCTCGAAGACGACGAGCGTCGGACACAGGATCGTAAGTCGATCTTGCAGCAATTTCACGAATCCGTCATCGACTTCCTTGTCGATAACGCTGTGCACGAGCACGTCAGCGCCTTCTTCGACCGCGGCGCGCGCAGTCTCCAATTCGGTCGCATGAACAGCGACACGCAATTTGCGAGCGTGACTTTCCTCGACTGTCGCGCGGACGATCGGGCGAAAGCTGTCCACCGGATGATCTTTGTCGACAATGTACCAAATCTTCACGAGGTCCGGATTTTGGCCTGCGAGTTTGCGGACGAATTCGCGGGCTTGATCCGGAGTGTCAATCTTGACGATCGGCGGATCGCCTAGATCCAGTTGCGGTCGCGAAACGCTTGAGATCAACGGTCCGGCCACGGCGACACGCGGCGCTTTTGCACTTGAGTTGGCGATCTTGCGCACCTCAAAATTCCAAAACGGCCCGCCGACATCGACAACGGACGTGATCCCGCTACGCAGATAACGCGCGAAGACATCGTTCAGGTGACTTTTCACCCACGCGACTTCGTCTTTATATGGTCGGACTCTATTAAGATCGACAACGTCCGGGCGGGTGAACAAATCGCCTGACTGAAAGAAATGAACGTGCGTGTCGATGTAACCGGGCAAAATGAACTTGCCTTTGCAATCGATCACGTGGGCCTCTTTCAGCACGCTGACTGTTTTTGTATCGCCCGCTGCCGCGATCTTCGCTTCACCGATGACGATCGTCGCATTCTGAATTATCTGCGATGTCCCGGGGTTAATCAGCGTGCCGTTGATGAGCGCGATTTTTTCGGCGTGGGCAGCGAGCGCGAAGACCGACAATGCAAAAGCGAATGCGATTCTAAGTTTCATGCAGATTCCGCGACTTGGCAGAATAAAAATGAACCGGTGATTAGCGTAGCGCTAATGTCAACTCTTCCCTTCTATTACAGCCGCTGCTTCGCGATCGATCGCAGCGTAATCGGGCTTGCGCGGTCACAAATAAAATTCGTCGATGGCAATCTGGAAAAGCGCGGCCGCAGGCACGGCAAGAACCACCCCGAGAAGCCCGAACATCGTCCCGGTCGCAAGTGTGAAGAATAAGATGTTGACCGGGTACAATCGCATCTTTTTGCCGAGCACGCCCGGAACAAGAACGTTTAGCAAGCATCAAGAGGATCACACTCGCAAGGCGCGGAACGTGATGCTTCTGCAACCAGACGACGATCGGGTTAAGAACCATGGCGAGGAGAAAAACGATCGCGACGAGCAAGACCACAGGCTGAAGCGAGCGCAGGACCAACCACGCCATAACAAGCAAAAAGACCAGCCCGACGATGTGCCGAGTGCCGCGGTAACTCAGCGGCGCATCTTGATTTTGGTGATCGGATTCTTTCATGAAATGGGAAGTGTCTGGCGCGGGACGTGCCATCCGGAGTTATTATTGCGCATCGGAGCCAATAAGCCTTAGAAGCTCCCGGTATCAATACCGAAGGCTGAAGTGCACACGCGGCATTGCTTCCTGTTATCTGCGTTTTAACTTCGTATCGTGTCGTTTAATCATTTCGGATTGTCACCGGAGGTCGTGCGCGGGACTCAGGCGATGGGATTCGTCGAGCCGACGCCCATCCAGCTCCGAGCCTTCCCGACCATTCTTGCTGGCAAGGATTTAATCGGCACCGCCCAAACCGGTACCGGAAAGACTGCGGCATTTGCTCTTCCTATTCTGACGCTGCTCGCGAAGCATGGCGCGTTTCGATGTCTGGTGATCGAGCCGACGCGCGAACTTGCCGCGCAAGTCGAGACCGCCTTTCGCGATTATGGACGCTTTACTGATCTGCGCGCGGCTCTCGTCCATGGAGGCGTGGGTTATGGCAAACAGCGTGAGGAATTGAAAAGCGGTGTCGATGTTCTCGTCGCCACGCCGGGTCGACTGCTTGATTTGCTCGAGCAGCGCACGATGGACCTGCGCCAAGTCAGCATCCTCGTTCTCGATGAGGTTGATCGCATGCTTGACATGGGTTTTCTGCCGGACGTGCGACGCATTGTTGAAAAAATCTCAACCGATCGACAGACACTTTTGTTCTCCGCAACGTTGCCGCCAGAAATCGAGCGGCTCGCTGCCTGGGTGCTGCGCGATCCCGAGCTGGTGGAAATCGGCGTCCGCCGTTCGCCAGCGGAAACGGTCACGCACGCAGCTTATCCCGTGGCGGCCGAACAAAAATTCGATCTGCTAATGGCACTCCTGGAGCGTACAAACTTTGACAGTGCCCTCATTTTTTGCCGGACCAAACACGGCGCCGATCGCATCGCGCGGCAATTAAAAATCGGAAAGCATTCCGTCGCGGTATTGCATTCCAACCGCACCCAGCGGGAACGAGTCGAAGCACTGGAAGGATTCAAGAGCGGCAAGTACGAAGTGATGGTAGCGACGGATATCGCATCCCGCGGGCTCGACATTGCCGGCGTGAGCCACGTCATCAATTACGATGTACCTGAACATCCGGAGGATTATGTGCATCGCATTGGGCGCACCGGCCGCGCTCAAAATGTCGGCGACGCCTTTACCCTTATGAATGGCGAGGAGCTCCCGGCGCTGCAAGCAATCGAACGCTTCATCGGCCAGAAAATTCCGCGGCTAAAGCTGGAAAACTTCCGGTATTTGTACACGGCGTTGTTTGAACCCGAAACGTCCGGCGCCAAACGCGCTATCGGCGGCGGCCGTACGCATCGTGGATATTCATTCGGACGCCGCCGGCGTTGAGGCAACGCCTTTGGCTTATCGGCCGCAAAGTCGATATAATACAGAGCGAAACCAAGCTGCATCTTGATTAATTTCAATTTGAACAAAGATTTGGGCGAATAGTTTCTTTATGCGTGAAACAAAACCCGGTGCTGAGTTAGAGGCTCAATTTGATCAGTTGCAGAGGAAGCTGGTGCCCCTATGGAAATCGATCGAGGCTTTCAATCAAGATCCGCAAACGATTGTTGTAGTGCCATCGATGTCCATCGACCTGGCCGGGGCGGGCGCAGTCGTGCAAGCGTATGAAGAACGGTATCTGTTCCTATTGTTATTGCTGCGTCAGCCGCGGGCCCGGCTGATCTATGTCACTTCGCAAACGATTCTTCCAAACATCATCGACTATTATCTCGATCTATTGCCTGGCGTTATCCCGAGTCATGCGCGTCCGCGGCTTTTTTTGCCCTCGCCCCTTGACGGTTCAGTACGTCCGCTGAGCCAGAAGCTGCTCGAACGACCGCGCCTGATAGAGCGGATACGTTCTTTGATCCCCGATCCCGATCGCGCCCACCTTGTCCCCTTCAACACAACTAACAGGGAGAAAGAGTTGGCGCTGCGGCTCGGTATCCCAATGTATGGCGCCGATCCAAAATTTTTTCCCTTGGGAACAAAAAGCGGGTGCAGAAAAATCTTCCAGGAAGAGAATGTCCCTCATCCTCTGGGCCACGAGAATCTCGCCAGCAAAGACGAGGTCGTCGAAGCGATCAGGCAAATGCGGGCGAGAAAGCCTTCAATCAAGCAAGTCCTAGTAAAGCTTGATGAAGGTGTTTCCGGCGAGGGCAATGCCCTGGTCGATTTAAACGGGCTACCACCGACAGGTGATTCGAAGGAGCGAGCTGCACTAGAGGACCGGCTTAAGGCGATGCAGTTCGAGCTTAAGGGAGTTACCTATGATCACTATATGAAGAAGCTCGAAGCACGAAAAGGAATTGTCGAAGAGCGAATTACAGGAGAGGAGTTCAGAAGCCCAAGCGTGCAGCTTCGCATCACTCCGCTGGGCTTGGTCGAATTGCTCTCCACCCATGATCAAATGCTGGGCGGTCCATCAGGGCAAAGTTACCTGGGGTGCGTCTTCCCGGCCGACAGCGCCTATGCTTCGCTGATCACGCGGGAAGCGGCGAAGGTTGGCAATCGTCTTGCCAAAGAAGGAGTCATCGGACGCTTCGCTTTGGATTTTGTAGTAGTGCGCTCGAACGGAAGATGGGACCCGTACGCGATCGAGATCAATTTGAGAAAAGGCGGAACGACTCATCCCTTTTTGACTCTGCAATTTCTCACTGACGGCACATACGATCCGGAAGCGGCGATCTTTACCGCCCCCAACGGAAAGCAAAAATTTTTTGTGGCCAGCGATCACGTGGAGTCGCCGCGTTATCGAACTCTGACGCCGGACGATCTTTTCGATATTGTTGTGCGGCACGGCTTGCACTTCGGTCAAACGCGGCAGACAGGCGTCGTGTTTCACATGATGAGCGCTCTTGGGGAGCTGGGAAGAATGGGGCTGACGGCGGTCGGCAACTCACATGAGGAAGCGAAGGCCGTGTACACGCGAGCTGTGGCTATTCTCGATCAGGAAACGCAAGATGGTTGATCTCGCGGCCGGTGTGCGCCACTTGAAGGCCGGCGGTCAACCCCACTGGGGCTAACGCTGATCCTCGGCGGGATCCAGATCAGGGTGGTTCACGACAAAAATCGTGGTGTTGTTTTGGTTTGCTTATCTTCGGCCGAGTTGAAGGCGCTTTGGGGGCCGGATCGATCGAGGCGCACGGCGGCTTAGCGCACTTTCCTCTGCATCCGAGTCCAATGTCCTACTCTGGGCCTGATCGAGGCATCCGAAAGAAACGCGCGCCCCGAAACAGCCAGAGAAAGTCAACTCAACGAAAGAGAACACATGAGACGAACAACTATTGTTCTTGCTTGCGCAATGGTTGCACCTTTGGCGGTTGCGCAAACAAAGACCACCAAGACCCGACAAACGACCACGACGCAACCCTTGATCACGCCAGCGACCACGCAAATGACCACCGGAGCGGTTACAGTCGGAACGGTGACCGCATTCACGCCCGGCCAGATAACCACTACCCCCCCTCGCCGATCGTTGTGCAATCCTCGCCCGACGCTAAGCCGATATCGTATGTGCTCGGCAGGAAAGTTCGCTACCTCGATAAAGATGGCAGAGCAGTCGATCCGCATCTGATCCGAGCGGGTACGCGCGTGCATCTCGACTTTGACCGCAGGGGCACGGTTAAGCGCGTTCTCGTCGTCGAGAGAGAGTAGTGAAAGCTTGATTTGCAAACTTAAAGCCGCAGAGTTCCGCATGTTGCAGCCAAAGCTCCCGGCTCTCCAGTGAGGGAAGCTAACAATTGTCGCACGTTGGCAGCTAGCTAAGTGCGCTTGGATTTAACGGAATCGAATCCTATGACTAGCGCAAAGCCGTCTGAAGCGGGCGGCCTTTTTGCGTTCCATCCGAAAGATGGCTTTATAGACTTGGACGATGCGAATTCTGGTAATCGAGGATGAGAGGAAAACGGCAGCTTTTCTGGCCAAAGGACTTCGCGAAGCTGGCTTCTATGTCGATCTTGCGCGCGATGGTGAAACAGGTCTGAAGTTCGCGCTCGCGGCCAAATTTGATCTCCTGGTCGTCGATGTCATGTTGCCAAGGAAAGACGGCTGGGAAGTCGTCGCGGGCCTGCGGCGCGACGGGATGCGCACTCCGATTCTCTTTCTTACCGCCCGCGACAGTGTGCGCGACCGGGTGAAAGGACTCGAGTTGGGCGCGGACGATTATCTGGTAAAGCCGTTCGCGTTCCCAGAATTACTGGCCCGTGTGCGCTCTTTGTTGCGGCGCGCTCCAGCGCGACACAAAGAACACTTACGCATCGACGATTTGGAAATCGATATGCAGCGGCACAAGGCAGTTCGTTCCGGCGTGGCGCTTAATCTCACGCCGAAGGAGTTTCTTCTCCTTGCCCATCTGGTTCGCTCGGCCGGTGAAGTTGTATCGCGCGCCGAAATCGCGGAACAGGTATGGGAGATCGGGTTTAAGACCGACACGAATGTCGTGGACGTCGTGGTGCGCCGATTGCGGGCAAAGGTGGACGATCCGTTCAAGACGAAACTAGTCCACACGATCCGCGGCGTGGGTTATGTCCTCAAAAAGAACTAAACCCCGTTCCATTGCGTCGCAGCTTGTCCTATTTTTTACGCTGGCAGCGGCGCTGTTGCTTTGCTGCGGGCTCGGCGTGTTTTATTGGATTGTTATTCGGCACGCCTTCGCCGAAGACAATACCGTCCTTGCCGATAAGGTCTCCGCTCTGAGCGCCGACTTCAACGAGGGTGGGCCAAAACTTTTCGGCGAAGAATTGAAAGCCCGCCGCGTCGGCGAGCATGCTCCTTATTGGATCAGAGTGCTCGATTCGGAAGGCCACACCGTGGCAGAGACGCCCGGAATGAATGGGTTGCTTCCTTCCGACATTTTTCCGCGAGCGCAAAACTCGACGTCGCCTGTTCGCAGTCCAAAGGATTATCGCAGTGACGCGAAGTTGTTTTCCTTGATCACAATAAATGAAGACTCCGCTGGACAGGCTTACACGATCCAGGTGGCGCAAAACCGGTCGAGCGACGAACAAGTCAAACGAGAATTCGGTGTTTTGCTCATCGTTGTGCTGTCGGGCAGCATTCTAGCCTCGGCTCTAATCGCAATCACGGTTACTAGGCATGGTTTGCGTCCGCTCGGAGAAATGACGCGTTCGCTTGAACGCACCGGGCCGACTCATCTCAACGAACGGCTGGCGCAGAGTGGCTGGCCGCGCGAGCTCCAGCCGCTCGTCGTCGCTTTCGACGACATGCTGGACCGGCTCGAAGCTTCCTTTACACGACTCTCTCAATTTTCCGCCGACCTTGCCCACGAACTCCGCACACCAATTGCCAATATTCTTGGCGAAGCGCAGGTTACTTTAACGCGCGAGCGTACCCCTGATGAGTATCGCGAAGTCATCGAGTCCGTGATTGCCGAATGCGAACGGCTCTCCGGAATCGTTGACAATTTGCTCTTCGTCGCTCGGGTTGACGCGGCCCGCGAATCAGTCGAGCGGAAAGAGTTTGATGGGCGCGCCGCCCTAGAAAAAATCGCGACGTTTTATCGAACGATCGCGGAGGATCGACATATCGCCATCCATTGCGGCGGCGAAGGCGAAATTTATGGCGACCCCGTTTTGTTCGGTCGCGCCGTGAGCAACCTCGTGGATAACGCGCTGCGCTCCACACCCGACGGAGGCGCAATTCAAATCTTGATCGCCGTCAACGGGGCGCATTCCGAAGTCATCGTAAGAGATAACGGACGCGGGGTTTCGCCCGAACATTTGCCGCGCTTGTTCGATCGCTTTTATCGCGTCGATTCATCGCGCAGCTCCGACGGCGCCGGATTGGGTCTGGCACTGGTGAAATCGATTGTCGATCTTCATGGCGGGTCGGCCAAAATCGAGAGCGAAGTGAATCGCGGCACAACGGTCACGCTGACTTTTCCGAAGAAACTGTAGTCCGACAGCTGCTGGATGATCCCGGCAGGCCCGTGCTGTCGTTTCGTTCCGAGCCGAGATCACCGACTCCGGCTACAGGCAAAAATTTATCTTGCCAAGCATTACAATTTTGTAATGATCCGTCGGCCAATCGCTCTGAGCCAAGAACCTAAGAATGGAAATTTACACATGATTACAACACTTTTTTCCCACAGACTTGCGCGGCGACGCATTCCGCTTATCGCATGCGCATGTTTAATATCTCCTGCCGTTAATCATTCGGCCCTCGCGCAGGCGCAAACAGAAGAGGCAATTGTTGTCACGGGCGAGGAAGTGCCCAGCGCTTATGGAGCGCCTCCCGGATTTTCACGCAGCCGTTTTTCCAACGCAGTAAATGCCTACGTGTTGCCGCCATGGTCATTTTTCTTCGGCGAACTTTTTGAGGGCGCGGGGTTCCGCCACGGGCCACCCGATTATCTTTTCACTCAAGAGGTGGAAATGGGTTTGCCGTATCGTTTTAACGTCGCGGCCGAAACAGAGTTCGAACGATTCAATGGTGGTGGCGGCGCGCAGACAGTGAGTCTGGAAACGCGGTGGGCTCTTGCTGACTGGAACAAGATTCCGCTCAATCCAACACTCTTCGCCGAATACAAATTCGGTGTCGGCACCATTCGACACGAAGAAGTTCCACCTCCCCCGGGAGGAGGCGGAGAAGAGGAGGAGGAAGAGGGCGGACCACCCAAAGTTCCCGATGCCTACGAAGTTCGTTTGCTCCTCGCCCAGGATTTCGGCGAGCACGTCGAGTGGGCCATGAACTGGTTCTTTGAAAAAGAGAACACCGGCGACCGCGGGCGCGAATGGGGCTTCTCTCAGGCTGCGATGATGCCGGTTCTCTTGCCTAACGAACGTCTGAAAGTCGGCATAGAAATGCTATACAGGAATGTCACGACGAAAGATACGCGCGGCGATGCCGTGAACAGCTTCGTCATCGGCCCGACCGTCGCGTGGAAACCGACCGCGCAAACTCGCCTGGACATCTCACCTTTGTTTGGTTGCACGCACGATTCGCCGGTGGCTGATGTGTTTGTTGCCTTTTCCTGGCTCTTCGGTGGCGAACGCGCCGAAGCTGAAGCACCCGTGTCTTCGCGGTTCCGTTACCTCACCAAGGTCCCCGCCGATTACTATTCGGGAAAAGATTCGGAAAAGGAAATCAAGCAGGTCGCGCCGCCGCCGTGTCCCGAATGGTATGGCGATCGCGAATGGAATGTGAATCTCTGGGGCACATATGCATTCACCAACACCGAATTCGATCCTAATCCTTCGTTGGTGGACATCGTGCAAAGTACCAGTGAGGGCGGCGCCGTGCTTGGCACTTACGACCATTATATTGGTGGGGATCACGCGTGGGGCGGCGGAGGCGACATCAAATATTTTTTCTGTCGCTATGTTGGTCTCGGTGTTGAAGGATTTGCTCTGGACGCCAGCAAGCCTGGTTTCGATATCTTCGAGGACCCGACGGTCCCGATTTTTGTTCACCGAAGAATCAATCACGATCACACCATTGGCTCTGTTTTAGGAACGCTTACGCTGCGCTATCCGATTCCTTGCACACGTCTTGCGCCTTACGCCTGGGCTGGCGTCGGCGCCATCTTCGGCGGTGGCGAAAGGGACATCGTTCACACACAGGGGCCGCCGGATGCGTTCGCTGTCCATGCACAGACCGATCACTTCGGTAGCGAAACAAAAGTGCTCGGTCAATTCGGCGCGGGTCTCGAATTCCGAATCGCGCGGCACTTCGGTTGGACTAACGACTTGAGCTTTGGCGTAATCGACGGCCCGCAAAATAATTTCGGCATGCTTCGTAGCGGCCTCAACTTTGTCTTCTAACGGTAAGGTAACAATTTGTAGAGGCACCCTTGATGGGGGCGCCCAACAAGAAAAACGGCGGCTGACCCATTCGAATTCCAAAAGCTTTCGCGTTCTGAGGAGTTCCGCAAGCCGGAGGATTCGCGAACGGGCAGCCGCCGTTACATTTCTTGGCCGCGCTTGAATGTGCTTGTCATCCCGAGATCGCCGCGGCGACCAAGGGATATCGGACCGTTGTCGACCGCTTCCAGTTCTTGACCGTCTTTCTTGGCAAGATACGGTTCAGGTTGGAAAGGAGCTCGAGGTGAAAACTGAGGTGTCGATCGAATATTGCGTGGTTTGAAACTACACGCCGAAGGCCGTCAGTTTGGCGACCCAAATTCTTGAACTTGGCGAGCGCATCAAGTCGCTTACTCTCATCCCGTCGAGCGGCGGCGCTTTCGAGATTCGCGCCAATGGCAAACTTCTCCATTCCAAACTCGACTCCGGCGATTGGCCGGACTTCGACCAAATCGTGCGCGCAATCAAAAAACTCAAGTAACAATTTCTTCGTCGCGCATTCAGCGCGAGCGATTGTCGATCTTTCCGCAATCCGCAATCCGCAATCCGCAATCCGGAGAGTGAAGGGTGCCTGGTGGCCCTCGCGGTCTTCAAAACCGTTGTCGATCCGGCAACCGCTGGGTCGAGATAGGTTCGATTCCTATCCTCTCCGCCAAATTTTTTCTGTAGGGACGCCGGTGTCAGCCGCGTCAAGCAGGCGACACGCCTGTCTCTACAAATCGATCGAAAGGAGGTGAATAGAATGTCGCGCGAGCAAATTCGTAAACTGACGTCGCTCTCAAGTTGTGCCGGGTGAGCTTCCAAATTGAGCCAACAGGCCCTGCGGCAAGTTTTGCCGCAGCTTCCAATTTCGTTAGGTCGGAACGTGCCCGTGAGCTCGAACACTTTC
>Ga0193719_10000938_pt1 | contig 11368 bp, 7 predicted proteins | sample U2a2metaG_FD_160103 | JGI IMG/M metagenome (GOLD analysis project Ga0193719, IMG submission 160103) | Soil microbial communities from a riparian zone of the East river system, Colorado, United States - U2a2 | ecosystem: Environmental > Terrestrial > Soil > Riparian zone | place: USA: East River... | reverse complement strand
AGAACGCTCCGCCTCCAACAAGTCCCGCGGCGAGCTTGCGACGGTTCCCTCAACCGGGTACCTTCATCTGTGAGAAAATTGGTGCATCGCCCGCGCCGTTTGCGGCGCTCCCCTGCCCTGCGAAACCTTGTCCGCGAGACACAATTAAGCGCCCACGATTTTATTCTCCCGCTTTTTGTAAGCGAAAAATTGAAGCAGACCCGTCCGATTGCGAGCATGCCAGGGGTTTTTCAGTTCTCCCTGAAGGAAATTGTCGATGAAGCCCAGCGCGCTCAGGATCTCGGGCTGCAAGCTGTCCTGCTTTTCGGGATTCCGGAGCACAAAGACGAACAAGCCAGCGGCGCGTATGTGGAAACAGGGATTGTTCAGAAAGCGCTACGAGCCATCAAAGCAAAATGCGCAGACCTCGTTACCATCACCGATGTGTGCCTGTGCGAATACATGAGCCACGGCCACTGCGGCGTCACGCGCATCGATGGAGATCATTTCCATGTTCTTAATGACGAGACCATCGAGCTTCTCGTCAAAACTGCGCTCTCCCACGCGGCAGCAGGCGCGGACATGGTAGCGCCGAGCGACATGATGGACGGTCGCATTGGCGCTATCCGCGAAGCGCTCGATGCGAATGGCTTCGATCAAACTGGGATCATGAGTTATGCAGCCAAGTTTGCATCGGCTTTTTATGGCCCCTTTCGCGAGGCCGCCGAGAGCCCACCGCAATTTGGCGATCGTCGTTCTTACCAAATGGACTACGCGAACGCAGACGAAGCGCTGCGTGAGGTGGCTCTGGATGTCGATGAGGGAGCGGACATCCTGATGGTGAAACCAGCTCTGCCCTACCTCGACATCCTCTGGCGGATACATGAACGTTTTGGTAAACCGACCGCCGTTTATCATGTGAGCGGTGAATACGCGATGATCAAAGCGGCTGCCGAAAAAGGCATCGTTGACGAGCGCACTGCTGTTCTTGAGATCACGACTGCGCTGAAACGCGCGGGTGCGGACATTATCGTCACCTATTGGGCATGCGAACTCGCGACATGGGTGTCGGAGTAACGAACTCGCAGCGTGAAACCGCGAGGCACGCCCAGCTGAAACGTCTCGCCTTTCTCTGGGCCCAAGCGCACGGCTATTCTGCTTGCGCGATGGAAGTCAGGTTGCCTCGATGCCGATATCGCGCCGACGTGGTCGCTTATCGGCCACATCCAAAAACGATCGGATCGACAGCGATTTTTGAATGCAAGCAAGCCCTCTCTGATTTGCGAAGGGATAATTGCCGCAGCGAGGCAGCGCGCCAACGCCTCGAAACAATCTGCCAACGCCGCCAAATTCTCGAAGCACGCTTGCGTGTGCACTATCCGAATTTGCGGATTGCCGATTCGCTTTTTCCCGAGTTCGATTCGCATGACTTCACAGCGATCGGGCACCGCGGTTATGCGTGCGTTTTGCGTGAGCTGAAGACGCTGCAAAATCGCCTCTATGATTGCACGAAGTTCGACAAACTGATCCGCTACCGCTACGCCAATTTGTTTTTTCTCGTCCTGCCTGCCGAGCTATTCCGTGATTCAGAAATTCCAGTTGGATGGGGCGCTCTTGTGGAATCGGATGGCGTGCTCACGCTCATGCGCAACCCAGCCTGGCACGAAACAACCGCCGAAAATCGCATTGGCGTTTTGCAGCGAATTGCCGCGGCGGGGACGCGACTGTGGAATCGGCAATTGGAAATTACATTTGACGACATAGCCATCGAACGTTGCCGCTATCTGTAGCCGGGATCGTTGATCCCCGCCTCTCCCTGTAGCTGCTCTTACGCCGGCACGAGCAAATTGTGCCCGGTCATCTCCTTTGGCTGCGGCAGTCCGAGTAGAAACAGGAGCGTGGGCGCCACATCGGCGAGGATTCCATCTTCGCAGCGAAACTGTGCGGCATCATTGGCGACGTAAATAAAATTCACAAGGTTCCTCGTATGCGCAGTGTTCGGCGACCCATCAGGGTTGCGCATTTGCTCGCAATTTCCGTGATCCGCCGTGACGATGCATCTGCCGCCGAGATGGAGAAGCTTGGGAATAATGCGGGCAATGCAATCGTCCACGGTTTCGACGGCCTTGATTCCGGCCTCCAGAATTCCGGTATGACCGACCATGTCCGGATTGGCGAAATTGAGAACGATTAAATCGTAATTTGCCATGCTCGCGAGGACTTCGTCGGTAACCTCGCGCGCGCTCATCTCCGGCTGAAGATCGTAGGTCGCGACTTTTGGCGAAGGTACAAGTTTTCGGTCTTCGCCGGGAAAAGGGCGCTCGATCCCACCGTTAAAAAAGTAAGTCACGTGCGCATACTTTTCCGTCTCGGCGATGCGCAATTGTGATTTGCCTGCCGCGCTTACGACTTCGCCCAAAATGTGCGCGAGCTTGGCGGGCTCAAAAATGAACGGCGAAGGATAAGTCACGTCGTATTGCGTGAGAGTGACGAAATGGACTTGCGGCCACACTTCGCGATCAAAACCATCGAAGTCCTTCAGCAAAAACGCCTGCGACAATTGCCGCGCTCGATCTGCACGGAAATTAAAAAACAAAACGGAGTCGCCATCGCGCACGCGCTGTTCATCTGCATAAGAAAAAATCAGCGGCGGCATGAACTCATCGGTTTTACCATTTTTATATTGCCGACCCACAGCGGCAGAGGGGGACGTTTTACAAATTTCGCCGCGTCCGAGAACGATCGCGTCCCAGGCCTTTTTCGTGCGGTCCCAACGCCGATCGCGATCCATACCGAAGTAGCGCCCCACGACTGTGACGATCCGCCCGCCGCTCTTCTCAAGGTCCTCCTCGCACTTTTTCAAAAACCCAGCCCCGCCAGTGGGAGACGTATCCCGCCCATCCGTGAACGCGTGGATCAAAATCTCCGCAACGCCTGATTCCCGCGCGGCATTCGCAAGCGCGATCATGTGCGAGTAATGGCTGTGAACGCCACCATCGGAAACCAGCCCGAGCAAGTGAAGCCGGTGGCCGCGCGCGGCGGCAAGAGTTTCCCGCAATACGGCGTTGCGCGTCAATTCGCCTTCCGCTATAGCCTTGTTAATTCGCGTCAGATCCTGATAAACGATCCTGCCGGCTCCCAAGTTAAGATGGCCAACCTCCGAGTTGCCCATTTGGCCTCCGGGTAAACCGACATCGGTGCCACTGGCGCTCAATTTGGCGCCTGGATACTTCCGGTAGAGCTGGTCGTGAAACGGCGTTTGCGCCAAGAGCGTCGCGTCGCTGTTTTCTTCGCGTTTCTCCCGGCCACCGGGATTAATGCCCCAGCCATCACGGATAATGAGCATAACGGGGCCAGCCATATGCGGTGGCACTTTGCCGACGATTCCGAAGATCGACAAGCGGTTCTTTCACGATCTTGGCCCACATGCCAAACTCGCCGCGTACGAGTATTTGCGGCCGTCACAGACCGCCGCTACAGGGAAAGGAATGAAATGGCGCAACCAGTTGCTGGCGCTTTTCTGTTTGCTCGCCTTTGCCGGACTCGGCGTGCTTTATTTTCAGCACTGGGTCATTCGAAAACCTTTCGGAATTATCTTATTTGTTGGAGAAGGCCTTACGCCGGCACGGCTTGCCCCGACGCGTGCGTACGCCGGTGGGTCGGGTACGCACCTGAGCTTGGATTCCATGCCTCGTGCTGCTTTGCTAACGAACTACTCGAAAGATTTCGCCGCTCCGGATCAAGCGGCCGCCGCAACTGCAATTGCAACAGGCGTCAGAGCGATCAATCGCGCAATCGCGATCAATGGCGATGGGAAACCGATCACGAGCATCATCGAATTGGCACGCGAACACGGACGAGCCACCGGTCTGGTGACAGACGTGAAACTAACCGACCCGACGAGCGCAGCTTTTTACGCGCACCCGGCCGACCCGAGCGATGTCGAGAAGATTGCAACTGAGTTCGTTGCTGGCGGAAAGATCGACATCGCAATGGGTGGCGGCGCGGCACAATTTCTTCCCACTGCAAAGGGCGGAGAGAGACAGGACCGGCGCGATCTCATACTCGAGCTCCGTGCCAACGGCTTCGACATTGTTCGAACGCGAGCCGAGTTGGAAGCGATTCCCGCATGGCGTCGGCCGAAACTTTTTGGCGCTTTTAGCAAAGTGGACCTTGCATTCGTGAACCAAGTCGAAGAGCGGAGCCAGCAACCAAGTCTTTCGGATATGGTACGTCGCGCGATCGAATTACTTCAATATAACGCTGGCGGATACATGCTCGTGGTCGATGCAGGACTAATGCGCAAGGCGGCGCAGGAAAACAATGGCGAAAGAACGCTCGGCCAAATGGTTGAATTGGATCGCGCAGTCGCCGTTGCACGAAATTATGCCGGGCCCAAATCGACCATCATTGTCTCCGGCGATGCCGCAATCGGCGGATTGAGCTTAAATGGATTTCCATTTCGGAAAGACAGCGGCATCGCCTTGCTGGGATTTAACTCGGCCGGCCAGCCGTGGATTACGTGGGCAACCGGTCCGAATGGCACAAAATCGTACGGAGCGGCGAAATTACCTGGCAAGCTGAACGGAGACAATGGCGAACAACCCGAAGCAGAACAGACGGAGCCAGCGGCATTCTACACGAAATCCGCTTTAGGCACTGTCGAAGACGTCGTTGCGTTTGGCAGCGGGCCTGGAACAGAGGCGTTGCAGGGCGTGCTCGATAACACAACCGTTTTCAACATCCTGCGCAACGAGCTCTGAGGACCGATAGCTCTGCCGATAAGAGATTGGCTGGAAGCCAATGCCACATCGCACGCAACCTTTTGTGGCATATGCGATAAAAGTTAGTCACTGCTCAAGCTACTTCGGCGTTTCGCGATAAGGCAACGCCAACTCATAAAGCGCAATTTCTTGCTGAAGCGCCCCGGCCAAGGAGTTGTCGCCTTGCGTCCGTGCTAATTGCATCGCAGCCCGCGCAATTTCAATACCTTTTCCAAATTGCCCACTCTCCGCATACGCGGCTGCCAATGCGCGCAGCACAAGCGTGTTGGTACCGCCTGAAAGTTGATCAGCTTCCCCGGAAAGCTCAATCGCTTTGGTCCCGTTCCGGAACGACGCGTTGGAACACGTGGCCAGTAGCCACGCCAGATTAGTTAAGGCAGAAACGGATTGTGGGGAAATCTCCAAAGCTTTTTCGTAATTTTGAACGGCTTCCGCTGTCTGGCCTTTTTCATCGAGGGCAATGGCCAGGTTTGTATGAGCATCTGCATTTTCAGGTTGGATCAACAATGCAGCGCGGCAATGGAAGATCGCAGCGTCGATTTCGCCTTTCTCAAGAAAGGCATGGCTAAGACTGTGTTGGGCGAGGAAGTAATCGGGTCGCATTGACAACGCCTTTTGGTAATGAACAATCGCGTCATCGATTCGCTCCTTTTGAAGAAGAGCGTTGCCTAGAGCCACCTGAGCATCTGGATCATTTGGTGCGATCGTTACGGCCTTGCTGCAATGGACGATTGCCTCGTCCACTTGGCCTTTGCTCAGAAGAGCGATGCCAAGATTGTACTCCGCATCCCAAAAATCCGGCTGCATCTCCAAGGTTGTCTGGTAATGAGCAATGGCATCGTCGGTGTCAGCTTTCTGGAAAAGCACAATGCCCAAGTTATTGTGAGCCATCCAGCAACCTGGATTTCTTGCCAGCGTCGTCCGCCAGAGCGCTTCAATGTCACCGTACATTGCGGCTTGTCGCCGCGTCAGTACCGCTAAAATTACAATCAGGCACACCGCCACGCTCAAGATCAAAGCGCGACTCCTCTTAAAAGTGCCAGCCAGCGTGGCCACACCCGCCGAAGCCAACGCAATTGGCCCGATGCTCGCCAAGTACTGGTAATGGTCCGCCACAAACGTGTAGCGAAATGTGTAGAGCATGATAAAGCCGAGGACTGGACTAAGCGTCGCGACGAAAAATGCGGCCGCGACCTCCACGCTGCGTCCCACGTAACGCCTCGCGAAGTAGATCACCGCACATAACACGACTCCCGCCAGCAACCATGCGTAATCCAGCGGATGCGCCGGCGAGATGTTCCATTTTGGATAAATGAAAGTCAGATTGGATGGCCAGATGAGTTTGCTCAGATAAAACCAAACCGCGCGACTCGCGATGAGGAGGCGCTCAATCGGACTCAGGAATGCAAAGAGCGCTCGACTCGTGCCTTGATGGTAGCGTTCCCACCATACCGTGACCAAGCCCATCCCCAATCCAAGAAAGAAAAACGGAATGACCTGAAGAATTCTTTGCCAGCTGATCGGTTTTTTCTGCAACCAAAGAATCAAGAGCAACGCCGCCGGCAGAGTACAGGCCGTCGTCTTGGCCGAAAGAGCCAGTACATAAAGGACCAATGCCAAGGCATAAAAGCGCCATGGCCGCTTCGTCCGCTCGTCAACAAACGCGATCCATGCAAGGAGCGTCAGCAGGAAGAAAAAGCCCATCAGCACATTTTTGCGTTCCGTGATCCAGGCAACTGATTCCACCTGCACCGGATGCAGAGCGAAAATCGCTCCTGCCAGCCACGCACCCGGCACATGCAAGCGCGCCAGCAGCCGCCACACCAGCAGCGCGTTGGCAACATGAAGCAGAAGATTGACCCAATGATAACCCGTTGGATTCAGCCCCCAGAGCGCGTGCTCGATGCGAAACGTGCTATAAACCAGCGGGAAATACTGCGAAGGCGAGTCCAGCGAAAACCAAATCCGTCGTAAACCATCGGGCGCAGTCAGCAGCTCGTTATTTGTCACATAAGCATCGTCATCCCAGATGAAGCCACCATTCCACGCAGGCTGGTACATGAAGATCGTCACTGCGGCCAAGAGCAGGCCGAAAAGCCAGGCGCGAGTACGCGATGATAACGGGAGTTCAGCGATTTTCTGCACGATTGATTTTACTCAGACAATTTCCAATCCCAATGGGCAAACGACACGATCAGACCATGTTAGTTTAAGTTTTGTAACGCTGCGCTTTCCCTGGGCTGCCATATTCACATAGGGTGTCATTTGACGAAAATGCAGTGTGGTGCAAATCGCTTACCTGCGACCGCAGTCCTTGCGTGCGATAGCGCTTTCAAGTGACAAACACGATCTTCAATCCTGACAAACTCGTGCGCGTCGCGTGGTGGGTTTTAGCGGCGATCGTTTTTGGCCTGACACTCGCTATCCGAATTCGACTCCTGGGTGTTCCGCTGGAGCGCGACGAAGGCGAATACGCGTATGCGGGCCAACTCATGTTGCAAGGTATCCCCCCGTACAAACTGGCTTACAACATGAAGTTTCCCGGGATTTATGCTGCTTACGCTTTGATCATGTCGATCTTCGGACAAACAATCAGTGGAATTCACTTGGGCTTGCTTTTGGTAAACGCCGCAACCGTGGCGCTCGTTTTTCTTCTGGGTCGAAAACTGATGAATTCGACCGCAGGGATTGCCGCGGCAGCAAGTTATGCGGTTCTTTCTGTGAGTCCTTCTGTGCTGGGCTTCGCTGGTCACGCGACCCATTTTGTAATGCTGCCGGTCCTTGGCGGGGCACTGATTTTGTTGCACGAATCCGGTCGGCAGCGGTTGGGACGCTTGTTCGCGAGCGGATTGCTTTTTGGTTTGGCGCTGCTGATGAAGCAGCCCGCGGTCTTTTTCATTCTGTTCGGAGCGATTTATCTCGTCTCCAAAGATGTCCACCGTGGATTCAAGCTAAAGGGAATCCTTCTGCGAAGTCTGATCTTCAGCACCGGCGTAATTCTTCCCTTCGGGATCACGTGTTTGGTTTTATCACACGCAGGTGTATTCAAGCAGTTTTGGTTTTGGACAGTCGATTACGCCCGTCAATATGGCAGCTTGGTCCCCCTGACCCAGGCGCCGCAGATTTTCTTCCACAGCGTAAAGGAAGTGATAGGAGCTGGCTTGGCGCTCTGGTTGCTGGCTGGAATTGGAGGAGTTGCGGGTTGGTGGGATCAGCAAAGGCGTGCCAGCACAGTTTTTTTGCTGGGCTTCCTCTTGTTCTCGGCATTGGCGCTATGCCCGGGATTCTATTTCCGATACCATTATTTTATTTTCGTTCTCCCAGCGGTCTCGCTCCTTGTCGGCGTTGCAATCAGCGAACTGTCGGATCTCCTGGCCGGTCGAATGACGGCGGTCAGATTTGTCCCGCTTCTTCTGCTTGGCGCGGCCCTGAGCTTGCCAGTTCTTTGGGATAAAAAATTCTTCTTTGAGGCTTCTCCGGTTCAAGCTTGCCGAATGATTTACCCTGAGGCTCCATTCTGGGAGTCCGTCAGGATTGCGGAATACGTGCGCGACCACACATCCCCCAATGACACAATCGCAGTATTGGGATCGGAGCCGCAGATTTATTTTTATTCACAGCGACATTCGACGACCGGATATATTTACGCTTACGGTTTAATGGAGCCGCACAAATATGCACAACAGATGCAACAGGAGATGATCCGCGAGATTGAACGCGGGCGTCCAAAATACCTAATCTCTGTGGTAATGAACGATTCCTGGTTACAGCGCCCGCAATCTGATCGGCTGATCTTTACCTGGGCAAATGAATACATGGCGCAAAATTACGCCGTAGCCGGTTTTGTAAACATTACACGTACGGAAACAGATTACTTTTTTGGAGATGTTCCGCCGTCGGTCGGGAGTCTAAGAGACTATATTTTGATTTATAAACGGAACCCTTAAGCCGGCTTTCTCACGAAATTCTAGCGCCGCACGTGCACCGTATTAATTCTCAATCAATCGCTCTCCCCAAAACAAGGCGCCGCTGGTTGTCTGTCGGCGTCTGCATCTGTATCGCCGTCCTTACGTGGGTGGTTTTCGGCCAAACGCTCCGGCACGATTTCATCAACTATGATGACCCGCGCTACGTCTATGAAAATACGGAGATAACCAGCGGCCTCAGCATCGGCGGTATTGCCTGGGCATTTAGCCATATTCATTCCATGAACTGGCATCCGCTGACGACGATTTCACACATGCTCGACTGCCAGTTACACGGGTTAAAGGCGGGATGGCATCATTTTACGAATGTCCTCCTGCACACCGTCGCGGCGATCCTTCTCTTTTTCGCGCTGCGGCAGATGACTGGCGCGCTTTGGCGGAGCGCTTTTGTTGCGGCCGTGTTCGCAATTCATCCGTTGCGTGTGGAATCGGTCGCATGGATAGCGGAGCGAAAGGACGTGCTAAGCGGTGTTTTCTTCATGCTAACCTTGCTCGCATACGTCCATTACGTGCGCGCGCCCTCGATCTGGCGTTATCTGTTCGTAGCAGTCGCATTTGCTTTCGGCCTCATGTCCAAGCCAATGCTGGTGACGCTCCCGTTTTTGTTGTTGCTCCTAGATTACTGGCCGCTCAGTAGGATGAGAGATCCGTCCTCCGACATCAGACGTCGGTTGTTAACGCTGGTCCTGGAAAAGATTCCACTGATCGCCCTCTGTGCCGTTTCAAGCTTCGTCACGTTTCTCGCCCAGCGAGGCGCGGTCGGCTGGACCGAACAGTTGCCGGTATTGACACGAATCACCAATGCAGTGGTCAGCTACGTCGCCTACATCTGGCAGATGCTCTGGCCGGTGAAGCTCGCCGTGTTCTACCCGCATCCGGAGCACCGGCTGCCGCTTTGGGAAATCATCGTGTCCCTTTTACTTCTACTTGGCATTACGGCGTTAGCCATCGCTCTGCGAAAACAGCGGCCCTACTTCATCACCGGTTGGTTGTGGTATCTGGGGATGCTTGTGCCGGTGATCGGATTGGTGCAAGTCGGATGGCAGGGGCACGCCGATCGATATACTTATCTGCCCCAGATTGGCCTTTACGTTCTGCTGACCTGGACTGTTGCTGACTTGACTGCGCGGTGGCGTCGCCAACGCGAAGTTGTGACCGCTAGTGCGGTCGTTATTATCAGTGTCTTAACTTGGCGAGCATGGATTCAAACCTCTTATTGGCGCGATAGCGAAACACTGTTTACGCATGCCCTTGCAGTAACCTCAAACAACGACGTTGCTGAAAATAACCTCGGTATTGTCTTTTTGCGAAAAGGCCAATTGGACGACGCGATTTCTCTGCTCCAGGCAGCCGTGGATCTTCGACCCGAAAATAGCCCTGCCCATGAGAATCTTGCCAAGGCTCTTCTTCAAAAGGGTCAAGTGGCCGATGCGCTGGTTCACTATCGCAAATTACTCGAGCTACAGCCTGATAACATAGAGGTGCACAACATTGTGGGCACGGTGCTGATCCAGCAGGGTCGCATTAGAGAGGGTGTCGAAGAATGGCAGAAGGTGCTGGCGATTGAACCCGATAACGGAAACGCACTCAGCAATCTCGCGTGGGTATTTGCAACGTCGCCAGACGATGCTCTTCGAGACGGTACGAAAGCAGTTCAACTGGCAGAGGAGGCACTGCGCATTTCTGGCAGACGAATCCCGGTGATCTTTCGCACGCTAGCAGCCGCCTACGCAGAGAAAGGCATGTTCTCCCAGGCGATTCAAACTGCGCAACGGGGCATTGAACTAGCCAATAGCCAGGGCAACTCTGGTCTGGCCGCCGAGCTCCAAAGCAACATTGCTGTTTACCAAGCGGGGAGGCCGCTGCGCGATCCCAGCCTGACAACTGGCAGTTTGTCGCCCCACAGTGAATAACAAGCGGCAGTTTGGCGCCCGCCCAAGCGGACTACCAAGAGGCGTTCGCAGTCGTAGCACAACTATCGTTATATACCTGTTTCTTGCCGCAATCAGCCTGGTCGTATTCGGTCAAACAATCCGCTATGATTTTGTTAATTTCGACGACGACTTATACGTCTACAATGCCCCGGCTATTCAGGCTGTACTAACGATAAAAGGGATAGCGATTGCCTTTACTAGCCCACACGCACGCAACTGGCATCCGTTAACGACTATTTCGCACATGCTGGACTGTCAGCTATACGGCCTGAACGCTGGCGGCCATCATGCTACCAATGTCATCTTGCATACGGTCGCAGTGCTCCTGCTGTTTCAAGTGTTGAGACAAATGACCGGCGCAGTATGGAGGAGTGCGATTGTCGCAGCATTATTTGCGGTACACCCATTGCATGTCGAATCCGTAGCATGGGTGAGCGAGCGAAAAGACGTTCTGAGTGCTGTCTTTTTTTTTCTTATGCTGGGCGCGTACAGTCGTTATGCACGCGCAGCATCTATGACGCGTTATCTGGCGGTCGCTGTCCTGTTCGCGGCCGCGCTTATGTCGAAGCCAATGCTGGTAAGCGCCCCCGTCGTCCTTCTCCTTCTGGATTACTGGCCACTACGTCGTTTTGAACAACCCTCCTCAACAAAGGGAAAAGCCAAAATCTTAAAGTCCGGCAATAAA
>Ga0193719_10000937_pt1 | contig 11381 bp, 10 predicted proteins | sample U2a2metaG_FD_160103 | JGI IMG/M metagenome (GOLD analysis project Ga0193719, IMG submission 160103) | Soil microbial communities from a riparian zone of the East river system, Colorado, United States - U2a2 | ecosystem: Environmental > Terrestrial > Soil > Riparian zone | place: USA: East... | reverse complement strand
CGTCCACCGTGCTCTGCTTATTTCTCGATATCGTGCTTTCTCTTGCCCCACCAAGACCTCCCGCCGCGCGCAGCTCCGCGGGATCGCCCGGCGCCAGGCGCATCACGAGAAAGCCGACCAAAGTGACGCCAAGAAACGTCGGTATGAGAAGTAGCAAGCGCTGGAAAATATAATGTAGCATTGCAAGCTACGGCACGGTCATTTCGCTCTGGTATTTTTGCGCCGCGCGCGGCACCCACCAATCCAGCGACTTTCCCGATGGAGTCAAGCCGCCGGGATAGACCTCGACTCCTTGAAAACGGCGCTGCACGGCGCTCACCAACTTGCGCGCATATAGGAATGTGTAAGGTTGTTCGTCGTTAAGAATGCGTTGATACTCGCGGTAAAGCTCGATGCGTTTTTTTTCATCGAACTCTTGTCGGTAGTCTTCGAGAATTTTGTCCACCCGGGCGTTTTTGTAACTGATGTGATTGGAGCCCTTGTTAGCCGCCTGAGACGAATGCCAAACCTGGTATTCGTCGGGCTCGCTGGCTGGCATCGACCACGCCATCAGCACGACGTCGAATTTATGATTTTTTACATCGTCGAGAAATATCGTCCAATCGAGTCCGCGCACCGTCGCGATGATGCCGTGTTTTTTGAGCTCCTCTTGAAGAACCAGGATGATACTCTTGCCGGTCTCGCTGGCGGAAGGAATTTTGAACTCAAATCGAAACGGCACTCTCTTGCCGTCGATAACCTTATCGAGCACTCCGTCTCCATCCGTGTCTTTCCACCCGGCTTCGGCTAGCAGTTCCAACGCTTTCTTGGGATCGTAAGGGTAGTTGTAAAGAGTCTTGTCGTACTCCGGGCGAAAAAAATAAATCGGACCATTGACCACCTGACCCAGACCGAACAAGATCGTTTTCACCATCTGCGCGCGATTCGTCAAGTAAGTCATCGCCTGGCGCACTCGCTTGTCCTTAAATATCGGATGAGCATTGTTCCATCCGATGTACGAGTAGCTCGGCGCATAGTACTCAAGCTTTTTGAATTGCTGGTTGAACCTCGCGCTGCTCGTCCCGCGCACGTGCTGAACCGGAGTTAGGCTTTCGATCATGTCGAGACCGCCGCTTTTGAGAGTCACCAACGCCGCGTCCGGATTGTTGACGATCCGATACTTGACGCGGTCCAGGTAAACCTGATCGATGCCTGTCTTGCCGTTGCCCCAATAGTTCAAATTGCGCACCAATTCAACTTCGCGTCCGGTTTTCCAGCCGTTGAGTTTATACGGTCCGCTGCCCATCGGATTGCGACTGTAATTCTTGTTGAAGTTGTCGGCAAACTTCTTAACGTTCTCTGAAAGTTTGGCAGGATCTTTCAGCAGATCCCGCATCGCCACGTTTTCCAGCAGATTTTCCGGATCGTAATAATGGCGCGGCATCACGCTAATGTTCTCGCCCAAAACGCTTTCGTTGAGAAAGTAAGGCTCCTTGGTGACAAACCGAATCGTGTATTCGTCGATCAGCTGCGCGTCGATGACGGAGTCAAAGTACACTCGCAAAAAAGGCGCGTTGACCAACGGACATTTGATCGCTTTGATGCTGAAGAGCACGTCCGCGCCGGTGAGCGGCCGGCCATCCTGAAAGTAGACATCGCGCCGAAGCTTGAACGTGTACGTCAATTTGTCGCTGGAGATCTCCGGCCGAGCTTCGGCGAGAAAAGGTTTGAGCTCCAGCGTGCGCGGGTCGCGCGCGAGCAAGGTTTGAAAAATATAATTGAGCAGGATCTCGCTCGCGGTGGCATCGTTACTGGTGAGTGGATTGAGCTGCTCGGGGTCGCTGAGGCTATGGGCAACCAGCCAGTCGCCCGTCACCGGCTTGCCGGGAGCCGCAGTCTCGGCCGGTGGCGCGTCGGATATTTTTACTTCGGTCTTATCGCCGCAGCCGAGCAGCAATAGCAGCGCGAGCATCCATCGCCGGCCTTTGGGAAACATGAGTCAACTACCGATCGCCTCGATCGGCACTTCCTGAGCGTTGGCGGGTTTTTGCTGCGAGAAAAGATCGGCGGGTAGGGCAGCGTTGAGCTCCGGCTGTTGGTAACGAATCTCGACTTTCTTTTTTTGCAGCAGCGCTTCAAACACGATGTGTGAAGGAAACAAGCCGGCCGGAGTGGAAATATACTCGCTGAAGGTTGCGCTCAATTCAACTTTGCCGTCAACGTTGAAACGCTCCCATTTGGTCGGTACCGGTTGCGGCGATTCGAAGGTCAACACGTCGCGCTTGCGCCCGTTTGGAGAAAAAACCAACGTGTTGCTCTCTTGCTTCGACGGCGCGCTTACGTCGACCGGCGGCAGACCAGCCAGCAAGCTCGTGATTTCTTCCAGCTCGAGGGGAATCTGCGTGTAGCGCCGTAAGTTATCTTTGGTGCGCCCGCCGCGCACAAAGACACCTTCGCGCGGATGATAGCCGACGATCTCTTTGTTATTCGCCGTGACGATGAGAATGGCGCCCAAAAAAGTCAGCGTCTCCAAACGCAGGCGATCGGGCCGTTGTACTAAAACCGCTTCTTGAAAGCCATGTTTGCCCTCCGGTCCGGCATAGTCGACCTGTGCGAGCGCGCGCATGGAGCGCACCTGCTTGTCTCGTTGGGTGACCGATTCGATCAGTTTGCCCGCTTCCCATTGCGGCACGGGTGGCTTGGGCTCAAGCGGCGGCGCAACCGTCGTGCAGCCGAACAGTCCGAGGGCAACCGTAGCTAAAAATAGACGTGTCAGGGAATGAACTAAGGCAACGACGGCGCGCCGCTCGACCAAGATCAAATCTTTCTCTCCAGGCGCTGGATTTTCTCGCGGATTCGCTTGAGTTGATCGTTTTCCTTGCTGAGCTTGAGCGCATCGCGGTAGCGCGTTAACGCGCGGTCACCCTTGCCGGCCTTTTCATAAGCGTCGGCCAGATGTTCGATGATCGTTGGATCGTCAACGGTAATCTCAACCGCTCTTTCGAGCTGTTCGACCGCCTTGGGATAGTCACCTTTCTGAAAGTAAACCCAACCCAGACTGTCGATGTAGAAGCCGTCGTTGGGCTGAATCTTGAGCGCGCGCTGAACCAATTCTTCAGCTTCGTCGAGCTGCACGCCCATCTCGGCCCAGGTGTAACCTAGATAATTGAGCGCTGCGGCGTTTTTAGGATTGAGCTCGATTGCTTTTTTCATGCTGGCGACGGATTTCTCTTTGTTCTTGTTCTCGTCATAAAGCGCACCGAGTTGAAAATGCGCTTCATCGCTCTTGGGGTCCAAATTTACGACGCGCTCCATCGCTTGGATCGCTTTCGGGTACTCTTTCGTCTTGCGGTAGAGCGAGCTCAAAAACGCATAAATCTCCTTGCGGTCATTGCGTTTTTTCACCACTGCCTGCAAGACTTCGATGGCCTTCTGAGGTTCCTCTTTGCGATCCAAGAGATATGCGGCTTGGACGCGCGAGTCGACGTAAAGCTCGCTTTTTTCCGAAACGCGTTGGAAAGCTTCCAGCGCTTTATCATCGGCTTTCATTTCGACATACGTAGCGCCGAGGTAGTAGCGCGCGCGATCGTTATCCGGATCACCCGCCAGGACGAGATTGAATTCGGTCGCCGCCCTATCGAAATCGCCCTTTTCAAAGGAGATCAGGCCAATTTTAATCCGCGTTTCACGGGGATCGACTTCGCTTCCTTGCAGGGTCTCGAATTGACGCAGGGCTTCATCAAGTTTGTTTTGGCCGACGTAAAGCTCACCCAAACGGCGGCGCGCCCAGGCGTTTTGCGCGTTGACTTGCAAGAGCCTCTGGTAAGTCTGCACCGCGTCCTCGGTTTTGCTTTCAAGTTCGTAGACGAGAGCGAGGTCCAATAAGACCGCCTCGGATTTGGGATTAAGCTCCAGCGCCTTGCGGTAGCTTTGCTCAGCGGCAAGGTACAGCTTACTCTTCGCGCGCACGCGGCCGAGATAGTAGTAGCCGAGCACGGAATTGGGGTCGGCTTTGAGCAGTTCCTCGAGCCTCTGACCGGCGCGCGCCAAATCGTCAACCTGCAAGTACAACGCGCCCAGATACAGCAAAGCTTCCGGATTATTCGGCTCGAGTTTCAGAACTTCGTTGTACTCAGCGATGCCTTTCTGGTGGTCGTTAAGGGACGAATAGAGACCGGCCAAAAGCACGTGATAATCGACGCTCTTGGGGTCAAGCCGGGTCGCTGACTCAGCCTCGGTCAGAGCCTTTTTTAGATCACCTTTGCGGAGGTAAAGAGTCGCCAATCTGAAATGAAGGAAGGCGTCATTAGGCTCAGCCTTAACGGCTTCTTCGAACTCCTTGAGCGCGGCATCAAATTCACCTTCGCCCAGCAGGGCATATCCCTTCATAAAGTGGCTGAAGGCGTGGGCCTCGGCGGGAAGCTCCGTTTTCGCTTGATTGCGAAAGGGCCCTTCGAGGGACCAAGTCAGACTCTCGGGAGGCGGTTTAAGCTCGGGGACCGCCGTGCTGCAGCCGGATAGAATCAGCAGCAAAATCGGCGTCCAAATAGCCCAAATACCCATCAATGCTAGCGTTAACACAACGACTACAGGGGGTCAATGTTGGGTTGCGCGTGACTTCATTCAATCGCTCAACTATGTTAATTTTTTGCAGTGCCAGTGCATCCTCGGCGCACAAGAATGTCAATATTCAAACCGAATTATGGCCCAATCATCCCGAGAATCCGCAGTAAAAGAAATCTCTGAGCTGCGGCGCGAAATCGATAAGCACAACTATCGGTACCATGTGCTTGACGATCCGCTCGTCAGTGACGCGGAATATGACCGGTTATTTCGCCGCTTGCTGGAGCTCGAGAAAGAGCATCCCGAGCTCACTACCCCTGATTCACCCACTCAAAGGGTCGGTGCGCCGCCCCTGGAACGATTCTCCACCGTGCAGCACTCCCTCCCCATGCTGTCACTCAACAATGCCACGGATCCCGAAGAGCTCGCAGAATTTGAGGAAAGAATTCAGCGTTTTCTTAAGCATAGCGAGGCCATCGAATACGCCGTCGAACCCAAGATCGATGGTCTGGCGGTGGAGTTGGTTTACCTCGACGGCAAATTTACCCTGGGCTCAACCCGCGGCGACGGCGTCAACGGCGAGGATATAACGGTCAATCTCAAGACCATTCGTTCGATCCCGCTATCCCTTCGTGCCGACGGGCATGCGATCCCGCGACGGCTCGAAATCCGCGGCGAAGTGTTTCTGCCGCTTAAAGCGTTTCAAAAAATGAACCGCGAACGAGAAGAAGAGGCGAAGCCGGTGTTTGCCAACCCGCGAAACGCCGCCGCCGGATCATTAAAACAGCTCGATCCCACGATCACTGCCAAACGCGCCCTGGATATTTTTTGTCACGGCACCGGCATCATAGAAGGCGTCAACTTCGCCACCCACTGGGAGTTTCGCGAGGGGATAGAGGAATGGGGTCTAAAGCCCGTGCCGCTCGGGCGCGTGTGCCGGAGCTTGAGCGAAGTTTTTCAATACCGCGACGAGATAGAAGCTCGTCGTGACGAGCTGCCCTACGAGATCGATGGGCTGGTGGTAAAGGTCAACAGCACGGCGCTGCAACAACGCCTGGGACAAATCGCTCGCTCGCCCCGGTGGGCGATCGCCTACAAGTTCAAGCCTCGCCAAGCGACGACGCGCATTCTCGACATTCAAGCCAACGTCGGTCGAACGGGCACGTTGACGCCGGTGGCGAGCCTGGAGACCGTGCCGATCGGCGGCGTGATGGTCAAAAGCGCTTCGTTGCATAACATGGACGAGATCGAACGCAAAGATATCCGCATCGGCGACACCGTCGTCGTCGAGCGCGCCGGCGATGTTATCCCGTACGTTGTGAAGGTGCTCGAAGAGAAACGCACCGGCGCTGAAAGAAAGTTCGTCATGCCCGACCGCTGTCCGGTCTGCGGCTCGGAAGTATTCCGCGAAGAAGGCGAAGCCGCCTATCGTTGCATTGGTATCTCCTGTCCAGCGCAGCTCAAAGAGAGTCTGAAATTTTTTGGCTCGCGCGGCGCCATGGATATCGAAGGCCTGGGCGAGAAACTGATCGAGCAATTGGTCGAGCAAGGTCTGGTTCATGACGTCGCCGATCTCTATGCCCTGACGAAAGAACAATTAGCCGGCTTAGAAAGAATGGCCGAGAAATCGGCGCAAAAACTCCTCGACGCGCTGGCGCGCAGCAAGCACGCCACATTGGCGCGCTGCTTGACAGCGCTGGGGATTCGCCACGTCGGTGAAGCAACTGCGAAACTCCTGGCCGAGCATTTTGGCGATTTAAAGAAAATCGAGAACGCGTCCGAAGAAGAGTTAATGGAAGTGCGTGAGATCGGCCCCGAAGTGGCAAAGAGCATCGCGCGCTTTTTTGCCCAAGAGACAAACCGTCAGGTCATCGAAAAACTGCTTACGGCCGGCGTGGAATTTAAACCCGAACCGAAAAAAACCGGCGTCCTAAACGGCGCGAGCTTTGTTCTGACCGGCGGCCTGGAGGGGATGTCGCGTCCGGAGGCGCAAAAACGTATCGAAGCGTTAGGCGGGCGAGTAACCTCAGGTGTCAGCCGCAGCACGACTTACGTCGTCGCCGGCGCCGACCCGGGATCGAAGCTTAAAAAGGCCAGCGAGCTTGGCGTGCGTGTCCTCACCGAAGAGGAATTTTTGCAGTTACTCGATCAGTAATTATCCCTTAAACGGCGCTGCGAAATACTCGAAGTAACCATCTTTGAGAACATAGACTCTCCGACGCGGCGAGTGCGTGGACTATGTGTCACTATTGGTCGTCAACTGAATGAATCCATGCGTCTGAAGGCGGTCTGAGCGGGTCGATTTACCGATTCGAACACATACATGCAAAATGGTTCTGGCAAAGTTGTGGCAAAGCAAACAATTGGAGCGGAACGCAGGATTGAAGATGAACGACTCGCCGATTTTGCTGCGATTGCTGTAACTCGCGGCTGGATACTCAAAGCCGTCAAGGTAGATTACCGCCACCCACCCACAAATCGGGCTGTGCCCCCCGCGAGCTGGCAAATTGACCAGAAATCAGAAAAGGGCGTCTTTCGTCGAGGTCACCAGAAAACAGGTGCAGCCGGTTTCACTCCACACACGATGATCGACGCTGCCGGCCTCGCTGTGGATGAAATCGCCGGGAGATAGTGTTCTGTCATCGACCTTCAATATGCCGTGGAGAAGATGCAGTTCTTCGATGCCCGCATGCCTGTGTCTAGGATAATCGGTTCCCGGATCAAGCCTGACCAACATGCTCACGCTGTCATTCTCCGCGTTCCTCGCGAGTATTTTGACGTGGATACCTGGCGCCGCTTCCTCCCACTCTGGTTTAACCGGCGCTTCCAACGGAGGTACGAACGGCTGCGTGGCCGTTTCGCTGGCGATTCGCTCCGCGAGCTGGCTCCATAACGATTCCGCGGGGCGCAACACATCGGTGGACCAGCCGACAAACGAGCGGACAATGGGTCGCAGCGTCTCGATTTCCTGCCGGCAATCCCCGCATGACGAGATTTGAGCCTCAACCGAAGCGGTCTCGCGCGGAGGAAGGGCCCGCAATGCAAACAGAAACACGAGATCCAGATGCTCTTGATTGTGTGTGCCCGGTTTTGAGTTCATCCAACCTTCAATTTCCTTTCCAGCGCCTCTCGAAGTTTTCCCAGCCCGGAGCGGATTCGCGTCTTCACGGTTCCGAGAGGTTCATTCAACTTCCTGGCCGTTTCTTCATAGGTCAATTCAGAAAAGAATGCGGTTTCGATCGTATTTCGTTCTTCTGGAGTTAGGACCCCAAGCGCATTCCGCAACAGGCGGCTCTGCTCCTCAAACAGACAGGCTTGTTGAGGATCAATAATGTCCGTTGTCGGCTGCAAGCTGTCCGAATACGCGTTCACTCGTTTTTTTCTCTGATCGAACCGCAGGCGATCAATCGCCCTGCTGCGCGCCTGGTTCATGATCCAGCCGACGACCGATCCGTTAGCAGGATCATAGGTCGAAGCTTTTCGCCACACATCATAGAACACATCGAGCGTGACTTCTTCGGCAGTTTCTTGATTCGCGGTTATCCGCACGATCAACGTAAAAACGATTCGATGCGTTTGCTTGTAGATGGAATGCAATGCACGTTGATCACCGTTCGCGACGGCCCGGACGAGCTGTAGCCACTCATCCTCGGATACCCGAACTCTTGACTTATCGGCATCTAGAATATCCCCAAGCGTCTTCGTATCGGCCGCACCCATGGCCGAAGATCATGCCGGGCGCAATTCTGCCAGTCAAGAGGCCGGAAGCCGATCCAGGACTTATTCCTCGCACGCGGCGTGATCTTGTAACCTTGCGCCTATACGAGAATAAACGCCAAAAGTCTGGCGCCGGATTTGAAATTGAAACAAAAAATACGATCGTGATCCCGACGCCGAAAAAAATCTTGCAAAATGGAAATCCAAAATCTGAATTTTGACGTTATTCAAGTGTCCGTTGTTGGTGATCAAGTGCGAAAAGTTCCCCAAGATTAACCTGTTAGTTAGAAAGAAGGGTCTGCATCTATGTCCGATAACAAGACCACGCTCAGCGATCTCGATCTGCTGATTGCAAGCATGGCTGATCTCGCCCGAGAAATCGGCGAAATGGAACCTGACGACCCAGTTCGCGCTGTGCGGCTGAAAGAACTTTATGCGCTTACAGAACTCAGTAAATCAGTCAAAACCGAAGGAAGTAAGATTATCCATAAGAGAATGGACGCGTTCCCCAAATGAACTGGAAGTTCCCGAAGAAACCAACCAAATCCCACCCGACACGAGGATTGTCGATCTCTATTCCGTCTGCGTAATACCCTAACATCTTTTGTAATCCAGCGCCTCTCCAACCTCATTTCTGAGTGTGCGGATGCGTTGACAAGAGGCTCCAGTGTAATCGTCGAAGAGACTCGCCACCGAGTCAGAGAGTTTAGTTTCTGCAATGCAGCATGTACGACAGATGCTTAGAACACTTTCGAGAATACTAAAGTCGAAGAACCTATTGCAAATTGTGCTTGCCTCGATATCGTGCCCGCGGCTGTCACACCCTAATTTGACAAGCACCGACCACCGGTCTAAGGAGGAAGAGCCTACTAGACAGTCAATCTCCGAAGTACCAGAGATTGAGATGACCAATTTCTCAAAACTCGCGACAATCCTTCCGCCGGAGCAGAAGGCTATTCGGGCGAAGTGCTTTCATCCAACGGGAGCGTTCGTCGAGTTCACGAAAGACGAAACCGAGCAGTCGATCCCAGAGCGGTTCGAGAAGATCGTTCGGCTACATCCGCAGCGGCTCGCGCTGAAACTTGGGGACGAGGCATTAAGCTATGAAGCTCTGAATCGAGCTGCCAACCAAATCGCTCACGCTATTTTAGCTAAGGGAGGAAAACAAGACGAGCCGGTAGCTTTGCTCCTTGGCAAGGGAGTCATCTTAACGGCTGCGATCTTCGGCGTCTTAAAGACAGGCAGGATTTACGTTCTTTTAAATCCCTCCTTTCCTTCAACAAGAGTTGACTTCATACTCAAAAATTCAGGGGCGGGCATAATAGTAACCGATAGCGACCGGCTCTCGTTGGCGACCGGGTTCGCCCGACGACGGCTACACCTGATCAACGTGACCGAGATGGATTCACGCCTACCTTCCAGCAACCCAGCTCTCTCTATCTCGCCGGACACCCTGACATGGATCACCTATACTTCGGGATCGACCGGGGAACCTAAGGGAGTCGTACAGAACCATCGTAACTTGCTCCACTTAATCATGACTCAGACCAATGATTTGCACATCTGCTCACAGGACAGGCTTGCAATGCTCATGTCGGCTGCGGGAGACATGTTCTTGGCGCTGCTCAATGGCGCAGCCATATTTCCGCCAAATACAAAGGAGAATAGGTCGGACGATCTTGGCAATTGGTTGATCCAAGAAAAAATCACCATATATAGCTCGGTTCCGTCGGTTTTCCGCAATTTTGTCAATACTCTTGGCGACCATCAGACATTTCCCAATGTGCGCTTGATTAGACTTACCGGGGAAGCGGTCTATCGGACAGACGTAGAAACATACAGAAAACACTTTCCCGAAAGTTGTATTCTCGTCAACCGTTTGTCGAGCACAGAAGTGCCGACATTCAGACAATATTTCATCGACCACTCAATCACCATCACTGATCACATCGTGCCGGTCGGCTATGCAGTCGAGGGTAACGATGTTTTTTTGTTACGTGACGACAGCGAAGAAGCTTCTAGTAATGAGGTCGGCGAAATCGCAGTTAAGAGCCGCCATCTTTCGCCTGGATATTGGCGCAATCCGGGGCTGACTCAAGCCAAGTTTTCGCCCGTCCCCGCTGAAGAGGAGAAGCGTATCTTTAAAACTGGGGATTTAGGTCGCATGAGTCCCGATGGGTGCTTGGTTTATCTAGGGCGAAAAGATTTTCAAGTTAAGATCCGAGGACACCGAGTCGAGTTGGCGGAAATCGAAAGAGCGCTTTGATCTTGGTCACTTCAGGGAAGTTGTTGTGGTTTCGTTGAACGATCACGCGGGAGAGCAGCGCCTTGTGGCTTACCTGGTGCCGGTTAGACCGACTGTTGTCAGAGCCGACGCGCTTAGAGCGTCGCTTTCAGAAAAGCTGCCCGACCATATGATACCTTCATCTTTCGTGGTGCTGGATTCGATACCAGTTACGTCCACTGGTAAGGTGGATCGAAACGCACTGCCAGCACCCAGCCGGACACGACCCGAGCTGCACACTAGCTTCGTTGCACCCAGAACATTCTTTGAGAAAGAGTTAGCCCAAGTCTGGGCAGAGATTCTTACGCTCGATGTAGTCGGGATCCATGACAATTTCTTCGATTTAGGAGGTCATTCGCTGGCAGCTACGCGTGTTGTCTCGCGCGTTATCAAGACCTTCCAGGTGGATGTGCCGCTCCAAGCTTTGTTTGCGGCACCGACCGTGGCCGAGATGGCGGCTATGGTTACCGAACACCAGGCAAAGAAAATAGGGGACCAGGCTCTTAGTCGTGTCTTAGCTGAATTGGAATCGCTTTCGGAAGACGAAGCAGTAAACCTCTTGGCGGCTAAGAAAACGATATGACCCGGCGGCAAGCGTAGCTGGGCGGCTAACCGAAAGACGGACATCGAATTGCAGGTGGTCCGCTGATCGAATATCACACGTTCCGCACCGCTCCGGCGCTGGGCGAGTATTTTGCCTAAAGATAAGGGGACTGCGAGATCCCAGCAGAAGAGTTGGAAGCTGGCACGTCGGAACCAGGGACAGCAGTTCCGACGCCCGGCCCTGGGACAATCACCCGTTCCTTTTCGTAACCCGCTCTTTGCCCCCGAAATGTCT
>Ga0193719_10000935_pt1 | contig 11382 bp, 13 predicted proteins | sample U2a2metaG_FD_160103 | JGI IMG/M metagenome (GOLD analysis project Ga0193719, IMG submission 160103) | Soil microbial communities from a riparian zone of the East river system, Colorado, United States - U2a2 | ecosystem: Environmental > Terrestrial > Soil > Riparian zone | place: USA: East... | reverse complement strand
ACAGGATCTGGCACAGACCCTCGTTGGCGTAGATCTTCGCCGGCAAGGGCGTGGTGTTGGAGATTTCGAGCGTGACGAAGCCCTCCCACTCCGGCTCGAACGGGGTGACGTTCACAATAATTCCGCAGCGGGCATAGGTAGACTTGCCTACGCATATGGTCAGCACGTCGCGGGGAATCTTGAAATACTCGACCGAGCGCGCCAGAGCAAAGGAATTCGGCGGAACGATGGCGCATTCTGAACTTACGGTCACAAACGAACGCTCATCGAAATTTTTGGGGTCGACTACCGTGCAATTTACATTGGTAAAAATCTTGAATTCGTCGGCCACTCGCAAGTCATAGCCATAGGAAGACAACCCGTAGGAAATCACGCCCTCCCGCACCTGCTTCTCGGAAAAGGGGTTAATCATATCGTGTTCCTTGGCCATCTTGCGGATCCAGCGGTCACTCTTCAGCATGCGGCTCCTTGGTCGATGGGGATAAAATGCAGTCCTCAGTCTTCAGTTTTCAGTTGTCAAGAAAACGCCTCTTCCTGCCTGGGCTAGGGGGTTCGTTTTTCCTGAAGACTGACGACTGAAGTGACGATTGCGGGTGCCCCATCTTACGGGAGAGAAGCTGCCGTTGACAATCTCTCTTATGTCCCTTAGCATCAAGCACTTGGTGGGCCATTCTCAGTCCGCCGCCGGGAGCCTCCTGTGATCAAGCTCGACATCATTAACGAAGTGGTGAATAAGACCGGCATTACCAAAACCAAGGCCGAGCTCGCTGTCGAAACCGTTTTCGAGAGCATGCGCCGGTCTCTGTCCAAGGGCGATCGCATTGAACTGCGGGGCTTTGGCGTGTTCAACGTGAGGCCGCGCAAGACCGGTATCGGTCGCAACCCGCGCACCGGCGCTGAAGTCTCAATTCCGCCCGGCAAGGCGGTGCGATTCAAGCCCGGCAAGGAGTTGCAGTCGATCGACTAGGCCTGGACTGCGCCAACAGTCGTGACCGGCAATCATCGGCGCGACCCCGCACCCACAGCGGCGCTCGCTCGCACCGCCGTGGAAGCATCAAAATCTCTCATGTCCGATCTCGATCCCCCACTTTCCGCTCCGACGGCGGAGTACCTACCTGCCGAAGTGTATGTCGTGCAGCCGCCGAAGCAGAGGTATTGGCTGCACTTTCTGCTCTTTCTGGCCACCATTTTCACTACGCTCGTGGTAGGCGCAAAGATGGAATTCGACTTCCTTCACCATGCGCCGCCGTTCGTTCATGGCAATGAATTTGTTCCGCTTTTCCCAGTGGGCTGGGCGCTTCGTGAACCGGCGCGCCTGTTGCTGGGCATTCCCTTCTCGGGCACGCTGCTGCTGATTCTTCTGGCTCATGAGATGGGACACTACCTTTATTGCCGCTACTACGGCGTGTCCGCAACGCTTCCTTTCTTCATCCCGGCGCCTACTTTTATTGGAACCCTGGGAGCGGTGATTCGCATACGATCTCCGATCCGCTCGCGATGCGCGCTGTTTGACATTGGGATCGCCGGACCCATCGCCGGATTTCTAGTCGCGCTAGCCGTTCTTGTGATCGCGATTCCTCACTCGCGAGTGGTGCCGGACGCGCTGGGCAATTCCGATGTTGAAATGGGCTATCCCCTCGTCTTCGCTATCGTCTGCGCCGTGTTCCCGCTACCCGGCGTGCACGGCGGATCGGCACCGATGCAAGATATTTATTTTCATCCCAGCGCGATCGCGGCATGGGTGGGAATGTTCGCTACCGCACTGAATCTTCTACCGGGCGGCCAGCTGGACGGTGGACATATCATCTTCTCGCTTGGCCCGCGAGCCCATCGGCTCGTGTCGCGGCTGACCATCCTGGCGCTGATTCCAATGGCGTTTTATTTCTGGGCGGGATGGTTGCTCTGGGCCATCCTATTGCGCATCAGCGGAATGCGGCATCCCATGGTGGAACAATGGCCGGGCGTGACCAAGGGCCGGCGCTGGCTTGCGGTTTTCGGTCTGCTGCTGATGGTGCTTACGTTGACTCCTGCACCGTTCGCGCACAGTTCGTTGCGGCAAGTAGTGCGAACGATACGCGGGGAACAGTAGCGATCCAAGGGCTTGTTCAGGCGGGCCGCTCTACTGCGAAAAATGCGATTCAGCTACTTACCGCCCCAGCAGCTTTTTTGCTGCCGGGATGTCCTAGTCATCGCCACCTAAATCCTCGACCACTCTCGCCCTCGTCTCGACCCAGAGCTCAGCCCCAGCCGCCTGCTGGGTCACAATCAGCCGGCGTGCTTCCACCTGAATTTTGGGCAGGTGGAAGAAGAATAGAACTGCCGCACCCATACAAGCCACTGCACCGATAGAAACCGTTAACGGAGCCCCCAGATGGTGGGCCAGCGCTCCCGCAAATAGCGATCCGAAGGGCGCCATGCCCATGAACATCATGGTGTAGAGCGCCATGACACGGCCGCGCAGCTCATCCGGAACCATCGCTTGAATCAGCGTGTTGGAGGAAGACATTTGCAGCATCATGCAATATCCCACCGGCAGCAGGAGGATGGCTGAGAGCCAAAAATTACGGGAGAGCGAAAACAGCACCAGGCTGGCACCAAATCCTCCGCAGGAGAATGCGACCCAGCGACCCAGCCCCCGAAAGCCTGCACGCGTGGCTAGCGTAAGGGCCCCCAGCAGCGCACCCACGCCGGTCGCACCCATCAGAATTCCCAGGCCGCGTGCTCCGCCGTGCAGCACCCTGTCCGCGAACAACGGCATGAGTACGGTATAAGGCATCGCCACCAGACTCACCAATCCGAGCAGGAGCAGCAGCACACGAATCGGTGCGGTGTTGCGAACGAAGCGGAAACCTTCGATCAGGCGGGCCAGGGCTGGGCCTGAGCGCGCCAGGCGCGAAGGCCGCGACACCCGCATCCTCAGCAGGCCGCTGATCACGGCGATGTAGCTGACGGCGTTGGCGAAAAAGCACCATCCTTCACCAATCCTCGCCACCAGGATTCCGGAGATCGCGGGGCCAACAATACGTGCGCCGTTGAACATGGAGGAGTTCAGCGCGATGGCGTTCATCAGGTCTTCCTTGCCCACCATGTCCACCAGGAAAGATTGCCGCGCCGGTATGTCAAAGGCATTGACCGCTCCGAGCAGTGCCGCCAGCACGAAGATGTGCCACACCTGCACAACTCCGGTGAGCGTAATGGCGGCAAAAATGGCCGCGAGTATCATGGATGAAATTTGGGTGCCGATGACCAGCCGCTGGCGGCTGAAGCGGTCTGCCGCGATGCCTCCCAGCGGTGCCATCAGAAACACAGGGAACTGGCTGGCGAATACCGCCGCTCCTAACAACAGGGGGGAACCAGTCAGGCGATAGACCAACCATGACTCTGCAATGGTTTGCATCCAGGTGCCGATCAGGGAGACGAGCTGCCCGCTGAAGAACAGCTGGAAGTTACGGTGGCGCAAGGCACGCAGGGTTGAGGGCAAGCAACCGGCTTTGGGGGACGGTGGGCCGGAGTTGTCCGGTAATTGCTCGAGATTTCGGCCAGAACCGGCGGAATGGGTCACGGTAAAGTTTGCTTGTCTTCCCTGCCCCAAACCAGCTAACGACGCCGCATTCGTCCTCCCCGCCCAAAGCAGGAATTTTCACCCGGCGTGGGACAACTTCCAGCTTCCTCCTGGTCACAAGCTGGAGTAGAGTATTCGATGTTCGACGTCAGGGTCTGGCGGAATTTTCGACAGGTACAAGCATTATAGAGATCACGCTGTCGTTGACTCTGGGAAATCCCGCGGTTGAGACGCCGGCGATCGGAGAGAGCATGACTACAGATCAGGTTCACCTTGAGCGCCGGGCATCACAACGCTTCGACTTCCAGATTCCGGTTGGAGTTCGTTTGGCAGGCACCGACCGCGAAGGCTGTGGTTTTACCCAGAACCTGAGTGGGCGCGGTGTATTTTTCTACACCGATTTTCAGGTCGCCGAAGGCGACGCGGTGGAACTAACCCTGGTTATGCCCTCCGAGATCACACTGACTGAGAACGCGCGGGTTCGCTGCCGGGGCAGGGTCGTCCGGGTTCTGTCGGTGGAGCGGAAGTTCGGCGTCGCGGCCCGGCTGGAGGGGTATGAATATCTGCCTGAAGCTGCGACGGCGGCGCAAATTTCCGCTAACTTCCCCCGGATTTCCGCCGTACGCGGGGCCAATCAAACCGGCCAGACTCCACCCTCCCGGTTTCCGGGGTTCAGGGAGCCGGCGTCGCAGTAGAAGAGCCGAAAAGCATCGGTTAGGAAACGGCTGAGCCCGAGCCGCCGGTGGACGCGATGACAGCGGCGTGGACTGCCAGCGCGCACTTAAATGGCGTATGCCCTGCGGGGCGCGGTTTTTCCCGGTTTTCTTCCTTCCCAAGCCAACCCGTTTTGCATAAAATGCTTGTTGCAGACGGAAGGCTTGGCTTTGGATTCCTCCTGGTGTATTTGTCTCCCAGCCGTTCATCGAAGAGCGCTACGAGTGTGCAATTTGGTTTTGGGAGGGATTTTCTCCCGTCAGGCGGGAAGCAGTTACGGAAGTCATTTGGCGTAGCCCTTATATTTCAATAACATGCTGATTCTAGCCACAGAGTGATGCCATGCAAGGAGTAGCGGTAACTCTTCTAACCGAAGACAGGGAACGGCTATCCGTCCTCCAGCACCGTTTGGAGGGAACCGGCATGGGCCGCAATGTCTTCAGTCACGTGGGATTTCCGGCCAGCTCCACCGATCCGGTGCTGCGTCAGATGCAGGACGTGCGCACCGAAGTAGTTGTTGTGGACATTGACGCGCGCGATGTACAGCGGGCCATCAGCACCATTGAACTGATCCAGGCGAATACCGGCGAGATTGCGATTTTTGCGGTGGGCGAAATGAATCACCCACCCACCATCGTGGCCACGATGCGCGCGGGGGCCTGCGAATTTCTGGAACGCAGTGCGACGTCGGAAGCCTTGATCGAGGCGCTCACCCGCTTTGCCGCATCACGCGGCAAAGGGCGCACCTCTTCCGGTCGCGCGCGCATCTTCAACGTATTGAATTCCAAGGGAGGCGCGGGCGGTACCACAGTTGCGGTCAACACAGCCATCGCGCTGCAGGAATCCCAGGGCGGAGTTTTGCTGGTGGATTTTGCTCCACTCGGACATTGCGCTCTCCATCTCAACGTGCGGCCCACGTTTGGAGTGGTTGACGCGCTGCAAAATCTGCATCGACTGGATGCCTCGCTGCTCGAGGGTTTGATGACTCAGTGCAAGGGCGGCTTGCAGCTGCTCGCCGGTCCGCAACAGCTGCAGAGCGGAATCCCGAGTGCGGCCGAATTGGCGCGCCTGTTCGATCTGCTGGTGGCGCATTTTCGCTATGTCGTGGTGGACTGCTCTGGCCGCCTGGATCAAACGGCGCGGCAGCTGTGCGATCTCTCGAACGCAGTCCTGTTAGTCGCCCAGACAGACGTGGTTTCGTTGTGGAGCGCCAGCCGCATCCGCTCGTTTTTGGAAGAGGGCGCGACTCGAGATCGGGTTCGAATCGTGCTGAACCGCTACAAAAAAATTCCTGGATTCACCGACGAAGACGTGGAGAAAGCCACGACCTGCAAGCTTCTGTGGAAGGTTCCCAACAACTTCCAATCGATCGCGCCCGCCATCGACAAGGGCGTTCCGGTGGCGCTCGAAAACAATGAGATCGGCCGCTCGTTTCAGTCGTTGGCGGCCACTCTGGCGCAAGCCTCCTCGGCGGGCGAGGGCTCCCTCGATTTGTCCTACCAGAACGACCGGGGCGACTCCTCCAAGAAAGCACCCGGCCGATTACTGATATCGCCATTGCGCGCCGGCCAGTAGTCCGGGTTCCGGCCAGGTTCAGTTCGTAGACCTCAATCCTCCGCCGATCACACCAGTTTATCTATCCGGCACGTGGAAAATATAGAGTGAGTGGTCGAGAATCTCGATCCGTTCCTGCCGCAGCAGCCAGCGGTACCCCTGCGGATCGGCCAAAAACTGACCGGAAAGATTGGTGGCGCTCACAATCAGCGTGCCAGAGGTATGTTCATGCTCCCCGAGAGGACGGTCCCGAATTCCATAAATCGCCGGGTCCACACTTCCAAAGTACGAGAGGGAAATTTTCTCGTCGGGATGGTCGCGCTGATATTGGCGCAGCGCCAGTAGACCCTGTCCCCAATCGAGGTTGCTGTCGGTCAGTAAGCGGTAGCTTTCTGCTGGCCGAACGAATGCATTGAAATAGGAGAGATATCCCGGAGCATAGCGCAAAGCGTCGGCAGCATTCAGCCCTACCAGCAAGGCGAGGATCGCCCGGAGAGCGCGCTTTCGCCCCGCCCATTCCCACACGACGGCCGCAAACAGCAAGGCAAACGGGTACAACGGCAACACATGCCTCTCTCCGATGTTGAAGCGGGCGAAGATCGCCAGCCCCAGGTAGACCAATGGGAACGATGCCATGATCCACTCATCGGTGATCGACAAATCACCAATCCGCAAATCCGCCCCGACGCGGAGTCTTCTTCCCAACCCAAGCGCCACGCCGGTCAAGGACAAGACGAGAACGACTGTCGGCCACTTCAGCAGGATCACAGTCGGGTAGTAGGTCTTCCACCCGCCCTGACGCGAAACCCGTCCCATAAAAAATGCGGCTTGACCGTGCCGGTTGTGCCTGATCAGTTCGCGAAAGCCCTCAACGTATTCCCCAGCCGGCACCAACAAACTGTAATTTCTGTGGCCACCCACCGGCTTCACAATGAGCGCGGTCTAGTTGGGGAAAGTCGCAGTCAACGTGCCGTCGTGAACGGTCAGCCGCGAGACGTGAAAGAGATATCCCGCCCAAACGAGAAACAACGCCAGTGCCAGCGCGGCGGCTGCTCTGCTCCAGTTCCACCGCCTTGGATCGCGGATCATCTTGTCGGTGCCTGAAAATAGCACCCACAGCAGAGCCAGCAGGAACATCGGCGCAGTAGAAAACTTCACCAGGAGCATCAAACCGAGCAGCCCTCCGAGCAAGAAAGTGCGCTTCCAGGTTGGCTGGCGCCACCAATTCCTTAAACTCCATGCGCTAGCAAAGATAAACAGCGCGGCTGCGCCGTCGGTTGCAGCGATCGAGAAATGAGCGATCAGCGATGGCGAGAACGCGAACAGGGCGAGCGCGAAGTTTGCCGCACCTCGGGAAAGCAACTGGTCTGCCGCTCGCCAAACCAGCCAGGCCAGAAGCAGGCCCAACAGAACATTCATGGCGCGAGCCCGCCCGGCCAGCGCTTCCGGATCGGGCGCCATGCGCGTGATGTGAAATGAGTCCGGCAATTTCTGCACCTCCACCTGCCAGCGCGAGTCCAGCAGCGGGAGTGCGAGCCACAAGCGGGCAAGTGGAGGATGATCGTTGTACTCTTCGAATCGTGCGAAACGCCAGCCGTTCAAGCCTTCCGCGATGTGCACGGGCTCATCGTAGGTGAGTGACTGGGTGCGGATGAACCAGGTGCATTGCATTACGTAAAGGAACGCAAGCAGGGCCGGAAGAAACCATCGCCCGGTCGCTGCCCGCGACTTTTTCGGCGCGAATGAAGAGCATGTCGGTTGAGCACTTACCGGCCAAGCCATTCTGAGCCCGCAGTTTTCGCGGAAGTTAACTTTCCTTCTGCACCCGCTGACTTTAATCAGGTTAGCAGAATTTCCTGCCGTTTCCCCTGCCGTTTAGCCAGTCCCACAATCTTGCCGTGGGCAAGGGCCATGTCCGCGGTGGCAGCCTCACCGTAGATATCCATCGTGGTTCGAATGCTGCTATGACGCATGAGTCTCTGCTGAACACCCTGTGCCTCGCCAAAATTCTGTCCGAGAAATCAGCAGTTTACACACACCTTCCTCAATTCCGCCATCTGCTATGACTGTGGCCTATGTTCCACCTCCTTGGCCTTTGGTTCGGAACACTTGTTCGCTGCTTTCGCCCACGCCGGGACCTACTCCTGGAGAATCTGGCCCTCCGGCAACAACTCACGGTGCTGAAGCGCAGGCATCCCAAATCCAAACTCTGTCTCTTCGACAAGCTCTTTTGGGTTGCCGCTCGCCGGTTCTGGCCCGCCTGGAAGCAATCTCTCATTCTTTCACACCGGAGACCGTGGTCCGTTGGCATCGTGCTGGCTTTCGCATGTACTGGAGCCTGATCTCCAGAGCGAGAACGCAAGTGGGTAGGAGGAAACTCTCCAAAGAAGTTAGAGATCTGATCTTCCAGATGGTGTCGGAGAATCCGACCTGGGGCGCACCGCGGATTCATGGCGAACTTCTCATGCTCGGCCTCGACGTGTCGGAGCGAACCATCTCCCGCTGGATGAAGCGTGCACCCAGAGACCCCGAACCGGCCCAGCGCTGGCTGGCCTTCCTGAGGAATCACCGCGAAGCCATCGCAGCGATGGACTTTTTCACGGTGCCTACGATCACTTTTGGTGTTCTCTACTGCTTCTTCGTCATCAGCCATGACCGGAGGCGCATCCTCCACTTCAACGTCACTCGTCATCCGACCAGCGCCTGGACCACCCAGCAGTTGCGAGAAGCGTTTCCGTACCAGTGCTCTCCCAAGTACCTCATCCTCGATCACGATGCCAAGTATGGATTAGACGTGCCTGCGGCCATTCATTTCATGAAGATCACTCCCATCCAGACTTCGTTTCAGAGTCCTTGGCAGAACGGCGTCGCCGAGCGATGGGTCGGCAGTTGTCGACGCGAACTGCTCGACCACGTCATCGCTCTGAACGAGCGTCATCTGAAGCGACTCCTCTCTGACTACGTGCGCTACTATCACGACCGAACTCATCTCGGGCTAAACAAGGAGACTCCCAATCGCCGATCATGCTCAGCCATAGTGGGAGGGGTCTTTTCTTGCCCTCGGCTGGGCGGTCTGCACCACCGATACGACCGAGCGGAGTAGTACCCACAACGTTTACAACAAAGTCCAATTCGGTCCCAGCAAGAATTGTGTCTTGTGGGCGCTCAGACCAGCAGTCGGTAACTCGCGCACGAAAACAGTGTCGAGGATGGAGGGAAACTTTCCGTGAACAGGCACCTTTCCTACGACGCTTTGACTTTTGGCGAGACACAACGCAGAGGATTCGAGTGTTCAATGGAACTACGCGGCCAGATCCTGTTGGTGACTTAGACTTGCCGACCGTTAAAATCCTCGCCGCAAAGTCCAATTGTCTCCACCGTAGCAACCGGATTTCGCTGTACCGAATTCCGGTGTTCAGGGCCAACATAACGGCATCAAGTTTCTCACGACATTCTTCACCACTCTGTCCCCGATCCTTCGTTCGCGCGCAGTTCTCCAGTTGGAGAACCTAGCTCTGCGCCACCAAATCGGCGTGCTTCAGAGGTCGGCGAGAAGACGCCCAAAATTGACACAAGGGGACCGCCTGTTGTGGGTCTGGCTGTCTCACATCTGGAGCGACTGGCGTGCGGCTCTGGCCATAGTCAAGCCCGAAACGGTCGTGGCCTGGCATCGTGCTGGCTTTCGCCTGTTCTGACCTGGAAGGTCCGCCGCGGCCATAAGGCCGTCTTTCAAAGTGCTTTCTGTTTCCTGCTGACTCTTACTTGATGCCGATCCCGCACGGGCTTGCGGACCCGGATTCTAGTGCCGCATTGAACGCATTCGCCGAAAGGCTCATGGACGAGCTTCGTATACGATGTTAAACGGCGTTTCCACAGCTCGCCGGAAACGGCTGAAGGCAGCTGCAGTGACCACCTCGCGAATACGTTTTTCGCCTGACTGCGCGCCCAGGCACAGCGCGACTTCTTGCGAACGCGAACAGGGCGTGCACAACAGAGTTGAAAAGGAGTAGTACACGCGGCCGACCGGGTTCAGATTGTCCTGTAGCTCATCGTTGGCAAACGGTTCGACAATCATCCATGTGCCATCCTTGCTGAGCGATTTGCGCACATGGGTTGCGGCGCCTACCGGATCACCCATGTCGTGGAGGCAATCGAACACGGTAACCAAGTCGTAGTCCGTGCCCGGAAACTCTTTGGCCTTCGTGACTTCAAAGGTGACACGATCCGAGAGACCTTCTCTCGCGGCGATCGCGCGAGCGCCCTCGATGGATTTGTCGTGATAGTCAAATCCGGAGAATTGTGATTTTGGGAAGGCTTTGGCCATCAGCACGGTAGACGCTCCCTTGCCGCAGCCCACATCGGCGACACGTGTCCCCGCCTCGAGCTTGGCCTTTACACCTTGCAGAGAAGGAATCCACGAGCTCACAAGGTTCGCTGCATAGCTCGGCCGGAAGAATTTCTCGCAGCCATGAAACACGGCGTCGTCGTGCTCATGCCAGCCCATGCCCGCGCCGGAACGGAAGGACTCGGCAATCCTGGGAACAGCGGCAAGAGACCCGAGAGCCAATTGGAAGGCTCCTGGAATGTACGCTGGACTATCTTCATTCGCCAGCGTAAACGCCTGTTCCTCGCTCAGGCTGAACTTGGACGTCTTTTCGTTATACGTGACGTAGCCTCCGGCAGCTTGAGAGCACAGCCATTCGCGCAGATAACGCTCATCTGTCCTGGTCTTTATCGCCAGTTCGGCTGAGGTCAGGGGACCTTCCGCGAGAGCCTTGTACAACCCCAGCTTTTCGCCAATCACCACCATGCCGCAGATCCCCAACGAATTGCCCTACGAACACGTTCAGTTTGTCCATGTCAACTGCCATTTTTTATTCTCCTTTCAGATTGCAAATTCTTTGTATTTACATGCAGTGACGCACTAATGGGAGTTCCTCACGAAGCTGCTCCCTTTGGATTGTACAAAAGCACGGCCCCTCGAAGACCTTCGTCGGTATTTCTCCGCAGCTCGACACCTGAATCGTCCGTCGGCGTAGGGGCGGAGCCATTGGTCCCTGCTTGAGATATCGGAAACGGAAGGCAAAAGACGACAGGGCTGCGACTATTCCAGGGAGAGCTGACGAGATCGCTTTGCTTCTGGACTGTATCTGTTGCGCGAAAATCAGCCCTGACCTTGAGTCCATGGGGATGAAACCAGCCATGTCTGTGTGGAATGCTTAGCCCCCACCCGGTAAAAGTGTCGAAGTAGTCGCGAATGCTTCTCAATATCCTGACTCTTGATAGCCAGCAGGAATCGACCAAAGTTCAAGTTAATTCTGTTCATACCATTTCCTCCGAACTCGGCCCGGCCTTGCTTTGAACAATGTCGATACCGGACTTGGAACGGGCAATGAACCGCTCCAACTCGGTTTCCTCCATTAGCACTCTCCGCCCTATACGAACGGGCACGAGTTTGCCGTCACGTATGTACGCCCTCACAGTCCAAGGGGATATGCCCAAGAGTCCCGCCCCTTCGTCGATATTCTTTAGACCCTGCATCTAATTTCCTC
>Ga0193719_10000934_pt1 | contig 11388 bp, 12 predicted proteins | sample U2a2metaG_FD_160103 | JGI IMG/M metagenome (GOLD analysis project Ga0193719, IMG submission 160103) | Soil microbial communities from a riparian zone of the East river system, Colorado, United States - U2a2 | ecosystem: Environmental > Terrestrial > Soil > Riparian zone | place: USA: East... | reverse complement strand
TCGACGCTCAATCAATTTCGCGTCTGAGCGGTTGATGAACGATTCGATCTCGTTGATGAGCTGGGTGGAAGCATCAGCGATGACAAACTCGGTTTGATTTTCAATTGCGATCAATTCCTGCAAACGCCCTTCGCACACGAGCACGCCATCGGCGAGAATGCCAACGCGATCGCAAATTTCCTGCGCTTGCGCGAGCAAATGCGAGGAAAGCAGCACAGTGATTCCGCGTCGCCTAAGATCCAGAATCAGATCGCGAATCTCGCGTGAGCCTGCCGGGTCGACACCAGCAGTCGGTTCATCCAACACCACCAGCCTGGGATCGTGAATCAGTGCTTGGGCGAGCCCGATGCGCTGCAACATCCCTTTCGAATAAGTGCCCAGCCGCCGTTTGCGTGCCTTCGTCAGTCCGACGAGGTCGAGCAATTCGTTTATGCGATTTTTTAATGGGGCGCCTCTGAGGCCGCAAAGGCGCCCGAAAAAACGCAGCGTTTCTTCACCGGTGAGATACTTGTAGAAGTAGGGATTCTCCGGCAGAAACCCGACCGCTTCCCGGCTTTCGACTAGACGGCTGTCGCGTCCGAAAATTTCCGTGCGGCCGCGCGTTGGCGAAACGAGCCCTAGGATAATTTTGAGAGTCGTGCTCTTGCCGGATCCATTCGGCCCGAGCAACCCGTAAACTTCGCCCGATTCAATGCGAAGATCGAGATCGCGCACCGCAACAATCGACTGTCGGTGCAAGGGAACAGGAAAAATTTTGGTCAGCCCCCGAACGGCGACGGCCGGATCACTCATGGCGAATTTCAAAACCGCGGGCGGCGACCGGGTTCTCCAGTTTATTTTCGGTTTGTTTACGAATGAGGGCGTGTAGGTCGCTCTGTGCTACGCCCTCGAGGAACGCGCGCACCTCGTCTTCGTCTCCGTTGACCTGAAGCTCCACACGACCATCCAACAGGTTGCGTACCCAGCCCGTGACATCGAAGCCCTTGGCGATATGTCGCACCGACCAGCGGAAACCGACGCCTTGGACGTTACCCTCGTAAAACACTTGGAGCGAGATCATCGTTTACCGAAGATGCTGGATGCTTCATACTTGCTGCTCGATGGCAATGCCAGCACCGACGAGAATCCAGCATCTAGAATCTAGAATCCAGAATTGCCTCACTTCTCACTTATAAGAATATACGAGACAGAAGCTGCCTGCCTCACCCTCAACCAGATCGATCGAGACGAAGTACTGACCGCTGTTCGTCGGCGAAAAGCCGGCTGCAGCCTTTTCATCCGCATTGTACCCCTCGGTAGTAACTTGCTTTCCGGTCTCATCATAAACGCTCACCGCAATTTTTTTCGCCGGTTCGGTTGCGCCGGCGGAGAACCAATACTGGTTTCCTGCGTAGAGATTCACCGCGACGAGGGTACGATCGTTTCGCTTAACGGTCCCGCACCAGTGGCCATCTCGGATCTTGAAACCCTCGTTCGAAAATGCTCCGGCAAGATCGAGTGCGGTTTTGCGCGCTTCGACCTCAGCATCCGTCTCCGCCCACGCAGGGATCCTCGCGGCCAGTACAAAGATCGATAGAAAAATTAGCAAGCGGCGTTTCATCTCGCGACGGCCTTGTTTTCTATCTTCTCCATCACCTTGCCAACCGCTTCGTTGACCTTCCGCACTTCATCCACAGTCGGTGCCTTGTCCGCCGGGAAAGAAACAAGCTTTTCAATCCCAGTGAGTTCTTCACTCACATCTTTGACCAGGGGCTCGCTGCGAAGTTCGGGTGAGATTTCGTTGATCTTCGATTGCATGAACTTAACGAGTGCCGGCTGGCGCAGAACCTTCGCGCTTCGCTCGTCGTAATTTCGCGCGATGGCTCCGCTGACTACTTGCGTGCCGCGAATCCAACCACCGAGACTCACCAGAATCACCAGGTCCTGGTCGTTGTGCGATTGCATTGAGGATTTCACTTCGTTCTGTGTCGCTTCCAGTTCTTCCTGCAACGTGTCCCATTCATTGTTCTCGGCGAATTCGTTAATGCTATTACCGCGTTTAAGCAGGTTCTCGCTTACTCCAAGCGCTTTCGCGAGTTTAATGACGTCTGAGCCGATGTTTTTAACCTGCTGGCTGTCCTTGGCTTCAATGGCAATAAATCCATCGGCGATCAAGCCGCCGAGGTTGAGGGCAATTTGCGCACGATTGCGATACGTTATCGGCATCGGCCCGCGATACTGGCCCGACCAGTCTGTTTTGCCAGGTTTCTCAATCGCCGCGAAAAGCTCGCCCGGCGTTGGGATGCTAATCGAGTCGGTTCTAACGGCTTTTGCCAACTGATCGGCTGGGAGACGTCCGGTCTCTGCGCCGGCCGCGGCAAAAATGATCCCCGCCAACCCTATCGCGCCAAATCTCGTTAAGCCAATCATCGATCAGACTATCCGTGCCCCGGCTAAATTGCCAATTGGAATCCTCGACTGCAAGAAAGAACCTCACGCGAGCTCGGGTTTTCGCCAATCACGAAGATTAGTTGAAGAACCTGTTTCCCATGCGCATCATTGGCGAGTGTAAGCCTTCTGCGCTGCGATATTCGACAATGTCAAAGACTTCAATCCGCAATATCATCGCACGCGAAATTTTGGATTCACGCGGTAATCCGACAATCGAAGTCGATGTCCGGCTTGACGGGGGGGCGCTTGGCCGGGCGGCGATTCCGAGCGGGGCGAGCACGGGCGAACATGAAGCATGGGAATTGCGCGATGGCGACAAAAGCCGGTTCGGCGGCAAAGGGGTGAAGCATGCAGTCGCCAACGTTAATGGCAGAATCGCGCCAGCTTTCCAGGGATGGGACGCGCTGGACCAAAGAAAGATCGACAACAAGTTGATCGAGCTCGACGGCACGCCGAACAAAAAGAACCTGGGCGCAAATGCGCTGCTCGGCGTTTCACTGGCGGTGGCGCACGCCGCTGCCGCCGCGGAAAATCTCTCGCTCTTTCGTTATCTCGGGGGGCCTGAGGCAAGAGTCTTGCCAGTGCCGATGATGAACATCCTGAACGGCGGCGCGCACTCGGACGCGCCGATCGATTTTCAAGAGTTCATGATTGTGCCGCGCGGTGCGCCGACTTTTTCGGAAGCGCTGCGTTATGGCGCGGAGGTTTTTCACACGCTCAAATCTGTTCTGAAAGATCGACATCTTTCCACGGCGATCGGCGACGAAGGTGGATTTGCGCCGCAACTCGATTCCGCCGAGGACGCCTTGGAATCGATTTCGACCGCCGTTAACAGGGCGGGCTACAAGCTCGGCGATCAAATTTTTATCGCACTCGATCCAGCCGCCTCCGAATTCTACGATAGCGAAAACGAGGTTTACGTTTTCAAGAAATCGGATGGTTCAAAAAAAACCGCCGGAGAACTGATCGAGTACTATACGAATCTTTGTGCGCGGTTTCCGATCATTTCGATTGAGGACGGTTGCGCCGAAAATGATTGGGCCGGCTGGAAAAAACTCACTGCAAAACTCGGCGAAAAGATTCAACTGGTAGGCGACGATATCTTTGTCACGAACGTCGAGTTTCTCCGCAGAGGAATTGCCGAACACGTGGCGAATTCGATTTTGATCAAGGTGAATCAGATCGGCACGCTTACCGAAACGCTGGCGACGATTGATCTGGCAACGAAAAACGATTACGCGACGGTGATCAGTCATCGTTCAGGCGAAACAGAAGACGCAACCATTGCCGACATCGCGGTCGCGACCAATGCCGGTCAGATCAAAACTGGGTCGCTTTGCCGCAGTGATCGGGTCGCTAAGTACAATCAGCTCTTGCGAATCGAAGAAGAACTTGGTGACAAAGCCGTGTACGGCGCTACAGTGCGCTAAGTGGATCAGAGCTACGCTGATTTTCGCGCGCGTCGCGAAGCTACAGTCTGGCAGCGACTTAACCGAATTCTTCGCGTCCTGCTAGTCCTTGCGATCTGGCTGGTAATCGTAAGCTTGTTCGTTCCGCCCTATAAAAAACTGATGCAGAGCCGCGCGGAGATCGACAACCAGCAACAACAAGTAAACGAACAACAAAATTTGCTTGCCCGTCAGACTCGTGAGGTCAATTTGCTCAAGACCGACGTGACTTATCTGGAAACGATTGCGCGCGATCGTCTCGATCTCATGAAAGAAGGCGAAACCGTTTTTCGCCTTGAACCGTCGCGCGCTGCCAAACCGAAACCCAGCGATTCCGCACGACGCTAGGAGCGTGGGCTTTCCGCCTTTCGCGACGATCTTGAGCTGGTCGCGCAGGTTGACAAGAATTAAGGCAGCAGAAGAAACGCCGAACTTCGGCGACGGTACATGGACAAGAAAAGCGGCGGGAGTTGCCTCCCGCCGCTCGTTAATCCAAGGCACAATCACCAAGCGCCTCGGCTCTCCTATGAACGCTTATCGTCTGCTGCTTTGCTGACCGCCGCCCTGTTGGCCGCCGCCACGTTCTTGACCGCCACCGCCCCCTTGGCCTCCGCCACCCTGCTTCTCGCGCTCGCGCTGTTGGCGTTCACGTTCCTGTTTATCCCGATCTTCCTGTTGGCTGCCACCGCCCTGCTGTCCGCCACCGCCCTGTTGGCCGCCTTGCTGTCCAGCGCCTTTAGGTGTGATGGGTTCGTTCGGATTACGTTCTGTTTCCATAGTACCTTTCTTAATTTTAGTTACTGAGTTCGCTGATTGGTCCTTTCGCACTTCGCGACTGGATTCTTTTCTCTCTTTCAAATCGGCTTGGAATGAAAACACACAATCGGGCCGGCGGATGATTGTCTGATCAGACAAAATCCTATTGTATACACGACGTTCTTCTCGAAGCCCGGATCACCGCGACACCCGTTGCGCAGCCGAAATGAGCCCGGCGTCGCGCACGTCATCATTGGCGTCCTTTGCCAACGGCCGCACCTCTTCGCGAGTGTTATGTTAGCTAAGAAATTCTGCGAGCGGCTCCATCGGTTTGATGTCTGCGCAGAAATCTTGAAAGCGGCCAGGATCGGCGAACTCGATCTTCAGTAGGCGGGCGCGAGCTCAGCCACTAGCGGAAAGTGATCGGAAGCGATCCGCGCGATAGCGGAGCGATGCACGGTCAGGGTCAGTGGCTGGAGCGCCGCGTTTACGAAAATATGATCGACGGCCAGCGCGGGAAACCACGTCGGAAAAGTACGGATGGGCCGCGTCGGTCGAACGAGCTCGCGCACATCGCGCAGATACCGGGTGAGCGCGCGGTAGGGTCGTGAACCCGGCAGACTGTTGAAGTCGCCGAGTAAAATAAGCGGAGCGTCACCGGCGATGGCTGCATGCCACTCAGCGCTGGTGAACAGTTGTGCTTGCAACAAGCGTTCGCGCCAGCCGAGACCGAGATGCGTGTTGATTATGTGCACCGTGCCGAGATTTGTTTCAACATCAATACCGATCGCAGCGCGATTTTCCCGGCAGAAAAACGGTGCTCTCCCCGGCAACTCGGCAGCACGGCGAAACGTGAGCGGGTAGCGACTAAGAACGGCGTGGCCGTAGTGCTCATCGCCCCGTCGCATCGCAGGATGGAAATGGCGATGCCAGCCAAGTCGCTTGGCGATCATCCCAGTCTGATCCACGCCGGCGGAACGCTTTCGGCTGAGATCGAGCTCTTGCAGCGCGACGATATCGACCAACAACTGGGCGATCACTTCGGCAATGCGCGCTTCGGAACGCTGCCGGTCCATCCCGACGCAGCCATGCACATTGTAGGTGGCGACGCGAAGCTTCGGTGCGGACGTTTCGTTCATCGTCACGTTCCCATGCGTGGCCGATAATTACATCTGCGACCGGAAGATCGACATGGCACGGCCCTTAATCTTTTCCTTCCAAGGCCGGTTATGCCAATCTTTGAGGGTGACTTCGCGCGAATGCATCTTGTCCTCCTCAAAGACTCGCACGTAGGCCCCAACGAATTGTCGGTCGAGCACGTTCAGGTTCGCCTCTTCGTTTAATGACATGGAACGATTGTCGAGATTGGCCGAGCCAACAGACGCCCAGCAGTCATCCACGAGCAGATACTTGCAGTGGAATCGCGCAGGCTGATACTCGTAAAAGCGCGCCCCAGCTTCGAGCAAAGGTTTCCAGCGCGTCTTGCCCACGGCGCGGACGATTTGCGCGTCGATGTCAGTGCCCGGGGTAATAATTTCTACCTTGACGCCCCGATGGAGCGCTTCGAGTAACGTTTGCCTGGTCAGGTTATCCGGAATGAAATAGGCATTCGCGATCCGAATGCGATCGCGAGCCGCCGCGATCGATACCAGCAACATCAAACGCCCGCTATCGGAACCCTCGCCAGCTGAGCTCTTGAAGATTTGGCACATCTGCTCGCCGGCGCATTCTTGTTTGGGAAAATAAAGATCGCCGTGCAGCAGTTCGGCCCGGGTCTCGACCCAGTTGTCCATGAAAGCCTGTTGCAGTTGCGCGACGACGGGGCCTCGCACCTGGTAGTGCGAGTCGCGCCACAACCCATGGGTTCGGCCGTTGCCTTTCCATGAATCCGCAATTCCGACGCCGCCGATGAACCCCAGAGCTCCGTCGATGACCAGGGTTTTTCGATGTGTCCGGTAGTTAATGCGCGAGAAATGGACGAAGCGGAAAATTTCCACTGCGACCCCGGCGCATTTCATGAGCTCGATGGCGCGTCCGTGCACCGAGTCGCATCCAAGCGCGTCCTGAAGAAAGTGGACCTTCACGCCGGCACGCGCCCGGTCCGCCAGCGCTTGGGCGAAGGCGTCAGAGATTTCGCCTTCCTGGAAGAGGAAATTCTCAAACGTGATCGTACGCTGCGCCGAGCGAATGCCGCGTAGCATTGCCGGGAAAATCTGATCGCCGTTCTCTAGCGGGGTGACTTTGTTCCCTTCCACCAAGGACGGTCCGAGCAAATGGCCCATGGTGCGAACGAAGACCTCGTCGCCGACATCGTAATTGGCTCTGATGGGATGGCGGACCTTCTTCTCCGCGGGGAAGAAATTCCGCACTACAAACAAAGTAGCCAGGCTGCTCGCGGCGGCCATGCCCAGCAGCTTCAACCATGGCGGTGAGTCGGGACAACAAGCAAGTTTCACTGCATCTGTATCGAAGCGAGCGCGCAATTGGGCTCCCTCCCAGCACGAAAGGCTCAAGTCGCGATCCGCGCGTCGAGGAAATCGTCGGGAGAGTATGGGATTTTGTCTGATTAGACAACCATCCGCCGTCCCGATTGCGTGTTTTCATTCCAAGTCGATTTGAAAGAAAGAAAAGGTCCAGTCGCGAAGTGCGAAAGGACCAATCAGCGAACTCAGTAACTAAAATAAAGAAAGGTATGACAAACGCAATCTTGGGTTGCTTGTTGAGCGCACTTATCGGTCTTATAACCGGAGCGCTCGCTGTCAGAAAGTAATCTGCTTGGGTATTGTGGCGCCTAACTGGATGGAAAGCTGGTTAAGTGTTCATCCCCCGTAGGGTAACCTACTATGGAAACAGAACGTAATCCGAACGAACCCATCAAACCTACGGCTACCGGACAACAAGGTGGTCAACACGGTGGGGGCGGACAGCAGGGCGGTGGCAGCCAACAGGAAGATCGAGATAAACAGGAACGTGAACGCCAACAGAGCGAGCGCGAGAAGCAGGGCGGTGGCGGCCAAGAACGTGGCGGCCAACAGGGCGGCGGTCAGCAAAGCAGCAGGCGATAAGTCTTCATAAGAGAGCCAAGGCGCTTGGTGATTGCGTCTCGGATTAACGAAGCGCACATTGGCAAAGAAGCTAGCTAGGACTTTGACCGATACGGCAATCCGGCGTTCCCCGGATTGTGCGACAATTGGTAGAACAGCATGCTTTGGCCATGGCGCTCGTTTCTCCGATCAAATTATCCGATGAAGAAAAACTGGACATCTTGCAGCGACTCGATCGATTCCGGCAGTGGCACTTCCTGGATGAGAAACGTTATTGCCTCGTTTGCGGGAAAATCATCACTGGGCGGGAAATCCAGGTGATTGGGGGCACACGGGGAAACGGGCCGCTGCGCATCATTTGTCCGACGGAACATTGTAATGCGATGCCGATGGAATGGGTGCGGCCAACCGATGAAGTCTTGATAAAAATTGCGATGGTAGAGGCCGAGCGCCACAGGCTTGGCCTGATCAATCGAGCAGGCCGTGCAATGCGATCTCTACCGAAGGTCAATACGATCGGTAGCACGAGGCCTAAACCGCCACTCTGGTAGGATCCGCAAGCAGAGACTTAGACGCGTGAATGCAAAGCGCCCCCCGATTTATGAACAAAGATGGGTTGCGCGCGGTAAAGATGGAATCGGACAGTGACGTTTCCGACGCCGAGCGCGAAGCGGGGAAGGTCGAATCCCGTGCCCGCTTACGCATCGCCGAGCTGTTGCAGAGACCCTTCGGCGTCAGGTCGATCGCCCTCACCGGTCTGTTTATCCTGGCAGTCTTTTACACCATCTACTTCATGCGCTCGATCCTGCTGCCGATCGTTCTTGCGCTGCTGCTCAGCTACCTGTTTAGGCCGATAGTGCGTGGACTCGCTAAATTGAAGATTCCGCTGCCGGTCGGCGCGGCGCTCATCCTTATCGGATTTCTTGCACTTGTCGGTTATGGAATCTCAGCTCTGGCCACGCCCGCGCTGGGATGGCTCCAGAAAGCACCGGAAGGTTTGACGGAACTGGAACACAAGCTCCTGCCGGTAAAAAAATCGGTAGCGCAAGTGACCCAGGCGACCGGCGAAATCGAGAAACTGGCCACAACCAATGCGGAAACTAAAACCGTGGAAGTAAAGCGGCATCCCATTAGTGAGATGTTTTTCATGCGCACGCCGGAGTTCATCGCCAGCGCTGTTCTTTTGACGATCCTGCTCTATTTCCTGCTCGTCTACGACCAGGTCTTCATCGCCAAGCTGGTCAAGTTGCTGCCCACACTATCAGATAAGAAGACGGCCGTCGGCATCGCGCACGATATCGAATCGCAGGTCTCGCGTTATCTCCTCACCATCACAGCGATTAACGCCTTCCTTGGATTGGCCGTCGGAACCGCGGTGGGCGTGCTCGGTCTGCGCAACCCGGTAATGTGGGGTGTGATGGTCGCGCTGCTCAATTTCGTCCCTTACCTGGGCGCTCTCACAGGCATCATCTGCATGACCATCGGCGCCGCTTTAAGCTTCGATAGCCTGGGGTACGCCCTCATCTTTCCCGCCGTCTATCTCGCTTTTGGCACGTTGGAGGGCAGTTTCATTACCCCATGGGTTATGGGACGCTCCCTTACTTTGAATCCCGTCATCATCTTGCTCTCGCTCACGTTCTGGGGCTGGATGTGGGGAATCGTCGGCATCATTTTAGCCGTGCCGATCCTGGCCGCCTTCAAGATTTTCTGCGCGCACATCAAACCGATGGAGCCGCTCGCAGAATTTCTTAGCTAACATAACACTCATGGGGAGGTGCGGCCGTTGGCGAAGGTATAACCGCCGAGGAAATGAAACACTTATGTTGGCTTAAGCCAAAACTCGTCGCGCAAATCAGTTTTACGGAATGGACAAATTACGGATTACTCCGCCATGCAACATTCGAAGGTCTGCGCGCTCGATAAAGAACCGCAAATCGGAGAAACGCAGTCCATCTTCAGATGGCATTCGGTGCGAATTCGAGAAGGAGGTACGCACATATGAAGAATGGTTCGGCTCGCAAATCTGTTTTCGGCACAGCTTTTAAACTCTTAAAAATAACCACGCAAGAATGGCTGAACGATAAGGCGCCGCAGCTCGGCGCTGCGCTTGCGTACTACACGGTTTTTTCGCTGGCGCCGCTCATCCTTGTTTTGCTTGCGATCATCGGCGTGGTTTTCCGCGACAATCCCGCTGATGCTTGGCATCAACTTACCAAGCAGATGAGTTATTTTCTGGATGAAAGCGCGGTGCAAGTGGTCCAAAACATTGCGGCGAAAGCTTCACAGCCGGGGAAAAGCACGCTGGCGACAATTATCGGGATTGCGCTCGCTCTTTTCGGCGCAAGCGGAGTATTTGGCCAGCTTCAGGATGCGCTGAACACGATCTGGGGCGTCAAAGCCAAACCGGGCCTGGGCATTTGGAGATTTTTGCGCACCCGCTTTTTGTCTTTTGCGATGGTTGCCGGCGTTTGTTTTCTACTGCTTGTATCGCTCGCTATCGAAGCCCTGTTAAAGGGATTCAGCCATTACATTCAAGGAGCATTGCCCGGCGGTCTGGTTATTGCAGTCAGCGTTTATCTAATCTTTGATTTCGCGGTAAGCACTACGCTTTTCGCTATGATCTTTAAAATCCTGCCAGACGTAAAGACAAGATGGAATGATGTTTGGATTGGTGCCGTCATGACCGCCGTTTTCTTTTTAATTGGCAAATGGGCGCTCGGTTTGTATCTCGGCAGTGGTACGGCGGCTTCGGCGTATGGCGCAGCCAGTTCGCTGATTACGCTACTTCTTTGGATTTACTACTCGTCCCAAATTTTACTCTTCGGTGCCGAGTTCACGCAGGTCTATGCCAGCGAATTCGGGTCGCCGATCAAACCAGACAAGTACGCTGTGAAAGTCGAACGGAAAGAAGCGGAACTACCGCCCGAGTCGAGGGTTAAAGATTAGATACTTAAGCACTAGTTGGACCGATCGGCCACTCAAACATTTCACCGGACAATGGTTCTCGCGGTGGGCCAACTCGCCGACTAAGGCCATCGCCGCTATACGTCAGTGCTGACTCGGCGAATTCCAATTCGTCGGGTCGTAACAGAAACAGAGAACTTTCTCCCATTTTTTATCACGCGGGCTCATGTGCTCAGTTAGCTTTGGGCTGTCGGGCAATATCCGAAGTCGCTTAGTCGCTCGCGGTCGCCCTCGGGGACAGTTGCCTTTTTCGGCGGCATATTCGGGACTTTGCGGACAAGCGCTCGACCTTTACGGAAAGGCTCATGCCGGACAAACATAAGTCCGCGCTGCTGTTGATCGATGCCATCAATGACCTTGATTTTGATCGCCACCAATAAAACCAACCTCCAATTCCGATCAGTCGTTTAGCTTTACCTGCATTGACAGGGCTGCTCTAGTATTTTCGCGAATTGCGACTGGACTTAGAGCACAAAACACGGCGCATTTGCATTTCGAACGAAATATTTATTGTAATCGATTCCTTCTTCATGGACAACCTATCGACGTATCTCAACGATCACCTCGCCGGCTCCGTTGCCGCTTTGAATATGATCGACCACCTGATCGACACTTACGAGGAAAAACCGCTCGCTCAATTTTTCCGCGATCTACGCGCCGAAATTGCCGCCGATCAAGCTAAACTCCAAGGGCTCGTTGATAAATTGGATAAAAAACACAACGCCATACGAAAAGCTGGCGCTTGG
>Ga0193719_10000933_pt1 | contig 11389 bp, 9 predicted proteins | sample U2a2metaG_FD_160103 | JGI IMG/M metagenome (GOLD analysis project Ga0193719, IMG submission 160103) | Soil microbial communities from a riparian zone of the East river system, Colorado, United States - U2a2 | ecosystem: Environmental > Terrestrial > Soil > Riparian zone | place: USA: East River... | reverse complement strand
CCATCGAGGGCCGAAAGATCGTGCAATGGCGGGACTATATGGACTCGCTGGCAGCGATGACTGCGCTCAGTCAGATGTCTTCGTGACCGTCCGGTACATGGTCTGGTTGGATTCCAGCGGAAACATCGAACGCACCATTGCGTTTGACGAAGCGGACAGAAAAATGTGACGCGAATCGCAGCCGTTGGCCGCATCACTTTCGTTAGGTGGTTGGCTTGCCCACCACGATATCGCCATAGGTGCTATTGACGATCTCCTTCAGTTCCGCCTGCTCGGCAGCGGGAACCTTAAACTTGTCGAGCGTCTGCTGAACGTCATCCATGAATGCCTCCCACTCTTTGGGCGTGATGTTCAGGTGCTGATGAGACTCACTCATCGAGCGTCCGGAGTATTTCTGTGGGCCGCCGCTCGCCCAGCCAACCATTTCGGTAACGAGGTACTTGAAGCCCGCTGGTGGCACCTTGTGGTGAGCTTCGTTCACAGCCGGGTTCGCGTTCAGGCGCGCGTCCGTCATGACCCGGTCGATCAAATCATCAATAACGGTGGCGATGCTATAAATTCCACCGAGGCGCTCATAAAGCGTAGGCTGCTGTGTCGGTGCGATGGGCGCTTGTTCCTGCCGAGGCACGGTGGTTTGTCGGCTCTCATCGATAGAGATCCGGATCGGGGGCGCGACGCCGCCTTCGAGCACTTTGACTCCGAAGTCGTTTATCTTAGCAAAGCCGGACAGCAGCCCCATCCCGCTCTGATCTTCAAGGGGGGTCCAGTCGATGAGGCGATACTCTGAAAGCTGGGCCACCGCGCGCAACCAATCATGGCGACTTATACCTCCGGGCGGCGGGACCGCCTGCTCAGCATGGCCGAACGGAATGGGACCTTCTCTTTGCCGTTCATAGAGAAGGTGCAACAGGCATCCTCTGACGACAGAATCCTTCATGGAATTCGTCAATATGCTCCGCATCCGCCGCACCAACAACTAGTGTCGTCAGGTGTAAGTCTGTTTTTTTAGATGAGAACAGTCCTGCAGTAACGTCTTGCTAAGGAGAGGGGGTCGCGTCTAAACTCCGAAAACATTCGCGAGCAGAGCATTTAATATTTTGAACTCGTTAGGCCGTATCGCTCCGTTCGAAGAAATAGATATCGGAGCAGTTCGATCGACTTCGTCTGCGGTATAGCGCGAATTGTGCCAAATCATTCGGCATTTAGGAAGCGGAATCGTTTCGGAGCGTCAACGCGCGAGGTCGTTGGAACGCTCGGGACAACCCGTGAATAACTCGTTCAACTCCGACTGCCGAACTATGCGTCGCCGTCGCTTTTCGCATTGGGCCTCGGCAAATTATGGCAATGAGGTTACGACGTTAACAAACTCACGAGTCGATTAGATCGACGCCGCGTTTATCTTTGCGGGGTCGGACTTCGGCCCGGTCGCGCATCGCATCATTGTTAAAGAAGTGTCGCAAACGCCGCCGCCACCGCCAATCATCAGTGTCACACATGTGCGCGCCGATGAAAACGAACGCTGACTATTCCGAGTCGGAGGAGATTGCGTGGCGAAGGAAGTGAAAAAGCCACGGGAAGTGGCAACGACTGACCGCATCCACCAGTACGAAGGCAAACTAGCTCTGCTCAAAACCTGGGAATCTCTCCCTGCCGAAACTCAACTCCAAGAGAACGATTACATCATCGCCCTAAAATCCCGGCTTCGGCACGTCCGCAATTACCTCCTCCACCGTAAAGACCCAATCGCAAACATATGAACGACGAATCACGAAACACGCTGCGAATGGGCTAGAGTTGGGGCTGCATCTCAGCCGTGGACTGCAACGGGCGAACGATCTGGATTGCTGACGCGCGTCGTGATGACGGAAAACGTTCGTCGTGTTATCATCCGTTCAGATCTATTTGTGTGTGGCGGCTTGCTTCCGTTTACGGAGCCACGCTACGTTTTTGCGTATTACATGGCCCCCTTTTACAAGCGCGCGAGGTCTTCCGAGTTTTGGATCGAACACGCTAACGTCGGCAGGAAGTGCTGCCAGAAATCCGCAAAAATTTGCTACTCCATTGTATTTGAATGCTGCCTCACGCACGGCTTTCGCGGTGGGCGGGCGTCGGGCACCTGCTGTTCGTGAATCGCGATCCTGAGGAGCAGAGAGTGACGGAGATGATTCAGGATAAGGAAAAGGAGCAGGCGCCGGCAAGGGCGATGAGTCCGAAACGGGCGGCGGCGCTGGAACTTGCCCAGGTATTTCATACGGATAGGGACCCGGGGTTTTGATGGGCGGAGTTGCCGAGTGAACTCTTTCAGCAGGGAGAGCGACCAGGATCGCCAGTCCCCCAGCGATTCCAATGATTCCGATTAATGTTGCGGCACGGTGTCTTTTCATGTCGGCACAATGGCGGCTTTGCAGTGCTCGCGTGTCACTCTTACTCCAATGCTTCAGGCGGCATATGGTCTTGTCAGTTCCTGAATTAGGTGGACCGCTAACGCATTAGGAAGCGTCGCGCCAAAGCGAGCACGCCAAGAGCGACACCAAGCAACATCACCGTAATACCACCGTCTGGAACCCCTATACTGCGTGGACCAAAAAGCGTCCATCCGGTGAGGTAATGCCCGGCGGCTAGAAAAGGAATCGTTATTATTCCACTCAGGTTCCCGATATACCAGACTTCGGAACCGTAGCCGTTGTACGTCGCGAAGAGATATGTGTATACGCCGCTGCTGCGAAGGTTTATGGTTCTACCACCGCCGTTGACAGCCGACACGGCGGCCGGCAAGGATTTAAAACCATGGTTTGAGCGAAAATAGACCTCGCCATTCGCGACGTCGATCGCGCCAAGAGTCATACCGATTAAGTGATTCACGTAGGTCGCCTTGTTTTGATTATCCGTTTTTCTTTGTATGCCGGGCCAGAGGAAGCCCAGTTGGTGAGAGTCGCCTATACCAAGGGCAAAGGCGTTCGCGTCATGGCTCGGCGCAAGCATCGCTCCGCAAAAGGCCATGCAGAGCAGCAAGAATTTGTGTCTGGAAACTGCGTTTGATTGCATGATGCGGCGTAAAAAAAGTGTAATCGTACAAAATGCCGCAGATGCCGTGCCAACAGAAAGCGTTTCACACAATTATATCATAACTGTCTTACTTTCAGCATGTTATGATCGTGCGAATTTCTGTAAAATTACGCCCTATCGAGGACGAGTGTGTAAAGTGGTTCAGACGACTATGTGCCGGCTCAGAAAAACGGAGCGTAACGCTTTCAAAATTAACAGTTTACGCGACGCGTTTAGGTGCGTAAGAATTTCCGACTGTTCAATCTTTCGATTCCCGTTGTCCGCTACTGGTCTGACGCAATTAGCTCGCGATTCCGCCACGCAAAGCCAAGAGCCGAGTAAAGAGTCAGCGCTACGGTAATCCACACTAATACCGGCCCGGCTTCGGTCCAGGCGCGCACCCACCATGTCGATTTCTCATCGATGTATCGGAGTTCCGCCATCGAAAGGAGTGCCAGAAAGAAAATGACCGTAATAATCTGCCACGAAGTTTTCTGTTTACCCAAGCGTTCTGCTGGCAGAATCCGGCCCTTGGCACTGGCCATTAGGCGCAAGCCCGTAATTAGAAAATCTCGCGCGACCACAGCCGTGGCAGCCCACACCGGCACAGCTTTAAGCGAAACCAACGAAATAAAAGCGGCAGCCATCATGATCTTGTCCACTAACGGGTCCATCAACTTGCCAAAGTTCGTGATCACCCCGTAACGCCGGGCGATCTCGCCGTCTATGAAATCCGTCAGGCCCGCGATGAGAAAAATGACCAGCGCCGTTGTGCGCGCATAGTGCCAGGAGGAATTGAGCGCCACGACAAAAAACACAGTTAGCGCCAATCGGCTTAGAGTAATGCGGTTCGCCCAGTTCATACTGCAGCCATCTCGCTGCGCGAGGCGCGGCGCAAAGCCTTGCTCTTAAATCGCGGCCGTTTCCAAATCGGAACTTTTTTCTTCAACTCTTCCACGATCCATCGACTCGCTTGAAACGCTGCTTCGCGATGGCCACTGCACACTCGCGTAAAGAGAGACGGTTCCCCAACAGCGACAAACCCAATCCGGTGATGAATGATTACGGATCGCAGCCCAAATTCGACCGTAGCCTGCTCGGCAATTTGCTTCAGCTGATGTTGGGCCATTTCGAGGTGCGCTTCGTAATCGATTCCCTCGATTTCGCGCCCATCCTCGGAGCCGCGCACAATCCCCTGGAAATCGACTCTTGCGCCTGCGGCCAGATCGACTCGGTTCTCTGGCGCATTGAGTTGCCCTTCTGTCACTAAAACTTCGCAAACCGGATTTGCCATAAGGTTCAATTACTCGCTACAGTGAGTGATGCCTCCTTCGAGTTATTGGAAAACAAGATATCAAAATGAATACGAATCAATGTGATATTGGCCTGATCGGTTTGGGTGTCATGGGTGAGAATCTCGTTCTCAACATGGAATCGAAAGGATTCTCTGTCGCCGTATTTAATCGCACCACCGAGATCACGGAAAAATTCGCCGCTGGACGTGCCAAAGGAAAAAACATTCAGCCAACCACGACGCTGGAGGAATTTGTCGCCGCGCTAAAAAAACCGCGGATAGCGATGATAATGGTAAAAGCGGGCCCACCAGTGGATTCCGTTATCAGCCAACTGGTGCCACTGCTGGAAAAAGGCGACATCATCATCGACGGAGGAAATTCCCTTTTCACTGACACACAGCGGCGCGGTAAGGAATTAGAGGAGCTAGGAATTCATTTTGTGGGTATGGGCGTTTCCGGAGGGGAAGAAGGCGCGCTTAAAGGGCCTTCGCTCATGCCGGGTGGTTCGCGCGAATCATGGGAGATCATCGCTCCGATTTTCCGCAAGATCGCTGCGCAAGTGGATGGTGAGCCGTGTTGCCGTTACATGGGCCCGGATGGCGCCGGTCATTACGTCAAGATGGTCCACAACGGCATCGAGTACGGCGACATTCAATTGATCTGCGAGGCGTATGCGATCATGAAAGATATCCTGGAGATGCAAGCTCCGGAGCTCGCAGACGTCTTTGCAGAATGGAACAAAGGCGAGTTGGATAGCTATCTAATTGAAATCACGTCCGAGATTTTTCGAAAGATCGATCCTGACACCGGCAGACCGCTGGTCGACGTGATTCTCGATAAAGCCGGACAAAAAGGAACCGGCATCTGGACACTTCAAGCTGCTATCAGGCAATCCGTCGTCATTTCAACGATCAATGCCGCTGTCGAGGCCCGCGTTGTGTCCGATCAAAAGGAAGAGCGCGTGGCCGCGTCCAAAATTCTGCCGCAACCGAGAGCTCGAACATTCAAAGGCAATCGACCGCGATTCATCGATGCAATACGCGACGCGCTTTATGCATCGAAGATTGTTTCTTACACCCAGGGAATGGAGCTCCTGCGTTCTGGAAGCACTGAATACAAGTGGAACCTCAACCTCGGCGACATCGCTACCATCTGGCGGGGCGGGTGCATCATTCGCGCGAAATTTTTGAACCGGATAGTCGACGCGTACAAGCGCGATCCGGCATTACCCAATCTTCTGCTCGATCGCTATTTCACGAGGGCCATTAAAAGGGCGCAGCGCAACTGGCGCGTCGCAGTGTCAACCGCCATTAAATATGGCGTCGCTGTTCCCGCGTTCTCCGCATCACTTGCTTACTTCGATAGTTATCGCTCCGCTCGGTTACCGGCGAATTTGTTGCAAGCACAACGCGATTTCTTCGGCGCGCACACGTACGAGCGCATCGATAAGCCCGGGGTTTTCCACACGGAATGGATCGAGTCGGACCAAAAATCGCCCGAGAAGCCAACGGAACCGAAAAGCCCCGAGCCGCATCACGCGGGAGAGTGAATTACCATTGAAGCAGCCAAAGGCTTTAACGCTTGACCGCTTCAACGCCGTAACGGGTCAGTGGAAATCGTGCGACTCGCTCCCGACGAGTTGTTCATGTGTAAGCGGTCTAATCTGGCGCGCTTTGATCAAAACCACATTGTTCGAATTCTGCACTTCGCCTTCGATAAGCAAAAAGGCTTCCTCCGTAATCACGAGCCGAAAGTGTTCGAATAAGTCTGGCTCGACAATCGCATTGGAAACGCCGGTCTCGTCTTCCAGACTGATAAAAACAAATCCTTTCGCCGTTCCGGGACGCTGACGGCAAATCACGTTGCCGGCAATTTGGATGATCGAACCGTGTCGCGCGTATGAAAGATCGATTGCGCGCCAAATATTCGGCAAACTTTCGCGCAACAGTTTCATCGGATGTGGTCCGGTGGTCAGGTTCATCGTTTCGTAATCCGCCTTCACGCGCTCAGGTAGGGTCATTGGCGCGAGCGGCGATGTTGTAGCGGCGTTTGTATCAAACGTCGAATCGGATAAACAGGCGCTCGCCGCGGCGAGCGCCTCTACAACGTTTTTAGCCAGCAGATCATCATGTAGCGTCTCTTCCACGTCCCACATCGCGGCGCGGCGATGTTCCGCAAAACAATTGAGCGCGCCTAATTCAGCAAAGGTGCGCAATTCGTCTTTTGAGAACGGAACACGTCGCTTGAAATCATCCAACGAATCGAACTGTTGCGCTTCTCGTTGCCTAACGAGTTCGTCAGCGTGTTCCTGGCGTAATCCGTTCACGACGCAAAACCCCAGGCGTACGGTGTTGTCATCGACAACGGTGCAGCGCCAGTCAGACTGCGAGACGCAAACCGGCTTGATCTTCAACCCATGCCTTTGCGCATCCTTCACAATCGTCGCGGGCGTGTAAAAACCCATCGGCTGATTGTTCAACAGGCTCGCATAAAATTCCGGCGCGCGATGCACTTTTAAATACGCGCTGCCATACGCCAGAATGGCGAAACTGATCGCATGCGATTCCGGAAATCCGTAAAGCGCAAACGATGAAATGGACTGAACGATTTTTTCGATCTTGTCCGGCGGCACCCCTTTGCGTTCCATTGCAGTGCGCAATTTCGCGCAAACCTTGTTCATCCGTTCTTCGGAACGATGAAAACTCAGTGCGCGTCGCAGCTCTTCCGCTTCATCACCGGAAAAATCGGCCATCACCATCGCAATCTTGAGCATTTGCTCCTGGAACAACGGGACACCGAGTGTGCGTTTTAAAACAGGCTCCAGACGCGGATCAAAATATGTGGGCGATTCGCGTCCAGCGCGGCGGGCGAGATATGGATGGACCATATCACCCTGAATCGGCCCTGGCCGGATGATCGCCACTTCGATCACCACATCATAAAAACATTCCGGCTTCATCCGCGGCAAGGTGGCCATTTGCGCGCGGCTTTCGATTTGGAATACGCCGATCGTGTCGGCCTTTTGCATGATTTCGAACGTTTTCTTGTCGTTTGTCGGAATGTGCGCCAGATCGAGTGGCCGGCCGCGTTCACGGCATAATTCAAACGCGTCCTGCATCACCGACATCATGCCGAGGCCTAACAAGTCCACCTTCACGATGCCGAGATCTTCGCAATCGTCCTTGTCCCATTGGGCAACCACACGCCCCGGCATTGAAGCGTTTTCCAGCGGCACAAACGAACTGAGCTTGTTCTGGCAGATAATCATGCCACCGGAATGCTGGCCGAGGTGCCGCGGCAATCCATAAATTGCGCGATACAACCTGATGAACGCCGGCATCCGCGGATGATCTTTCGGCAAACCAGCCTGCTCGATCTGCGATTCGAGTTCGAGCGTGTGCGGGAAATCGCCACTCGCAAACAGATGGGAAAAACGATCGATGATGCTCGGCGCAAAATTGAGCGCTTTGCCTATCTCGCGAGCCGCGCTACGGCCGCGATAACTGATAACATTCGCTGTCATCGCCGCGCCATGTTTGCCGTAGCGGCGATAAATTTCCTGAATCACCGCTTCGCGCCGATCGCCGCTGGGAAGATCCAGATCGATATCAGGCCAGCCTTTGCGGCTCTCGTTTAGGAATCGTTCGAACACGAGATGATTTTCCACCGGATCGACCGGCGTGATTCCCAGGCAATAACAAACCGCGCTGTTTGCGGCGCTGCCCCGGCCCTGGACCATGATGTTGTGTTCGCGACAAAAATTCACGATGTCCCAAACAATCAAAAAATACCCGGGAAATCCGAGTTTTGTGATGAGCGCAAGTTCCTCTTCGAGCTGACGTTTCACTTTCGTGCTAATCGCAGCGTAACGTTGTTGCGCGCCGAACCAGACGATGGTGCGCAAGAATGAATCCATCGTATGACCGGCTGGCACTGGATATTCGGGAAATTCGTACCCGAGCTTTTCGAGCGAAAACGTGAGCCGCTCGGCCAAGAGCGATGTGTTTTCAATTGCTTGCGGCAAATCCGCGAAAATTTTTCGCATTTGCCGATCGCTCTTCAGATGGCACTCGGCGTTTTGGGCTAGCAATTTTCCGGCAGCATCCAGATATGTGTGTTCCCGAATACAGGTAAAAACATCCAGCACTTCGCGTCCGTACGGCTTCGCGTATTTCACCCCGTTTGTTGCGAGGAGCTCTAATCGATATGCGCCTGCCAGATGAATCAATTCACGATTCACGCGTTCTTCGCCCCGAATGAAATGCCGCTGAAGTTCTACGAAAACATTTTCGCGGCCAAAAGTGTCGATTAGTATTTTGATCAGTTTGTAGGGCGTTTCTGTGAAACGCCGGGAAAAATCGGCGTCTGACACAGACGCCCTACAGTTTGCGAACGAAGCGTTGAACAACGCGACCAGCCCTTCGGCAAATTTGGACAGCTCGTTCCATCGTACCGCGCATTTGCCTTTCTCACTGCGCAAATGCGACTGGGTTAGCAGTTCGCACAAATTTTTGTAACCGGTGCGATTTTCGACCAGCACTGGCAGAACACTGCCGTCGTCGATCGACAATTCGCAGCCAACGATTGGTCGCACGTTGTGCTCGCGCGCGGCGACGGAAAATCGTTGCGCGCCATAAACGCCGTTGTGATCGAGCAACGCCATCGCCGGCATTTCCAGCTCGGCGGCTGTTTCACCTAATTGCTCGGGGAACGAACCGCCGCGCAAAAAACTGAACGCGCTGCACGCATGAAGTTCGACGTAGCTCACTTCCGTTGTGATTCGTTAACTCGTTGAATCGTTACATCGACCGCAATTCACGATTCTCGAATCTCGAATCGCGGCCTGCTCAGTCATAAATCCCATCAATTCTCCAAGTTGCCTCCGATTCGTGACACCGAACCAGTTCTCCAGCGTCCAGTTGCAGATCCCACTCTGCGCACGCCCACGATTTTTCGTCCCACCAGTTTCCGGAAATCAAAAATGGGCCACGATGATCGATGATTTTGCCATGGACATCTGCGCTGCGAACCTGTGCAGGCCCGTCTTCATCCAACAAAACTGAGGCAGAAGGAGCCGGTCGAAATCGACGTAGTGCCAGGCCTAATGTATGGAGGGGCGAGCTCCCGCGAGCCTTAGGATGCGCCCCCGGCGTCGCAGAGCTCCGCCCTCCATTGCCACCCGTCGAAGTCCAATTCCACAAAAACGGTTCCATCCGAAATGCATCCGGCCGATGCGTTTCTTCCAAGACCGGCGTGCCGACATGATCAGCACCCAGAAGACCCGTCAAACGGGCAAGCGTTTCTGAGAGTTGATGCGGATTGCGTAATGTAGTTTCAAATAATCCGAATTGTTCTCTCGCAGGCTTAATCGGCTGCGCGTTCAGCGCGACCGCAACGATCGGATATTCCGATTTAAAATTTTCCAAATGCGTATGCAGCATCCGGAAGAGAAGATCGACATTGTTGGTCGGCTGCGGAATTTTGAAAATGCGCTCGTAAATTTGTTTATTCGTGAACGTGATCCGTAGGGTCAGTTCTTTTGTGACGAGATAAATTCCGCTCAATTGAACGGCGAGTTGCTCCAAAAACCGGCGAAGCATGAAGAGAAGCGGCTCGGCGGTTTCAATTTCGTTTTCAAATTCGAAGCTCTCCTCAAACGACTTCGGTGGCCGAATTAATTTAAGCACTCGATTCGATTGCCCATTAGCCCGTTCCCACATTCGGACTGCTTCAGGGCCAAGTCGCGCACCCAGCTGCTCCCTATCCAGGGCCGCAAACTGCCCAAGCGTATGAATCCCCCACCTATGGAGTACAGTTAGAATCTCCTGAACTGATTTATCTGCATTTGGGCGTTGGGCGTTTCCCTTTGCGGTTAAAGAGCGCTCCATGCGCCCAAATTAAACGGTCAGAGAAATATGTTCAAGTGAACATTTTTCCTTCTCTGCTATGTCGACCAGAGTCGAGAGATCTCTAATTTTTCTGATCCGTTTCTGCCAAGAGATTTTGATTCGCTCATTCCCGTTCGCTCAGCCTTCGGCCTTCCCGTCTCTGTGTCGCAGCTTACAGCCGTTCCATTCCCGGCTTCGCTCGAAATGACAAGTTCCTGAGTGTTGCGGGCTCAAATTATTTCCACCGGACATTTCGGTAACGCTTGCAGGAAGGCGCGTCCGTAGGGTTTGGTCACAATGCGATTATCGAGGATGACGATGATGCCGCGGTCGCTCTTTGTTCGGATCAAGCGGCCTACCCCTTGTCGCAGCTTCAGGATCGCTTCCGGCAGTGAATATTCAGTGAACGGATCGCCGCCGCGTTCCTCGATCAATTCGAGTTTCGCTTCGATCAGTGGATGATCGGGCACAGCAAAGGGCAGACGCGTAATGATCACATTCGAAAGCGCCTCGCCAGGGACATCCACGCCCATCCAAAAGCTGTCGGTGCCAAAAAGAACGCTGCGCGGCGTGGTCTTGAATTGATCAAGAAGTTTTCCGCGCGGCGCGCCGCCGCCTTGCAGCAGCAGATTGAATTTTCTTTGCGAAAAGAATTGCTCCATTCGCTCGGCCACATGCTGCATCCCGCGATAACTCGTGAAAAGGACGAACGCGCGACCGTCGGTCTTCTCAACAAAATGCGCGACCCAATGTTCGAGCGCTTCCTCGTATTGAGCGTCGCGCGGATCGGGCATTTTCCTGACGATGAACATCTTCATCTGTTTCTGGAAATCGAACGGGCCGCCTAGCAATGCCGGCTCGGCTTCCTCCGCGCCGATGCGTTGCCGGACATAAGCAAGATCCTTGCGACCCACTGAGAGCGTCGCGCTCGTCATAATGCACGAACAATTGTCGCGAAAAATCATTTGACGCAGGACAGGCGCGACATCGATCGGCGCCGCGTTAAGCGTGAGAAATTGTGCGGTTTTTCCTGTGCGCTCGACCCAGTACACATGCTCGCGCGCGCTTTGCCCCAGGAACGCTGCGATTCCACCCCGGGCGTCACGAATTCGCCTGCCGTATTCCTGTAGTTCCGCTTTTAGAAACTCGTCGTCGGTTCGT
>Ga0193719_10000932_pt1 | contig 11394 bp, 10 predicted proteins | sample U2a2metaG_FD_160103 | JGI IMG/M metagenome (GOLD analysis project Ga0193719, IMG submission 160103) | Soil microbial communities from a riparian zone of the East river system, Colorado, United States - U2a2 | ecosystem: Environmental > Terrestrial > Soil > Riparian zone | place: USA: East... | reverse complement strand
ATCAACGCCCGCCCAAGCACGATTGACGCCAGGACGAAGCTGAACTCCCCGATCTGGCCGAGACCGATCGCCATCTGCCACGGCCGGACGTCAGGGATCCTCGCCAGGCGGCTGAGCAGGAAGAGCGGAATCATCTTGCTGATCGCGACAGCTGCCAGCAGGAAGGCCAGCCATGGCAAGGCCCCAGGGATGGCCGATGGATCGATGAGACTGCCCAGCGAAACAAAGAACAGCACGGCGAACAGGTCCCGAAATGGAAGGATCCGCCGCCTGGCCTCGGCAGCCGCTGCGCTCTCGCCGACTGCCAGGCCGGCAACGAACGCGGCGAGGGCCAGCGGGACTCCGAAGTAACGGGCGCCAAGACCCGCGAGCGCCAGCCCGCTGCCTACTGAAAGCAGCAGGAACAGGTCGTGCTCGCTGTGAAGCCTGTGAAGAAGGCGGGGAAGCACCCAGGCCGCCAGCGCCACAAGCACGACGAATGCCACGATGAACCCAGCAGCCACTGCAGGCGGGCGGTCGGCCAGGCCCAGGCTGGCAAGAAGAATCAGTGCGAAGCCAACCCCCGTCATGTCCTGCATGACGCTCCAGCTGAGCAGCGCCGCCTCGGTCGCCGGATTGGTGGTCCGCCGGCGGCTGCGCGTGATGTTGACCACGACGACGCTTGATGAAAGCGCGATCGACAGACCGATGAGGGCAGACCCGGCGAGGCTGATCCCGAGCAGGAAAGCAACGCCTCCGGAGGCGAGCGTCGTGATGAGAACCTGCGCCGTCGCCGCCCACACCACGGCTTTGTGCTCCCGGCCCAATCGCAACGGGTTTACCTCGATGCCGACCTCGAAGAGCAGCAGAACGACACCAACATCCGCCAGCAGCTGCAGCTGGCTTCGATCGGCGGCATAGCCGGGAGTGAACGGAGAGACTATCAATCCGGCGGCCAGGTAGCCGAGCACGGCGGGCAGGCCTAGACGCCGCGCCAGCCAGCCTGCTCCAACCGCAAGGAGGAGAACCATGCCGATCTCGAACACCGCCGGCGCAGTCTCGAGCGGAGCGAAACCAGCGAGGAGCACGGTCAAATGATGAAGGCTGGAACGACGCGCTCACACAAGCGCGGCTAAGCTCTGACATGAGTGAACCGCGCAAAGCGCTGGCTTCCGCTTTCGGGCTTGCTCGCCGTCGTGGCCATGGGCTCGACCGGCCTCATCGCCCCACCGCCACCGGTCGCCGGTGCGCCCGCTGCTGAAGTGGTCGCGTACTTCACTGTGCATCGGGCTGACCTCGCGATCGAGAGCGTGAATCTAAGCATCGGAGTGATTCTGTTGGTGGTTTTCGCGGCAACGCTTTACGACCGGCTGGGCGGGGTGGTCGCGATGACTGCGTTCGCCGCCGTGGTCGTGATCGCAGCATGCTCGCTTGTCGAGGTGGCTGCCTTCGAGGCACTTGCGTACAGGCCCAACCCGGACACCGCGCGGGCAACCCTGCTCAACGACCTCCAGGACTTCGGCTTCCAGGTCACCACATTCCCGGCGCTCCTGTTCCTGGCGTCAAGTTCCTACGCGATACTGGCGACCTCCGCATTGCCCCGACTCCTCGGCCAGGCGGCCGCGGTCGCAGCGGGGTTGCAGATGGTGGCGTGGGTATCGTTCTTTGCGCCGACAGGTCCGTTCGCCGCGGGCGGCATACCAAGCATCATCGCCTTCGCAGCGTTGCTCGGGTGGACGGCGGCCTGCTCAGTCACGATGACCTTGCGTGTGCGTCGTCAGGCCCCAGCCGGCGGCTGAACTGGTACGACACCGGTCCCGACCACTACCTTCACGCGCTGCACCGCGTTGTTGCACATGCCCTGTGCGTTCCAGGTCGTCGTCAGCGGTTGCACGTTTCCAGCGGCGTCCGCCGCGCGACAGCACAGCTCGTGCTCTCCAGCCTCGGCGTGCCATTCGTAGCGCCAGGAGCGCCAGGCGAACTCGGCAGCTGCGGAACCCAGCTCGGCGTCGTCCCATGTTTTTCCGCCATCGATGCTGACCTGCACATGGCTGATCGCTCCGTGTCCTGACCATGCTCGGCCCTGCAGCGTGTAGTCGCCTGGGCTGAGATACCTGATGCGGGACATGAAGTCTGGAATGCCGGGAGGAACCATCAAGGAACGCGGCAGGATGCGCGTGACTGGCACGCCAGGGTCCTCATCGGAGCTGGCAAGGTGATACGCGGGCTCCTGCTGATACCCACGAAACGGCGCGTCGACAAGCGTGATCGAACGGAGCCACTTGACATGGGTCATCCCGTACCAGCCAGGAACTACAAGACGCAACGGAAACCCGTGCTGGGGAGTTAGCGGCTGGCCGTTCATCTCGTACGCGAGCAGGACTTCGTCGCGACCTGCCTCAGCCACGCTGAGGCTGCGCTCGTAGTCCTGCTCGATACCTCCCTGGACGCCGCGATCTAGGCCGGTGAAGACAACGTCGACGGCGCTCGCGAACGGGCCAGAGGCTTCCAGCAGATGGCGCAGGGGCGTGCCGGTCCATTCAGCATTGCCTACCGCCTCGAAGAGCCATGGCTGGCTGATGGGGCGCGGTGAGAAGCGGGCCCGGCCGTTGCCGGCACATTCGAGGGTCACCTGGGCGCTGACTCTCGGCATTCTCTTCAGGTCGTCGAGCGTCAAGGTCCGGCGCTTTTGCACCGAGCCGCCCACCTCAAGCCGCCACGAATCGACATCGACCTGCGGGATGTCCCAATGGATCAGCAGGTAATGCATCCCCACAGGGGTCAGGTCGTAGCGGAGTGCTTCGAGAGGCAGGGAGTGGTTTCGAACCGCGAGCTGAAGCTCCTCGAGGCTCACGTCGGGGCCTGATGCTGTCCTTGGGATCAAGCCCTGGATGTCTGCTGTGGCGCCGTCACCCTCAGCCATTCTGCCAGCCTAAAGCACAGCCCCGGGACCGGAACCCCAGGGCTGTGCGCGAGATTCCTACAGAGGTTGTGGTCGGATCAGCCGCCCACCGCCTTGAGTGCGTTTACCTGGCCGTGGCCGTACCAGGAGTTGTATCCGATCCCTCCCTGGCACACCTGCGCTGCGCCGCCGTCCAACGCCGGGAATTGCGCGTAAAACGTGTAGTCGGTTGGGCAGGCAATCGGATCGGCTGTGTTGTTGATCCTTGCCGTCACCGCGCCCGGCGAGGTGATGCCCATGCTCACGATCAGAGCCGCGAGTCCCGCAACGTGAGGAGATGCCATCGACGTGCCTTGCAGATAGCAATACAGCGCGCCGGCGCTAAAGACTTTCCGAGCACAGCCGGCAGCGAAGGCCGCCGGGTAGGTGGACAGGACGCGACCATTCACCGCAGCTGGGGTTATCTGGCGCGAGTCTCCACCCGGGGCGACCACCTGGGTGACACCAACACCAAAGCTCGAGTAGAACGACTTCTTCATCAAGTTCCCATCAGCTGAGACACCGATCACTCCAGGGACCTCGACCGGGACGACCGCGCATGCGTTGGTGACCCTCCGGTCGACGGGCGTCGTGTCATCGGGGCTCGTTGAGTCGATCGTTGGGTGCGCAAGATCGTCGGACTGGTTGCCAATTGCCGAAACCACCACCGTTCCGTTCTGCTGAGCGTGCTTGATCGCGCGCCGCTCGGCGGTCCAGATTGCTCGCTGTTCTGGGTCGTTCTTGCAGTTGAACAGCCATGGGTCGGCGAAGTAGCTGTTGTTGGTTACCTGGATGTTGTGCGACGCGGCCCATTCGAAGGCGCAGACCACCGCTTCGGGGAAGAAGAAGCCGGCGGCGTTGCCCGCCTTGATGGCCGCGATCTTGACATTCGGCGCCACTCCGACAATGCCGATGCCGTTCTTGGCGGCTGCGATGGTGCCGGCAGTGTGAGTGCCGTGGCCATTGTCGTCATTCCACGCGGCGGGGCTGGTGTCGGGCGCGCCGCTGACACACGACGCGCTATTGGCGTAGTCAACGTTCGCAGCCAGGTCGGGATGGGTGAAGTCGAGCCCGGTGTCGATGTCGCCTACGGTGACCGACGGGCTCCCACCGTTGATGGCCCTGGCCTCAGGGGAGTGCATCTGATCCATGTCCCATTGCAGCCCAGAAAGTGGGTCGCTGCCAGGAGCCGGTGTCGAAGTGTCCGCCTCTGCAGCTGAGTCATCCGCCACCCCATCGTTCAGTCGCGTGGCGAATGCTGCAGTCGCTGAGACGCCCTCAACTCTTGAGTCCTTCATCAGGTTGGCGCGGAATGACGCACTGTCGGAGCGGACAACCGCCACGCCGATCGCGCCATAAGCTGCCACCACGGTCCCGCCTGCTCGCGATATCGTCGACGACGCTCCCGCAGGCAGCCCCTGTCCGCTGTACACGACCAGGTAGGTTTGTTGCGTCCCTGCGTGGGCTGTTTGAACAACGGCGATTGGCGCCGTCGCCAGCAACAACGATCCCGCAATCAACAGACGCCGAATCCTTCTCATTGATCCTCGCCTCCACGCCACACCCTCAATGAGGGCAGGGAATCCTGAGAACGCGGCCCCCCAACGGCCAGCTTGCCCTGAGCATGCTGGCTGCAATGGGCCGGTGTCAAGTGGGGTAGCGGAGAGAGGGCCGGAGCCGCCGGAGTTACCCGGCGGCTCCTTTGTAACTTAAGAAGCGATCTCTCGACGGCCGCGAGCTCGTTCGCGTTCCACAGGCGAAACCGCCATCTCTTCGATCACGGCGCGGTAATGAAGCATCGCCCGGCGAAGCCCTTCTGTTCCCTTCACCTCTTTGCCTGCCGCCGCGCGGCGGGCTCGTCGCATCTCCTTCGGAAGCACGTCGTCCGCCAAGGGATGCTGGCGCTCGCCCAGCAGTGCAAGGACGAGGGCGTCAGCTTCGCGAACTGCTTCTTCAGGTGCATTCATGAAGTGCGACTCGACGCGGTCCCAGGCGGCCGCATAGCGATCCATGGCCTCATGCGGCAAGGGTCTGAGCGCCGGCTTCGTCACCTGCCCTGAGCGCCCCCGAAGCGCGAACAGGATCACGATCCCCAAGAGGAGGATCACGGCGCCGATCACCAATGTTGTGTTGTCCATCGTTCATCACCTCCATATAACTGAACGTCAGGGAGTCGACTACTCCCCTACTTTTTTTGCGGATGCGTTCGCAGCTCAGATGGTCGCGTGGAACGTGTCGCAGTTACTTACGTTGCCCTGCTGGTAGCCGATGGTGAACCACTTCTGGCGCTGGGCTGACGAGCCGTGGGTCCATGCCTCCGGGTTGACCCGGCCCTGGAACTCTTGCTGTATGCGGTCGTCACCGACTGCCGCTGCCGCGTCAAGGGCTTGCGCGATCTGGTCGGTCGTCAAAGGCTGCAGGAAACCTGTAGAAGCAGCATGGTTCGCCCAGATGCCCGCGTAGCAGTCTGCCTGCAGCTCTGTCCTCACCGAGAGTCCCCCTGCGCCTTCCTGGCCTGAGCCGGATTGCAGCTGCCCTGTCAGGTCCTGGATGTGATGACCGTACTCATGGGCGACGACGTAGCCCTCGGCCAGCGATCCGCCACGGGCGCCGAACTTGGTCTGCAGTTCCTGAAAGAACCCGATGTCGAGGTACACCTTTTTGTCCTCGGGGCAGTAAAACGGCCCGACTGCCGTTGACGCCGTGCCGCAGCCGGTCGAAACCTGACCGGTGAATATGACCGTATTGGCAGGCTCATATTGCTGGCCGGAACCAGCGAACTCGTCCTTCCAGAACTTCTGGACGCTGTTGACGTAGCCGACGATCCGGCAGTCCTCTTTCTTGTTCGCGTCGGCCCCCGTGCTGCACTCCTGCTGGAGGGTGCTGCCTCCTGAAGGAGCGCCCGCGCCTGGATCGGCTGTGGTTAGGTCCGCCGGGTTGCCACCAAGGAGCAGGTAAATGACCACGAGCACCACTGTGCCGATACCACCCCCACCGATAAGGAGGCCGCGGCCGCCAATGCGCGAGCCACGAACGTCTGTGACCTGGCCCGGATCGAGCGGTGCGTTGGGATTGAATGACATGCAAGCAGCCTCGAACTGAGAACGCCTGCCTTGGGTCTTCCCCTCGTCTTTCGGCGGACTCCCTCGCTGGGCCGAGGTATTGTGTATTTAGATTCAACCCGCGTAGGTCGGCCTCAGTGGCCAATTGGGGGCTTTCATGAACCTGCCACACGGCGTTCGATCCAAGAGCACCCGTACCGACCGTCTGACCATGCAGTACATCGAGTCGGGGCCAACCGACGGAGTCCCCGTCGTGCTCGTGCACGGAAACCTTGCCACAGGTCGCTTTTATGAGCACCTGATGCCTGTCGCGCCTGAAGGGTATCGGCTGATAGCGCCGGATATGAGAGGCTTCGGCGACACCGAGCGCGTCCCGATCGATGCGACTCGTGGTCTTCGAGACTGGGCTGACGACACGTTTTCGCTCGTCAACGCGCTGGGGATCACGCGCCCTGTGCACCTCGTCGGCTGGTCGACGGGCGGCGCCGCAATCGCGAACTACGCCCAGGATCGCCCGGTCGCCTCGCTCACTTTCGTCGACCCGGTATCCCCGTACGGGTTCGGCGCGGTCCGGCTTGACGGGCAACCTTGCTATCCCGACTACGCAGGTTCGGGCGGCGGCACCGGGAGCCCGGAGTTCACGAAGCGCCTCGCGGAAAAAGACAAGTCTTCCGACTCACCGTTCTCGCCTCGCAATGTGATCAACACCTCCTATTGGGCACCGACCCATCACGAGCCCGCCGAACGCGAGGAGATGCTCCTCGCCGAAGTGCTCAAGTCGGAGACTGGCGACGATGGCTATCCCGGCGACTCCACACCCTCACCCAACTGGCCGACTGTCGCGCCGGGCACTCGGGGCATCCTCAATGCGCTGTCGGGCAAGTACTGCAACTGGGCCGGGATCGTCGACATCGATCCGAAGCCACCCATCCTCTGGACTCACGGAACGGCTGACATCGTGGTCGCTGATGGGTCCGCATGGGAGATGGGAACGCTGGGCAAGATGGGAGCCGTTCCAGGCTGGCCGGGCGAGGAGGTCTTTCCGCCTCAGCCGATGGTCACCCAGATCCGGAATGTCTTGAAGGGCTACAGCGATGCAGGCGGCCACGTGCGGACTGAGATGTTCGAGGGATCAGGCCATGGGCCGATCTTCGATGCGGCGGAGCGCTGGAGCGCGATCTTCTTCGAATTCCTCGTGTCAGCCGAGAAGGAGTCGAAGGCCGGGGCGGCCGCCAGCAAGAAGTAACGGCGACAGGCGGCTACCAGAGCCTGTCAACCTCGCCCGGGTAGAGCTCGATCCGGGCGCCGACGAAGTCCGCCGCATGCCTCTTGGCCATGGCCGTGAAGAAGCAAGCGACGGTCATCTTGTCGAACCTGTCACTGGGAAATGGGTTACCGGGAGTCCCGCCGATGAGCACAGTGCCTTCGAGGATCCCAAAGCCGGCCGCCTCATAGAACGGAGCAAGCGGCGTGTCGCAGGTGAAGATCGCCAGGTCCGCACCGGCGGCGCGCATCGTTCCTCGTGCCGCCTCGACCAGTCGCTTGCCGTATCCCTTCCTTCGATCGCCCTTATCGGTAACGACCGTGCTAAGACCGCTCGCGCCGTACGTCTCGCCGCCGTGCACGATCTGCTTGGAGAGGATGTCGAGCGCAGCCAGCACGCGTCCGTCGTCGACAAGCAGCATCGAAATCGGCCGGAGCGCCGGATCGTGTTTCGGCCCGAGGCCTCTCGAGCGGAAGTCGGGCCAGGCCTGGGTCTGGAGCTCTAGTACCTGGGTCTGCAGCCCGAGAGGAAGGCTAGCCTCAGGCGCGGAGAGGATCTCCAGAAGGCGAGGTCAGCGCCGGCTTGGAACAGGCAGCCGGGTCGCCCGCCGGCGCTCCCACAGCAGCACAGCAACCAGCACCAACAGAGCCAACAAGAAAGGAACAAGGATTGGAACCAGCGCTGCCGCAAATGTGAGGGCGGCTGAGCCGGCATCCTCCAGGAGTGATATCGGTGGGCCGAGCAGGGCCAGGTTGGCCACCGGCCGGACCGCAGTCCTGGTCAGATGGACCGTCCCGGAGATCGCTCCACCCGCGAGCAGGCTGACGACCACCGAGAGTCCAGGGTCGACCGAGGTGACGGTTCCCGTCTGGGAGGCGAAAAGGATCGCCCCAGCGGTGGCGGCCACCGGGAGCATCACGGCGTGTCCCACCGAGTCCAGCGCCGGCACCTTGTCGATCGCGAACTCGACCACAGCCAAAACGAGCAGTCCCCAGAAAGCAATATCCGTATCCAGCGCATCGTATGGAGAGGCCAGGTGTATGAGGCCAAGCCGCGCGAGCAAGCTCACTATCAAGAGCGGCAAGGTGGCGTTCAGGCCCGTCGCCCCCGCCAACCCGAAAGCCGCCGGAAGTTGCAGCAACGCCACGTTCACCTCGCCTTAAATATGTACCCCGCCGGCTCCTACTGCAACCACCACGTCCACAGGCCTAGTCAAGGGCAGCGCTAAGGCGGCCGAGGATCTGCTCCAGGATCTCGGTCGAAGTCGCGAAGTTGAGGCGGACGTGGCCTCGGCCGGGTTCGCCGAAGTCCGCCCCCTCGCTCAAGGCAACCCTCGCTCGCTCCAGGAAGTGCTGCTGAGGCGTGGTAGCTGTTTGCAGCTCGAGGTGCCGGCAGCCCAACCAGGCCAGATAGGTGGACTCCGGCCGGTGATGGGCGAGCTTCGTCCGGTTTGCCCATTCGGCGACAACCGTGCGGTTTCGATCCAGATACTGCATCACCTCTTCGAGCCACGCCTCGCCCTCCCGCCAGGCTGCGATCGTGGCGGCGACTCCGAAGCGACTGGGCCCGCCAAGGAGGTGATCCGGAAGCATCCGATCGAATTTTTCTTTGAGCTGCGGGCTACCGAAGTGTGCGATCGAGGTGCGCAGGCCGGGAATGTTGAACCCCTTCGTCGCCGAGGTCAGGGTCACGGTGCGCGGGGCGGCGATGGGGATGGTTTCCATCGGGATGTGCGTCAGTCCGGGGTAGATGAGGTCCGCGTGAATCTCGTCAGAAACGATGATGAGGTCGTGAGCGGCGGCAATGCTTGCAATGCCTTCGAGCTCAGCTCGTTCGAAGACGCGGCCAGTCGGATTATGTGGATTGCAGAGCAGAATCATCGTCGCGCTTGAGGCGGCTCGTTCCAAACCATCGAGATCGACCACGAAGCGCTGCCCGTCGTCAATCAGCGGATTGTCGACGAGGCGGCGGCCGGTGCTTGTAATGAACCGCAGAAACGGTGGGTAGACAGGAGTCTGCGCAATCACACCGTCGCCCGGCTGAGAGAAAGCGACCATGGTGGCGACCAGGCCCTGGACGACATCTGTGTTGGCGTGTGTCAGTGCCGGATCCGGCTCCCAGCCATGGCGGTGGGTCATCCAGGCTGCGAAGGCTTCGAAGAGCGGGACCGCATCCGTCATCCGGCCGTAGCCGTAGTCCTGAAGATCGGTGAAATGCTTGATCACTTCCTGGACCGCAGGCGCGACTTTGAAGTCCATCTCGGCGACCCACGCGGGCAAGACGTCGGCGGGATGCGTCTTCCACTTGCCGCCGTTGCGCGCGCGGAGGTTGTCCGCGCTGACGAGAAAGGGCTCCATCCCTGGGGACGTTATCAAGTCCCAACACAGTAACGTGGCGAATGACATGGGCGACCGAGGCGCGAGGCCTGGTCAGATGCTTCGCCTTGCCGAGCTGCTGGGTGCGGTCTCCCTGGCGACCGACCTCGCCGAGGACGCGCCCTCCGGCAGCGCTCTCAGAGACGCCGTCACTGTTGTCGCGTTTGCGCAAGTTGTCGGTCTGGCTGCGGAGGAGGTCAGCGACGCCTATTACCTGGCGCTGCTGTATCACGTTGGTTGCACGGCAGCGTCAGCTAATCAAGCACGAGTTGGAGGCGGTGACGACATCAGCGCCAGGCATTGGTACTCCAACGCCGATTACGCCGACCGGCCGCAGATGCTCCGTCTAGCAGTCACCAAGGTGGGCAAGGAGTGGGGAATTGGGACCCGGGTGCAGGCGGTCGCCGGGGTGGTGACATCGCCGCCCCGCTCAGTCGTTTCTGCGATCGGGGGCATTTGCGAGGTCGGGGCAAGGCTCGGCAGGCGCCTGGGCGCTGCGCCCGGTGTCACCGACGGGCTCGACCACGCCTATGCGCGCTGGGACGGCAAGGTGTTTACGAGGTTGCCGAGCGGCGAGGCTATATCCCGAATCGCCCGGCTGGTTCACATCGTTCACCTGGCCCGCGCGTTTCACCAGGCAGGCGGGCGTGACGCGGCCGACGACGTCGTTCGTGCCCGCCGCGGCACCGAGCTCGACCCCGACCTCTGCGACCGATGGCTCATGCACAGCGAAGAGCTCCTCCAGCGCGCCGGTGAGGATTCTGTCTGGGAGGCAGCCCTCGACGCGGAGCCCGAACCCCGCCGCCTGGTCGCGCCTTCGCACGTCGATGCGGTCACCGAGGCGTTCGCCGACTTCGTTGACCTCAAGGCCTCGCATGCGATGGCGCATTCATCGCACGTCGCTGAGCTGGCATCAGCCGCGGGAATCGCCTTCGGACTGACCCAGGACGAGGTGGTCACTCTTCAGCGAGCCGGCCAGGTACATGACCTGGGCAACGTCAGCGTGGCACAGCGCATCCTGGCCAAGAAAGGCGCAATCGATCGAACGGAACGCGAGAGGATCCGCCTTCATCCGTATCACAGCCAACGCGTTCTGTCGCTGGCCGAGCCGATGCGCGAGATCGGCGAGATGGCCGGCATGCACCACGAGCGACCTAACGGCAGCGGCTACCACCGCGGTCTTCGCGCGGCCGCGATCCCGCCGGCAGCGCGGGTCTTGGCCGCGGCTGAGGCGTACCAGTCGATGCGCGAGGACCGGCCGTGGCGGGAGGCGCTCCCATCTCAGAAAGCGACCGACGAGCTTCGGAGGGAGGCACGGGAGGGGCGGCTCGACCGCCGCGCGGTTGATGCGGTCCTGGAAGCCTCAGGGCAGCAAGGCGCTCGGCGCGAGGCCCGCAGCTGGCCCGCGGGCCTCACCGACCGTGAGGTAGATGTCCTCCGAAGGCTCGCCCGCGGCCGCTCCAACAAGGAAGTGGCGAGCGACCTGCACGTTTCTGAATCGACAGTCCATACGCATGTGATCAACCTCTACGGCAAGATCAACGTGAGGACGCGTGCGGGAGCCACCCTTTTCGCCCTGGAGAACGACCTGATCCAGCTCTGAACGCGATAAATCGACCAAACGGTTGATGCCATGAGGATGCGAATTCCATACGGTGCTCCTCATGCTCCATACCAACGTCACACAGCAGTTTCTTGATTACCTGTCAGACCGTGACTTTGACGGGCTCGCGACGGTTATCGCGCCTGGCGCTCGAGCGCGATTGCTGCTGC
>Ga0193719_10000931_pt1 | contig 11398 bp, 10 predicted proteins | sample U2a2metaG_FD_160103 | JGI IMG/M metagenome (GOLD analysis project Ga0193719, IMG submission 160103) | Soil microbial communities from a riparian zone of the East river system, Colorado, United States - U2a2 | ecosystem: Environmental > Terrestrial > Soil > Riparian zone | place: USA: East... | reverse complement strand
ATTTGACGCCACGCCCCTGCGGAAACCACTTGTAAAGCATCAAGTACACGAGCACGCCTGTGACTGAGACGTAAAGCCAGATTGGGACCGTCCAACGCGCGATTCGCCTGTGGCGATCCCATCGGCGCCGAAAAACCTGAACCAGCGTCATAATCACCAGAGGCAGCGTCACAAAAGCAAGCAGAACGTGCGATGCCAGTATCGGAAAGTAAATTGCGGCGATCCATCCCGTGTATCCCGAAGATTTTTCGCCGACATTTGCGTGATAAATGATGTAACCCGTCAGGAAACAAGCCGAGGAAACCACGGCGGTGATCATGCACGCCATGTGCCGGCGCCACGCGCCATGCCGAATGAAGTACCAGCCCATTGAGATGAAAATCGTGCTTGTTAAATTCAGGGAAGCGTTAATTGCCGGAAGATCGGAGATTGATATCACGTTGAAGCGTTGAATTGTTAAAGGGTTACAATGGTCTACCGCTTCAACGCTGCAACGCTTTAACGCTTTAACGAACGCCATGCCGCCCGTCCTCGAACCACCTCAGGTTCGGCCGCGCCAACGACGCCGGAAATCAACCTGGGGGCGTCGAATCGCCGTCAGCCTCGTGCGCCTGGTGATTCTTGCCATAATTCTTGGGATTGGCGGCGGCGGCTATTACCTCGCCAAAAGAGGATTTGGCCGTCAATGGCGCTACCGCGTAGTGGAGGAATTACGCAAGCACGGAGTCGAAGCCAGCATCGGGCGTCTGACGCTGGACCCGTTTCGTGGTCTTGTCGCAAAAAATGTACGGATTTTTGATTACAAGAATCGCGAGAATACGCTGGCCCTGATCAGCGAAGTCTCGCTCGATATCAATTACGCTGCGCTGATCCATCATGAACCCTTTCTCAACGCACTCGATGTGCGCGATGCGCAAATCATTCTTCCATTCAAGACTGCGGACGAAAAAGGCGACAGAGCCGTGCTCACCAACTTGCGCGCCCATGTTTATTTTCCGCCGGAACAAATTTACGTCAGTCAGGCGGAGGGGATTTTTTGCGGGATTCGGATTTCTGCGACTGGGCAACTAATCAAGCGCGAGAATTATCAACCGTCGCCTGCGCTTTCAGCTGAAGAATGGCAAAGGCGATTATTGATTGCACAGCGCTTGGTGAACGAACTGCAAAAGTTCAGGTTCCCTGGCACGCTTCCGTCGTTACAGATAAAATTCAGCGGCGACGTCGCCGAGATCGAGAAGGCGCGCGTCGAGGCGACCCTCCGCGGCGATCGACTGCAACGCGGCAGCTACGAAATGAGAGACCTCTCCGCGGCAGCAGAATGGAACAACCAGCAACTGAATATTGCACATTGCGAATGGAGCGATGGTATGGGCAGTTTTGCGGGGCGCGCGAATTGGAATGTGCAAGGCAGCAGCGCGAGTTTGCAAGCGCGCAGTAGTCTGGATTTGAAATCGTTTCTTGACACATTCGGACTGGGCGAGCCGGTTGCGAGCATCGAATTTCAAGCGCCGCCGGTGGTCGAGGTTTCCGGCTCGGTAAAATTTGGGGCTGATCGCTTCAAGCCCAATATCATCGGACACCTTGCCTTTGGCCGGTTCACTTACAAGAAAGTTCCGTTTTCCGATCTCGCAGCTGATTTTTCGTGGGACGGCGAGCGCACACTGGTCAGGGACCTGCGCCTGCGACATCAAACCGGCCAGGTTCGGGCTGACCTTTTCGATGCGCCGGCGGATTTTCGTTTAAACATCGAAAGCACAATAGTCCCGGAGGCGGTGCGTGGGATCGCTCCCCTGGAGCTGAACGAATTTCTACGGCAGTGGGAATGGCAAAGTTCGCCTGCCATTCGCCTCGCGATCCGGGGTCAGGATCACAATCCGGGAACTTGGAAAGGTGATGGAAGCCTCATTTTGGGGCGAAGTCGGTTCCGCGGCACATGGATGAACAGCGCGGATACTAAAATCCATTTTGCCGACGGCGCGCTTACTTGTGAGGATTTGCATGTAACGCGTAACGAGGGTTCCGGCACGGGCAGTTTTACCTACGATTTTAAAAAACACGAGGTACGCATCTCCAATATTAAAAGCTCACTGAATCCTGCCGAGGTAATTTTTTGGATTGATCCAAAAATTTGGAACACCGTAGCGCCATATAAATTTCGGCGGCCGCCCTCTGTCACAGCGAACGGTTTATATCAATTTCACGGCGGCAAGAACACGCGCCTGGAGATCAAGGTAGAGGGCGCGAACGGGATGGATTACGTCTTTCTTGGAAAGACCTTGCCCTTCGATCGCATCTCTGCGCGACTGCTCTTCACCAGCGACAGGTTGCAAATCATCGATCTTCGTGGCGCGCTTCTCTCAGGCGCCTTGCGTGGGAACGCCGACATCTCACTAGCGAGAAATGATCCGCATTACCGGGCAAATATTTCGGTGAGCGAAATCAATTTTCCGCTGCTGACTAATTTGTACTTTAACTATAAGACAGCGCTCGGCCTATTAAACAGCACGTGCGATTTCACCGGCCTCGGCAGCGATTCCCGCACCATGCGGGGCCATGGAAAAGTGGAAGTAACCAACGGCGATGTTTTCGCCATCCCGATTTTCGGGCCGCTCTCAGGAATTCTGAACCGGATTGTTCCCGGCAGCGGATACAGCATCGCGCACAGAGCGACAGCGAACTTCAAGATTGATGAGGGGATTATCCATACGGACGATTTCGAGGCGGACGGCACGCTCTTTAGCATGCTGGGTCATGGCGATCTCCATTTTCTCGATGACAAGCTCGATTTCAATGTACGGCTGAACATGAAGGGACCCGGCGTGCTGCTCACACCGATGTACAAACTTTTCGAATACTCCGGCACAGGGAGCTTGAAGAAGCCGGACTGGCGCCCAGCCGTTTTGAAGAGTCAATAGTGACGAGAAACGAAACGAAGAAACGCCGAGACCGTGAAACGGAGCCTTCTCCGATTCGCTCTTTCGCCGATTCACCGACTTATCCCATTCTTCTCGGCGCGCACATGTCGGTTGCCGGTGGTGTCGACATGGCGATTCAGCGCGCGCGTTCGATCAACTGCACTGCAATGCAAATGTTCGTGAAAAACAACATGCAGTGGTTCGCTCGCCCGCTTACTCGCGATGAAATCGCGCGCTTCCGCGAACATCAGCAACGCGGCGAATTGTTATCGATCTTCGCGCACGCGAATTATCTCATCAATCTCGCCGCCACCAACGCGCAGTTTCACGCAAATTCGATCCGCTCGCTGTCGGAAGAATTGGTTCGCGCCGATCAGCTGGAACTCCCATTTTTGGTATTGCATCCCGGCGCGCACCTCGGCGCGGGTGAAGAAGCAGGTCTCGAAAAAATCGTTGAATCGATCGACTGCGTCCTTTCCGGTCTGCCGAAAATCAAAACACGGATCGCGCTGGAAACGACCGCGGGCCAGGGGTCATGTCTGGGGAACAAATTCGAGCATCTTGCATATATTATCAGCCGCGTGCGCCAGCCGAAGCGATTGTGTGTATGCGTCGATACCGCGCATGTTTTTGCCGCGGGCTATGACATCGGCAGTGAGACCTCGGCTCGGAAGACATTCCGTGAATTCGATCGCATGGTTGGCCTGGATCGTCTCGTGGCGATTCACCTGAACGATTCCAAGACTGCCCGCGGTTCGCGAGTGGACCGACATGAACATATCGGCAAGGGCAAAATCGGGCTTCCAGCCTTCCGCTTCATCATGCGCGACCGCCGATTCCGCGAGATCCCAAAAGTACTCGAAACCCCGAAGGGCAAAGACTTACGAGAAGACGTGGTCAATCTAAAGACGTTGCGCCGATTGGCAGAAACGCGCGACGCCAACCACGCAGCGTCATTCTGAGCGGCGCGAAGCGCAGTCGAAGAATCCCGCGATATTATCTCAAAGGCAGCGCAACGGGATGCCTCGATTTCGCTCGGGGATGACGGCGCTGAATTAATTAATCAGCCGAATCGTAAAGGGATAGCGATAGAACTCTCCCTGGCCGGCCTTCACAGATGCAATGACGACAAGTACCGTGTTCAGCACCCACAGCGCGATCAAAATCGGAACGCCTATGAGCACGATGCAGAGAATCGCCGCGATGGCATCATAGATCAGCATCGAGATTTGAAAATTGAGCGACTCTTTTCCGTAGGCGTCGATCTCAGGCGAGTCGCCACGTTTCATGAGCCAAACGATAAGCGGTCCCAGGATGTGGCCCAGGAAATGAAAAAACAACCCGAGTAATGCGCTGGCGTGACACAGGACGCACCATGTTCGGACATCGGATGAAGTTGATGGAGGAAGTGGTGGTGTTTGATCCATATTTATCCTTTCGCTTTGCGTATCACAACGACTGCCCGTTGGCTGCCACGAGAGCAAGGAAAAAGATTGGGCTACACTGCTTTTACCCGCTCGATGTGCGCGCCGAGTTCGCTCAATTTCTCATCGAGATGTTCGTAGCCGCGGTCGATATGATAGACACGACTGACCTCGGTTACTCCGTCGGCCTTCAAGCCGGCAAGTACCAGCGCGGCCGAAGCGCGCAGGTCGCTGGCCATTACCGGTGCCCCGAGGAGAGAATCTACACCTTCGATCACGGCAGTCGCACCCTCCAACTCCACTTGCGCGCCCATGCGTTTTAGCTCCGACACATGCATGTAGCGCTGCGGAAAAACATTTTCCGTCACAGAACTGGTGCCTTTGCTGGTAGAGAGTAGCGCGCACATCTGCGCCTGCATGTCAGTAGGGAAACCGGGATACGGTTCGGTCGTTAGCTCCAGCGCACTCGCATCTCCGTTCGGCAAGATCGAAACCTCATCATTCTTCACCTCTATTGGAAAACCGCATCTGGCCAGCGCATCGGTGATTGCGCGAACATGCTCTGGTTCCACTCGCTTGACGGTGACTCCCTTTCCGGCAATTGCACCTGCGACCAGAAATGTTCCTGCTTCAATTCGGTCGGGGATCACCCGGTGTTCGACGCCGTGCAATTCAGGTACACCTTCGATGATGATTCGACGCGTTCCCGCGCCTTCGATCTTCGCGCCCATTTTGTTCAGGAAGGTAGCGAGGTCCACCACTTCGGGTTCCTGTGCCGCTCCATCAATAACTGTGACTCCATTGGCCAGCACCGCCGCCATCATCACGTTATCGGTACCTAGGACAGTCGGACCAAATCTGCCATGCATGTCGATTACTGCTCCGCGCAATTTCGGCGCAAAAACCTTGATGTCGCCACCTTCAACCCGTACCGCCGCTCCGAGCGCTTCGAAACCTTTGAGATGCAAATCAATTGGCCGGTCACCGATGACGCAACCACCGGGCAAAGCGACGGTCGCTTCTTTGCAACGGCCCAGCGACGGCCCAAGCACACAAACAGAAGCGCGCATCTTGCGCACGACATCGTAAGGCGCGACGGAGTGGATCTTTTCCGCAGTGACGCTGACCGTTCCGCTGGCCCGTTCCACCTGCGCGCCCAGATGGGTTAAAATCTGCAGCATGTAATGAGTGTCACTCAGGTCGGGCACGCCGTGAACAATACAAGGCTCTCGAGTGAGCAGCGTCGCGGCCAGGATCGGCAGCGAAGAATTTTTCGAGCCGCTGACCTTGATAGAACCAGAAAGCGGATGGCCGCCGTGGACGAGGATCTTATCCATACCTGGCAAAAAGGAACCGTGTCACGCCGTTATAATCGTTCTTCGAACAAATGTCGCGGTAATTTTTTTCCGCCAGAGCCGAAAGAAACGCATCTCTCTGGCCGAGTCCTATTTCCAAGGCCAGCATCCCACCGGGGCCAAGCCGCGATGGCGCCTCCGCGATCAGGTCGCACACTAACTCGTCGCCCTCCGTACCTGCAAAAAGCGCAACCTCCGGATCGCGCAATACTTCGCGCGAAAGAGTGTGCCGCTCCTGCGTCGAGATGTAAGGAAGATTCGCGACAATTAGATCGAAAACTCCCTCGACATTTTCCAGTAGACGGCTTTTCAGAAACCGGACCCGGCTGCCCAAGTTTAGCCTGGCTGCATTCTCTTGCGCTAGCGCGAGTGCATCATCCGAAACATCAACGGCAAGAATCTTCGCCTCTGGAAATTTCGCTGCCAAGCTGAGCCCGATCACACCGCTGCCAGTACCAACATCCACAATTCTCGATTCTCGATTCTCGATTTTCGATTCAACGAGCTCCACAAGTTGCTCCGTTTCCGGCCGCGGAACCATTGCGCGTTTGTCGCATAGAAAAGTGAGCCCGCAAAATTCTACGGTGCCTAACAAGTGCTGGAGCGGCTCGCCTTCGCTGCGACGCTTTACCAATTCGCGCAACGGCCCCAGTTCTGTTTCAGTCAGCTTCCGCTCGAAATCCAGATAAAGCTCGATCCGCTTCCGCCCCAGGACGTGCGCCAACAAATGTTCCGCATTCAGTCGCGGGTTCTCAATCTTGTGTTTCTTAAGATATTCGGTGCTCGATTGCAGCACCTGGAGCACCGTCATTGATTTATTAACTACGTGAGCTGAGGTGAGAGAAGCAGTGACCGTTTCCTATCCGTCATCTTTACCTCGACGGCTGAGAAGCCGTCGCTCCTTGAGTCACATCCGCTGATTCTCGCAAGCGCTCGGCCACATCCGCAGTCTGTAGCGTACTGATCAACTCGTCGAGATCGCCATCGATCACCCGGTCAAGATTATGCAGCGTCAGGCCGATGCGATGGTCAGTCACGCGGTTCTGAGGGAAATTGTAGGTGCGAATTTTTTCTTCACGTCCGCCAGTGCCGATCTGGCCGCGACGTTGTGCACTATATTTTTCGGCTTCCTCGCGCTGCTTTCGCTCCAGCAAGCGCGCGCGCAGGATCGAGAGCGCTCTTTCTTTGTTTTTGATCTGACTGCGACCATCCTGACAACGCACAATTGTGCCCGTCGGAATGTGCAACACCTGCACCGCTGAATCGGTCGTATTTACGCCTTGCCCGCCGGGACCGCCGGAGCGCGAGACTTCAATTCGCAAATCTTCCGGCTTCAATTCAAGATCGACATCTTCCGCTTCGGGCAACACCGCGACTGTCGCGGTCGATGTGTGGATGCGACCCTGCGCCTCAGTGGCAGGCACGCGCTGCACTCGATGAACTCCACTTTCGTAACGGAGCTTGCGGAAAACAGATTCGCCCGAAACGCGGAAGATTGCTTCCTTAAAGCCACCAAGCTCCGACGGACTCGATTCGAGGTCCTCGGTCTTCAGGCCGGCAGATTCTGCATGGCGATGATACATCCGGTAAAGGTCGGCCGCGAAAATGGCCGCTTCGCTTCCGCCCGTTCCGGCTCGGATTTCCACGATCGCGTCGCGGTCTTCATTTTCGTCCGGCGGCAGCAAGGCGATCTGAACTTCGCGTTCGAGATCGGCCACCCGCTTTTCGAGGTCCGGAATCTCGTCGTCAGCGATCGCCGCGATCTCAACATCGCCTGACATGGCCAGCTCGCGATTGTCGTCCAATTGCTTCCGCGCAGCTTCGAGCTCATCCCATTTCGCCAGCAGTTGTTTGATGCTCGCATGCTCGCGCATGATCGCCTTGGCGCGCTGGCGATTAGAAAAAAGCGCCGGGTCGGCGATGTCGCGCTCGAGTTGATCGAAGCGCTCGCGTTTGAGTTGAATTAGGGAGTTAAATTCCATTGGGTCGTTCCTGCTACGCGGCATTGCGTCGCAGTGAATAGCGCCCCGGCAACGCGAGGCGGCTACAGCTCAGCTAAGCTTTCTTTTCAGCCCGCGCGGCTTTGGTGCTGCCGTAGCGGCGGGCAAATTTCTCGACGCGCCCGGCCGTATCCACGAACTTCTGTTCGCCGGTGAAAAAGGGATGGCAAGCAGCGCAAATACCGATCTTAATATCGCGGCGCGTGGAGCGGGTATGATACACCGCACCGCATGCGCACGCCATATCGGTCTCGTAATACTCTGGATGAATACCGGCCTTCATTTTTGGAAAGGAGCGCGGAACTTACTCCTGCAACGAGCTTCGCGCAAGAGATGAAATCCTCAGATCCATTGCTGAAAGCTTGGGAAAGAACGCTAGCACAAAAGCGCGACGCGCCCGCGATTTTCGCGACCAGCGGTGAGGTGATAAGAACATTCCTCGGCATCGAGGAACACGCACGCGCGGTGCAGACAAAGATGGCTCCGTCCAAGCCGTTTGACGTCAACGCGATTCAGATTGGAAATCATGCTGATTGGCCTTCTCTTTTCCTGACGTGTTTGCGGACACAGCGTATTGTTCTTCCGATCGATGAATCCGTTAGCAAGCAGCAAGCGGAGGCAGCGTTTTCAATCGCCGCAAGAAGCGGGACCACGGATTGGGGCGACAGACCGCCGACGCTTTTCAAATTAACCTCCGGAACGACGGCCGCGCCGCGGCTCATTCGCTTTCGCAGCGAGGAGCTTCTGGCTGATTGCAATCAGATTTGCGAGACGATGGGAATTACCGATGCCGATCTGAATTTCGGCGTTATTCCGATCTCGCACTCCTACGGTTTCAGTAATCTCCTCACGCCACTGATCGCGCGCGGTGTGCCGATGGTCATCAGTCGTGACAGAACACCGCGCGCCATCCTCGCCGACCTCGCGCGCAGCAACGCAACCGTTTTCCCGGGAATGCCTGTTTTCTATCAGGCATTTTGTGAAATGGAACACGTTCCCGCGCTGCCGAAGCTTCGGCTTTGCATTTCTGCGGGTGCGCCTCTCTCGATCGCGGTCGCCAAGAAATTTTGGGGAAAGTTTAATCTGGCAATCCACTCATTTTATGGTGCATCGGAATGTGGCGGGATTTGCTACGATCGCGAAGCAACTAACCCCAGTGAAGGGTTTGTTGGCGAGTTAATGAAAGGTGTAAATCTTGAAATGGTCGACCCAAATGGGTCAGCGACCCAGGTTCGCGTGCGCAGCGCCGCTGTCGGCGACGGCTATTTCCCGGAACCGGACAACGAAAAGTTGGGCGATGGAATTTTCGTTCCCGACGATCTACTGGCGCAAGAGGATTCCGGGTTCAAAATCGTCGGCAGGATTTCGGACGTCATTAACGTCGCGGGCAAGAAGGTGAACCCCGCAGAAGTGGAAGCGCATTTGCTGCGTTTCAGCGGCGTCCGGCAAGCAGTCGTTTTTGGTCGTCCCGCGGGCGCGGGAGCATTGCGCAATGAAGAAGTAGCGGCCTGCGTGGTAACGGCGTCAGACGTAAGCGAGACTGATCTCCTGCGGTTTTGCCGTCGCGGGCTAAGCACCTGGCAGGTGCCCAAGCAGATTTTCATCGTGGACACAATCCCGGCGAACGAGCGGGGAAAAATCAGCCGGCGCGAGCTCTCGCGACGGTTCTCAACAGATCGCCAGAGATCCTCATTGGCATGATTGGGTTCTTGATAAAGCCGTTATATAGGATTTGCTTACAAGGAGAGGAACATTATGCGGAAATCATCCGGTGAACCCAAGTCAATAGAAGCCGAAATCGAATCTTCGAACAGCGAAGAGCAAGACCAAGAACAAGAACAAACGGAAGGTTCAGACGTTCCGCAGGCGGATGAACCGCCCCGAGACGCCCCTACGAATGCGGAAGGTGCGCAGTCCGACGATTGGTGGAGCGCGTCGCAACAACCTGCCGACTGGGGCGAACCTTCCACGAGCGATCCGCCCGAAGACGCCATTCCTTCAAAGGAGCCTCGCGCAGCCGACGTCTATTTCTGCGGTCACACCAGCTTCTTTCCGTTGAACCGCGCCCTGCAAGCAATCTCAAGAGAGAAACTTACTGGCTTGCTGCGATCATTTTGGGAGCAGGAGCCAATCGATCTTTTGGCGCGCGATGGCGAAATCATCTTTGTCACTACCCGGGATCCGGAGCTTTACTGCCCGGAGACGCCCGCCTTCCTCGCTGGCGTTGACGAGGGGAATGCGGCCAACGCACGCGATCAACAGAGAGAAACTGGAACCCCATTCTTTCTTGCTCTTGTTCGCCAGGAATTGATGGCCCGCGAGTCAGCATTGGAGTTAATGCGGCAATATGGGCAAAAGCTCTTCTCGCAACTTTGGACGGCCCCGCGGGTATGGATCATGTTTGAAAAGAATGCAGCCCTGTTAACGAACGCTGCCGATCTACCCGGGGAACCGAATGTCCGCGACTGGGCCTTGGAAACCTTGCGTCTTGTTGAGAATATCGATGAGAGCACCCACTTTGAACCGGCGTCGATTCCGGCTTATACAAAAGACGGCTTCGAGCGTGTCCAAAAGCTGAGTCTGACGCCAGATGAGGCACAGTTCGCGTCGCAATTCAATGGCGCGCGCTCCGTGCAGCAAATCGCGAAGAACCTGCGACTCGATTTGAAATCTGCGCGGCAGATGCTCTTCCGCTTTGTCGCCCTTGAAATAGTAGAATGCTGGCCAGCAAGCACGGTGGCAAAACCAGAACAGCAGACCATCTTCCAGCGTTTTGGGCGAAAGACGCGACGCGACCGCTAGTACTCCCGAACGCGTCGGGGCCGTCGCTCATGAAGAGAAAAGTTTTGGTCGTCGACGTCGGCGGCACATACGTAAAACTGCTGAGGTCGTCTCGCGATGAGCGTGAATTTCCTTCCGGCTCGCGACTCAAACCGCAACAACTAATCGCAAAACTCAAGGAAACCGCGCGCGGTTGGAAATTTGACCGGGCTTCCATCGGTTTTCCCGCGCCGGTGCGCAAAGGACAAATCGCAAAAGACCCGAAGCACTTGGGCAAGGGATGGATTGGTTTCAATTTTGCGAGAGCGCTGGGCATTCCGGTGCGTGTTGTCAACGATGCTGCGCTGCAGGCGCTCGGAAGTTACCGTGGCGGGCGCATGCTCTTTCTGGGGCTCGGCACTGGACTGGGATCCGCATTGGTCTGGGACAAGAATTTGATGCCGCTTGAACTCGGCGATCTGCCATATCGACACGGACACATCATCGAAAATTACCTCGGCATTCGAGGCCTGGCACTGTTGGGGGAAAAGAAATGGAAGCGAGAAGTGGCTTATGCGGTCACTCAACTCAGAAAATCCTTCGTTGCCGATTATGTCGTTCTTGGTGGCGGTCTCGTGCACCGTTTCGGTCGCTTGCCGGAAGGAACGGAACGCGGGCAAAATGAGAACGCATTCCTCGGTGGTACCCGTTTGTGGGAAACCAAGAAGCATTCGCGCGAACTGAAGTGGCTTGTGCTTTGACAAGGAGCTTCAATGTCCAACGCCGAACTGCCACAGTCTGAATTGGACGTTGAGCGTTGGGCGTTGGCTGCTTCTTAAGCCGTGCCAGGGAGGGGACTCGAACCCCTAAGGATTTCTCCACCAGATCCTAAGTCTGGCGCGTCTGCCAATTTCGCCACCCTGGCCAGTTGATTACCATGAACT
>Ga0193719_10000929_pt1 | contig 11399 bp, 6 predicted proteins | sample U2a2metaG_FD_160103 | JGI IMG/M metagenome (GOLD analysis project Ga0193719, IMG submission 160103) | Soil microbial communities from a riparian zone of the East river system, Colorado, United States - U2a2 | ecosystem: Environmental > Terrestrial > Soil > Riparian zone | place: USA: East River... | reverse complement strand
CAAATTGCCATGGCTATCGAAAAATTTGTGGCGCCGCCGCGACAGCATCGACAATTACCTTATCACCGGCGTGGCAATCATTTTCGTGATTTTCTCGCTCATTAAAACGAAGTTGCCCCATTACACGCTGCCGGCGTTTCCGCTGCTTGCGCTTTTGCTGGCGCGCCATTGGCAAGGAGCGGCAGTTGCGAGCCGCCGCTCTTTGTTCGTAACCATCGCTATTACGACCGCGTGCGTGTGGCTCGCCATCGCTCTCGCAATCCCACCTATGGTTGCACGGTTTTTTCCCGCGTATCAGCTCCTTCAGGTCTCACGCGTTTCTTTGTTGCCGAACATGCAATTTGCCTCCGTGGGGTTCGAGGAGCCAAGTCTTGTCTGGTATTTTCGCTCGCGTGTGAAAGGATTCCTCACGCCATTGAACAAGCATCGCGCGACAGAATTCATGAGCGCGTCTGCGCCGCGTTTTATCATTCTGCCGACGCCTGTTGCCGGCCCGCTTTTTGCAAATTCACCGCAGCACTGGAAATTTTTCTCAACCAGTGGCTTCAACATCGCGAAAGGGAAACGCGTCGACCTTACGCTGGTGCTAAAACCGGAGTGAACGGTTGCGTTAAAGCGTTGAAGGGTCTCCCTCCTCTGTCATGTTGAGCGGAGCGAAACATCTCTGATTACCGGCTTGCAGCAGATGAGCGCCCGGAAATAATCAGAGATTCTTCGCTTCGCTCAGAATGACAATGACGGCATCCCTGCTTGAATGATTTAACAGTTTAATGTTTTAACGAACCGATGATCACGTTTCTCGACGGCAAACTTGTGAACGCCCTGCCGACACAGGCGATTATCGATGTCGGCGGTGTCGGGTACGAGGTTTTCATTCCCCTCTCCAGCTATGATAAGCTGCCCTCTCCCGGGCAGCCCATCCGGATTCTCACTCATCTGGCGGTGCGCGAGGATGCGCATGTGCTTTACGGGTTTATGACGCCGGCCGAGCGCGACCTTTTCCGGTTGCTTGTCAACAATGTCAGCGGGATCGGGCCAAAATTGGCGCTCGCAGTCTTAAGCGGAATGAGCGTGACCAGTTTCAAAGCTGCGGTGGTCAATTCAGATGTCACCGCAATTTCGAAAATCAGCGGGCTCGGGAAAAAAACAGCCGAGCGAATCGTTTTGGAACTGAAAGATAAGTTGGGAGTGGCTGCGGCATGGGAGGCCGCCAGCGCAGCGCACGCACCCACTCCAGAACAAGAGCAAGCCAACGAAGCGGTGCTTGCGCTGATCGCGCTCGGTTACAAACAAATCGACGCGCACAAAGCCGTGCGCGACCAGCAGGAGAAAGCCGATGCGAAATCAGCAGAGGAACTAGTCAAGCTTGTGCTCAAGAAAATGGCCGCAGGTAGATGATTGTAGGGCGTTCGCCGCGGCGAACGCCTTCCTCGAAACGGTGTCTCGCAGAATGGAGCCAGCGGGCGCTGAGCGACATGGACGGGCAGGCCGCAGGCCGAGTGAGCGGGAGCGAACGAGTCAAACGCCCTACAATAATTGTGCATTGGACGTTCGGTGTTGGGCGTTGGACGTTTGCTTCATGACGCAAGTGCAGGTCCAAGATGACAGACTGACTGCAATTCGAGCCGCTTTTCCCAAAGGGGGCCTTTTTGCTGAGAAGGCCTGGCTCCTTTCCCCCGATGCATTTCCAATTGGCAAAAAATTTCTGGCCGACCTCGAGCAGCTCGGTCATCGGCTGTTTGTTTTTCAGCGCGCCTGCAATCAGCTTTATCACCTGAGCGTCAAAGGAAAGCAGCCGGCGTGGATTGCGCGCTATCTCGACGCGGGTAAACCGAAAGAGCTGATCGAATTTTCGCGGCACAAGGAAATTCGCGACGATTTGCCGCGAGTGATTCGGCCTGACCTCATTCTAACTGAGAAGGGTTACATCATTGCTGAGATCGATTCGGTTCCGGGCGGCATTGGATTAACTGGATGGCTTAACCAGACGTATTCGACATTCGACGACGCGATCATTGGCGGTGCAAATGGAATGCTGGACGGATTTCGCTTTGTACTGCCAAACGGCGGCGACATCGTCATCTCGCAGGAATCGGCAACTTATCGGCCGGAAATGGACTGGATCGCCGCACGACTAAATCAAACCTCAAACCTCAAACATCAAACATCCCCGTGGCGCGTTGTGCCGGCGGAAAATTATGAGCCTCAAGATGGGCGCACCGTGTATCGGTTTTTCGAATTATTCGATCTGCCGAATATTCCTGCAATCGAAAATACGCTGCGCGCAAATGCCGAAGGCCGAATCACCATCACGTCCCCAATCAAACCGTACCTTGAAGAGAAAATGTGGTTCGCGCTCTTTTGGATGCATCCCCTTCGCGAGTTCTGGCGACGCGAGCTGGGCGAGAAATATTTCATAAAGCTACAAGAGGCGATTCCCTACACCTGGTTGCTTGATCCTACGCCATTGCCACAGCACGCCGTCATCCCGCGCCTTGAAATTCAGGATTGGCGTGAGGCTGCGAAGTTCAGTCAGAGAGATCGGGAGCTTTTGTTGAAGGTAAGCGGCTTTTCGCCGCTCGGCTGGGGCAGCCGCGGTGTCGCGATCGGGAGCGATCTGCCCCACGCCGAATGGGAGAAGCGGATCGAGCACGCGCTGGCGACCTTCGAATCGAATCCGACGATCCTTCAAAAATTTCACAAAGGCGCTCTCTTTGAGCACCGCTATTGGGATCCAAATTCTAGTGAGCTAAAGACAATGAAAGGCCGGGTGCGTCTTTGCCCGTATTACTTCGTCGAAGGGGATCGTGTGAAATTGCGCGGCGCGCTCGCCACAATTGCTCCGGCTGACAAGAAATTTTTGCACGGGATGAGCGATGCAATTTTGGTCCCGTCGAGCTTGACCGCAGGAGAGTGACTGTGATGGCAAGCATGCCGCCTGCGGGTTGCGGCATATCGCTTCGCTTTGCGTCGGCGATCTGAATTTGAAAAGAAACTGTTCCGCCCGGCAGAAGATTTGGTGCCGTAAACTTGAGCTTTCGGCGATAAAACCCGAGCGTCGCGGCAAAATTGTGCCATTTAAGTTCAGATTTTTCGGGACGAAATCAGCGAGGCTATCGCCCCCGACAAGAATTTCCAAAATTTTTCGAAAAAGTTTTGACTCAATTTCGCGTTTCGCGATAAAAGGGGTTCCTCCCTATATGTGTGCACACCCATCGATCTCTACATTGGCAGTTTTTCCTGACAAAATCATGCAGCGGCCAGGCTTTCCCTTAATTGGTCTAATTGTTTTTGGCGGCGTGGCATTGGGGCTTGCTGCGCTAGCCGGGGCTAGCAATTTGCCGGAGCAAAACATCATTTCTTCCTCTTCATTACAACCCCGTGCTGCAACGCACGAGACACGGGCCGGGTTGCGCGGAGTGATCCAGTTTCCAAACGTGAACGAAGTTACCGCTCGAATTGAAACTGTTTCGTCGGCGCCTACGCCGACGCGCAGCAGCTTTATGGCGACGTGGGACAGCGTAAGCGGCGCGAAAAGTTATTTGCTGGATGTGTCCACGAGCAACTCGTTCAGCAGTTACGTGGACGGCTACTACAACTTGGACGTTGGCGACGTCAATGGCCGAGCTGTAACCGGATTAAATCCAGGGACGACCTACTATTATCGGGTGCGCCCTTACACTGTCGCCGGTGCGGGCGGGTACTCGAATGTCATGACGGCTACGACAGCGATTCTCACCGGGCTGATCATCAATCCAACATTCGACAGCTCGATCCTCAATAATCCAAACTCCTTGGCCATTCAGGCGATGATTAACCGGGCAATCGCGATTTACGAGTCGCTGTTTAGCGATCCAATCACGGTCCAGATTCTTTTTCGTTACTCGACTACTGCTCCGGACGGCACCCCTTTACCGCCAGACGTTCTCTCAGAAAGTCTTTCGGTCGGCTACACTCTGCCGTGGAACGATTTCATCAGCGCTCTGAGAGCGCATGCCACAACCAGCAACGACAATACAGCGAATGCCAGTTTGCCAGGGAGCCCGTTATCTACAAACATCGTGCCATCGAGTGGGAACGGGCGAGCGGTGGGATTGGACACACCGCCAGCCATGTTCCCAGACGGCCACGTTGGACAGGGTGGACCGTATGACGGAATCGTTACGCTTAATTCCGCGCAACCGTTCCAGTTCACCAGGCCTCCCAGCAGCGGCAGCTTCGACGCGCAGAGTGGTACTGAGCATGAGATTGACGAGATCATGGGTCTTGGATCGCAGCTAAGTACCACCGGCACCGATCTCCGCCCACAGGACTTGTTCAGTTGGTCGTCTCCTGGCGTCAGGAATCTCACTTCTTCGGGCACGCGCTATTTTTCCATCGACGCTGGCGCCAACGACATTGTCGATTTCAATCAGGACCCCAGCGGCGATCTTGGTGATTGGTTGAGCGAGCCCTGCCCGCAAACGCATCCGTATGTGCAGAACGCATTCGGTTGTCCTGGCCAATTTTCCGATGTCTCCGCGACATCGCCCGAAGGGATCAACCTCGATGTCATTGGTTACGGCTTGGGAAATGCGCCGGCACCGTGTCCAACGTATGAAGCGGAGTCGGGCACGCTGACGGGAAGCGCGGTCATTCAAAACTGCCCCACGTGCTCCGGTGAACACAAAGTAGGCTACGTGGGCAACAATTCTGGTACCCTCCAGTTCAATAATGTTACTGCTAACACAACGGACCGTTACGTCGTGACGATCTGGTACACTAACGCGGATCCGGTGCGCTACGCCCTTCTGAGCGTGAACGGCAGTTCAGGAACGCCCGTGAGCTTCCCGTCCACTGGCTCGTTTCAGACCGTCGGCTTCGTGCAGAGGACCGTCACTTTGAACGCCGGCAGCAACAACACGCTTGAGTTCTATAATCCGATCATTGGTAGCTGGGCCCCGGATTTCGATCGGATTGGGGTGAACTGCTCTATCACGCCCACACCCACACCCACACCCACGCCTACGCCAACACCTACGCCTACGCCCACACCCACTCCCACCGGGGTTCCCGGCGTTACAACGAACCCGGCAACGAATGTAGCCAGTTTTTCAGCCACACTAAACGGCGCGGTAAATCCGCATGGATTGAGCACGACAGTACATTTTGAATACGGCACAACGACCAACTACGGCTCCATGACCGCTTCCCAGACCAAGACAGGGAACACGAACCAGAACGTGAGTGCGAACATCAGTGGGCTGACTGCGAACACTACGTATCATTTCCGCATCGTGGCCACGAACAGTGCCGGCACGACGCGTGGCAGCGACAGGACTTTTACCACACTCAGCGCAACCGGCGCTCCGGTCGTCATAACTAATCCGGCAACGTTAATCGCGAGCTTTACAGCCACGCTCCACGGCTTACTCGATCCGCACGGGCTGAGCACGAACGTACATTTTGAATACGGGACAACGACCAACTACGGGTCCATGACCGCCTCCCAGACCAAAACAGGGAACACGTACCAGAACGCGAGTGCGAACATCAGTGGGCTGACTGCGAACACTACCTATCATTTCCGGATCGTGGCCACGAACAGTGCCGGCACGAGGCGTGGCAGCGACATGGTCTTCACCACGCTTGCCGCAACGGGGCCTCCGGTCGTTAGGACTGATCCGGCAACGAATGTGGCCAGCCATTCAGCAACACTCAACAGCATCGTGGATCCACACGGCTTAAGCACAAGCGTTCACTTCCAGTACGGAACGTCCACTAGCTACGGTTCGAACACAGCGAGTCAGAATCTTAGCGGAAACACGTATCAGCACGCCAGCGCGAACGTCACCGGGCTGAGCGGAAGCACCACCTATCATTTTCGCGTTGTCGCCACGAACAGCGCCGGCACCACCCACGGTAGCGACAAGACCTTTACGACGCCTTAGCAAAAGGGGGCTCTTCCATTCATCGCCCGAGGGGGACGGTTCGCCATCGACGAGGCGGAAATCTGGGCTAACAGTTTTGGTGATGACCAAAGAGGAAAGTGGCTTGCCTCGTGACCAAAGCGGCGGGACACCGCCATCTTGTCACGAGCACGCGAAGATTGTAGGGCGTCTCTGCTAGACGCCAAGTCACTCCATCCGCCACAGAGATCACAGAGACCACGAAGTTTTTTGGACAGAATGAACAGAATTGAAACTCGCTCGTCGCCCGACTCGCTCGCCGCTACCCGTCGCGGCTTTACCTTCTGTGTCGCCGCTCCCGCCAGGTCCGCTTTCAGAATCCATTCTGTTGATTCTGTGAATTCTGTCTAATCCTCTGTCTGCAATTTCGTCATTCCTTCGTCATTCGACATTCGGCATTCGTCATTTCCATTATTTCTTATACGCCGGGACTTCGGGTAACTCCGGCGGGAGCAAGCCTTCTTCTTCTTCGTTCAATGGCACACCTGCGGGCGTGACGATGCGCGCGGTGACGAACATGACCAGGTTCTTTTTCGTGTGCTGCTCGACATTTGATCGGAACGCCCTGCCGATAAGCGGAATGTCGCCGATGATGGGGACCTTATCCTCGACCTTTTGCACGTCTTCACGCATCAATCCGCCTAACACCACTGTTTGCCCATCATAAACGCTGACGCTCGTCGTCACTTTGCGTGTGCTAAACACCGGCTGGTTGATTATGTTCGGGGTAAGCTCCACGGGCACAGACCTTGTAATGGCGCCCGCGAGGGTGGTGATGCCGACTGCGTTGATTGGACTGCCATAGTTAATGAACCCCTCAAACTCCACTACCTGCGGAATGAGGTTCAAGTCTATCGTCGTCGCATCACCTCCGACTACAGGTTCGACCTCCAGAGTCACACCTGTGTTGCGCGTCTCCCAATCCTGAGGAGTCGTCGGCGTGACAACGACTGGAACGGTTGCCGCGCCAATGAGAGTGGTTCCAGTAGTGCTGCTAATCGATGGGACTTGCGGCTGAGTGTATGTTCTTGGATAGCGAAATTCTCTAATGACTTCGACAATGGCGCGCTGTCCGCTCTTCGTCGTCACGCTTGGCGCAGAGAGAAGATCGATCCCCTTTTTCTGGTTCAACGCGCGGATCACAACTTGAAATTGCGGATTAGTGAAAACGCCGGCCAAACCAAAAATTCCAGGGGCGACGCCTGCCGTTTGTCCAAGACCCGGTATTAAAAGCGCATCGAGCGCGTTCGCGCTTATCGCGAAGTTGCCACTGCGGTTTCCGGCTGTTACCGGGTTTTGTCCAATGGGATTCCCGTTCGCATCAACGAAAGGAAAATTCGCTCCGTCCGTCGGTATCCCGTTTCCTGCGGTAGCACCCGAACCGAACACCTTCCCGTTCAGGCTAAACGGGCCGAGCAGCCAATCGAAACCAAGTTCCTTAAGATTGCTTTGGTTAATCTCGACAAATTTTGATTCGATCGCGACCTGCTTCGGTTGGGAAGCATTGGCCTGATCAACCAACGCATCGACAAAGTCCAAACTGTCCTGCGTATTGCGAACGATCAGCGTGCCGCTGTGCGGCCAAAAAGTTGCGTTTGCGCCGGGCGGAAACGCAACGCCCATGCTCTCCAACATCGTTCTGGCGTCCGCTCTGCCGACGAGCTGACGGTCGTTGAGTAGTGTCTGCCTCGAGGTCGATGTCCCAGTTCCACCCGGATTTTGTCTAACTACAGACTGCTGGGCGCCCGTATATCCTCCCACGGTTCCCTGCGCCTGGGTGGCAGAAGTGTATTCACTGCTCGTGGCTGCGACATATTGCTCCTGTTGGACAATCTTGCCGGAAACCGGAGGCACGCTCAGTGAGTTACCAGTCTGGCCTTGCTGGCCGCCGCTGAGGGACTCGGTAAGATAATAACCCACGTCCAATGGACCGCCGAAGAATTCCGGTGGGACGTGATACCGTTTCGTGATCAGATCATTGCTTTGCTCCGAGAGAGGAATAACCGATACGGCATACGGTTCTACTTTTACCTTCAATCCTGCTTGATTCGCGATGTAGCGCAGCGCTTCACCCAGCGGAATATTATCCAGAGTCACGGTGATGCGTGCGCCCGCAGGCCCCATTGGGGGCGCGGGAATTGGCGTTCCACCAGGACCTGCCTGGCCCGGTGCGCCGGGAGCAGCGGGAGCACCACTAGCAGCACCTGCAGCAGGAGCAGCAGGCCCACCTATCAGAGGAACACCACCAGCCGCTGCTGGAGTACCGGTACCATTTGGCAGCGCGGGTGGTGCGACTGGTATCGAAGGAGGAGCAATTTGTCCGAGAGACACAAGTCGCAGCACAATGTTCACCCCTCTCTGACCCTCTGGGCCTGTATCGTTCTCGGCAGCTTGTTCCCGAAGAACCTCGATTGCTTCGCGAATAGTCGCGTCGCGAAATTCAATGTGCGGAATGATGATGCTGCTGAGCTTCTTGCTAACCACAGCCGTTCCACCAAGCTCTCTTTGCGCGCCGATTGCAGCTGACGGACCCATGGCACCGTACTTCCGGACCGGCTGCTGCCAGGCTTCCTCCACTTTCCACAAGTGGCGAGCTCGCGTCTCGTTGTATGCTTCTTCGCCGTACTGATATTTTGTATTGTCGATTTTTTCCTGGCCGCGACGGGCCGCTGTGTTGTACGGATCAAGACACAAGACTTGATCGTATCGTTTCCTCGCCAGATCGTAGCGGCCGGATTGATAAAAACCGTCGGCTTCGGCGAGCAATTCTTTCACTCTCTCCACCCGCTGAGGGAATGGCGGCGCTGGCTTTCCAGCACAATCGACTTCTGCTTCGTCGGCAATCCTCACTGTTTTGTCGAAGGAACCCTTGTCGAAGGAACCCGGCTGACGCAGGCGCGTGTAAAGTAGGTGCGCCGGACGGTATTTCGGATCATAACGATTGCTTAAAATCTCGCTTAAGATCGCCTCGGCATCAGCGTTTCTTCCCTCAGCGATGCGCGCTTCGGCTAACGCGACGCCGCTTTTGCAGAAGCCATCAACAGCTTGGTCGTGCGCTTTTCCCGAGACAACTGCATCGGGCAGATAACTCAAGGCCGTCCTGAATTCTTCGTGCGCGAGCGTGTAATTTTTCGCTTTCATGGCGGAGTTGCCGCGCGCCAGGGCAGATTCGCCCTGTGGTATGGTAGCCTGACGCCGCTGCACTTCGCGCTCTGCGACGCTTTCCGGGGTTTGCGCAAAGCTCGTCGCGCAAATGAAGGACAAGCAGGTCAGAGTGAAACAGGAGGCAACAAAGGAAACCAAGATCTGAGGCACCGCGCGAACGAAACTGACGTTCGTCAACTTCGTTTCCTTCTGTTCACGGTTTCCAAGGGTGTGTGGAATTTTTTTCATAAGTGATCTTTCTAGCTGCACATTTACGAGCTTGTATTTGATTTGCTCCCCCGGCTGCAAGCTAAATTCTTACGATTTTTTGGGGCTAACCACCCGCCTTCGCGCAAGGCTACGGCGTGGCAGGCGAATGGACACGAAGGTGGAAAAAGAGGAGAACCACGGATGCGACACATCACACGGATGACATTTCGGATGTTCAGAGAATGACGAAATCCGAATACCGAATGACGAAGGAATGATGAATCTGGCAAATCTGCGGCTGGTTGATCTCTGTGGGCTCTGCGTCCTCTGCGGTGAAACTAATCGTTACGGCGCAGCAAAGCCGATCTCGATCGGCGCATCCGGTTGTTGCGTATTCACAATCCCTGCCTTGTCGGGCTGCACACCGACGAGCTTGTACTTGATGTCCTCCAAGGGTTTGAGGGAAAATTCTTGATCCTTTCTCACTTCGAATTCCCGGCGGCCACCCCAGCTATAAACGAACGTGGCCACCGATTGCGGCGAGGTGGCGACTTTCCCCTTCACCAGTGTGACCTGCACGTGGGTCTGCTGATGTTCGAGTAGCAGCTCCGATACATCATCATTTGTGCCGTACTGGCTGCGTGCGCTTTTTTCGGTGAAGTTGACGATCTTAAAGTTCGTACCGCGGACAATCTCGCCGACCTTCAAGAATTGGGTCGGCTCGCTCAGGTCGATGCTGTTGATGCCGAATGTGTTCCCGGTCCGCGATGAAAACATGTATGGGAACGATTCCTCAGTCGTGGATACCAAATGCAGTTTCGTGATGTAATCCGGGTGTGAATCTTTATTCGTGGGATCGGTTTTCCCCTGCCACTCGTCGAGATTGGTGAACCCGTCTTTGTCGGGGTCCTGATCGAGAGCGTCGGCGTCTTCAATGGGCAAGCGGTATTTTTCGAACCAATCATTGGGGACCGGGGGATGCACCTGGGTGTTTTGCAGCGTGGCCGGCAGGCCGTCTGCGCCGATGAAATGTCTTTCCGGAACGAAAAGCCCCGAACGCGTGCCGGCTTTCCATTGTAGCGGATGCTCGAGTTGCTCCGCCGCTCGATCGAGTTCCACCGCGACGGCAGGCTGCGAAGCAGTTTTTCCGCGAGGCTGCTGCTCAGTAACAAGCCGATTGCCGAACTGGATGGCGCTCCACCAAATGGCGATGGCAGAAATGAAAAGGAAGATCGCCGCTGCGATCACCGTGACGCGATCGTAATGCGCTTTAATCCAGTCCAAGACCTTTGCCACGGCTAATCATTAACCACGAATGAACACGAATGGACACCAAGAAAAATGACGAAGAAGCTTACACCAAGCCGCGTTTTCGAGTTTCGTCATTCCTTCGTCATTCGTCATTCGGATTTCGTCATTTTCTAATGGTTCGAGCAAGAGCACGGGCAAGAGTAAGAATAACAGGGAGCGAGTTAAAAGGTAAACCTCAGCATCTCAATCGTGGCTGAAACTTCGATGTGCTCGTTGCCCACGATGAAATTCAGCGGAGCAGCGGCACCGGGCTGCGCCGGAATCGCGTGCCCTCTTTCGACTGGTGTTGGCCCTGCCATTCTTTCGCGCGGCGGACCTTTCTCTTTCTCATTATGCACGTACAGCGTGCGAATGATAAAAAATTGTCCGGTGGAACTTGTAATTTCATTTAGGACTTTTCGCGCCGCCGAGGGCGCCGCTGTAAAAGTGACATCGACAATGTTGCGCTCGATCAAAGTTGGCACAGGCGTGCCGCCTGGCTTCGCCGTCGCTACGGTTCGCCCGGTAGTTGGAGGTGGTATCGGAGTTGGTGAAGCCCCACCTTCTTCGGGCAAACGCGCGCGGCGAAGCGACATCACGCTATCCACTTTGGCATCGAGCAAAATGTTTATGAGCTTCTGGATTTGGGTAAGCTCCTGTCCAAGCACCGACGCGACGGCCGTAGCAGGCATGATTGTGGCGAATTCGTCGAAACCGAGTTGGAATTTGTCCGGCAACTTCACATTGTTCACGCGCGCTCTGTCCAGTGTGGCAATGGTCACGAGGCGCAAGCGCGATTGAAATTCG
>Ga0193719_10000926_pt1 | contig 11415 bp, 11 predicted proteins | sample U2a2metaG_FD_160103 | JGI IMG/M metagenome (GOLD analysis project Ga0193719, IMG submission 160103) | Soil microbial communities from a riparian zone of the East river system, Colorado, United States - U2a2 | ecosystem: Environmental > Terrestrial > Soil > Riparian zone | place: USA: East... | reverse complement strand
TCCTCCCAATATCGCGCGCACAACGGGTTGACCCGCATCAAATTCGGCGGCGTTTCCCGGATAGTCAGGAACGCCCATAACGACAATCTGATCCTCACGATTGCTAAATGTAAAAATGAGAAGCGTTGCGCGCTGCTCCAAGTTTGGCTTCGCGTCAGTCGCCGGTTTAATCAACGTCTTTGAGCCAAAAACCTCGCCAATCACCCGACCACCGGGGCTAGAGCGTAACGGAGCGGAAAAATAATACACGTCGCCCGGACTGTTTCCTGGCGGGCCGAGATCAAGTGGATTCAACGTCGGTGCGTCTTGATTAATTGTAAGAGTTTCGGTGGAAGGATTCGTGGAATGCGGACCACACGCTGCCATCAAACTGGAAACGAGCAGCGCAGCCGATGCCATCATTCTCCGCGTAATAATGAGCGTCATTGTTCAACTCCTTCGAAAAATAAAACTGCGTTTGTGCGAACTGCGTTCACCAAAACTTGGTTCTACGGTCGAATCTCGCAATCAACAAAATGTACGGAGCAGCAGCTCTTCTCCGCAGTAGCTCGTCGCTGCTGCGGAGATTGCGTGCGAGATAGAAGAGAAATTCTGTTTCACGAAAGCGCGCTCCACGATAAAATTTCCACGTGCGACAGTACCACGATCTACTTCGGCTCGTACTCGAGAAAGGTCAGCCGCGAACGGATCGCACAGGCACGGGAACGTTATCTGTCTTTGGTGCGCAGACACGATTTGATTTGCGCACGGATGGGCCGGGATTCCCGCTGCTCACGACAAAAAAGCTGCACATCAAGTCGATCGTTTACGAGCTGCTCTGGTTTTTGCGCGGTGATACGAATGTTCGTTATCTAAACGAACACGGTGTGACGATCTGGGATGAGTGGGCTGATGAAACCGGCGATCTCGGTCGCGTCTATGGTGCGCAATGGCGGGACTGGCGCGGTGCAAACAACGTGCGCGTGGACCAAATCGAGAATCTGATAACGCAAATCAAATCAAATCCGCAAAGTCGCCGCCTCATAGTGAGCGCGTGGAATCCCGCCGAGATCGACAAGATGGCGCTGCCACCGTGTCATCTGCTTTTCCAGTTTTACGTGCAGGACGGCGAGCTCAGTTGCCAGCTTTATCAGCGAAGCGCCGATCTGTTTCTTGGCGTCCCGTTCAACATCGCCTCATATTCACTGCTTACGATGATGGTAGCGCAGGCCGTCGATCTTACGCCGGGCGATTTCGTGCACACCTTTGGCGATCTGCATCTTTACAAAAACCATCTCGAACAAGCGCGCGAACAGCTTTCGCGGGAATGTCGATCTTTGCCACGGATGAAACTGAATCCGGCCGTAAAAAACATTCACGATTTCAAGTTTGAAGATTTCGAGCTCGTCGGCTACGACCCGCATCCGTCGATCAAAGCGCCTATTGCGGTGTAGGTGAGCTGTAGAGGCAGGCATGTCGCCTGCGGAACGAATAGCGAGGCGTTATGTGTTACGGCCGCTGTTCGGGCGCGCTCTTATCAACATTATTCGCACTGGCCGTCTTCGGTCCACGTGAGAGATCAACCAAGTCAGCCAAGATGTTTAGCGCTTCGTCGCGCTCCGGATCGATCGCCGGTGTCTTTGTGTCGTCATCCGCGCCGCCAGCGCCCGCGATCAAATCTGTATCCGCATCCGAAGCAGCATCGGGATCAACTTTGGGAGCAGTGCCATTCTTCTTTGCTTCAGCCAATTTCCCGGGATACATGATCAATTGGAGATTCGGTTTATCAACCGTGTCGAGCGTCACCCGATAAATTCGCGGCTCCTCCCCATTCCGCGCCAGGCGTTCCTTCGACCGCGTTTCCTTGCGCAGTTTATCGTCCTGAAGCTCTTTCTTTCGCTGATCTTCGTTTAGCGAAATCCGATTCTCATCGAGCTTGTGACGCAAACGATCAATGTCCTCCATCACATAGTGAAATTCGGGGTCGCCCTTAACGCGTTCCTCCGACCTACGCCGCAGTTGATCGATAAACAAGGAGTGGCTGTCGGACCACTTCGAGTATCTCGCCTTCGCGACCTCGTCATAGGGCAGCGCGTTCTTTAGCGCGCCTTCGCCAAATTCCGGAAGATCGCTCAAGCTCGGCAGAACAACGTCGGAAGCCACACCGTGCAGCTGCGTGGAGCCGCCTGCCACCCGATAAAATTTTTGAATCGTCAATTTCAACGCCCCGTCTTCATCGGAATGGCTGCCCAGCAGTGAAGCGAACCTGCCAATCGGAAGAATGGTCTGCACCGTCCCCTTGCCGAATGTGTTTTTGTCCCCGACGATCACGGCGCGACCATAATCCTGGAGAGCGGCCGCGAAAATTTCGCTGGCGGACGCGCTTTGCCTGCTGGTCAAGACGACCATTGGCCCGGAATAGGCAATGCCCGGATCCGGATTGGCCGAGACTCTGATGCTTCCGTTATAATCTTTCGTCTGAACGATCGGACCAGATTTCAAAAATAACCCGGTGAGCGAGAGGGCCTCCTCCAGCGAGCCGCCGCCATTTCGCCGCAGATCAATAACTAAGCCGGCGATGTTTTCTTTCTTCAGCCGTTTGAGCAATGCCAGCACGTCGCGCGTCGTGCTTTTCTGGTGCTTGTCCATGTCCGCATAAAAAGAAGGCAGCGTAAGCCATCCAAGTTTTATGGGATCGCCGTTCTCGTCTTTCCTAATAATGATGTCGGCTCGGGCTTCCTGATCCTTCAACTTAATTTCGTCGCGGACCAGCTCGACATTTTTCCGGCGCGACGGGTCTGTTGCATCCGACGGAATCACGAGCAAACGCACGTGCGTGCCTTTCTTGCCGCGGATCATCTCGACAACTTTGTCTAACCGCATCTCGCGAACATCGACGTATTCGGCCGGGCCCTGCGCCACGGCACTGATCCGGTCGCCTACCTTAAGTTTTCCATCGGTTTGCGCTGGCCCGCCAGGAACCAAGCTTTCAATTTTCGCGTAACCGTCTTCGGAACGCAGCATGGCGCCGATCCCGACGAGTGAGAGGCCCATGTTGATGCTGAAATTCTTCATGTCGGCCTTGCTCAAGTATTCCGAATGCGGGTCATATGCTTGGGCCAACGCATCGAGAAAGAGCTTCATTTGCTCGTCCTTGTCTTCCTCATGGACGTTGCGGGCGAGGCGATCGTAGCGGCGCGTAACCAGTTGCGGGGCAGGCTCAATAGGATGTTCGCTCAAATGTTCCTGTAAGAGCTCGTTGCTGATCCGACCGCGCCAGAGTTGATCGGCTTCCGCCTCATCTTTTGGCCATGACGATTTTTGACGGCTCAGCTCGACGGTCGCGTTGCTCTTAAAATCGATCGGCTGATTCAACAGCTCTTTTATTTTAGCGACACGGTCGTCCACGCGTTTGGTATAGAGAGCGTAAATTTCGTAGGCCGGTTTGAGATTTCCGAGCAGGACGTCCCCGGCCATCGAACTGGCATACTTCGCATTCAGCTCCTCAACGTCCTTCTGAGTAAAAAAGAGATGGCTGAAGTCGAGCATCTCCAGGTACGTCTGCAGGAATTTTTTCGAAACGTCCTCATTGAGCTTTTGGCGGGTGTAATGGCCCTCCTCCAGGAGGCGGCCAACCGACATGGCTACTGTTTCTCTCGAGGCCGCCATGGCTGGCGGAGCCGCGATTGTGGCCGCTAACAGGATGGCGCAAAGCGCTAATGATCGTTGCAAAGATGATCTCATCGGTGAAAAGAAGAGTTAATTACATTCGCAGATTTCAGCATGAAGCGCAAGACAACGAGACAAAGATCCGCATGTAAAGTAGAACATGAGACAATCGGCAGTCGGGAACATTCAAATATTCGTAAAAGCTCCCGGCTTCAGCTGTAGCCAAGTCACCGCAACAATCAAATCCGATGAATTACAAGCAGTTCTGCGGTGGTATTTTTGAAACAAATTGTTACCTGCTTAAAGCGCCACAGGGCTGGATTCTTTTCGACGCACCTGAGGGTTCCTGTGAATGGGTCCGCTCCCTCGGGGTTGATCTTAAACTTTTGCTTCTGACACATGGGCATGTCGATCACGTACAGGATGTCGCCAGGATTAAGCGGCAGTTTGGTTGTCCGATAGGCTGTCATCCGCTCACTGCACCGATGATTTCGGACCGGGAATTTTTTCGCAGCTTCGGTTTCGAACTGGAGATTGAGCCGGCAAAACCTGATTTTTTGATCGAAGAAACGCCCAGTCGGGAATTTCTCGGCGCACAATTCCAAGTGCTCGAAGTTCCCGGGCATTGTCCGGGCAGCCTTTGTTTCTTTTTGCCGAAGGATCGATTACTTATCGGCGGCGATGTACTTTTTGCTGGAAGCATTGGCCGTGGGGATTTACCGGGTGGAGATATCGACGTGCTAGTGCAAGAGATCAGGAAAAAATTATTCCCGCTCGGCGATGAAGTCACAGTGCTCCCAGGGCACGGGCCGCCAACGATGATCGGAACCGAGCGTCGCACTAATCCTTTCGTCGGCGCAGAGTAGCGGCAAGCATTCGCGTCCTTTCGAAACTGAGACTCCGAGGTTAACCAATAACGAATAATGGAGACTTGGAGTTGAGCGACTACCGATCGAAGATCTATCGACTAATGTTCGGCCTGGCGGCGGTGTATAACGTCGCATTCGGTATCTGGGCTTGCTTCTGGCCAGGCGCTTTATTCGCGAAGTTGGAGATGGCGCCTCCTAATTATCCAAGTCTTTGGCAATGTCTGGGCATGGTCGTAGGCCTTTATGGATTGCTTTATGCCTACGCCGCCGTCCGTCTGGATCGGGCGAAGCTGATCATTGCCGTCGGACTCGCAGGAAAAATTCTCGGGCCGATTGGCATGTTCATCGCTGTTCGGTCGGGTGAATGGCCATTACGCGCTGTTACGTTGATTGTGTTCAACGACTTTATCTGGTGGCTGCCATTCGCTCTGTTTCTTCTCGATAGGACGCGTATAGGCGAGGGAGTCCGGGCGAGCGCACCGTGGATTTGCGCCATTCTCAATGCAGCTGCCGCAGTGGCGATGTTGTTCGTGCTGCGCGGCGGGACTGAGACTGTATCGAGCATAACACCACGGGCGACCTACATTGCAGGGCACGCCTTATTATGGCGCACGGGCTGGGCAGTCTGGATGATGGCAGGAATCAGTCTCGTTGGGTTCTTTGCCTGGTGGGGCGCGTGGATCTCATCACATCGGCTGGCTTTGGTTGCGCTGGCAGTCGCCTTAACGGGTCTCGTTTGTGATCTCTTTGCCGAATCGCTTCTCATCGGCTGGTTACCTCATCGAATTGATACAGTTGCTCCGTTGGCTTCTCTTCTAACCGGTGGCGCAGCAAATGGTCTCTATAGTGTCGCCGGGGCACTGCTCACTCTGTGCACCCCCGCATTGCGCGGCGCGCTGTGCGCATTGGCATGGGCAGTCTGGGCAAGCGGCTTTGCTTTAACGATCTTTACTATCTCCGGCTCTGTTTTTGGCATGGTGATTTCGACAGCCGCATTGATGACATTGCTGTGCCCGTGGGTCGCAGTATTTGGATGGCAACTTACTCGAGAAAAAACAGAGCGCGCCTGCGCTCTCGCGTTACACGCTTAGATCAGACGAGCCTGGATCGGCGAGAAGAGAAGCGAGCGGCTTGAGGTCCTCGATCTTTCCCACGATCCCGCGCAGCGAGCGTACAGCTCTCGGAATGTAATGCAGAAAATGCTCGTGTCCCCTGACCAAGCCCAGAAACCCATAAGCCCCGAGCGCCTGCATCATGCGTTGCATCGCGCATAGTTGCAGTGTCTCGTCGAACTGCCCGTTAACTCTGCGCCCGTTGTCCGTCTGTTTTTGCCGGTAGTAACCAATCAACTCAGATCGCTCTGCGGCTGAAAGCTCGACATACGGATCAAAAAGCAACGACGCCAGATCGTATTCAGCCAACCCCGGTCGCATTCCTTGAAAATCAATCAGATTAGCCTGCCCGTTCTGAATAATGATATTTTGCGACTGAAAATCTCGGTGAACCAAGGCCCTGGGCAAACTCGCGAGGCGTTTTGCGATTTCGCGCAAACTGGGAAGGGCTGCCAGCTCCTTGCGTTTTGACTCGTTAACCCCGAAAAAGCGGCCGAGGCAATTGTTGAAAAAGTATCGCTGTTCCCAGCGGTAAAGCGCGGCGTTAAACTCGGCGGGCAAATGCTCCTTCATTTCCACGCACACGGACTCCGGCAGGCGATGAAGTTTGAAAATTTCATCGAGCGCTGATTCGTAAAACGCGCGGCGAACGAGCCAGCTCTCTCGCCGATAACTGTAAAGGTCGCGCTCACCCAAATCCTCAATCCAGATGAGGCCTTCCGCCGCATCGTGAAAATAGATTTTTGGCGACCGGATTCCATGGGCCTCCAGAAATTTCGCGATCTCGACATAATGCCGATTTTCTTCGCGCTCCAGATTGTACTTAACTAGGATCAGCGTCTGGGTCGGCGAGCAACGTATCCGGTAGAATTTTCGATCGGACCCGCCTTTTTCAATCGGGCGAATTCTTACATCGGTTACATCCAGCAGCGGAAAATGCATCCGTGTTCGCCGGAGAAGAAATTCGGTCCTCATACTAGATGTCGCTGTTACGATGGATGCCGCTGACCTTTTTTTGGGAGCGGACAATACAACCATCAAGCTCACTTTTGGAAGCAATTTGTGCGTGGGGCCACAAAATTGTGTCTTCAAGGACTGCGCACGCGCCGACCTGGCAATTTTCTCCGACAACCGAGCAACCTCGCACCTGTGCGCTTGGATCAACTGTGGCTGACTTCGCGATGCGCTCAGGCCACTCCCGTGTTTTGATGTAATGAGGCATCCAATGTTCGCGCAAAATCATACGATGCACGTCGAGATACTCAGCGCGCGAACCAATATTGAACCATCTTCCGTCGTTCATTACCAGGCCGCCGATTTTGCCACCGTCGCCGATCCAATCCGCAATAATCGGAATGAATGAAATTTTTTGCTGCGGCGGGATTTGCTGGAAAATCTTCGGATTCCAAACAGCGACGTTCGCGAAATCAAGGTCGCCCGTCGTGCCGTAGCGATTGGCGATATCCACAACGCGGTGATCGCGCAGAGCCACCTCCGAAGCCAAACCTGTCTCACGCAATGCGAGCGTGACATCATTCCCGCGGCGGAAATGTTCGTCGATTAAGGGCTGCAGACTGATGTCGGTGAAGATGTCGCCGCTGTAAGTCAGGAATGGATCGCTACCGAGATACCGTTCCGCATTCTTGATTCCACCGCCCGTCTCTAGCAAATCCGGCTCGTGAACCAGCGTGACCGAATGGCCTTCATACTCATTATCGCGAAAAAAGTTTTCAAATAGTTCGGCCCGCTTGTGCGTGTTAACGATGAACCTTTTCACCCCTACGTTGATTAAATGATCGAGCGCAAAGGTGATAAGTGGCTTTTGGAAAATCGGGATGAGGGGCTTTGGTAAATCCTCTGTCAGCGGCCGCAGGCGTTTACCGACGCCAGCGGCCAAGACGAATGCCTGGGTGATTTCGTTCATCAGCAGAAAAATGAGAGATTCCTCGACTTCGCTCGGAATGACAAGAAAAGCGGACGCAAACGAATGCCGAGTCCAGCAGCGAGAACGAACGCTTGGGTGATTGTGTTCATCGCACGACAGACTCCGTTAAGGCCGAAGAAAACTGTTTGAACCGCGATTAACTCAATCGCGTGGAATTTCCAGCGAATCGGTCACTCGCAACCTGTTCACAACAAGGTCGTCGATTTCAAGATGCTTGATTTTCGCTCGACCAATGACAAGGCGGCCAACGGCAATGACGCCCAATGCAAGAGCTCCAATTGCCAACGCGCCGAGCGCGAAAGCTCCGATGCTCTGCGCTCCGATCGCCAACGCGCGAATGCGCATTGACTCGAGATCATTCTTTTCTGCCTCGTGCATGCTGTGGTAAGTTGTCCGCGACCTTGGTCCACGATATTCGATCCTCCGTCCAGATATGGTCGGCTGGGGTAACAATTTCGGGCTGATCGAAAGTGGCAACAGCGACATCGATTTCATCAGGATCGGGCTGGCTCATGAAAATCAGCGCGCTGCCGCACGTCGCGCAGAACGCGCGGACGCGCCCGGCCCATGCAATTTCGCGTGGTTTGCCTTTGGTGAATTGAAAATTGTCCCGCCGAAACGAAGCCCAGGTCGCAAATGGCGCGCCGGCGCTCTTGCGACAATCTTCGCAATGGCAATGCGTGACGTTGTAGGGTTCGCCGATGCCTTCGTATCGAATAGCGCCGCACAAGCAACCGCCACGAATGGTCTTTGGCTCCGTTTCCATCACTAACTACCGGGCAACCGCGCGGTTACTCAGTAATCCTAGTAGGTTAAGTTAGGACCAGCAGAACGCCTCCAACCGAATCGCTGCCAGGGAAGCTCGCGCTGCTGTAAATAAAGCGTCCGGGTACCAAAATCGATGATGCCGTGGTGGCGGCGCAGCGTTTCCGCGCCAAGCAGGCCGGCAACCGGCGGCGAACCGTCCAATAACCCGTCGTGGATTAATCCTTCCATATCGATCACGCCTACATCCCTGCCAGTGATATTGACTGAGCCCACCGACAGCTTGCGAATCCTCGCTACGCGCAGGCCACGCTCCTTCAAGTTCACGGCCGAGGAACTATACTGAGTCTCGCGAGTGGCAATTCGCATTCGCCTAACGAAAGAACGATGCAAGAGCGTCGCGAACGACCCCGTATCGACCATGAACTTGGCAGGTTTCCCATTGATCGAACCATTCACATACAAATTAAAACCGTCGCTTACTTGAATGGGAACAGCTTGCAATCCGCGACGGTCGAAACCAGGAACACCGCCCAAAACGTCGGGGTCGGTTTTTAAGATGAGCAGCTGCCGTTGACAATCCAGCACCGCCTGGGTTGGAAAAAGGATATCCGCTCCAATGATTCCGTCGATTTGCTCTTCGTGAACCAGTCGCGCCGCGCGAGCAGAGTTGCCCAGATCGACAGTAACCACTGGTTCATCGATCAGAGTCAGCCCTCCCAGCCGCAGCTCGCGCGCGATGGCCACATTGTTGAATGCGCCGTTGATCTGAATGCGTGCCGGCAGGTTCGACTTGGCGCTGATTGGTTTGAGCCGGAAATAATTGCGACGATTCACAGCGATTGCGCTTACCGGCGCACCACTATCGATCGTGAGCCACGCCTCTTTGCCGTTGATAAAAGCGCGCACCATCAAATGATTTTGCTGGGAGCGCACCAGCGGAATCGCTACAAAGTGCGTGTCTGCCCGCGCGTAAGTGACCTGCGGCATGGCAGCCAATTCGGCAACCAGCACCACTGCAGCGGACGAAATCGACAAAAACGTCCGCCACAACCGCCGCTGGCTTGAACACGTCACGGGGCGTGAGATTAACATGGTTCCGTTTACGCGAAAGTAATTTCGCGTTTCTATGATCGATGGCTGGGCCAAGAGTAAACGGCGTGTTTTGTCATTGCGCGGCACACCTGAGTGATGATTTACTCTCCGCCAAATGGAACGGCTCAAATGACGGCGGCGATAACTGAAACACCCGTAGCCGACCAAAAATTCGTCAGAGGACTCGGCCTGCTTGATTCAACGATGCTGGTCGCCGGTTCAATGATCGGCTCGGGAATTTTCATTGTTTCAGCGATCATCGCACGGCAGGTCGGTTCGCCCGGTTGGCTGCTGGTTGTTTGGATCGTGACCGGTCTACTGACATTGATGGCCGCGCTGTCGTACGGCGAGCTGGCAGCGATGATGCCAAAGGCTGGCGGCCAATACGTTTACTTGCGCGAAGCTTACAGCCCGCTCTGGGGTTTTCTCTACGGTTGGACGCTGTTTCTAGTGATTCAGACCGGCACGATCGCGGCGGTCGCGGTCGGCTTCGCGCGCTATAGTGGCGTGCTTCTCCCGTGGTTTTCTGAATCCAACTACCTCATCCCGCCGATCCGTTTTGGTGGCTGGTTTAACGGCTACGCTGTTTCACTTTCGACCGCGCAGTTTCTTGGTCTTGCGATGATAGCGCTGCTGACCTTCATGAACACGCGCGGATTAAATCTTGGCAAGCTCGTGCAAAATATTTTCACGACGGCGAAAACGGGTGCGCTCATCGCTTTGGTCCTGCTGGGGATTATCGTTGGTGTGAAGTCCGGAGCGGGCACAGAAAATTTTCGCGACTTTTGGACGTTGCGAGGCGGGTTGCAGGATGTGGGAGCGGGACTTACTGCCGCCACCGCATTCGGTCTCTTTGTGGGCATCTGCGTTGCGCAGACCAATTCCCTTTTCTCTGCGGATGCTTGGAACAACATCACGTTCATCGCCGGAGAAGTGAAGGAACCGCGGCGCAACATACCGTTGTCGCTCGCCTTCGGTACGCTTCTGGTTATCGGACTTTATCTGCTGGCGAATGTCGCGTATCTGGCAACGCTTCCATTCGCTTCGATTCAAAATGCGCCAAGCGATCGCGTCGCGTCGGAAACGGCCAATGTAATTTTTCCGGGCGCTGGGGCTACGATCATGGCAGTCGCGATTATGGTTTCGACGTTCGGTTGCAATAATGGACTGATCCTCGCCGGCGCGCGCGCCTACTATGCGATGGCGCGCGACGGTCTCTTTTTCCGACGGGTGGGTGAGTTGAATAAAAACCATGTCCCGGCGTGGGGCCTGATAATTCAAGGAATTTGGGCTGGAGTCCTCGTGCTGCCGCGCACCGTGAAGGCAGATGGAAGTTACGGCAATCTTTATGGAAACTTGCTCGACTACGTAATTTCTGCCGCACTGATTTTTTACATTCTCACAATCGCAGGATTATTTTTACTGCGGTGGAAGCGACCAGACGCCGAGCGTCCATACAAGGCGTTTGGTTATCCAGTTGTGCCCATTCTCTACATTGTCGGAGCAGCGGTGATTCTTTTGGTACTTTTCATTTATCAAACGGCGACGACCTGGCCCGGATTGTTGATCGTGATTAGCGGCGTGCCGATTTATTTCCTTTGGAAAATTCTTGGAAAAAAATCGTCGCCAGCATGACTTACTCGGCCCATCCCAACTAGCACAACCAAAACCAAACTTTGCCCATGAACGTATTTCGACGAAAAAGCGTGACCCAACTTCAAGCTGACGCACTGACGGACACTCGCTTGAAACGTGCGCTAGGGGCAACCAACCTGACGGCGCTTGGCATCGGTGCAATCATTGGCACAGGCATTTTCGTGCTAACCGGCACGGTCGCCGCGCAGAACGCGGGGCCAGCGGTAATTTTATCGTTCGTGCTGGCGGGTGTAGCCTCGATCTTTGCGGCGCTGTGCTATAGCGAGTTTGCGTCGCTGGTGCCAATGGCCGGCAGCGCGTACACCTACGGCTACGCGACGCTCGG
>Ga0193719_10000924_pt1 | contig 11417 bp, 10 predicted proteins | sample U2a2metaG_FD_160103 | JGI IMG/M metagenome (GOLD analysis project Ga0193719, IMG submission 160103) | Soil microbial communities from a riparian zone of the East river system, Colorado, United States - U2a2 | ecosystem: Environmental > Terrestrial > Soil > Riparian zone | place: USA: East... | reverse complement strand
CAACGAAACAATGAGTCGGTTCGATCCCGCAAGCCTGCTATAAATCTTTCCGTCAACATCGAGAACGGTATTGCGTTCCGGCATTTCCCCGACCTTCTTCATGTCGAAGGTGTGCGCCCAGGCAGAGTAGAAGATCAAAACGCCAAGCGCACCGCCGCCAACGAGGGTAACGAGAGAAATCTTCCAGCCCCATCGCCAGAGCCGGCTCGATTTCCTCTTGCCGTTGCCGGAGGATTTTCTCTTGAAAAGTTTCATCGCAAGAACTTTGACAATTTAGCAATAGATTTCGCGGATAAAACCTCAATCACAGGTCATCCCGAGCGCAGTCGAGGGATCTCGCCGCGAAACCCGTTAGCTAACTTCCACGGGATCCCTCGACTGCGCTCGGGATGACCGCGAGGGCGGGCACAGCCGCTCTATTCCCGGCTAAAAATTCACCTGGACGTTGCTCTCGTGTTGCTCCGTCGCGCAGGGCGCATTGAGAGGAACATCGGGGACCGTCTCGCTCGGCTTTACCAATTCGTTTTCGATTAGATACTGCTCGACTTCTTCGCCGCTGACATCGGCCAGCATTTTTTCGTTGATTTCGACGCAGGGCGAAAGCGGCTGACCGCTTTTCGTCTCCATTTCCCAGCGAAAAGCCGGGTTAGCGATGATGTCCTTTTCCGTGTAGGGCAAATTGTATTTATTAAGAACTGCCCGAACGCCAGCGCTCCAGCCGCAATACGTTTTGAGGTAGGCAGTGATCTGAGGTTTTTCCATGATACGAGAAGCTAGCACGTCCGGTGAGCTGGCTCAATCTCGCAAAACCGTAATCCGGACGCATTTAACCGCGTTGAAAAGTCCGCAAATCTTGCAGGAGGCGGATACGCCCTCAAAGATTGGGCGCAGGTTCGATTTAAAACTCAAAGGAGGCCAGGACCCCGACGTTTTCCCGCTAGCCCGTTCAAGGTCCCGGCACATCCTTATCCACGCCATCTGCTTCCCACCATCAAATCTTTTGTTGCACCGGCTTCAGCCAGGCGTGCAGTTTTTGCAGTCCGAGTTCGAGACGCGTCTTCACCGTTCCGAGCGGGTTTCTGGTGCTGGCTGCGATCTCGCGATGACTCATTCCCTTAAAAAACGAAAGCTCCAGTGCCTGGCGCTGAAACTCCGGCAACGCCGACATCTGCTCCCGCAGATAACGACGTAGATCAGCCCGTTCCATTTCCTCGTCGCCATCCACCGTCGTGCTCGCGCCTCCGGGCAGTTCATTTATCTGCTCCTCATAGCGATCCTTTACTCGGATATAGGCTTGCCGCCGGCGCAGCCGATCAATCGCCCTTCGCCGCGTAATAGTCGTTAGCCAGCCCAGCGGCTTGCCGACCTTGGGGGCGTAGTTTTGCGCCTGCTTCCAGATCTGCAATAACGTCTCCTGCAAGACGTCCTCCGCTTCGGCCTGCTCGTGGATCACACTTTCAATGATCGAACGCAGGGTTTCGCCATGCCGTTGATACAATGCTTCGAGGGCATTTTCGTCCCGATCTGTTATCGCACCCATCAGCGCCTCATCTGTGGCCGCCCTAAAACCTTTAACGTCTTGAGTTGGTTCAATCATATTTGTTGGCACTGGGGCGAGGATGGGGTTGACTCCGATCCATCGTTTGAGCTCAGCGCTCGCCACCAATTTTCCGAGTTGGTGTAGGAGAGATGATGCTTCTCCGGATAGACCCATTGATGAATTTTCGAGGGACAGTCTGTGGTCGGGCAATTCAGTTTAAATTCATTGCCATCCTGCGAAATCTCTACCTCGTGACCGGAAAAGGTTCCGCCGCATACGGCGCAAACGCGCTGCTCATCGAGTGAGCGCCATTCACGAAAATGGTCGTGAACGCGCAGAATATTTAATCGATCATCCGTGTGCTGTCGGGGCCAATTCATCGTGCCTCCATGTTCGAACAGCGTTTAGTCGCCGGCAATCGGACTGGATGACGATTGCGAGGTCAGGAAAATCCTGATCCGATCAGTGAATAACTTTCTTCCTCTCGGGCGCTTGGAGCGCAAGGGTGCATCCAATATTTTCGCGATGCGCGTTACCTGATTGGATGAGCAGGCAGCAATTGACGCGCAATATCCGGCACTCCGATCCGTGGATGAAAGATCGAATGCAGCGCTATTGCATTCATCGTTTTGCTTGGGCACAGCTTTGACAATGGAATTGTCGGAATCGGCAACACCGTCGAAAACGCACTTCGCGCGTTCGATCTGCAGTATCTACGCGCATTCGAAGCGAGACCGAACGGCATCGAAGTTGTCCGTTAGGAAATCTCAACCGCATCACTATGGTTTCGTAAGTCACATTTCCCCATTGTGTTGAATATCCGGAGGCGCGCGCTCGTCTTATACTGTTAAAGCCCGCGTCTTTCAGACCGAGGCGTCTATCCGGCAAACGCCGATTACACTTCACCCCGTAAAACGGTAACGGATTGGTGGTGCGGGAGATTCGATCGGTTGGGCGTAGGCAAGTTAGGAAAGAGAAAGGGAAATATGAAGAAAGTAATATTAAGCATGGCGTTGGCGTTGGCAGCCCCATTGGCGTGGGCGCAAGTATCACAAACGACTACCACCACGACTACGACCGAGGGAACTGGAACTATCACTGAGTTCACTCCCGGCAGCACCATTGTGCTGAAAGAGACAGCGGGTCCAAAACATTACCGCTTTGGAAAACAGGTCGTTTACGTGACCAGGAGCGGCAAAGACCTCGATGAAGCAACCGTTCGCACCAGAGTCAAAGTCGGGGTGCCAGTGCGTGTTCATTATGCCGGTGAAGGCGACAGCCTGCTGGTTGATCGAGTTGTCCTCGACGAAGATTAAATCGTAATCTTCTAATTAAACGCGTCTTTCCGTTCCGCCGTTGGCTGGAATGGGAGGCGCGTTTTTCTTTCCCACCCTCCGCGAAGAATGGCCCATTTGCGCTCCCAGCGGAAATCCGCACGATCAGAGATCGTAAAGCGAGACTCCGTCGAATCACCTTCGCACTGCGTGATTTAACATTTGTGGTAACGTTTCCCGGCAAAAGGAATTAGCTCCCATGAAGCGCGCAACCCGGAGATCAAAACGCAAGCTAAAGCACGCTCATTGCAAACCTCGGACATCGGCTGGGGAAGCCGCCCGCGAAGTAATTCGGGCGGATATGAAGAAAATGAAGGGAAGGACCGGTAAGCTGGAAAAGTTTTCAGGTAACGGGGCGGTAAGAAAAAATGGCGCGATCAGGCAGTCGGCCAGTGCGCCCGTCTTCAAGCATCCGAAGACGGAATTAGAAGCGGCCATACAACGTTATGTCGATCTTTTCGATTTTGCGCCGATCGGCTATGTTAGTTTCGACCGCGTCGGTCATATTGAAGAGATCAACGTTGCCGCCGCACGACTTCTCGGCGGCTCGCGCGATCGACTAATCGGCAGGCCATTCGCGCTCTACATCATAAAAGAAGACTCCGCTCTTTTTTTAAATCATCTCCTCCGCTGCCGCTCATCGGAAAGCTGGGTCGAAACAGAACTGCACCTAAAAAAACGAAACGGCGAAATCATCCTCGCCCATTTGGCCAGTTCCCGCATGACTTCGTCGATGCGAGACGGCGTGGTGCTTTATCAAACCGCGATTATCGACCTTACCGAGCGAAAGCGGGCAGAAGAGGCGATCCGCCAGTCGGAGAAGCGTTATCGCACTCTGTTCGATCTGGTGCCGGTCGCCGTTTATACCTGCGATGCCGAAGGCCTGATTCAAGAGTACAACCAGCACGCCGTGGAGTTGTGGGGACGCGAGCCAAAAAGGAATGACCCAAGCGAGAAGTTTTGCGGTTCATTCAAGATTTTCTATCCGGATGGCCGGCCGATGCCGCACCATAAGTGCCCAATGGCGCGAGCCCTGCGTGGGGAAAAATTAACCGCGACTGATTTGGAAATATTAGTCGAGCAATCGAGCGGCGCCCGCCGAAATGTTCTTGTTAGCCCGACGGCGTTGAGAGGCGGGCAGGGAAAAATAATCGGAGCGATTAACTGCCTGCACGACATCACCGTGCGCAAACGCACGGAAAACGCATTCCGCGAATCGGAGGAACGTTCTCGAGCGGTCATCCACCAAAGCACCGCCGGAATAGCCGGCACTGATTTGGCAGGTCACATCATTTTCGCGAACGAAAAATTCTGTTCAATGCTGGGCTACAAAGAGCGTGAGCTCGTGGGCAAAACCATTTTCGAGATCACACATCTCGGAGACCTCGCAGAGAGCAAGCGACTTTTTCACCGGATCGTCAGGAAAGCCGAACCGTACCAGCTCGAAAAACGCTATCGCCGCAAAGATGGGTCTACCCTGTGGGTCAGTGTGAGTGCGTCGCCATTGCGCGACGTCGAAGGCAAAACCCAATCGGCCGTCTCGGTTGTTCTCGACATCGGCGACCAAAAAAAAGCTCAAGCCATCCTGGAAGACCGCGCCCGCGGGCTGGAAGGCGAAATCCTCGCCATCAGTGATCGCGAACAACGCCGCCTCGGTCAGGAATTGCACGACAGTCTGTGCCAACATCTTACTGCCATTGCGTTCATGGCGCGCTCGGTCGCACTGCGGCTCAAAAAGCATCGAGTCATCGAAGTGGAGCACATTGATAAAATCGCGGAGCTAATCAATGACGGCGTCACCGAAGCGCGTACCATTGCCCAAGGCTTGCATCCGGTGGAAATGGAACCGCCCGGGTTGGTTACCGCGCTGGCGGCACTGGTCAAACAGCCGCATTGGCCAGTGCCGTGCCGGCTGGAGGCCGACGAAGAACTTTCCGTTCAGGACTCGACTGCGGCTCTACATCTCTACCGGATCGCGCGCGAAGCCGTAATCAATGCGAACAAACATGCCCGCGCGCGCGAAATTATTGTACGGATGAGACGTTCGGGCAAAGGAATCGAGCTTAGTGTGATCGACGACGGCATCGGAATTCCGGCCAATTCCCCAGCTGGATCGGGGATGGGCTTTCACATTATGGAATACCGCGCCCGTTCCATAGGGGCGCGGCTGGAAATCAAGCAGGTAAAGCCGCATGGAACACGCCTAACTTGTTATGTGCGGAAATGAAATCGAGAGCGCGCGCCGGGAGACAAGGGAAACGCAAATCGCGCAAACGCTCTATCCCCGCCGCCCCGCCTACATCCGAGCCAATCGCCCCGGATTCATTTTCCAGCGGGGTTGTCGATAATCCCAAATCGGATTTGCCCCAAGCGATCCCCATTCTGATCGTTGATGATCATCCTCTTTTTCGTCACGGACTTGCTCAGTTGATCAACTCTGATGACGGCTACTCCATCTGCGGCGAAGCGAGCAGCGCGCCCGAAGCGATCGCGCTGGTGCGTAAAGTGCGGCCGAAACTGACGATCGTCGATCTTGGCTTGAAAGGGCCAAGCGGAATCGAGTTAACCAAATCGCTGCGCGTGGAATTTCCCAAAATGCCCATCCTGGTCCTGTCGATGCACGACGAACCGACTTACGCCGTGCGTTCCCTTCGCGCCGGCGCCAACGGATACGTCACCAAACAGGATGCGCTGGGCAGCGTCCTCATTGCCCTGCGCGAAGTCCTCGACGGCCGCGTCTATCTCAGCCCCTCAATGGCCAGTGAAGTGATTTCCAATGTTGTTCTAACGAAACGAGAACCGGGGGCAGATCCAACGGACGACTTAACCGATCGCGAGCTGGAAGTTCTCGAGCGCATAGGCAAAGGCGAAGAAGTGAAAGCGATTGCCAAAACATTGCACCTCAGCCCAAAAACAGTTGAAACGCATCGCACTCACATCAAAGAAAAGCTAAGGCTCGACAACGCGCGGCAGGTTGCGCGTTACGCCGTTCAGTGGGTGAGCGCCCGCGGCATCTGACCGTTCTAAGCGCTGACGGTTGCTCGCACATCATCTCGGAGCGCGAAAAAGGCTTGTCATCCCGAGCGCAAGCGAGGGGCCTCGCCTAAGCTTGTACGGATCACACAAGCTACTTTGTGTAAATCACCCACATGGGCGAGGTCCCTCCTCGTCTCCGCGAGTCGGGATGACGGACGATGCGGGTTGAGGATTCGATCACCCCATAAAAACAACGCGCTGTCATCCCGAGCGCGAGCGAGGGACCTCACCCAAGCTATTGATCACACAAGTTACTTTGCGTGATCCACTCGTATATGTGAGGTTCCTTCGTCTCCGCCACTCGGGATGACAATCTGCCGACGCAACTCGATGCGCGCTACGCGAGTGCGATTTCTAATTCGAAAAACCTTTTACTACTACGCCGCTGCTGTTACCTGCTGGATTGTCTCCTGCAATTTTTGCACGTCGATCGGTTTAGTCAGATGCGCGGAAAAACCAGCGCGGCTGCTGCGCTCCAAGTCTTCCTCCATCCCATAACCGCTGATCGCGATGCCCTTGGCGTCGCTGATCTTCGCCAGCTCGCGCATTACCTGAAAGCCATTGCCATCCGGAAGACCGAGATCGCTAACGAGAAGATCGAGCGGAGTTGTGCGCAATACCTCCAAAGCCTGCCGCACCGTGGACGCGGTAACGACCTCGTGCCCGTTGTGTTTTAGCAACTTGCTCATGACTGTCGCTGTATTGTCGTGGTCTTCGACAATCAGAATATTTAATTTCCGGGACGCAACGGCGGCCGGTTTGCGCTGGACTGGAGCGATGACACTTAGAGCGGGAACCGTTTTCAATTCGACGGTAAAGACCGCGCCCTGTCCCCCCGATTTGTTTGCGGCCTTGATTCTTCCCTGATGCATTTCCAAGACGGCCTTGCAGATCGCCAGGCCCAGGCCGAGACCTTCGCCGCTTCTGGTCCCCTGCTCAAAAGCGGTAAACAATTTCGGCATCAGCGCCGTGTCGATTCCACGGCCGCTGTCGCTAATTTCAAAAATCACACGGTCCCGCGCCCCATCGAAGGAACGGACCACGACCTCGCCATTTTCGGGCGTGAATTTGTAAGCGTTTTTCAACAGGTTCCAAAAAACCTGCTCGATCCGCGTAGGATCAGCCATGATCTGGTGATTGCTGGCCGTCAGATCAACCGAGAGCCGCAAATTTTTCGCGAACAATTGGCTCCGGACAATTTCCAGAGCGTGATTGAGCAATGCATCCGCACGACACGGCTGGAGATTGATCTGAAGTTTGCCTCGAGCGATCCGGGTTAGATCCAGCAGGTCATCGATCAATCGCGCCTCCATCTCGATATTGCGGGCAATCATCTTCAAACCCTCCTGCAATTCAGGATCGAGATTCTTGTCTTCTGATGCCGAGCAAGCCCACATCAAGACTGGGTTTAACGGTGTCCGCAGCTCGTGGCTGAGTGCCGCTAAGAAGCGGTCTTTGGCCTGGCTGGCCATCACAGCCGCTTCTTTCTGCCGGCGAAGCTCCTCTTCCGTCCGTTCGCGCTCAAGATAAAGGCCAACTTGAATTCCCAAAGCACCGGCAAGCCGCATAAGGTCGTCGTCCGGCGGAACTACCTCGTCGCTGTAGAGCTCAATTACCCCGTTGATCCCGGTCGAACCCATTAACGGAAAAACAAAGGCGGCCTGCAGTCCACTCATCCGCGCGAACAGTGCCCGCGGGAAGTTGGTCTCCGCTTCGAGATTAGGTAACCAGGTCGGCGCGCGTGAAACGAGAACGCGTCCCGGCAAACCCTCGCCACTGGAGAACACGCGACGCCTGGTTTCGAATTCGAATTCGTCGATATCGCGCTCAGGTGATCCCCAAGTCGAATGGCAAACAAGCTTTCCATTTTTATCGAGGACCCAGAGCGCGGCAAAGAGCCAGCGGCCGCTCCGCGCAATGGTGCTGAGAATTTTCGGGCCGAGTTCGATCAGCGGCGCCTGGCCAGAGATGAGAGTGGCGATGGCATACTGCGCGGCGCGACGGGCTTCACTTCGCACACGTTCGCTAATATCGCGCACATAGGCGGTAAAGATCGCTTTTCCGCTTACTTGATAAGGGGTAATGGCCAGCTCCACATCCAGCTTGGTACCGTCCACACGCAAAGCGGGAACTTCGATGCGCCGGCCGAGTAACGGGCCGCCGCCCGTAGCGCGAAACTGGGCCATTCCGGCGCGATGTCTGGCCCGCAATTCTGGCGGAATGATCAATTCCGCCATTTCCTTGCCCACCGCCTGCGCGCGCGAATAACCAAACAGGCGCTCGGCCGCGATGTTCCATTCCTGGATGCAACCGTCATCGTCAATGACGACGATGCAATCGAGCGCCGAATCGAGGATCGACTGACTGTTTTGCTCGCTGGCGGCAAGCTCGTTTTGCTTTTCAGCCGCGAACTGCCGCGCCGATTCCACCAGGAGATCGCTAAAAAACTGGTGAATCGTAGCCTCAGCTTTGCCTCGGGCCGAAGAATCGAATTCAGGTCGTTCGCGGGCAAAGGCGTCCAGGCAATCAACGGAGATTACATGCAGGATCTGCCCAAGCCCGCGAACGATCTCGTCGAGGGCGTAGCCAGGTTCCCAACGATGCTTCAGCTGTGTATCCGCGAGGAGCGTTTTCTCATTTCGGCGCGTTTTTCCTTCTTTTTTGAGACGTTTGCCCAAGGTCCGGCAAAGAGTCGGCAGAAAATTGGCCAACTGCTGGTGAGTGTTGTTGCCGGAAAGCCCCAGCTCAGGCTGCCCTCTGGTCGTTTTATTCCATCGATCGGCAATCCATTCCGTACGATCGGAGATAAAACGGCCAAATTCCGATAATGAATTCACGTTGGGACAGAAGGGTTCGATCTAAGACTGGTCGAGCAGTTACCATGCTATTTTCCCAGCAAAACGCGGCATGACCGGAAGGAGCCGGCAGGCATTTTCTTGATCGAGTCTTCGCCGCGGTGCCCTGCCCACGCTCGAGACGCCTTTTCGCTTAAAGATTTCCGAAATACTTGGTAATCAACGATTGGGCGCCGCCCTCCCCCAACGCGTCCGCCCCTGCTTTACTCTGCAACAACTTTAACAACAGCGATCGTGCTTCCTTTTTGTCTCCCTCGGAAACGCCGATTTGCTCGATCGCGAGGATGACTTGTTCAAACGCATCCTTTAACGCCTGCGCCGCTGCCCCAGGCATCTTTATTTCTTGTGGATCGCCCACCACCGCCCGCCGTTCATCGAAAGTGATTCGAACTGGCGACGCTGCACTGCTGTTCAGAACGTGCGTTCCGAGTTCGTTGATCCGGGCAAAGCCTCCCAACAACCCCATCCCGCTCTTATCTTCAATGGGCTTCCAATCGATCAGACCGTACTCGGCCAGCTGAGCGAGCGCCTGAAGCCAATCGCGATTGTTTATTCCTTCAGGCGCCGGCACCCCCCGTTCCGCCGCCCCGAAGGGAAGAAAACCTTCGCCGCGCCGTTCATGCAAAAGTTGCAAGACGCGTCCTCGCACCACGGAATCTTTCATGGGGATGAATATGGTTCGCGGCGCGAAATTGAACAACTCATCTTCGAATCGCCGTCCCCCCGCGCTGATCGCACAATTTTTTCGTTGTAGTGTTGCTGTGCCATATCCTATTTCATTAACACCTCGCTTCAGCGAGGTGCATGGCCGAATCTGCTAGCCCAACCGCTTTAGCGGTTTACTTTTTCACTCATAAAAAACCGCTGAAGCGGTTGGCGCCTTCTCAGCCGTCATTAACACCCAGCTAAAGCAGGGGGTTAATGAGAGGGATCAGTCAGCGCTAAACGCGTACCACGACTTTGGAAACTAGTTGTGTTTCGGGGCAAATGAACGAACGTAGCGGTCTATTGGATTGAATCTGTTTGTTCTTTGCGTGGTAGATCGTCAGGTGAGTTTGTCTCATTGGTGATTTGAAACCCGATTCCCGGGAACAGCTCTGTAGCTCGCAAGTTTGCTCCAAAAATCACAATGAAACTGTACGTAGGTAATCTCTCTTTTGAGACCACTGAAAACGATCTTCAGGATCTTTTCGAACAACATGGCCAGGTCGGCGAAGTAGCGCTGATGATGGACCGCATGACCGGCAAATCGCGCGGCTTTGCGTTCATCACCATGAATGAAAAAGCCGAAGCGGAAGCTGCCATCAGCGCGCTCAACGGCAAGGAATTGAACGGACGCACGCTGAGTGTCAGTGAAGCGCGTCCTCGCGAAGAGCGTCCGCGCCCATATGGCGCCAAGCGTCCATTCGCGGGCAATCGTCGGTAGATTCGAAATCGATTGTTGCGGCCGGCTTCGAAATTTTCGAGGCCGGCCTGCACTTGATCATGAATTCAGAAAAAGCCCTCGAGTTGGAAGGAACGATCATGTCGGTCCTGCCCGGCACCATGTTCAGGGTTGCTCTTGCCAACGAGCATCTTGTCCTTGCGCACATTTCCGGGAAAATGCGCAAACGATTTATTCGACTTACCATCGGCGATCGCGTTAAACTTCAGATGTCGCCTTACGACATCGATAAGGCGCGCATCGTCTACCGGCTCTAAGAGAATGAGATTTTTTGGAACACCTGCCGTACGAAAAATAAAAACCGGCCCCGTAATTAAGCGGCTACTTGTTCGCTGCCCCGCTACGGCCAAGCTGGCGGTGACCGGCCAGACCATCGACGAACAACTCTGGGCCGCTGCCAAAGTGAAAACGCCGAAGTTCACCTGCCCTCATTGCCAGCAAGTTCATAGCTGGACGAAAAAAGACGTTGTTTTGGCGCGCTGACTGCAGGTAGTAAACAGCGTGTCATGTTTTCCCGCATTCCATTCCATCGCGTTAATTGGCTAACGAGTTCGTTCCTTATCGGAACTTTCGTCCTCTCCATCACCACTGTCCCCGTCTACCTCTGGTATTTCGGCATCGATTGGTTCCAGATAATCTTGTTTTTCGTTTTGCTTAGCGCCACCGGCTTTAGCATCACCCTTGGCTATCATCGGTTATTTTCGCATCTCGCCTTTCGCGCCCGGCTTCCGGTAAAACTCTTCGTCCTGATTTTTGGCCCGGCCGCATTTGAAAATTCGGTCTTGATGTGGGCGAGTGAACATCGGCGCCATCACAAACACGTCGATCACGAGGAGGACCCGTACGATATTACCAAAGGATTTTTCCACGCCCACATTGGCTGGCTTCTGTTCAAGCTTCTACCCCAGCCGCCCTTCGATAACGTGGGCGATCTAAAAAAAGATCGGCTGGTCATGTGGCAACATCAGCACGTCCATACCATCGCTCTTCTCGTTGGTTTCGCCTTGCCCGTGCTGCTGGGGGCAGTCTGGAATGGCTGGATCGGCGCCCTCGGAGCTTTCCTCGTTAGCGGCGTCGCCAAGGTGGTGGTGATTCAGCATTGCACCTTTTTCATTAACTCGGCCTGTCATACCCTTGGTCGCAGGCCTTACTCTACCAGGTGCAGCGCGCGCGATTCATTCCTCATGGCACTGCTCACTTTCGGGGAA
>Ga0193719_10000922_pt1 | contig 11425 bp, 9 predicted proteins | sample U2a2metaG_FD_160103 | JGI IMG/M metagenome (GOLD analysis project Ga0193719, IMG submission 160103) | Soil microbial communities from a riparian zone of the East river system, Colorado, United States - U2a2 | ecosystem: Environmental > Terrestrial > Soil > Riparian zone | place: USA: East River... | reverse complement strand
TGGACAAGATCACGATTGTTTCCACCGGTAACGGCGACGCATCCGGGATGAACAAGATAACCGGCGACATTGCAAAGATGGCGGCACAGGTGCCGGCATTGTTCGAGACGCTGTCGGGCATGCCGCTCTCGGACTTGCTGGGCAAGGTCCGTAAGATCGGCGACAAGCCCCCGAAGGCGGACGTGCTGCCGCCAAGCGCCGGGCAAGGGAAGTCGTAACAATGCCTGAGCGGAATGGCTTGGGTGAAATGTTTCTCGTGAGGGGACGGGATTCATCCCGCCCCCTCACCCGACCCGGATCTTGAGGAATGGTCGTCGATTGTATGGAGGAACCGAAAATGAAAAAGCGGTCGACACAAATCGGCCTTGGCATTGCTCTCGGCGCCGGCATCGGCGCCGCCACCGGCGTCCTTGCGGGCCACATCGCCGTCTGGCTGGCCATGGGAATCGCCATCGGAGTCGCGATCGGAAGCAGCTTACGTGGCACCATCTGCGCCGAGTGCGCCGCCGTCCACGAAACCCACGAACCCAGAAAGATGATAGCTGACGACCGGCAGCTAAATTAAGGAGTCCACCATGGCATTATTAGAGAGAGTTTCCACACTAGTCCGCGCCAATCTCAACGACTTGATCGACAAGGCCGAGCATCCGGAAAAAATGATCAAGCAGGTAATCCTCGACATGCAGAACCAGCTCCTGCAGGTCAAGACGCAAGTGGCGATTGCCGTCGCCGACCAGCACCTGCTGGAAAAAAGACAAAGGGAAAATGAAGACAAAGTCGCCGAGTGGATGCGGAAAGCAGAATTATCCGTTGACAAGAAACAAGACGACCTGGCCCGCGCCGCCCTGCAGCGGGTGGAAAGCTATCGCGACCTGAGTCAAGGCTTCGCGGAGCAGTTGATGGACCAGAAGGCGCAGGCAGAAAATCTGAAGACCGCACTGCGCCAACTGGAGAGAAAACTGACCGAGGCGCAAGCCAAGGCCGATCTACTCATCGCCCAGCATCGCCGCGCCCGGGCGGTCGGTAAGGCCAGCGATGCCAAGACGGCCGCCGGCAACGGTTCGAGCGCCAGCGCCTTTGATCGCATGAAGCGCAAGGTTGCCCACGCCGAGGCCCACAGCCAGGCCAAGTCCGAAATCGCTGCCGATGATGTCGAAGAGCGTCTGGCGGCGCTCGAGAAAGAAGATCGAATCGAGCAGTTGCTGACGGAGCTGAAGACGAAGCGGGGAGCGTAAAAGGTTGCTTCTGTGGCGGTCGCCCGGGTCCGCGCCCGTGGCCAGCTTGCCTTTACGCGTCGAGGTTCATCCCAAGCGCCCGCCAAGAGGTTAAAAGTTGCCGAGCGATGCCCGGACGCCGCAACCAAACGCACTCAAGATATAGACCAGGATGGGAGGCGGGCACCGCGAAGGGTATGCAACCTCATTGGTTCAGTGTTCCAGTGGAACGCTAGGCGGTGGCCTTGTCGATCAGGGGCGGGTTGCTCCCGTCCTCGTCATTTTTTGCGTTTGCTGCGTCCAGCTCCAGCTGCTCTTGTCCGCTCAGCACCGTAACCCGGCCGCGATAGGTCTTCAGGTGTCTCTGCGCCGTGTCGAAGGCCTCCTGGGCTTTCGTCAGGTTCTTTCCGACAGTTTCGAACTGGTTTTGGAAATGATCGAAAGATTTTTGCGCCTTGGCCAGCTCCAGACGGCTCTTTTCGAAGCGGCTGGCGACTTCGTACCACTTGTGCACTAGCGCGATGGTCTGCAAGGTCATGAGCAATGTATTTGGTGACACTGGAAACACGTGCTGCCCGTTGAGCCAGTCGGCCAGTTCACGGTTGCGGATGGCCTCCATGTAAAGGGTTTCGCTGGGCAGGTACATGAGAGCAATGTCGGTAGTGCCGTGTTCCGGCTGGATGTAGGCCTTGATCCGCTTGGCCTCGGTTTTCATCACCCGAACAAATTCATGACGCGCGGATTCAATTTCCTCTTCTACATTGCTTTCAAACAACGCCAAGACCTGTTCGCGGGGAAACTTGGCGTCGATCGGCAGTCGCCGGTCGGGAAATTGAATAACCGCATCGGCGCGTCCGTTGCCATCTCCTGCGGAAGACTGTATTTCGAACATGTGAGCCGGTAGAAAGTCCGCCAGCAAGCGTTCCAGGCTGGCTTCACCAAACTGGCCGCGCAGGTGGGGCAGCTTCAGCATATTGTTCAGGTCATTGATGGAGTGTCCCAGTGCACCCACCTCGCGCAACTGCTCTTCCGCCGCCTTCAGGTGCTGTTGCACTTTTTCAAACTGGGCAAAACCCTCCTTGATATTCTGGTCGAGTTTTTGCTGCACCTGGTCGGTGATCGCGAGCAGCTTGGCATCTACGCGGTCACGAATGGAATCCAGACTCTGCGCCATTTTCTGGTTGAGGTTTTCAAATTCGACTTTGAGTTGGGAGGTGGTTGAAGCCAAGGAGTTGGTCAGTTCCTCGCGTGCCTGCCGCAGATCAAGCGTCTGCTCACGGCGTCCGCCAGCCAACTGAGCTTCCACCGAGGTACGGATTTCGGTGAATCCTTGGGTCAGACGGTCGGTGACCCCCTGGCGCAGGTCGCCTTTGGTGCTTTCGAGGCGGGTGGCCATGTCGGCTGTTGCCGCTGCGAACCTTTGCGAAAGGGCTTCGCGCAGGTGGGCTGACTCGCGCGTAAGTTCCGCTAAGTCTGCGGCTTGCGACGGGCTGGAACTCCGGCGCAGAACAGCGGCCACCAGTGCCAGAAGTACCAGATTCAGACCGATAAGCAATACCAGCAATGTTGTTCCCATATGGAAGTGCTTGAGCTTGATTCTAGAATCTGGCGTGAGAGAAGAAAAGGAGAAAGTTTTCGCTAGGCGTCCTCCGCGGCGAATCCGCCCCTATGCTAACCTGCCAGCAGGAATCCTTCTCCGCTCTCCGTGAACGCGCCCCCGCAAATCCGGGTTGGCACTGCCGGCTGGTCCTACAAGGACTGGGAGGGAATCTTCTATCCCCCTGGGATGCAGCACCGGAAACAGCATCCCCTGGATATCTTGGCGCGTTGCTTCGACACGGTGGAGATCAACACTTCTTTCTATGGACACATCAAGCCCCACCTGGCCAAGTTGTGGGTGCGCACCGCCAAAGCCGTGAACCCCAAGTTCATGTTCACAGCGAAACTGCACCGCTCTTTCACGCACAATCCGGTGGCGGTCATGGAGCCCACTTCGGCAGCATCGATCAGGCCCAACGACGAAGACGAGGCATTGGCGCGCGAGGGACTGGAGGCGCTGGCCGGGGAAGGGAAGTTGGGTGCGCTGCTGATTCAATTTCCGATTTCCTTCAAAAACACGTCGCTCAACCGTGAATATCTGGAAAAGCTGCTGCGCCAGTTCATCGAATATCCACGGGTAGTCGAGGTGCGCCACGATAGCTGGGAGAACCCCGACACTCTCGATTACTTTATTCAGAAGAGCGTGGCCTTCTGCAACATCGACCAGCCGCTGCTTGGCCGATCGCTCGAACCCACCGAGCATGTAACCTCTCCGGTTGCCTATGTGCGCCTGCACGGACGAAACTACGACCAGTGGTTCCAAGCGGAAACGGGTGCTGATCGCTACAACTATCTTTACAGCGAAACTGAACTGGCAGGATGGAAAGACAAGATCGGTCGGATCGCAAACAAAGCAGACGTCACCTTTGTGGTGACCAACAACCACTTCCTGGGCAAGGCCGGAGTGAATGCGCTGCAGCTAAAAAATATGCTGACCGGACAGCGGGTAAAGGCGCCGGAATCACTGCTGGAACACTATCCTGATTTGAAGAGGATTGCAGACCCCTTGTATGACGACCGAGCAAATCCGAATTTACCTCTCTGGGCGTAGGCGTACCCGCCCATATCGCTCCCGCACACGCGACGCGCCTATTTTGCGGCCAGTTCTTCTTTCGTGGCGTAGTGCGATTCTACATAGTCGTCAAGAATCTGAATGAATTCCGCGACAATCTTGTCGCCTTTTAAGGTAGTAAACAGGCGGCCGTCCACGTAGACCGGCGCCTTCGGTTCCTCAAACGTGCCCGGCAAAGAGATGCCGAGACTGGCATGCTTTGATTCGCCGGGGCCATTCACTATGCAACCCATCACCGCGACTTTCATCTCTTCCACGCCCGTGTAGCGTCCCTTCCACACCGGCATCTGATCGCTCAGGTAAAACTGAATCTGCTGCGCCATTTCCTGGAAGAAGGTGCTGGTAGTGCGGCCGCATCCCGGGCACGCCGTCACCTGTGGCGTGAAGCTGCGAATTCCAAGAGACTGCAGAATCTGTTGTCCCACGCGGACTTCTTCGGTGCGATCCCCACCGGGAGCGGGTGTGAGTGACACCCGAATCGTATCGCCAATGCCCTCCTGCAGCAGCACGCCGAGCGCGGCGCTCGAGGCGACGATCCCCTTGGCGCCCATGCCAGCCTCGGTGAGTCCGAGATGCAGCGGATAATTGCAGCGCGCCGCCAGCGAACGGTAGACATCGATCAAATCCTGTACGCCGCTTACTTTCGCGCTCAAGATGATTTGATCAGGACGCAACCCATACTTTTCCGCCAGGCAGGCGGAATTCAGCGCGCTCACGACCATGGCTTCCATCGTGACTTCTCGGGCGTCCTTAGGTTCCGCCAACAGCGAATTTGCATCCATCATGCGGGTGAGCAGCGCCTGATCGAGCGATCCCCAGTTCACTCCGATACGCACCGGCTTCCGGTTTTCCGCCGCGACTTCGATCATGGTGCGGAAATTGTTGTCGTCTTTGCGCCCGATGCCCACGTTGCCTGGATTGATGCGGTACTTGGCCAGAGCACGCGCGCACTCGGGATATTTCTTCAGCAGGATGTGTCCGTTGTAGTGGAAGTCGCCAATGATGGGCACGCGCACTCCCTGCCGATCAAGTTGCTCAACGATGGGCATAACGGCGGCCGCAGCTTCCTCGTTGTTAACCGTGACCCGGACCAGTTCGGACCCGGAGCGAGCTAGGGCCGCGATCTGCTGGACAGTGGAGGGAATATCGGCGGTGTCGGTGTTGGTCATCGACTGCACCACAACTGGTGCATCGCCGCCCACCCGCACTCCATCAATCGAGGCGGTAACGGTCTTTCTGCGTTGGATTTCAGCCATGGGGATTGTCTAGTTTAGCACGGCGAAGGATGGCCTTCGCCGGTCGGCTCTCAGCCTTCAGCGATTAAAACCTGCAGAATGAACCCGTTGGCCCCTGGACCAGCGATCGAGGTTTTTAGAAACTAGAAACGACTAAAACCCGGCCCTAGGGCATTCTCCCCATCACGCTAGGCAGCATCTTGGCCACGTCGTTGTAGATCACCATCACAGCGAACAGCACCAGAAACACAAAGGCCGCCTGGTAAATCCGCTCTTTAATCCTCAGGCTGATGTCTCGGCGCATAATGCTTTCCACAAACAGCAACAAAATCACGCCGCCATCCATGATAGGGATGGGCAGCAGGTTAAAAATCCCCAGATTCAAGCTGATTCCGGCGGTCAGTTCGAGCAGCGGCGTCCAGCCTTTTTTGCTGGCTGCCTGCCCGGCGGCACGTCCAATCCCAATGGGCCCTTCGATCGAGCGGATCGAAATCTTGCGCTGCACCATCTTTTGGACTAGTTCCAGGATCAGCAGCGAGCCCTGCTTGTTCTGCTCCACCGACCTGCGAAACGCAGCTGCTAGAGGCAAGGAGGATACTTTCATGGGCGCGCTTCCGACGCCCACGCGATACCTTTGATCCCCTCTCAGGTCCGACAAGACCGGGGTTACCGTGAAGGTGAGGGGTTTGCCCTGGCGCTGGACGACGATCTGGATCGGCTTGTCCTTGGTGCGCTTCATGCTCTCGATCATGGCCTCCAAGCCCGTAATCGGCTGCTTGTCTACGCTGATAATCTCATCGCCCAGGTGCATTCCAGCCTTTTCGGCTGGCATGCCGGACTCCAGGTCAGTAATCGGAAAGCTCGGTTCTTTGGGTGCCCATCCCGCCGACCCCATCTGGTTCGGGCCGTAGGCCTCAGGTACGATGGTTTTCGAGATGATCTGCCCGCCCCGCTCGATCTTGACGTCGAGAGGCTGGTTGGGGTTCAGGGCCTCTCGCGGAATCACCTGCTCCCAGGTCGGATTTTCTATGCCGGCAATACTGACGATGCGGTCCCCGGCCTGAATCCCAGCCCTCGCCGCAGGGGTATCCTGCAGCACCCATCCAATCACCGCCGGCTCATCGAGCACCGCGGGATATTCGTAGCGCACCATGTAGACGCAGGTAAGCAAGCCCACCGCGAACAGAATGTTCATGGCGGGACCGGCAATTGCGATGATGAAGCGGTGCCAACGTGGATGCGACATGAATTCCCCGGGATCGCCGCTGCGCTCATCCATCGGGTTTTCGCCGCTCATCTTTACGTATCCACCCAGCGGGATGGCGGCGATCCGGTAATCGGTGTCACCGCGACGGAAGCCCAGAAGCCGTTTCCCGAAGCCGATAGAGAAGACCTCAACACGCACGCCCAGCAACTTGGCGGCGGCGTAGTGGCCGAATTCGTGAATCAGGATCATGAATCCCAGAATCACGCCCACAGCGAGCACAGCGGTTAAGAATCCAGACATAAAAAGTTGTTTTACTCCACTCGCATCGCGCTCGAGAGCGGCCGCAAACCATCCGGCCCCTCCCCCATTTGCTCGACTCTGTCGCGGGCGATCACACGCGCCTGGGAGTCCGCTTTCAACACCTGACTAATAGATTCCAGCTTGCCCGCTTCTGTTGCCGAGAGAACTTCCCGTATGAGCCTGGGGATACCGTTAAATTCGATGCGCCCCTGCAAAAACGCGGCGACCGCCACTTCATCTGCAGCATTGAGTGCAACAGATTTCGCACCCCCAGCCTCCGCCGCTTCATAGGCCAGACTCAGACAAGGGAATTTTTCCATATCCGGCGGCAGGAACTCGAGGTGCCGTAAGTCCATGACCGGGAAGCGCATATTGGACGGAATCCGGTCCGGATACGTTAAAGCATACAAAATCGGCAGACGCATGTCGGTCACCGAAAACTGAGCAAGTATGCTGCCATCCACGAACTCCACCATGGAGTGAATTGTGGATTGCGGATGCACCATCACCTTTACCCGGTCGGGCGGCAAGTTGAACAAACGGCAAGCCTCAATCACCTCGAATCCCTTGTTCATCAAAGTCGCCGAATCAATCGTGACTCGCTGCCCCATTTTCCACGTGGGATGGTTCAACGCCTGCTCCACGGTAATTGCAGAAAACTGAGACTTTGGTGTGTAAAGAAATGGCCCGCCGGAAGCGGTCAGCCAGATGCGCTCCACTTCCCCCATCCGCCCGCCCCGCAGGCACTGATGGACGGCGTTATGCTCGCTGTCGATGGGTAGGATCGGCTTGCCCTGGCGTCGCGCTTCGGCGGTGATCAGTTCCCCTGCCGCAACCATGCATTCCTTATTGGCTAGACCCACGGTCTTGCCCGCCTTGACCGCTGCATAAGTGGCTTCGAGCCCGGCCACGCCCACGATGGCGCTGACGACGAAATCAACCTCAGGGCGAGTCGCCACCGCCACGGTTCCCGCCGAACCATGCACAACTTCAATCCCTTTCATGCCGGCGGTCTGCAGGTGAGATCGGAGAATTTCCGCATCCACTTCAGTGGAAATCGAGATGAGCTTGGGTTTCCAGCGTCGGGCCTGCTCGAACGCGGCTTTCACATTGCGGCCAGCCGCCAGCGAAACTACCTCAAAGCGCTCAGGATTGGATTCGACGACGCTCAACGTGCTGCGACCGATCGAGCCAGTGGAGCCCAGGATGGCGATACGTCTCATGCGAAGAAATTGGGTGGGGCGCTGCCGGGGGGTGGCCTACTGCAACAGGCGCCAAGACGCATAGTACCACAGCACGGGCGCGGCAAAGAGCAGGGCATCGATTCGGTCCAGCATACCTCCGTGCCCGGGAAGAAGTGTCCCTGAATCCTTTACTCCCGCGCCCCGTTTAATCAGAGATTCCACCAGATCACCCAACTGTGCTGCCACATTAATGGCTGCTGAAAGTAAAAGAGTCGGCCACAGCCGAGGCGTTTCCAGGCCAAACAACCCGTCCCTCTTCTCGATTAGATGGGCGTTCAGCAACCCTGAACTGATGGGCAGCGCATACTTGTAAAGCAACATTCCGACCACCAGACTTGCAATCAGAGAGGCTAGTGTTCCTTCCCAGGTTTTGCGCGGGCTGATGCGTGGCGACAGCAGGTGGCGCCCCAGCGAGCGTCCCACAAAATAGGCAAAAATGTCGCCTGCCCAAACCAGCAGGAGAAGGTACAAGAGCAGGAATGCTCCCGACACCTGTTCGCGAATCTGGACTAGGAACCCCAGCGGCAAGGCCACATAGACAAAAGCAAAGGCCGAAGTCATCGCCGCCGGCAAGCTGGTACTGAGATCGGCCCGGCGCATCCCGATCACCAGAAACGCAAACGGCGCGAGTGCGACCGCGAACCCCGCGCTGCCGGCAAATACGGCGGTGGAGAGCAACGGAGTGTCGTGTCCAGGATTGATCGCCAGAAACAGGTAGAACAAGCCGACAAAAATATAAGTGGCCCAGTGAAAAGGCTTGATCTTGTAGGCTTCGGATAACCTCAGCAGTTCCTGAATAGCCAACAGCGCGACCAGTGCAGCGACCAGCGCCAGGATCGGCACCGGCGCTCGCAGTATCAGCCCGAGCACAATCGGAATCAGAACAACCGCGGTCAGGATTCGTTTCAGTAGCTGCAAGCCGCCTTAGCTCCGGCCCGTCTTGAATTGGTGGTGACCGGACTGCTGGCCGTTCGATTGGTGATGATTGGATTGATGGTGATGAGCGCCGTGGGCAGCGTCGCCGGCCAGTCCGCCATAGCGCCGCTCCCGTTTCTGATATTCGGCGATGCCTTCCAGCAGATGCACCCCGCGGAATTCCGGCCAGAGAGTCGGCGTGACGTAGATTTCCGCGTAGGCCAGTTGCCACAACAGAAAATTGCTGAGCCGCATTTCACCGCTGGTGCGAATCACCAGATCGGGATCCGGCAGATGGCGCGTGTAGAGATGTCGCGAGACGGCGTCCTCATCAATCTCCAGGTGATCCAGCCCACCGTTGCGTGCTGCCGCGTCCACAATGGATCGAAACGCATCCACCAGCTCCGTCCTCGCGCTGTAGTTGAGCGCCAGGGTCAGCACCATGCCCGTATTGCGAGCCGTCGCCTGGCGCGCCCACTCCATCTTCTCCTGCACCGCAGGCGGAAGCTCATGCTGCCGCCCGATGTACTCGAGTCTGATGTTGTTCTTATTCAGCGTAGGGACTTCCGCCTTCAAAAAGCGGCACAGCAATCCCATGAGAAAATCCACTTCACTTCGGGGACGCTTCTTCCAGTTCTCTTCCGAAAAAGCATACAGGGTCAGCGAGGGAATCCCGATGCGGGCCGCCGTTTCCACCGTGGAACGCACCGATGCCACCCCGGCCCGGTGTCCGGCCACGCGCGGCAAGTGCCGGCGGCGCGCCCAGCGGCCGTTGCCGTCCATGATGATGGCGATGTGTCTTGGGAGTCGTGCCGCATCAAGGCGATGATAAACTTCCGCTTCCTTGCGATCCAACCCGACAGGAATCGTCGATTGCAAGCTAACCTCTGCTGTTTGTTGACGCTAACATAGGGTGGTGGCGGTTGCAATGGTACCAGAGTGGCCCCTGTGGCAGGGAAGACCCCGTGTCCCCTTTGAGGTCACCTCCTCCTCGCGACGGTTTATTAGTGATCGATGGAAGAGCCATCGATGAGCCGGACCATTCCGCCCACCCGCTCAAGGGCAGCCCCATCCAAAATCGAGGCGTACTCGCAGCCCTTTCCGAAAGCTGCAAATCGGCACGGCCTGACAGGGTACGCTTTTTCCGCCTGGACACCCTACGCCCGCCCGAATTATCCTCCCGCCCATGAACCGACGAAGATTCCTCCGGGGTGCCGCCGCCGGCGCCGCCACTCTCGCCTTCTCCCACAACTCGCTCGCCGCCGACGCCAACCCGGATCTCGTCGTCATCCAGAAGGAAATCGAAAAGCGCCACGATGAGGCCGTGCAGCGGCTGCAACAGTGGATCCGCCAGCCCTCGATTGCCGCCGAGAAACGCGGCGTGGATGAGGGTTGCGACCTTACCATGCGCATGCTGCGCGACGCTGGATTCGGCGAGGTCACCAAAATTTCCACCGACGGGCAGCCCGGCATCTTCGCCACCCTCGATGCCGGCGCACCGCGCACGATCGGCCTTTATTTCATGTACGACGTGAAACAGGCCGATCCTGCCGAGTGGTCGTCGCCGCCTTTTGAGGCGGCCCTCGTTGACAAGCCTGGCTTGGGCAAGGCTGTGGTCGGTCGTGGTGCCGTGAACCAGAAGGGACCCGAGGGTTCTTTTCTGGCCGCGCTGCATGCATTTCGCGGCGCCGGGCGCAAGTTGCCGGTAAACCTGGTGCTGGTGGCCGAAGGAGAAGAAGAAATCGGCTCGCCTCATTTTCCGCAGATTGTGCGTCGGCCCCAGGTGCTCGCGGCGCTGCGCAAATGCAACGGAGTCTACATGCCCTCCGCCGAGCAGGATCTGGACGGCAAAGTGACCATGACGCTTGGCGCCAAAGGCGTTGTCGAACTCGAATTGGTCTCCAGCGGCGAGAAGTGGGGACGGGGCCCGCGCAAGGATGTTCATTCCAGCACTAAAGCTATGCTCGACAGCCCGGCGTGGCATCTGGTGGAGGCGCTGGTCACACTTGTTACGCCCGACGGCAACACGCCCGCGATAGAGGGCTTCTCCGACAAGGCCCGCCCGGTGTCTCAAGCGGAAAAGAAAATGATCGCCGAGGCCGCACGTCGCCTGGACGAGAACGTTGCCAAAAAACAGCTCAGCGTCGACCACTGGGTGCACGACGTTAACTATCAACAGGCGCTCGAACTGCTGCAGACACGGCCCACGGTCAATATCGAGGGCCTCGTCGGGGGATACACCGGTCCGGGCGGCAAGACCATCCTTCCGCATCGCGCCGTGGCCAAACTCGACTTGCGCCTCGTGCCCGACATGAAAGCCGACGAAGCTCTCGCCGCGCTCAAAGACCACCTATCCAAACACGGCTTCGGCGATATCGAAGTAAACATGACAGGAGGGTACGACCCGAACAGCACTTCCGCGGATGCCCCGCTGATCCGCGCCCAGGTGGCCTTTTATCGGGGCAAAGGTGTTGATCCCATAATCCTGCCGCGTAGCGCGGGATCGTGGCCGGGCTACGTCTTCACCGGCGATCCCTTGCGCCTGCCCGCCGGCCATTTCGGAATGGGCCACGGCAGCGGCGCCCATGCGCCCGACGAGTATTATGTGATCGATTCGACGAATCCGAACGTGCAGGGTA
>Ga0193719_10000921_pt1 | contig 11427 bp, 9 predicted proteins | sample U2a2metaG_FD_160103 | JGI IMG/M metagenome (GOLD analysis project Ga0193719, IMG submission 160103) | Soil microbial communities from a riparian zone of the East river system, Colorado, United States - U2a2 | ecosystem: Environmental > Terrestrial > Soil > Riparian zone | place: USA: East River... | reverse complement strand
GACGGCTCTGTCGTTGGCAATCTCCTTAACATGATTAACATGTGGGTGGACAGCGTTCCCGCCATCCTGGAGAATCAAGAAGCCCTCGATCTCGTTTTTCAGTATCGCTCTACCGTTATAAAGAACTGGGTCGATGTTTCCACCAACCGTTCTCTCCTTGATCAGTCGTCGTCGATCATAGGCTTCCGCGCTCTCGTGAAGGCTATTATCGATGCTCAACAGTCCGCTAAAGAACTCAAGGAACTCAGAGAGCATACGCTCAGAGAGGCCTCCAAAAGGGTCCCGGTTCGTTTATTTCGTTGTCACCGTCGAGCTAGCCGTTGACTAGCTTATCTTCCAATAGCTGAAGCGCATTTCTAAGCGCGCTCCTAAGTCTAAGGCTTATATCGACGATGACGAGGAGTCCGTCGAGATCGTCCCTCAAGTAAGCGACTCTAAAGACGATGCTCTGCCTGCTGACGACGTGGTATGCCTATTCTTTCATTCCAGATTACCGGAAAGCTGTCTAAGAAATTCCTTCGTCGTTTCCAGGTCATGTCTGTCTCTGACAAGAAAGAAGAAGCCATCGCTGGCGCGGTTCCCACTGATACACCTCAGGTTAAAGGCAAATCCGAAGGTTCTTCCAAGGCTAGCTGCATTCCCTCTTGCTATTTTGTCTTTTCTTGACAGGTTTTGCCTTATAGCAGGGCCGTCCTGAGACTAAGATGCTTGACTACGAAGCCGTTCCCGGGCTCGCTCCGTCTAAGAACTTGGATAAGGCTCGCAAATACGTTTCGGCTGGCAAGAAAGCCAAGCTAGCTCATCCTGCCAATACCTCTGGTATGTGCGTCCTTACTTTTGTTTCCTTCAGATCACATTGTTCCTATTTCTAGAGAACAATCTTCCTTTGTCTGTTCAAGCTTTGACGGACTTGGAGCTCCTTTATGGAGGCGATCTTTATGCTCCAGACGCAGAGTCGCTCCAGTTTCACATCTCTAAGATGGAGACTGAGCTTCTTAGCCTCTGCTTTCGTCTTTCTTACGAGTATAGACAGCGCGCTCATCTTATGCAGTACATCGAGGCCTGCAAGGATCGCCTCGCCGCGTTTGCGACCACTGCGTAAGCCACAAGCTTGCCGGCTGTTCTCCTAAATAAGCGCTAGCCGCTATCTTTTATTTATTATTCGAGGGTAGAGCGTATTACATAGCTGCTAGCTTAGTATTGGACTCTTCCCCCTCAATCAACGTGTGTTTGAACCTTTTAATCCTCTTCATCTGAGTCGTCCGAACCCTGAGCTTCTTCTTCGATGTCTCCATGGTCTACTAGGGCCTCTGGATTTGTCATTCTAACATCGTCGAATAGATAGTCTCTTTTTAGGGTTTCGTTTTCCTCGTCTGGCAAGTTTAAGATTCTCTCGACGCCTTCTTTCGAGGTGTCTATCACACTGAATATGCCGTCAGGCATTTCAATCTTTCTCCTAGCAAAGTAGGGTAGTACGCGAAACTTAGCGACTCGTTCTTGTGAAACGGCCCCGTTTATTTCCGCTAGCACATATGAACCTCCTTTACTTCTTGCGACTACTATCATTGGGCCTTTATATCTCGGCTGCATCTTTTTGTCTAGCGAGCTTTCCACTTCGGAGTGTCTCATTAGGACCAGATCGCCTGGCTCGAAATTAAAGTCCTTTATGACGGCTTTATAGTCTTTTTCATACTGTCTTAAGCGCTTTAGTTTTTGTAGGTCTATCCGCTTTCGCATTTGCTCCACATGTATTCTATGTTTTGCTAGCGCTCACGCTCTTAAACCTATATGCTCTTCTTCGGACAATATGCCTTCTGGTGGCTCGACTAGCCATGTCGCTTCTTTTATATCTAGTGCAAGGATCGGATGTGCCCCTGTTACCATAAAGTACGGTGAACATCCGGTGCCTTTCCTAATACTGACTCTATCGGCCCATAAAACCGAATTTAAGAACCAATACCACTTGCTAGTATTATTCCGTCCTGTTGCTTTATACAACATTTGTCTGATATCCCAATGAGGCTTCTCAATTTTTCCGTTCGCTCTAGAATTATAGGGCGAGATGGTAATGTGAGCTATTCCCCACTTGGCTTTTGCCCATTTTACTGCGGCTTTAAATGATTCTCCATTATCTGAGACGATGGTATGGAGACTGCCCCAACGACACAATACGTCTTCGTATAGCCAGTGAGCTATCGATCTCGCTTTCTCATCTCTGAGCGCGCGAGCTTCTGGCCAAAACGTCAAATTGTCTCGTCCATGAACAATGTATTTGCAGCCATTAGATGCAGGTGTCATGTGCATAATGTCTACGTGAAGTATTTCGAATATTGATGGCGTATGAGTGGCTCGGGGTGGTATGCGTATTAGCTGTAATTGCCGCTCTTTGCATACACCGCAAGTCTTTACAAACCATTTTATATCCCTTTCCATTTCGGGCCACCAGAACCGTTGGGTCAACAGGCTTTTAGTTGAAAAGAACCCTCGATGACCGGTATAATCATGGACGGCTGTCATCATATACATCCGGTATCGCTTTTCTACGTAAAGTCTATGCTGGCTTTGTACAGCTCGGCGGTATGTTTTTCCTTTATAGCGTATGAAGCGTTTAGCTAGCTTTACTAGACGGACGTTCATTTTGTCATTAAAATGATCGGGCCTATAGCTTTTGTCTTCGAGCACTTTGTCAATATGCTCCATTAAGCTGTCTTGGTGAATAGCTGTCACGCTCCTTTGCTCTTCGGGGTAGTACATTTCTGTAGGTTCTTCCCCTAGTTCTGGAGGTAACGTCAGTATTCCTACTAGCTGTTGCACATATTTCGTTGGCAGGCTGTTTTTATCGGATTGAGCTACAGCGCGCTTTAATATATCTCTCTCATAAGATCGAGCTAGCTGTGCTTTTTCCAATTCCTGCTTTATATCCTCAACCGAACTAGCTATACCATAAAAGTATCCTCCTCGCGAATCGATTTCATCCACGAAGTCTTTTATTGCTAGCGGCTGTGGCTCGGTAGCATCCACTATTTCTACTACAGGAGGACCAGGTTCGACTTCGTCTGCTTCGTCCTCACTGCTAATATCTATAGGTGGATCACCTGGTTGCGTAGGCCTCCTAGATAGCCCGTCGGGACCAAATGTCGCTCCTGCTTTGTGCCTTAACACGAAATGGTACATAAGGATTTCGTCAATCCACCTGTTGATAGTCGCGTTTGGCATCATATCAGGGTGCTCTAACATCCCTTTGATGTATTTCGCATCTGTCTCAACAACTAGCTTGCGAGCGCCAAATAGCCATCTTTTATTCATTCTTAATGCTTCCTTAAGTCCGAAGAGTTCCCTTTTTGGTTGTGAGAAGCGAGCTTCTCGACTATTAAGGTTTCTCGAGCCAAATTTAGCATAATGTTTCTTTTTCGGATCTAGCTGATCCTCTTGATAAATATAGAAGCCGACTGCTATATACGAAGTATCCACAGCTAGCACTACAGCTCCTTGACCATCATAGTCAATAGGTCTAAGCGCTTTTGCCTGTCGGACTCCTTCTTTGACTGCTTCCATACTTTCAATTTGTTTGGGTCCCCATTCAAAGGGTATTTCCTTCTTTGTCATTCTTTGCAACCAATGCGCTCTAGCCGCATAGTTAGGAATGTAGGCGCGCAGGACTCCTGTTATGCCTAGGAAGCTTCGAACGTCTCGTAGATCCTTGCACACTGTCCAATTCATTATTGCGCCTATTTTGTCTTCAGATGGAATCCGTCCTTCGAATCCACAAGTATGGCCTAGGACTTCTATTTCCTCTGCGCATACTAAGGACTTTTTACCAGAAAAGGTACCTCCCGAATATTTCATTCTTTGAAGGATCCTATTTACGTTCTGCACATGTTCCCATATAAATCGCCTAATGCCTTCATTTTCTGGGATCGTCTCATATACGCCATCTTTTTCATAGCGCGAGGCTGGTCCTCTAACCGGTACATCGTCGATATATGGAATTGTGTATTCTGGTATTTCTTGTTTTAATATTTCCGTAACATCGTCATGGAATATAGGAACTGAATTGGTCCATCCCATTGGCAATGTTACTAAGCGCAAGGCTCCAAAAGGTGTCTGGAAAGTCGTCATGTCTCGCGACTCTTCAGCTAGCAAACGTTCGTCATAGCCTACATACAAATCGAACATGCCTCCGCACGCGCGACCGCCAAACTTTGCAGCTAGCTCTTCTGTTGCGGGGGGTACCCCTGAATGTGCTATTGTTACTGCATTAAGTGGCTCTAGACTATGGACTAATCTCAAGCTTTTCCCATCTTTCTTGGCTACTGTGAACCATCTAGATCGATAGGAAGCATTGGACGGTTCATAAACGCCTGCTTCTATTTTCTTTTGAACAATTTTACATACTTCATCATAAATTCCTGTCGGAATCGGGATGTTTCTGTATACCCAGGGCTTGTGTTCAATTGTCGGCATAACTACAGGAGGGAAAAATTCTGTTTTGAATCTTCCGCGCTCCGAGTCATCCCATGCGAAAGCTTGATTTTGTTCCATCATTAAGTGGTGAACTAGCTTTCGTTCTTCAGGCCAAAGGAATTCTCCTTTATGGACCTTATCAAAGTCTTGCATCCTTTCCTTTGAATATCGCCCTGTTGGGACGAATTCTGGGGGCTTTGGATTCAAGCTAGGCATCCCTTCTAAAGGATCGCCCTTAATTTCCCTTTTTATTCTGTACTGGTCCGGTAACTCTGTATAAACTGGTTTGACTTTCAGCGCGACCGGCTTATATTTCTTTCCTGCGTATACTGAGACTATTGGGTCGTCTTCAGATACGTCTTTCCTTTTCCGACAAGTATCCAGTAGATAGTTATCGAACTTTAGTCTGTCCGAATCTTCTACTGCTGGCTCGCCTAAGGCAACACTTAAATAAGCGTCCCTCCGCTCGCGCTCGCGGAATTTCCTTTCGCTAGCTGGCGAATATCCTTTTAAGAACATGTTTCGCTTTTCAGCATCATATTCAAACATTAACGCAACCTCTCCTCTTTCCGGTATCGAATCCTCGAGGCTAGTTAAAAAGACTGGACTTGTTTCTTTTGAAGGTCTTCTGGTGATTCGCCTCTTTCATAAGTAGGCATAACCACTTGACGCTTCGTGTTTGGGTCGGTAATAGTCAATAGCACTTCACCATTCTCTGCATTTTTCAACGCACTATTAGTAAAAACCTCGAACGGTCTTCCTAATAAAACATCGTATGGCGGATTTTCCAAGATATGTACTTGCAAGTAAATGGTTAAACCTCCCATTAAGAAAGCAACATTGCGCGCCATGCCCAAGGTCTTTTCTACATGGTTGCTAGCACTTTCCATGTTAACTACGAGGTTCGGGTCCCATGTGAGGCCCTGTTTAATCGCAACTCTTTTAGCCATCGAGACTATTTGCGATCCATTATCTAGCAAGCATTCTTCTTGTCCAACTCTGTTTACTACTGAGTATATAGAGCGAATAGGTGCGCTGTCTAGTGCAACTAAAAGCTCTCCAGGATCTCCATCCTTTACTTGTCGTAGATATTGTAAAACAGGGTCGTCAGCAACGAAATGGCCTTCCGGCATTTCTTCCGTTACTTCCTCTACCATTAGATATGCTGAGATTGGCATATGATCTATTTTGACCATATTGCCTACTTTACTTTCGGGCGGCAATGCTGCCCAGTAAGTAGCTTTGTCTATAGGTTTTCTCAACCTAGTGACTTGTTTCCTTATTTCTTCCCTAACCGCTGTCGAAGCTCCGGCTAGACTTCTTAACGGTACCGTTACATTTGCATCTAGCACGGTCTCCACTAATTTTTCGATGTCTACTGCCTCTTCGACTGGCGCGCGGCTTTTATAAGCTGGGCCTGGTTTAAGGGGTGCAGCCGTAGGTAAGACATGCCTAGCTGCTTGCGCTTCTTGTGTATCTGCAGGCGGTAACCTTTGCGCGGGCCTCGGTGGAGGTACGTCCACATAAGGTAATTCCCTTGCTCGATTTACACCTGGCTGACTTCTTTCGTTTTGATTTGCCTTTTCGGGCGTTGAGCGATTAGGCTCATTGACCGGAATCCTACTAGGGTTATTTCGATTAGGGGGCCCAGTCCTGGTTACTCCTTCGCCAGCTCCTGTGATACCTCCTTTCGATCTAGTCTGGTAAGCATTCGGGTTGTTCATTTTTCTTCTTAAGTCCTCCGGCTGCTGAACATACGCTGCCTTCATCGAACCTAGTAGAAACCCTGCTCTGCTTCATCGTCGTTATCCTCGGTTGCCAAGTGGAAGTTCTCCTTCTGCAGGGCTCGCTGTAGATTACCCACTCCCACTTTATGCATTAGCTCGATTAACACTCTCGAGGCTTCTTCTTCTGGATCTGCGGCTTGCATTTGAATATACGACTCTGCCTGAGGCGCGCCTTGATAAAAGTGCTCCTTCGGTATCCGAGCCATTTGTATAAGTCCTGGCTTAGGCTTATTCAGCTCTTCTATGGTCTGCTTCATGGGTCGGCCATCTTTTGGGATGTTCGAGCCATTGGGCAATTTTAGATAGCCTGCAACGCGTATTATCCAACCTTTATCCATATGCGCTTTCACGCTTTCACAAATGTTTATACGACACCCAGGTGTGCCGCAATAGAAACAACCATCCTGACACGGTGCTCCTGTAGTACCTTGTTGCGCTTGAGCATTACTATACACTGGCCTAGCGTTGTACGCGCTGTTCTGGCTCTGGCTCTGATTCTGAGCTCGCACGTTAGCTAGCGTGCTTAGCTTCTGATCTATGAGCTTATAGTTCTGCTGTTGCAGTACTATGGCGTCTTTCAACGCTGCTACCGCTGCTGTGGTCTCTTCTAGCTTGACTGCCGTTTCCCTGCTATCTCCTTGGCCGCTAGGCAAAGCTAGATATCTCGCAAATGGATTGGCATTTTCAACCGATGTAAGCCTGGCTATTTCCATGACTTCTACGATATCAAACATATCTTCGGGATTTCTGGGGGAATTCTGTCCTCCTTGTCCTGTGACAGCGGCTACTGTAGCAGAGACTCGATGAATAGACAGTTTCTGGGCGACGCTAGCCGCAAACCTTTTAGACAGACAGCCTAAAAACATTTCCACCAGTTCCCTGTTGGTATGTATAGGCGGCGTTATGTCCTTGAGCTTGCTTAGCTCGGCTGTCACTATTCTGATTAGGGATAGCAGAGTGTCTCGGTCGTTTACTCCGATCTCTCCAATGCCCCGCATTTTCTTCTTTAAGTTGTCCACTGAACCTCGGCCTAGCTCTTCTGCTCTTGGGTATAGCATTAAGAGTTTTGCTTTTAAGGCTTCATAAGTCCCAGCGGTGAACTCTGGTAAGGCCTTCCACTGCCTTTCCGTTTCTACGTCCGTATAGCGGACTAGTCTTTTCTTCCTTTCGGTGTCGCCTTGGATCCCTTCTTCAGAGAACCAATCATCCATGCGCTCGAAGAACCTTAGAAGCTCGTGCGACTTGTCTAGCTCGAACTTCGGAGCATTCTTTTCGCCTGGTTGTGGCATTTTTCGGTGCCCGGCAACAGGTTGAACTGCTGCTGGTACGGAGCTAGAAGGAACGGCTGCAGACGAGCTAGCTGCCGCACTTCCAGATGCCGCTTGTGTTGGGGTTGTCATATTATGTACTGTAGAAATAAAAGGAGGCTGAACTGAAGATAAAGGAAACTGAGAAACTAATGAACCTGGTATCAAAGGCGAACTCGGAGGCTCAGTTAACGGGCTTAGATCTCGCTCTGGTGGTACACTCGAGCGTGAAGCCTGTGTGTGCTGATTCGCAGAAATTCGCTGAGCTACTCTTTCGCTGGTTGGATCCTGTGAGCTTCCTCTAAGTGGTAATGGAGGAATTCCCGGATGTAACCCTGCTCTGAGAGAGTTCTGTGTGGTTCTTGGTCTAAGATTCGCTGGCGCACCACGCCCTCTCGAAGATCCTCGACTGCTTGAAGATGCAATCTTTGGCGAGCCGAGTAAAACTCAACTCTTCGAAATAATGAAAGATTCTACTGCTCTGATTGCAACACACCCTCGCGGTGGGCTCCAGATGAAGTGCTTGCTGCGTAAGTGACTGTGAAACTAACCAAAACTAACTCAAAGACAAACTTCGAGTGAGCTAGCTAGCAGGACAGGCAGGCAAAGTGACACCTCCTCAATATCAGCTCTTTGTTAGAAGAGTTTCGTTGGGTGCGTATTATCGGTAGCAGTAGAATTTATATACAAATGAAAATGAAATTGGTATTGGGTGTATGCTACGTATGTGTCCGTTAAGACGGGTTTTCTGGGTTCTCTGCTTGAGAATGTTTTAGCTAGGTATGCAACGATGCAGCTAGCTCGCTTCAATCTCGTCTGACTTGAAGTCTAATGTTTCACCTCAATCCTACTGCGATAGTTAAGACTCTTTGTCTTTGGAAACGATTGCGACAATACGCTCTCTTGTAGATCTCGTTGATCTCTGGACTCTAGCTTTACTTTGGGACGACTCTGTGCTTTAGCCTCGTCGGCTAGCTTTATAACTCTTTTAGCCTCGCTGGCTATTTCTCTGAAGCTCTAGTCTCTCGAAATCTTTGAGTAAAACAAGCTAGCTCGTTGCTATCTGTTTCCTCGGCTCTTATGCTCTCGTAGTTTATCGAGTATGTCACGCTAGATTACGGACAGAAACGAAATTTTATTGTTTTGGTTTATAAATCCCCCAAGATCTCAATGGGTTCCGCGACGCCTTAACACTGGACTGAGGTCGTCCTCTTGTCTGTCTGTATCTTTAGAACCGCAGAACGAGCACGTCCGCTTTTCTTGGACAGATCAAACAATCGTGACGGACCCAAGACTTGAGTTACGACTACGACTTGTTCTTTTATTTTTGTGAACTCGGCAACTTTGGAACAACTAGGTCGGATAACAACACCCAATTATCGCACTTTCGCTTTTTAATGTTAGTCCCAAGTTATTGGCACGAACACTGAGCTAAGACGTATATTGGAAATAATGCTCGCGGTTTATTTGTTCCTCAATCACTTTGTTCGAGACGAAGCGACGATCACACTCTACAAAGCTTTGGTCACTGCTCTGCTCGATGCGCTCGACTGGATTCTGCTTGTCTGGTTTCCTTCCTTGAAAGCGAGCGGCTTTTATACCTGCTCGCACCCGATCCTCATCTAGATCGTGTTTTCATCTGCATTCTTTACGCTAGCCCACATGCAACGCCCGCATGGATATCACACCGAGCTCGCCGAGGATTTCTCCATGGCATTTCCTCGCTCTTCGGTTTTTGTACCGGCCGTGACGATACGCGCGACTCTTGCATTTCTATCCATCAAGCTCGATCGTTTCCGATTGAGCTAGTTTTCTAATTGGTTCATCGGACGCTCGGCTCCTTATCTTAACATATGGTGCCAATTATCCCTCGTGGTCTGCTAGCGTCATTTGACAACATAGCTTGTGTCTCTACTACAAGCCCTGTGTGCTCGATACCAACATCATGCGACATTCCCTTTTTAGAGATTGTACTGATGCGCTTGACACGTTGCGTCAATCATACTGATCGGATTCGGCTCTATCAGTCCGAGATACGCGTAATCGATCACGTGTGCTTCCTAGCTTAGACTCGTGTCGCTAGACGCGTGTCCTAAATTAGATACGCATCCGTTTAAGGAAATTCGGCTTTAACGCCGCGCTAGCTGTACTAGCTCGCTCTAGAACATGCAATAATGCTTCGTCCTTGGTGTTTATTTGAGTTCTAAGACCTCTACCATATTTTATTAGGTATAAGGCTCGTGTTCTTTAGAGCCTTTCGCAATATAAACGATTTATCACGGCTACTTTATTAGCTAGCTGTAATGAACCAAGTCTGCGTGAGCTCTGTCGTGGTTTCCTTAGGTAACTCTGGTGCTAGCTTCGTCGGACTATTGGAACGAGACTAATACCATACGGCTATAGTATGCTAGCAAGGTATATTATTCATATACTCGCTAAACATATGCCAATTGCGAAAATACACGGCTAGACTGGTGAGGGACTCATCATCTCCCCTTAACTGAAATCTAGACCGTCCTCGGTCTTGACAACCGCGGTTTCTTTTCTTCTTTTGTTCTAGTGCGAATCCTTTTACGGATACTCGCTTCTGTTCGTTTCACGCTAGGCACCGTTCGATTGGTTCCCCGCATTCTCATGTCAAGAAGTCTTCTGGACTTCTTATGACATCACCACCTGACCGTGTTCTTTCACCCACGTCAATTAGGGATCCGGTTACTTCGCGTTTCGGCCTTCCTGACATTGGACCAGGAATCCGGCGCTTAAGCTTAGCGCTTCGTCTGTCCAACTTGTTATTCCGACAAATTCGACTTCGTCGCTTCGCTAGCTTCTGACTTTCTCTTTGGTTCCTTTACTGTTCCCATGGTAGACACGCCATTACGCGATCTCCACTCATGACTCATTATCAGGGGCTCCGCATGTAAGCTCCGCGCCCCTGTTTCCTTTTACGGTTTAACGAGTTACAGCATTCTCCATTCCTCTTTGTTTTACTAGCTATTCTGGTAAGCAACTAGCCTTCTTACGGCCGTCTTGCTTTCAGTGTTACTAGCCGCTCTATTTTGTTATAAAGGTAGGGCTGAGTCCGTTTCCGAACTTCAGTCCTTCGGTTCTTGCATAAGATGCCTGCGCCTTTGCCAACTCGCCCTCCGGCTCGTATGGTTGCCACAGCTCCGCCGCTTACGCCTGATCGTGCTCTGGAGAGCCTTTGGAACCTGCTTCGTGACCATGTCGTCATCGCGAGGCATGGTGCCGCTCTGCTTGACCCTGACAAGGTCGCGCTCTTTAAGCTGCTCTTGCCTCATTTGGTATGTAGTAGCATCTGCTCCTTTTTGGCTAGCTAACTGTTTCCGTTTTAGAAAACTTATTGCCGCGCCGTCGAGGATGCGGAGCCGTCTGATGAAACCGAGGCGGGCTATCGTGTCCGCCTTTGGTTCGTTTTCCTTTGGCATTCGCTGCCTATCGACCATTTGTTCAACGAGAACGAGAAACGTTACGTCCCTGCCGTTCCGCCGTCTCAGGTGGAAGCTAGGCACCTCATCCCGCCTCATGTCGATATTTCTGCGCTCGCCCCTTTCGAGGGAACCTTGCCCGGATTTCGGGTTCATTATCAGCCCTCTTCGGCAGCCAATGTCAAGGCTGAGGAAGCCGTCGAGCTTCCTGAAGACTGTAAGTTTTATAACCCTGCTTATTTCAGCTTAATTCTAACAACTGTTCGTTGCTAGCTTCTTCAGACGAAAGCGCGCCGACTATTCATTCTGCCTCGACCGCGCAACCGATTGGTCGTCTCCACAAGAGGCCGCCGAAACCCGTAGTTGAGGTTTCGCCGCCTCCTCTCCGTATCAAACAATCGAAGGCCGTTGATCAAGTCAAGC
>Ga0193719_10000919_pt1 | contig 11442 bp, 16 predicted proteins | sample U2a2metaG_FD_160103 | JGI IMG/M metagenome (GOLD analysis project Ga0193719, IMG submission 160103) | Soil microbial communities from a riparian zone of the East river system, Colorado, United States - U2a2 | ecosystem: Environmental > Terrestrial > Soil > Riparian zone | place: USA: East... | reverse complement strand
GTCTACCTGTTAGTTTACACGCCTAGTGTCATTTATGAGTGTCGTGGTTTACTCATACAACATACAGGGCTTGGGACGGCTTTGTGATCTGGTGTTTCTACCAAGCAACTATCTATGCGGACAACCTCCTAAATGCCCTCCGGTTACCTAATGTATCTGGTCTCAAAGTCGCTTTGTGGTCCCTGTATGGCTTTTGGGCAGGTCTCCTTGCCACCGGGATTTGGGTCATAGGACACGAATGTGGTCATCAAGCCTTCTCAGAGTCTAAAACTATCAACAACACTGTCGGTTGGATCGTGCATTCTGCGTAGGTTTTCCTTTTTTTTTGACATTTCCGGCGCGCTAACATGTGATTTGCCCCATTCGCAGACTCGGCGTTCCTTATCATTCATGGCGAATTACACACGCTAAACACCATGCATCGACAGGACATATGATCCAGGATCAAGTTTTCGTGCCTCATACTCGTTCTAGTGTTGGTCTGCCACCTCTTGATATCTCAAAGGAGGACAAGCTTGGGGCTCGTGTGACAGAGGAAGTGAAGAAAGAAATGTGGGAGGCCCTTGGTGATTCCCCGATCGGAGCAGTTCTGGGTGCCGCTCGCTACCTTGTCAGTCTACCTTCTTTCACTCTAATAACTTGAATTTGCATGGTCAACTACTTCTAGCTTGGTGGCTGGCCTGCATACATCCTTACGAATGCATCTGGTCAAAAATACCCTAAAGGTTCCAACCGTAAGTCACCATCTTTAAAGTAATTTGGTCTCCAGATTTCAACCAATCTTAGCCAATGTTCGCTCCCCACCACTATCACCAGGTGACGTTTTCAACTGTTGGTGTCCTCCTTTGGCTTGCGAGTATCTGCGTCGGCGTCCACAAATGGGGTTTCCTTGTTGTCTTAAGAACATATCTTGTTCCCTACCTCTGGATTAACCACTGGCTGGTTTTGATCACTTTCTTGCAACATACCGGCCCTCTTCTTCCCCATTACTATGCGCCAGAGTTCAACTTTACCCGTGGTGCACTTGCCACTTTGGACCGCAATCTTCTTGGGGACCTTGGAAGTGTCATGGCCTGGATTGGAGCTCACGCTACGCACAGCATTTCGGAACCCCACGTTCTGCACCATGTTTCGAGCAAGATCCCTCACTACAACGCGTATGTCCTTTCTCTGCCTTGCTGATGTGTCCACCTCATTGACTTGGCTTCCTTTGGGAAGCCAGCCGCGCTTTGAAGAAGAAGACGTTGTTTTCTTCAAGAATGCATATGCTTTCGCCCAGATGCGACCTCAGCTTCCGGACTCCTCGGCGAGCGATTCAGGTATTGAAGTTGATAACAAGCCTTAGACGTAGATAGCCCCCCATCCACCAGATCCCTCCTCCACCTCCGTTCCCTTCGAAATCGACGCCACTAGGAGGGACAACCCCAGATTCCCCCGATTTCAACGTATGGAGGGATGGGTCCCCTCTATCTCCGTTGCCTTTGGAATTGACACAAGCAGGAGATCCTCTACCTCCGCCGCTTTCCAAATCGACACCAGGAGGATCCCTCCACCTCCGCTCCTTTTCAAATCGATGAGGGACAGCCGCTCCGAGCATGAGAAGACCATACTCTCATGCTCGGCACCTTCCTATACCAGTCGAGACAACAAGACACTTTTCATGGGTTTATTCGTGCTCTGGGCTCCCGCACCCTTCGAGCACAACAAAACGCGAGAAGACACACCGATTGGTGTCTCCTCATGCTCAGAGGGTGCGGGGGAAGGTGCGGAGCAGAAAAACAAGGCACTTGGAGCCCTCCCATGTGCATCAAGTACGATTGCACATCCACGATGCGTTTTTGGGCTCGGTGCCTTGCTGCCCCCTTGAAGCATTTTCCAACGCGGCGAGGAGGGAAATCCCTTGATCTCCCATTTTTCGTATTGTATGTATTAATAACCTGAATAAATATATGGTCTTGTTCTAGTTGTTCAAATAAGGAGCCCTAGTTAAGCAGCCACAGACACAAGGAAAATAGAACATCGCAACTTTAGCATCACGAAGATGAAAGAACGACTTGATGATACCAATTGGGTAGTCTGGCGTGAGCTCATACGCCGCATCTTTGCGATCTGTGATGTCGAGCCATATGTCTACGGTCAGCTCAAATGTCCTGATTCAGCAGTTGACCGCCAAATGGCGCACAAACGATATGTATGCTCAGATTCTCATCGTGAGCAACATTTCGAAGGGCCAAATGGTCCACGTTGCTCGGCTTGACACTGCTGCTGTCATCTGGGCAAGCTTGCGTGCAATTCACGAGACCAAAGACTATATCGCTATACAACGAGGCTTATTTGAGCTTCGAGCTAACGAAGGAAGTGATATAGTACTCAACTTAAACAACAATGGGAACGTCCTAACGTCCTGGATAGTCCTAGTTTCCATATCCCAGACATCCAATTCAAGACGCTTATCGCTTCGTCACTTCCGTCAACTTGGGATGTTTTTACGGAACCCTATATGGGCGGCCGTATTGATGTCATTGAAACTGACCCTAAAAAACTCATGAGCTCTCAAGAGTGTATTGGGGCCATTAAGGAGGAATACCTTCGACGCAAAAACCGAACTGGTGTGCCTCCACAACAGACAAGTTACGCCAGTTCCCATTCTCTTGCGGATCGCTTGCATAATCCATCAAAACCTCCCAATGTCCCTTCTCGCAAGTGTCGTAATTGTGGTTTCACTAACCATGTCACCGACGAGAGTAGGTGGTTAGGCCAACCCAAATGCACAAAGTGTGGATGGTTTGGTCATACTGCTACCGAATGTACTCGAGGTGAGAAACGAAAAGGGGAGAAGAATGGACAGAAAGGGAAACAGATGTTTAAACGACAAAAGAAAGAACGAACCAATCAAGCAACTGAAGAAACAACCGAAGAAGTTACCTTCACAGCTGAAGAGGTAGATGGCGCATGTAATTTCGATAGTTTCGACCCTCTCAATTGGAGGGAAATGACGAGCGCTTACTCTTTTATGATTGGTTGGCCGATAGTTGCACCACGTCACACATAACGAATATGCGTGATGCATACTTTTCAACCCCTGACACGGCCTGTTAACGGCGTCGGAAACGCACGGACCCGAGCAGAAGGCCAAGGGACCGCACAAATACAAACAGAAATGGATGGTTAAACCTACCAGATAATGCTGGAAGATGTCCTTTACATTCCATCCAATCCACAACACTTGATTTCCTTAGGGCGATGGGACAAAGCTGGTGGAAGTTATCACGGCGGCCAGGGTGTCCTACAAATGATCACGAAGAAAGGCGTGACAATCGCAAAAGGAACAAGAATTACGAACCATCTGTACAAATTGCAGAATTTGCCAAAATCCAAACCTCATTTGTTTCTTGGCTACGACGATGGTTCCTTAAGTACTATATTGCCGAAACACGCAAAGTACACACCTCGCGGAATTATGAATTCCTCACTAATCTTCCTCTCCGGGAAACTCCCCCGGACCCCATGTTTGTTGCTCCTCTTCCTGCTTTACCGCGCGAGGGGGAGTGTGCTAGTAACACGCAGCGAACAGGAAGTCAAACCCTAAACAAACGGCAGCACGAGGAGCCGTGCGAGGATGTGATAGATCCACAGGAACCCTTACAGAGAAGATTGCGAACTACGGCGCCGGTGATATCTTAATGATCCTTTCCCTGATGAAGAGGAGGAAACAACCCACCTTTCATATGCGACGACCATTTATCATGCCATCTTAGGATCAGACGATCCACAAACGGTGGGAGAGGCCAAAACTTTCGATGATTGGCCAGAGTGGGAGAAAGCAATCAAGACAGAACTCGACCAACTCGAGCGCTGCGGTACCTGAAAATTAGTTGATTGCCCAAATGGAGCAGTACCTATACCAAACAAATGGGTCTTCGTAAAGAAATACAATAACCAAGGGGAACTCCTGAACTACAAGGCACGGTTTGTGGTCAAAGGATGTGCCCAAAAGACTAGGTTTCGACTATAACGATACTTTCTCTCCCGTTGTCCGTCTCGAAACAATTCGAGCAATCCTGTCCATGGTTCCGAGTAAAAAGCTCAAGATCCAACAAATGGACGTCAAGGGAGCGTACCTAAATGGTATTTTGAAGGAAAATGGATGGTTTCAGCGACGGCACCACTCGGGTATGTTTGCTACAAAAGACACTGTATGGACTAAAACAGTCCGGGCGTGAGTGGAACAAAGAACTAGATCGGCGGCTTAAAGAGAAAGAATTTACTAACCTATGGTCAGATCCTTGTGCCTACATTCAACGCGATGGCATCAATGTCAAAATAATCGCTGTCTGGGTGGACGATCTTCTTTTATTCACCTCATCTACACCAATAATGCGTTATCTGAAGGACGAGTTGAATGCAACATTTGACTTAACTGATCTTGGAGAACCATCGCGAATCGTTGGGATCAAAATAACCATCCACGATGACTCGATCACTATCTCCCAACCTCTCTATATCGATTCGATCCTCCGTAAACATGGAATGGAAAATGTGAATCCAGTCGCAACGCCGCTAGACCCAAATACGAAATTAGCCCCAAATCCGGAAAACAGAGAACCGAACCGTAGCAATGATTACGCGTCGTTATTAGGTTCTCTGCAATATCTTGCTATCGCAACACGCCCGGATATAGCATATGCCGTCAATCGGCTAGCTGCCTACACAGCAAATCCAAGCCTCCAACACTACACTGCTGCAAAGCGCGTATTACGATACGTTAAAGGCACGAAAAACTATGAGATAACCTACCGAAAAGACGCCACACGTCACGTTGGCCCATCCGACTCCAATATCTTCTATGGCTTCTCCGATGCAGCTTTCGCAAATGCCGATGATAGACGCTCAGTCTCTGGCTATGTGTTCTTAGCCAATGGCGGTGCGATCACCTGGGGATCGAAGAAACAAACCGCGATCGCATTATCGTCAGGCTGAATATGTTGCATTATCAGAGGCCAGTCGCGAAGCAATGTGGTTACGGTACCTGTATGGAGAATTAGGTTTCATTCAACAAGAGCCTATACTGCTATTAGGAGACAACGACGGGTCAATCGCGATGGCAAAGAACCCACAGTTCCATAAACGTACCAAACACGTCGATATACGATGGCATTGGGTGCGAGAACTGGTAGACTGTCGCGATCCTCAACAAACTGCGGACATCCTTACTAAGCAAGTCCCACGTGTCAAATTCATCACAGTTTGAGTGTTGGCGTGAAGATGACGCAGTAACATAAATAGCATGCAAGCTTACGGAGGCAAGACTATACATAGTTCATACGGTAAACAATAGAAAATATAACTTCTCTGTCTGAGACAATCACAACGCACCTCTGAGACACGTATACTGCTAACACCCTATAACCACAGCTCGCTGTGCTGCAAGGAGATTTCTTTGTAAGAGTGGGGTGACTTGCTGACACGGAAATTTCACTGTAACAACAACAGCAATGAGAATTCCTCGTAAGGGTGGTGTGACATACATACAAGGAAATATCCTAACAGCTCTTACTAATACCATTTCCTCGTAAAGGGGCTGTGACCTCCATATAAGGAGATATTCCAAAGAAATTGAGTGACATAATCTGACAGGGAAATTCCGTTTAACTTTAACATAACGTGCCCTTTGGTTGTGTTATGCTGAGCCACTGGCTTGCCTGTTGTCCACATCAGTCCACATCTCAGGTCACGGACCATTTTCACTGTTTCTAACTTCCTGTGAGGAGATAGATCTAACTTTTATTGTGTATGCAGAAAGGTGACATCTAGATAGTACGTCATCAGTTCACTGCGGAACTATCACCGATGATGATCATTGTTTTGAGAATGATCCACCATCAATCAAAGGCTACAATAGGGTGAAATGTCTGTACGATGAAGGACATGAACATGAAACAGAAAAACACCTATTTTTGCGTGATAGTCACGGTATATACATTTACAAGTGATTCTATGGTGGAATAACTTGTATAGGAACGTCTCTATGGCAGCAAGTTTAGTACATAAGTCAATAATATAGGTGCCGTTATGGTCCGTAGCTTAACAGGTATATGGACAAACAAAATAAGAAGAAGGATGTTGAACAGTGGGGAATTGTACAGAGAGGACAAGGGGAATTGATTTCGTGGGCACTGAGTATTTCTACAGAAGGAACAACCTGACAAGAAAATCTGAACCGCCGAAAAGTCAACGTGTTGTTGAAGTCGCATTAGGATCGCTTTTTGGAGAGTTTCGCCGGTCGAATGTTGGCCGCCTGAATCTCCCTGACTCTGTCGTTGTCAAAGAGATCAGAGTGGTCGTCAAAGATATGTAAAAGGAATTTATTGTGAAGACGTTTTTTGCCGGTAACACTGTCCGTCAATTCCACAAAACCGACTGTGGTGCCATGGCCACCAAGGTCTGGGTCATTGCCAGTATGTTTCCCATTGCTTCAAATATTAGATTCATGAGCGAACAAACGTCATATAGGACAGAATATATAACTCACTATATGACTATGCACCATTTAACCTTCCCATACCTTATATCAATCGTATTTTGGTGGAATCGGATTGCGTTCCAATTAGCCAAAATGGTCGCGTCCCGCTTTTCTAAGGATTTCGGGCTTGACAATTCGTTTCGTAGAAAGAAAAGAGAGAAGCGTCGATCCATTGTTGGAGAAATGTTGAGAGCTGAGAAACTGACCCTGAATGGCCGATGTCGAGCTGGGGTGATCACGGTCAGAAGACGGGTTTGTCGGTGCTGATGTGCTTGCATTTTCACAAGTACATAATCGTATCGATGGCATCGATAGATCCAACTTAGGTGAATTGTTCTCGCTCACTAATAAAGGCTATATTATAGTACCCATTGACATACAACGTCCTTACTCGACACGGCGCTTCAGTCCAGTGCTAAAATGGGAATTGTGATCGTGAGGAAATATCGGTATAACGGGTCACACATACCTTTATACAGATAATTCCTCACAACGGCAACAGCTGCGGGTTCAAGTTGCGAGGAAATTTTCTCATCGCGCTGTGTGACCCAAGTTTATGAGGAAATTTCCTCATCTCACGTATGACCCGGATTATGAGGAATTTCCTCATCGCATTGTGTAACCCGAGTTATGTTTTACAGTGCTTCCCCTACATGGATCAATCATCGACACTTATAGGTAATTAACTGTAGTTAAATAATGGATGAGGATCAGTAATATACGACTACGTGTAGAGTATCTGTTATTCGGTATGGGTGGGTGTAGATCTACTCTACTTGTCGATTCCCGGTGTGATGCGCGGTTGTGCTGGTAAGGATGACAGAAAGGCGTATGAAGATGCTCAGGGTTTGGCAGGCAAAGTTCAGACTTCGGGTAACCAGTTGCCCCAGTTTGCCGGTTTGAGTTGCAAGGACACTGGCGCGCTGCCGTGGCGAGACGCGAAGGACTTCAAAATTCGAAATTCATCCAGCGGACAATCGTTCAAAAGGCTCTGGAAGGCGGACAAGTTGTTTGCGATTTTTTGATCAAGAACTACATGGGAATTTTTATTTTCCACTGAGTCCAGAAGCTTTGAAGGGGTTGAGTGCTCTGTTCCTCCCTCTTTCTCCTCTTTTCTCAGCGTTGATGGGTTGATACTCTGGACTATGCTAGCAACTTTGTCTTTTTCCCGCTCCTTGACTCGGTAGCATTTGACTGGGGTTCATCCGCATTCCATCGGCCTTCGCTCTGAGACCATTTGCCATCCTCTTTGGAGCTAGTCCCTTTGATGCGTGAGCTTAGGGCTGTATTTGCTACGTATCAAGTATTTCTGGCATGCTACCTAGAATTACAAAGCTGCTCGTGAGTCTTTGCGGCTTTGTCTCTCGTGGTGGGTAGAACTCAACACCTATAATGAACCTTTATGGGACACTGAACATGACGCCTAAAATAATACCTTTCATTGAATGAATTTCAAAAAGCAGTTACGCGACTCGACGCCGCTTACGCGGTCGTTTTGGATGGGGGCATTTAGGGTACATATATCGTCGACTCAGAACTCAAACGTGTTGGGCTACGCAGAAACTTTTTGGTTGTTACATTCTAAAACAAGAAATTGATGGAACCAACACCGCCACCATCATGATAAGCTATGTGTAGTTCATCTCCGATCATAAAGACGTGCGCCTACTACTTATGTTTGACTTGGTTGAAAAAATGGATCGTGAAAATTGCCGTCATAAACTGGTTGATCTCCCACAGTCTGAGATCCATGTGCCTCTGGGCCTAAGTCAACTTGAACGGGAGCAATAATCTGTAACCTGCCCAAGATTTCTTGCAGGACAAGCCAAATGGTTCCGTTTTGCTGCTTAATGGATTCGGCGAGAGAATCGTACTTCGCCACAAGATTTTGATAATCGTTTAACGTGAGCCTGACGTCCTGTTGCGTGGTGTCTTCCTCTGTATATTCCAATTAGTAAGATACTTTCCAGATTTGTCGCAAACATACCTTCGTACTCCCCGTCCACGTTTGTGGGAGTAAAATTTTGGAATGACTTGTCCTTTGTTTTCTTTACGAGACTACATGCCTTCTTCTGGCGATTGCACAACCGGCACGGCCTCTGGATACAGGGTATATTACGAGTTCGACACAAGAAGCAGGAAGGCAAACCGCCTCCTGTGGATTCGGGGACGCCTAGTGCCAGCGAATCCGCCACATCCGAAACATCGAAGGAGGCTAGCGTGATACTAGGTAGCGTCTGCTCACACATTAATTCTGGGGGAAAACCTGGACTTCGGTGACTCACGTTCATAAAACCCCCGAGATTCGGGTCGTTTCTCGTAGTGTCTCCCATCACCGTTTGTCCACTCGTCACACTAACAGGGTCAACCGACTCATAGCTGACCTCGCTCAGGAGTGACGGGGTGACTGGCGGATAAAGAACGGGGAAAGATGCTTGGACAAATGATGCCTCCCACTCCTCAACCAAACTGCAAAGGTGCTTGATTAAAGCAGCAGCCTTCCTGTGGTCGTCCGAGTCGAGGGCCTCCCATAGGTCGACCAACTGTTTCTCCAACCCAAGCACACCTAAGAAGGTCTGATTAATATTGCGTTCTGCATCTATGGCGCTGTAGATATGTTCCTATACGCTCATAAACAAATTGAATAACTTTAATAAATGAAGCACGCACCGCGTTGCTGATTGACCACATTAACCTTATAATGTCGTTCCCCTGGAGGGCTTCTTTGAATTCGGTGAACCATGATTCGTAATCCATCGACGTGACTGTCAGAGGGCGGGTCAGAAGAGGTGGGAGTATGAGAATCAAAAACTTACCTCGCAATTTGCGTCGAGATTAATAGATAATCAATCACAGTGACTAAAAGGTAGATGCTGTATGTAAGGAGTCACAACCGACCGAATAATTGGCGAAACGTAATACCAATACATGCTAGCCATTCGCAGATACGAAACCCTGAATTTTCTACGTAAGAAAGAATCGGGACTTCGTTCTCGAAAGGAGTGATTTTCTCTCCGTGTACTCAAATTTCCTACCAGTTTCGAACTCGGTCAGAGGTCGGTCCCATTCCACTTGAATTCGCACTCACAAGACCGTTATAGCAGGGGCACTTTTGGCACTGAACGAATCATCAATTAGATCGGCTTTGTCACTAGTAAGGAATTTGGACATTTCCATTTCGGGACCCGGAAAATCGATTTGTGTCACTGATCGGCGAAATTGTGACTCCACAGCTGATCGGCGAGATTCAGAATCTGATTCGGCGACTCTTACTATCCCTTTCCAGCTATTTGCGGATTTTTGATTGATAATACTGGTTCTCTCCTCCCGACCACTCAGAAATTACAAAAAGTTACTGGGAATATATACTTTTTTCGTGGCTATCAGAAAATGCAAAAAGTTCTGAGATATTTGAAGAATTGAGTTCAGCGGATGCTTTCCGAACGCAAATTCTCGCTGTTTGCGGAAAACGTCACCGTATGTCACATTGGCAAGCATCGCTTGACTGGTTCCTGATACCAAAATTAGCACCTTTCACACGGAAATCATCACCCTTTTTGATGTAGTCAAAGACACAAATTTTGAATTTCGCAACGAGATACTCTGCATCCCACCCAACTTCATTAGACAAGTATATCAGTACTAGTGATTAAAATTATTGACCATAATTTGAGGATGCACGGATGTGAGCGTGAGGCAAAAAACCAAATCCGCAAACAGCGCGAACCCGCAAACAGCCGGAAAGGGATAGTATTTATCGAAACTACGACGCTTCAAGTTGCGACCTTTACCTACTAGAACCCTTTATCTCTGATCCTCGTTCTGGTTACTCTTTTCGGCTGCCAATTTCGCTCGACTTCAATCCAGGCTACGATGACAGCAGTTCCGGTCCCAGCATGTCCTGAAGCTCATGTAAACGTTGACCTTGAGACGATTGAGCAAGCTAAAGAGGATGAAGCGTAGGTTCTGTGGTTTTCGGAATTGTAACTTTGATTCCATTCTGCATTTAAGGCACAAATATACACTTTTCATCTTGGCTGATGGAAATTTTAAGAAGGATGACTCGGATGATGTCTCCTTGAATGAAGGTCGATCGTATTTCGTCGAGTCGACAAGCTTCAAGTCATATCTTACAGCTGTTGAGGTACCTATGGAGGTTTGTTATTGCAATTTAGTTTCCTCAGGCTTAATAATTGGTTGATATGATTATGATCCTCTTCAGAATGGTATATATGCTCATCTTCGTGCAAACCGACTCCAGAATGTGATAATCGTCTGCGCACGGCATGGTTTCTATCTCCCACATGGAATGGTCGACTTGACCAAAGGAGACGCGTGAGCGTTTTGATTACATAGACAAATTTTATATTCACTAACATCGATCACAGCTCCGCAAACACAGATTATGCACTTGCTCACGCTCTTGGCGGCACAAATGATCTGCTTAGTTATGACATCTGCTGTTTCTTCTCGTTTTTGCCCTCACGCTGGTGAGAGGGGTAAGGCGGCCCGAAGGCTTTGGATTTCATGTAAGGTAGATGAGCAGTATTAAATTTATACTCCGAAACCATTGTATGTACTATATGGCTGAAAGTGTTTTCGCTCGTGCCCTATAAAAATAACTTATGTTACTATGTAAACCTCGAAAAATAGTTCATGGAAGGTATCAACCCGGTAGGCGGCCGTCCCTCTGTCTGAAAAATCCCAAAAAAACATATCTAGTCCGGTAGCGAGATGAAGGGTCATGTCAGGTTCGATAAAGGCATCAGATGCCAGGTCACTATCATGTCAGCTTCAAGTCTCTGCAGGGTATATAGACTCTATCCACTGTATCAGGACCAGTAGGGCATGATATATCTTGTCAATATATTTACTAGTGAGATACCTTGCCAGTGTATGTATTGAACACTATCCGTCCG